>Ga0207665_10003223_pt1 | contig 10932 bp, 9 predicted proteins | sample LARL112metaG_FD_184351 | JGI IMG/M metagenome (GOLD analysis project Ga0207665, IMG submission 184351) | Corn, switchgrass and miscanthus rhizosphere microbial communities from Kellogg Biological Station, Michigan, USA - LAR L11-2 metaG... | ecosystem: Host-associated > Plants > Roots >...
CAACGATTCTTCTCGTCGGCGCCGTTGGCATCAGCATGCAGCCGAAGTTCGACGACAGCCGACTCGAGCCGATCACCGTCGAGGCACCGACCAGCACGCGCACGGCGGCACCGCCACCGAGTCCCGCCACACCGCCGCCCCTCCCGGCAACGCAGCCAGTGACGCCGACCAGCGCGGCATCGCTCACCACCGACATTCCCGCACCGCCACCTGCGACCTTCGATCCGATCGAGACGACCGACGATGGGGGACACCATAGAGGTGGAGACGACAGAGGTCGCGACGATGGAGGCCACGGTGGCGGAGACCGCAGCGGCAGCAACAGCGGCCCGGGCTGAGCCGGCACAGGGGGGTGCCCGGCGTCGGCTGGCTGACCACCTGCATCCGTCGGCAGCGCGCACCCGAATTATCGGATGGGTCCTGTTGTTGGTGTTCACCGCGCTCGGTCTGGTCACCTTTGTGACGTGGCGATTGCTCATCGCCGCCACAGACGCCCGCATGCAGCAGGAACTTCGGTTCGAGATACAGCAGTTCGCCGAACTGACCGCGCCTGGCGTGAACCCGAGAACCGGAGCACCCTTCGCCAGCGTCGACGAAGTGATTCGGGAGGCGATCGCCTACAACGTCGCAAGGCCCAACGAGAAGTTCCTCGGTTACGTCGACGGCCAATACCGAGCCCAGAGCAGGCCCCAGGTCGAGGGTCGTGTGACGTTGGCCGGCGATGGCGACTTCTCCGATCGAGTGGCGTCGATCGCCGATCCTGCGCGGGGTACCTATCGACAACCCCAACTCGGCGAGATCGTGTACACCGCTGTACCGGTGACACTGACGGGGGATCCGGCGCGCGGAGTGATCGTCGCCGCCTATCTGGCGGATGCGGAACGCCGCGACGCCGACGAGGCCGCCCGGCTCATGCTGATCGTCGGCGCGGTCACACTGTTGGGCGCGGTCGGCGCCGCGTGGCTGGTGGCCGGTCGGATCCTCCGCCCGCTACGTGACATCACCGAGACTGCGCGAACCATCACCGAAACCGATCTGTCGCAACGAATCCCGCACCGCGGGGGCGATGGCGACGAACTCGGCGACCTGGTCGCCACCGTCAACGGCATGCTCGACCGGGTCGAGAACGGTGTCGCGGCTCAGCGCCGATTCGTCGACGACGCAGGCCACGAATTGCGCACTCCGATCACAATCATCCGCGGACACCTGGACGTGCTTGATCCCACCGACCCGGTGGATGTCACCTCGACTGTGAGCCTTGTCGACAATGAACTGGAGCGGATGAATCGCATGGTGTCCGACCTGCTTCTGCTGGCTCAGTCGGAACAACCGGCGTTCCTGCATCCCGAACCCGTCGACGTCGCGGCGTTGACGACCGACACGTTCGACAAGGTCGCTGCGCTCGGTGATCGCGATTTCGTCGTCGAGGCGGTGGCCGACGTGCGTGCCGTCGTGGACCCGCAGCGCATCACCCAGGCATTGATTGCCCTCGCCGACAACGCTTGTCGGTACACCGCTCCCGGCGACAGGATCGCCATCGGCTCGCGCGTCGAACGCGGCTGGCTGCGGTTCTGGATCACCGACTCGGGTCCCGGCGTGAGCGACAAAGACCGCCCGAGGCTTTTCGAGCGCTTCGCCAGGGGCACCGCGGTTCGACGGTCTGACGGCGCCGGCCTGGGCTTGGCGATCGTCCGCGCCATCGCCGTCGCGCATGGCGGCGACGTTCTACTCGACAGCACACCAGGACACGGCGCCACCTTCAGCGTCGTCCTGCCCCTCGTTCGTGAGTCAAGGACGCCATGACACACATCCTGATCGCCGAGGATGAGCAACGAATCGCTGCGTTCATCGAAAAAGGTCTGTCCGCCAACGGATTTGCGGCGACCACGGTCACCGACGGTCGGTCGGCGTACGACTACGCCGCGACCGGCGATTTCGACTTGATGGTTCTTGATATCGGCCTGCCCGAGTTGGATGGCTTCGAGGTGCTGGCCCGGTTGCGCGCCGAGGGGCATCGAATTCCGGTCATCGTGTTGACCGCTCGCAGCAGTGTGCACGACACGGTCGCGGGGCTCGAGGGCGGGGCCGACGACTACATGGCCAAGCCGTTTCGATTCGAGGAGCTGTTGGCCCGCGTGCGCGTGCGACTGACGCCGACCCGAACCGCGGGCGAATCGCTATTGACATGCGGTGGTTTGCAACTCGATCTGCGAACGCGCCGAGCCCAGGTTGGCGGTAAGTCGGTCGACTTGTCGGCGCGTGAGTTTGCACTCGCAGAGACGTTCTTGCGCCACCCAGGCCAGGTGCTGTCACGTGAGCAACTGTTGAGCCAGGTCTGGGGCTACGACTACGACCCCGGCTCCAACGTCGTCGACGTCTACGTTCGGTATCTGCGCCGCAAGCTGGGCGCCGACCGCTTCGTCACCCTCCGCGGCATGGGCTACCGGTTGGATCCGGTGCCCTAATGCCGACCCGGTCCGCCGTGCCTGTCGTCGATGACGAAGCAGAACGGACCGAAGCAGTCGAAACCGCGATCGAAGAAGAAGCGGTCGTCGAAACGGCCGTGATCGTCGAATCGGAAGTCGTCGTCGCCGTGGTCAGCGGCGGCGGTACCCGCTGCGCCCATCATGAGACCGGCGACGGCTGCCGCCACGACGACCATCTTTCGTGCGGTGTGGCCCGTCATCGATGTACTCCCATCGCTCATGCTTCGCTGACACCGTCGAGCCTGGTTCAGCGAAATGAGTCCAACGGGAACCGTGGATGAGAGCGTTCTCATCCACCCGCGCGGCTATACCTCAGGCGTGTAACCGAACGGCAGCAGGATGCTCTTGGCCTCGCAGTACTGTTCGATGCCTTCCGGACCGTTCTCGCGTCCGAGGCCGGAGTTCTTGTAACCGCCGAACGGCGCGCCTGGATCGAATGCGTACATGTTGACGGCGTAGGTACCGGTGCGGATCTTCTTGGCGATCTCGACTGCCTTGGGGAAGTCGGTGGTGAACACGCTGCCCGCCAGGCCGTACACCGAATCGTTGGCGATGCGGATCGCGTCCTCTTCGGTGTCGAACGGGATGATCGCCAGCACCGGGCCGAAGATCTCCTCCTGTGCGATGGTCATCGAGTTGTCCACGTCGGCGAACACCGTCGGCTGCACGAACCAGCCGCCGTCGAGCCCATCGGGTCGACTGCCGCCTGTGACGATGCGCGCGCCCTCCTCGACACCCTTCTTGATGTAGCCCTCGACACGTTCACGCTGCTTCTCGGAGATCAGCGGGCCGATCATCGACGCCGGATCGTCAGGCAAGCCGACCTGCATCGCGGCGACGGCGCCGGACACCTTCTCTACGACCTCGTCGTATCGCGAGCGCGGCGCGAGGATGCGGGTCTGGCCCACGCAGGCCTGCCCACAGTTCATCAGGCCTGAGAAGACCAGCATCGGCAGCGTGGATTCCAGGTCTGCGTCCTCCAGAATGATGGCCGCGGATTTGCCTCCGAGCTCGAGCGTGCACGGCTTGAGCTTGTCGGCGGCCATCTTGCCGATCTCTTTGCCCACCGCCGAGCTGCCGGTGAACGTGAACTTGTCCAGCTCGGGGTTGGCGGTCAGCGCGCGGCCGGTCTCAGGACCGCCGGGGACGACCGACAGCACGCCCTCGGGCAGGCCCGCCTCGGCGAACACCTCGGCCAGCGCGTTCGTGGACAGCGGGGTCTCTGCCGCGGGCTTGAGCACGACGGTGCAGCCGGCCAGCAGCGCAGGCCCGAGCTTGTTGACGGCGAGGAACAGCGGCACATTCCACGCCACCACAGCGCCGACGACGCCGACGGGCTCCTTGGTGACGAGCGTCTGACCGTAGATGCCGTCACGGATCTCGTTCCACGTGTACTTGTCGGCCGCGCCCGCATAGAACTGCAGCGTCGATACGGAAGCGCCGTACTGCATCATGTCGATGATCGTCGGCGGCTGGCCGGTTTCCTGCTTGAGGAGATGTTTGAACAGATCGGCGCGATCCTCGAGCAGCTTGAGCGCCCGGCCGATCACCGCGGCGCGCTCAGCGGGCGGCGTTGTGGGCCACGGGCCTTCGTCGAAAGCCTTGCGGGCCGCCGCGCATGCGGCGTCGACGTCGGCCTCGGCGGCCAGCGGCACTTGCCCGACCTTCTCACCGGTCGCGGGTGAGAAGACCTCGATGACGTCGGAGGTCGACGGTTCGACCCACTTGCCGCCGATGAAAAGCTTGTCGTACTGGGTTTGATACGCCGCCTCCGCGGCTGGTGTGTGGCCGGCCGTGTCCACGCTCTGTGTCATGAGCGTCACACTACCCAGATTCCTGCGAAACGAGAACCTGTTCCAGTTCAGGGCCTCACCGCGGCTTTAGGACCAGCACCAGATTGCTCACTGTGAATTCCCTCAGCACCGGTACACCCGTCATCCACCACGCCCATCGTGGGTGGTAACGGGGAAATGCGGCGATCAGCGCGCCGGTGCTCGCCGCCCACTCCAGCCCCTCGGATACCGACACCGCGAACAACGACGATCCGTAGTCGTTCTTCGGTCGATGCCCATACTTGCGGGTGTAGCGCTCCGCGGCGCGGGCGCCGCCGAGGTAGTGGGACAGGCCCGTCTCATGGCCGCCGAACGGGCCGAACCACACCGTGTACGACAGCACCGCCAATCCGCCGGGTTTGGTGACCCGGAGCATCTCGCTGCCCAGTCGCCATGGCTGCGGGACGTGCTCGGCGACGTTGGACGACAGGCAGATGTCCACGCTGGCATCGGCGAACGGCAGTGCCACGCCCGACGCCCGTACGTAGCTGGTCGTGCCACGAACCGACGCCGCAGCTGTGCCGGATGTCGCCGCCCGGACAGCGCCGATGTGCGTCTCGCTGGGATCGGGTTCGACACCGATGTAGTGCAGACCTGCTTCGGTGAAGGCAGCCGCGAAATATCCTGGGCCGCCGCCCACGTCGAGCAAGGTCCGGCCGGTCGGCGCCGTACCCGTGGCGTCTCGCCACAGATCGGTGACCATCGTCGCAGTGTCGTCGGCCACCGCCCCGTAGAACCGGGCCGGGTCGGGCTGCTCGTAGCGGAACTGGCTGAGCAGCCGCAGCGACCGGGACAGCGTCGCCCTCTGGGCGAACGGGGGCGCGACTCCCTTCCGACGAGCGCTCGCGCGAGGAGGCACCATCGATGAGGAACCCTAATCAGCCGCTACTCTGGTCCGGATGTCTGCCCACGGAACCCATCTGTGCTCCTCGCGTGCGCAGGTGCGCTCCGTGTTGCTGCTGTGCTGGCGCGACACGGGCCACCCGCAAGGTGGCGGCAGCGAGGCCTATCTGGAGCGCATCGGCGCCCACTTGGCCGAATCCGGTGTGAGGGTGACGCTGCGCACCGCGCGATATCCGGGTGCGCGGCGCCGCGAAGTCAAAGACGGTGTGCAGCTCAGCCGCGCGGGCGGCCGCTACTCGGTCTACATCTGGGCCGGGCTGGCGATGGTCGCGGCGCGGATCGGTCTCGGCCCGCTGCGGCGGGCACGGCCCGATGTGGTGATCGACACCCAGAACGGGTTGCCTTTCATGGCCCGGTGGGCTTTCGGCCGACGGGTCGCGGTGCTGGTGCACCACTGCCATCGCGAGCAGTGGCCGGTGGCGGGTCCGGTGATGGGCAGGATCGGCTGGTTCGTGGAGTCGAAGCTTTCGCCGCGGGTACACCGTCGCAACCAGTACGTCACGGTGTCCCTGCCGTCGGCGCGAGACCTGACCGGTCTGGGTGTGCGTCCGGCGCAGATCGCGGTGGTGCGCAACGGACTCGACGAGGCGCCGGCGCAGACGCTGGACGTCGCGCGGTCGGCGACACCGCGCGCCGTCGTGCTGTCACGCCTGGTGCCGCACAAGCAGATCGAGGACGCGCTCGAGGCCGTCGCCGCGCTGCTGCCCCGGATACCGGACTTGCACCTGGACATCGTCGGCGGTGGCTGGTGGGAACAGCGGCTCGTCGATCACGCAACGCTGCTGGGCATCTCCGACGCCGTGACGTTCCACGGCCACGTCGATGACGAGACGAAACACCTTGTGCTGCAGCGGGGCTGGGTGCAGGTGCTGCCGTCGCGCAAGGAGGGCTGGGGGCTGGCGGTCACCGAGGCGGGGCAGCACTCCGTCCCAACCATCGGTTACCGGTCCTCGGGCGGCTTGTCGGATTCGATCGTCGACGGGGTGACGGGGATTCTGGTGAACGACCACGATGATCTGGTCGACCAACTCGACCGCCTACTGACCGATCACGTGCTGCGCGAGCAGCTCGGCGCCAAAGCGCAGGCCCGCAGCGGCGAATTCTCTTGGGAGCAAAGCGCCGACGCGATGCGAACGGTGTTGGAGTCCGTGCACGTCGGGCGAATCGTCAGCGGCGTGGTCTGACCCGCAGCCCTAACGCCCACCCCATCAATCCCCCGGCGAGCACCGCGAGCCACACCCAGTGCGCGGCCAGCATGATGCCCCTGCCTGACGCGGCCGGATGGTCGCCACCAATTCGGTACAGGGTGAGGTCCTCATCCCCGTAGGCGACAGGCAGCTGCAGCGCGGGCGCGGACCATCCTGTGTTCCAATTGTTTTCGACGACGACCCAGCCGACACCAGCCGCTGCCAGCGTGTCCCGATCGGCCCCGGACAGCAGCAATTGCTGCACCTCGCGGGCGCGCGTGCCCTCGCCGGGCACGATGCGGCCGCCGATCGTCAGGTCGCCAGTCGTCAGTACGTCGGCGCGCACCCAGCGCGGGAGTGGGTCGAGTGCCGGGGCATCGCCGGCCCACGCGAAGCGGCGCATGCTGTCGACGGGCAGCACCGCCACGGGTCGCGGGTCCGCGTTGATCATCGCTGACACATTCGCCCATCCAGGCGGATACTGGACGGCCGACACCTTGCCGCCCACTCCCCAGGCGAGATCGGGCAACGTCGCAATCAATGCGGCACAGCAGATCAGCGCGGTCGCCGCGGCAGGAATCCGATGACGCAGCGTGGCAACGGCTGCGGCACCTGCCAACGAATAGGCAGGCACGGCGAGAGCGACCCACTTCTGTGCGTCACGCACCACGCCGAGGCCGGGCAGTGTTCGGATTGTCGCCTCTACGGCAGCCATGCCCGGTCCTGTCGCCATTACAGCAGGCACTGCCACCGCCACCGCCGCGAGGATCAACAGCGGTATCGCGACGGGGCGCCGTACGATCGTTGGCAGACCCAGCGCAACGACTCCCAGCAGCACCAGAGCCGAGACGACCGCGAAAAGTGTTGTGCGCGAGGCTGGTACCGCGTCGGCATTCCACATGCCACCGAGGCTGGCCAGGCTGCCCAACGTGCCAAGGCCGGGTTCGGCGCGGGCCGCGAACGCGCCAACACCTTCCGCCTGCGTCGACGACAATGAACCGACCATCGCCGCCGCCGTCAGCCAGGGCAGCGCCACCAGAACTGAGGCGCCGAGCCCCACCACCGCGCACCACCACCGCGGTCGGCCCGAACCCGGCGCGAAGACGCATACCAACGCGACCGTCGCGGCCAGCATCAGCCCCGTCGGGGTCAGACCCGCGAGGCCGATCCAGAATGCCAGCGCGCACGCCTCGTAGAACGGTGGGGTGTCGGACGTCCGCAGTCGCAGCATCGTGTTCGCCACCCAAGGCAGGCAGCCGTAGCCCACCACCAGGCTCCAGTGCCCCTGCAGAAGTCGTTCGGCGACATACGGATTCCAGATAGCGATCGTCACGGCCACGAACTGACCGGCCATGCCGGTTTCCGGCAGCACCGTCGCCGCCAGCCGGGCGGAGCCCCAGCCCGCCAGGAACAGCCCGGCCACCAGCAGCGCCTTCACCACCACGCCGCCGTCCACCAATTCGGTGGCCAGTGCCACGAAGAAGTCCTGTGGCAGTGCCCGCGGTGCCGCCTCGGACAACCCCAGCGCGGAATCGGAAAGGTACGAGCGTGGTGTCGATACCGCGTCGCGGAGCAACAGATAACCCGGCGCCAGCAGCGGCGCCGTCACCAGCAGAGCGAGCACCAGCGCGTACGCCGGCGTGCCGAGCGATCGCGCCGGGGTGGGCGCGGAAACCCGCGGAATCAGACTGGTCTGTCCGGAGGCAGATCCGACGGTCTTGGAGCCGGTAGCTTCTCGGTCTGTGCCTCGGCCCCTGGCACCCGATCGCTTTCGGCGCCGCGTGGCCCGAAGAATCGATCAGCCTCGTCCAGCCCGGGATCGATCAGCGCGGACTCGGCGCGCAGGCTGAACGAGCCCAACAGCGCGCCGCCCACCAATGCCACCACGCCGATCGCGGTGAACGTGATCGGCAGGATGCGGCCCCACAGCCCGAGCCTGTCGCGCTCGTCCCGCGCGGCGGCCACCTGCGACTCGACGGTCTGCTCGTTGGATGTGACGGTGAAGTCGACGAACGTCACCTCGGGCTTGAGTGGCTCGCGCGCGTAGTAGTGGAAGCCGTGCTCCTTCTTCTTGACGATCGTGCCCGACACCGGATCCACCCAGAAGGTGCGCTGGGCGGCGTAGTACCGCGCCAGGGTGATCGACTCGTCCGGATTGCCCGGGAGACCCCACAGCGTCGCCCGGGCGGTGACGTCGGCGTCGGCGTCATCGTCGTAGAGCGATGAGTACTTGATCGGCTCGACGAGCTTGCCATCGGCGTCATAGCCGACATTCTGGCTGAACTTGTAGGTGGTCAGCCCGTTGACGTCTTCCTCGCCGTCGTAGTTGGCGTCGAACGGCTTCTGCGCGATCGGGTCGAAAACCGGATAGGTCTGCTTCTGGGTGTCGAACGGGAACCGGTAGGTCAGCCCGTCGTGGGGGAGGGCGATGTTGGTCGGCGGCAGGGTTTCGTCGATGGAGCGAGGCTTCTGCACGGCACCGCCCGGGTTGGTTTCGCTCGAGACCGCGTTCGCGGTCTTGCGGTTGACCGTGACGGTGTCGACGAGTGCCAGCAACAGGCCTGCGTCCTGCTGCTTGTCCGTGCGGCGCAGCGTACTGCCGACCTGCAGGGTGATGACGTCGGCATTGGACGGCGACTCAACGCTGATCTGCTCTTGCAACGCCAGCGGGACGTTCTTGTTGATGACGAACTTGTCGGCGTTGAGTGACTCGGGGTCGAAAGCCGTGCCGGTTCCGTCGGCAACGAGCGTGGCGTCCATGTCCAGCGGGATCTTGGCGATCTTGCTCTTGGTGTAGGTGGACAGCAACAGCGCCGCTATGAGCAGGGCGGCCCCCAAGCCCATGATTCCGCACGCCGCGATACGCAGAGCCACTGCGCGGTTCAAGCCGTGCCTCCTTCACCTTTCGGCCATAGACGCTCCGCCACCGCCCCTACCTGGGAGCGACGGCAAATCCGTTCGACCCTAACAGCACAAACTAAAGCCATCCCTTACTACGAGTGCATCGACTGGCGGCGGCTTGACTAGCCGTTTTAGGTGGGTGGAGATCCGCCGGGCACACTGGTCGACGTGACGGACAGCATCGTCGGCGGGACCCGCAGTTTTCTGCCCGCGGTCGAGGGGATGCGCGCGTGTGCCGCCGTCGGCGTCGTCGTGACGCACGTCGCATTCCAGACCGACCATACGAGTGGGATCACGGGCCGGCTGTTCGGCAGGTTCGACCTGGCCGTTGCGGTTTTCTTTGCGCTTTCGGGCTTCCTGTTGTGGCGCGGCCACGCCGCCGCCGCGCGCGGTCTGCGGCCAGTGCCACCGACCGGCCGCTACCTGCGGTCCCGCATCGTCCGCATCATGCCGGGTTACCTGGTTGCGGTCGTGGTGATTTTGACTCTGCTCCCCGACGTCAAGGCCGATGTGACGGTCTGGCTGGCGAACCTGTCACTGACCCAGATCTATGTACCGCTCACTTTGACCGCCGGGTTGACCCAGATGTGGAGCCTTTCCGTCGAGGTCGCCTTCTACCTGGCGCTGCCGTTCCTTGCTCTGCTGGCGCGACGACTGCCGGTGCGTGCCCGCATCCCCGTGATCGCCGCCGTGGCGGTCGCCAGTCTCGCATGGGTGCTGATCCCGTTCGATGCGCCGTTCGGTATCAACCCGCAGACCTGGCCGCCCGCGTTCTTCTCGTGGTTCGCGGCGGGCATGCTGCTGGCAGAGCTCACCCTCACGGAAATCGGCTGGGCGCACCGGTTGGCCAGGCGGCGAGTGCTGATGGCGGTGGTCGTGGCGGTGGCGTTCTTGGTGGCCGCTACGCCGTTGGCAGGCCCCGAAAGGCTGACACCGGGCACCGTGAGCCAACTCGTCGTGAAGATCGCGATGGGCGCGGTGCTCGCGGCCGCATTGATAGCCCCGCTGGTGCTGGACCGTCCCGAGACCTCGCATCGACTGCTGGGCAGCACGGCGATGGTGACGCTGGGCCGTTGGTCGTATGGGTTGTTCATCTGGCACCTTGCCGCGCTGGCGATGGTGTTCCCCGTCATTGGGGAGTTCCCGTTCAACGGGCACATGCCGGTGGTCCTGGTGCTGACGGTAGTGTTCGGCTTCGCTATCGCGGCGGTGAGCTACGCGCTGGTCGAGTCGCCGTGCCGAGTCGCGCTACGGCGCTGGGAGCGACGGAACGACCCAGCGCCGCTTGATAGCTCGGTCACTGACGCGCCTGAGCCTGCCGTCGCGCGATGATCTCGTCGCGCACTGCCGACCGTCGCGCCTTGCCTGCGTCGTCGCGTAACGGGGTGTCGCTGAACTCGACGGTGTGCGGCACCTTGTACGAGGAGATGCGCTCTGCCAGGAACGACGTGACGGCGGCTTCGTCAAGACCGTCGGCCTGCACGATCGCATGAGGCACCTGGCCCAGATCGGCATCGGGCACGCCAACCACCAAGCAGGACAACACCTTCGGATGCGCCGACAGCGCCGATTCGATCTCGGCGGGGTAGACGTTCCGGCCGCCGACGGTGAACATGTCCACCC
>Ga0207665_10003224_pt1 | contig 10929 bp, 13 predicted proteins | sample LARL112metaG_FD_184351 | JGI IMG/M metagenome (GOLD analysis project Ga0207665, IMG submission 184351) | Corn, switchgrass and miscanthus rhizosphere microbial communities from Kellogg Biological Station, Michigan, USA - LAR L11-2 metaG... | ecosystem: Host-associated > Plants > Roots >...
ACATAGGGCGCAATCGTCCTGTTTTATGTCCTTTTTGCCCTAGCTCATCAATGACTTTTGCGCCCTATGTGGGTGCCGCCCGGCCAAGCGCGCCCGACCGCGGGTGTCGATTGCCCGATCACGCTGCTCTATTGGTGTCGATCGGGCAGCCGGCATGGCCGCTCGCGTCGCAGACCGACAAAAAAATTTGTCTTGACATTATTACTTGTCGGTGAGACGGTGGGTATGTGATCGACGTAGCGGTTATCGAGGATCCGGCTGCCGCCGAGGCGGCGCTTGACCCGGCGCGGGCGCGGCTGCTCGCCCAGCTGGCCGAGCCGCGCTCGGCGACCATGCTGGCCGCGGCGGCGGGGCTGCCGCGGCAGAAGGTCAACTACCACCTGCGGACGCTGGAGCGGCACGGGCTCGTTGAGCTCGTCGAGGAGCGGCGCAAGGGCAACGTGACGGAGCGGATGGTGCGCGCCACCGCGGCGTCGTACGTGATCTCCCCCGCGGCGCTCGCGGCGGTCGCCCCCGACCCAGCGCGGGCGCCCGACCGGCTGTCCGCCGGCTGGCTGCTGGCGCTCGCCGCGCAGCTGGTCAGGGACGTGGGCGACCTCATCGCCGGGTCGGCCAGGGCGGGGCGGCGGCTGGCCACGTTCGCCATGGACGGCCAGGTGCGGTTCGCCTCTGCCGCGGACCGGGCGGCCTTCACGGAGGAGCTCACCCGCGCGGTGACGGCGCTGGTCGCGAAGTACCACGACGAAGACGCACCCGGCGGACGGGAGCACCGCCTGGTCATCGCCGTCCACCCGAGCGTGCGACCCGCGGGCGCGCCAGACGGGGAGGGCTGAACCGATGGGCAAGCGGTTCGAGCAGCGCAGGGACGCCGAAGTTCCGGCTAGCCCGGAAGAGGTCTGGGCCGCGATCGCCACCGGGCCGGGGATCGACTCCTGGTTCATGGGGCACAGCGAGGTCGAGCCCGGCGGCGGAGGCACAGGCGGCGGCACGGTGCGCACGGTCTTCGGCGAGTACGCGCCGGAGCTGGAGGTCACGGAGTGGGACCCGCCCTGGCGGTTCAGTTACCGCAGCGGGGAGGCACCCGACGGCCGGTTCATCGCCTACGAGTTCCTCATCGAGGGACGCGGTGGCAGCAGCACCGTGGTGCGGGCGGTCACCAGCGGATTCATCCCCGGCGACGACTGGGCTGACGAATACGAGGCGATGACCGCGGGCGGCGATGGGTACTTCCGCACGCTGGTGGAGTACCTGACCCACTTCAGCGGCCGGTACGCGGTGCCGGTCACCGCGTTCGGCCCAGGCGCGCGGCCGGGCGCCGGCTGGGAGCGTGACCGGGCTCTGCTGTGCGCCGCGCTCGGCCTGCCGCGCGGCGCCGCGCCTGGTGACCTGGCGCGGTTCACCGCCGCCGAGACTGGGCGGCCCGTCGAGGCGATCGTCTACCACGCCACCGGCAACGTCATCGGAGTCCGCGCCCCCGGCGCGTTCTACCGGTTCCTGCGCGGCTTCGGCCACCCCATGATCGCCGCCCACCTGTTGTTCAGCGAAGACACCGACCCGGGCCAGGCTGCCCGGGCCTGGGAATCCTGGCTCGCCCGGGTCCTCGACCCGGCGTCCTGACCGGAACGGAGAACTGCCATGCACACAGTGACGTCAGCGGACGGAACAACGATCGCCTACGACCGTGCCGGCGCCGGCGAGCCGGTGGTGCTGGTCGCCGGGGCGTTCAGCTACCGCCGCTACCCGGGCCAGGTCAAGCTCGCCGAGCTGCTGTCCGCCCGCTTCACGGTCTACAACTACGATCGCCGGGGCCGCGGCGACAGCGGCGACACGCAGCCGTACGCCATCGAGCGGGAGATCGAGGACCTGGCGGCCGTGATCGGCGCGGCCGGCGGCGAGGCGCACGTGTGGGGCCTGTCGTCCGGCGCGGTGCTGGCCCTCGAAGCGGCCGCCGCCGGGCTGCCGATCCGCAAACTGGCCGTCCAGGAACCGCCGCTCGGAGTCGACCCAGCAGACCGGCGCCCGCCAGCCGACCTGCGCCAGCACGTCACCGCGCTGATCGCGGCCGGACAGCGCGGCGCGGCGGTCAGGTACTTCATGGTGGACGGCATGGGAGCGCCGTCGTTCGTCCCCGGCCTGCTGCGGCTGATGCCAGGGACCTGGAAGAAGCTCACCGCGGTCGCGCCCACCCTGCCCTACGACGCCGCCCTCATCGAGCCCTACCAGTCCGGCCGCCCGCTGCCGCCTGGTCAGTGGGCGGCGGTGACCATGCCGACGCTGGTGATGTGCGGTGAGGAGAAGGAGAGTCCCGGTCTGCTCCGGCACGGCTCGGCCGCCGTCGCCGCTGCGCTGCCGACGGCCCGGCTCGTCGAGCGTCGCGGCCTCGGCCACGCCAAGAAGCTCACGCCGTCCGTCATCGCCGCCACCCTCACCGAGTTCATCGCCAACGGCGAGCACGCGGCCATCTGACATGGAGATCGTCATGACCGAACGCGTCACCGGCCCCGCCTCCTACTTCCCGTCCATCGAGAAGAAGTACGGCAAGCCCGTCAGCTACTGGCTCGACCTCATCAACTCCTCGCCGCTGACTAAGCACAAGCCCCTCGTGGACTGGCTCAAGGCCGACTACGGTATCGGCCACGGGCACGCCACCGCCCTCGTCGGCTACGCCCTGGCGCAGCGGGCGGCGGGCGGAACGGAGGGACCGCCGTGAGGAAGATCGTCGCCGGGCTGTTCAGCACGCTCGACGGCGTGATCGAGGAACGGGGCTTATGACGCTTCAGCCGTAAGGCGCTGCTGCGCGTCGGTGATCTCCCGCTCAGCGGCCTCGCGATTCTGCCAGCCGCGGACGTCGGTCGACTTCCCCGGCTCCAGTTCCTTGTAGATGTTGAAGAAGTGGCCGATTTCGGCCGCCAGGTGCGCCGGCACGTCCTCTAGGTCCTGGATGCCATCCATCCGCAGGTCATTCGAGCCAACGGTCAGCACCTTGGCGTCCGGCTTGCCCTCGTCGAGCATCCAGAACACCGCGATAGGGCGGACCGTCACCAGACAGCCGGGGAACGTCGGCTCCTCCAGCCAGACCAGCGCGTCCAGCGGCTCCCCGTCCTCGGCCAGCGTGCCGGTGATGAACCCGTAGTCCAGGGGGTAACGCGTTGAGGTGAACAGCATGCGGTCCAGCCGGATGCGCCCGCTCTTCGGGTCCATCTCGTACTTGTTCCGCGATCCCATCGGGACCTCGACGAGGGCGTCAACGTCCATGCGGTCTATGCTCTCACATCAAAGATTAATCAAGGTAGATTGATATATTATGCAGCCATGGCCGTGACAGGCGATGCTGTCCCGCCTCCCCTCCGGCTGATCGCCGACCCGGTGCGGTGGCGGCTCCTGCGCGAGCTCGCCGGCGGTGACCTGCGGGTCAGGGAGCTGGTGGCCGCCACCGGCGAAGCGCAGAACCTCGTTTCCTACCACCTGCGCCGGCTGCGTTCCGGCGGGCTGGTGAGCGCGCGCCGCAGCACCTTCGACGGCCGAGACACCTACTACAGCCTCGACCTCGCCGGCTGCGCGAACGCGCTGACCGAGGCCGGGGCGGCGCTGCACCCGGGGCTCGCGTCCGCGGGGACCACCCTGGCGGCTGGCGGCGGCGGGCACCGGCCGCGCCGGGTGCTGTTCGTGTGCACGGGGAACAGCGGGCGTTCCCCGATGGCCGCCGCGCTGCTGCGGCATAGCGCCGGGCGCTGGGCGCGCGCGGCGAGCGCCGGCACACGGCCGCGGCCGCTGCACCCGGCCGCGGCCGCCGTGCTGCGCGACCGCTACCGCATCGACATCAGCGGTCACCGGCCCACGCAGGTGGCCACCGTCGCCAGCGAGCCGTTCGACTACGTGATCAGCCTGTGCGACAAGGCCCGCGAGGCGTGCCCGCCGTTCGCGGGGTCGCCGCGGCGCGTGCACTGGAGCCTGCCCGATCCAGCGGCGGGCGCGGACACCCCGAGCGCCGCGTACGCCAGGTTCGACCGCCTCGCCACCGAGCTGAGCACGCGCATCCGTTTCCTGCTGCCCGTGCTGGCGGAAGCCGGATGACCACCGCGGCCGGCCCTGTGCCTGTGTCGCTGTGGACGGTGCTGCGGCAGTGGGGGCGGCTCGGGTGCATCGGGTTCGGCGGCCCGCCCTCGCACATCCGGCTGCTGCGGCAGCTGGTCGTGGAGCGCCGCGGCTGGCTGGACGCGCGCGAGTTCGAGGACGCTATCGCCGTCTGCAACCTCCTGCCGGGACCCGCGTCCACCCAGCTCACGATCTTCTGCGCCTGGCGGGTCCGCGGCCGGCTCGGCGCCCTCGTCGGCGGCGCCGCGTTCATCGTTCCCGGGCTGATCGTCATCCTGGCGCTATCCGCGCTCTTCGTTGCGTCATCACCGCCGCTGGCGGTGCTCGGCGCCGGGGCGGGCGCGGGCGGCGCGGTGCCCGCCGTCGCGGTCAGCGCCGGCGTCTCACTGGTGGCCCCGAGCTGGCGGAACCGCGGCGCCACCTGGCGGTGGCTGCTCTACCTGGCGGCCGGCCTCGCGTCCGCGGCCACAGTCGGCGAGTGGCTCGTGATCGTGCTGCTCGGCTGCGGCGCGACGGAGCTCGCGATCCGCTGGCGGCGCGGTGACTTCAGGGGCAACAGCGGCGAGGACGCGCCCGGCCCCGCAGAAAAGCTGCGCGGACTTACCGCCGCTCCGCTCGCGCTCACCTGGCTGACCGGCGGCGCGGTGCTGGCCAGCGTCGCGTGGGAGGCGTTCAAGGTCGGGGGCCTGTCCTTCGGTGGCGGCTTCGTGATCATCCCGCTCATGCAAACGGACGCCGTTTTCCGCTACCACTGGATGACCGGGGCGCAGTTCCTCAACGCGGTGGCGCTCGGCCAGATCACGCCGGGGCCGGTCGTGCAGACCGTCGCCGTGGTCGGCTACGCCGCCGCCGGGATCGGCGGCGGGCTGCTCGCCTCCGCCGTGGCCTTCGCGCCGTCGTTCGCATTCGTGCTGCTTGGCGGGCGCCACTTCGACCGGATCCGGGGCGACCAGCGGGCGCGGGCCTTCCTGAACGGCGCCGGCCCCGCCGCGATCGGCGCCATCTTCGGGTCGGCGATCACGCTCACCAGGACGCTCAGCCATCCCTGGCAGTTCCTCGTGCTGGCAGGCGCCCTGGTGCTGCTGTTCCCGCTGCGCCGCGGTGTCGTGCTGACCCTGCTCGGTGCCGCCGCGGTCGGCGTCGCCGTCGCCCTGGCAGCCGGCACTGTCTCCCCGTAGCCGCCGAACGCGGCCGTCGGCGATCGGTTAGCCGCGGCCGCGGCGCGGGCCGAGAGTTGGCTGGCTATGGAAGAGCCGACGGTGGATACGAGACCCGCCTGGCGTGGTCTGGCACCACTCTCCGGCTTGCCTGACTCGCTCGGCCATGCCGTGTTCGTCGTGCTCGCCCGGCGCGAACAGGTCGGCGATCCTGTCCTCCTCGGGACCGAACAGCAGTCGCGCGATGCTTCGCATACCCGCCACCTCCTCGGCTCGCTATCACGATAGAACGCGATTGTCCGATCGGCTATACGTGTGTTCTTCACGTAAGGGCTAACAGCCGACCACTATCTGGCCAACCTGTGGTTGACCACGGCAGCGAGGATGGACCGTCCCCGCCGATGGGCCAGCACGGGGAAGGAGCACGATGCCGCAGGCGAAGAAGAGGAAAGCCGCCCGGCCGTCGGGATCAGGCGCTTCTGGCCGCCCGGCCGCGCCCTCGCGAGATGTGCCGCCTGGAGCCGGGCCAGAGAACGCGGTTCCGCCAGGCCTCGCCCGGCGGCCAGGTAACGGGACGACGCGGCAGCCCGGCACGGGCACCGCGACCGTCACGGTTCCCAGACAGCCGCCGCCGGATATTCAGCCGGCGCTACCCGGCATCAGGCCGGCCACCGGCCAGCGGACGGCCGGCGCCAAGCCGCGTGCCGGGAAGCCGGCCGCCGTGGAGGCGGTATCCGCCAAGGCGCCCGCCCCGACGGCTGCCGGGGCGAAGGCGGCGGAGGCCGCCGCCGACGGCGGGGCGGATGATGAGGTTCCGCGGTGGGCCGCGAAGGCGCTGGAGCAGTTGCTGCACGTCACCTACTGGCTCGATCCCGGCGAGGCCGGCGAGGCCGACAAGGACGGCGAGCGGCTGACGGCCACGGTACGGTTCACCGGGCAGCGCGCGGACGTGACGGGGAAGCCGGGGCCTGGCGACACGTTCACGCAGGAAGAGACCTACCACGGCATCGCCCCGGGTAGCGGGCCCGTGGCGGTGACCGCCGAAGTGCGCGGCGTCAATTCCGGCACATGGTCGGTCACCGCGCGGCCGGTCAGGCGTACGATCGCCGGCCAGTCGCGACCTGCCGCTGTGCCGGAGCCTGCCGCCCCGGGCCGGGTGCCGTGGCCGCGGCGGGTGACCGTGCAAGCCGGACCGCACAGTACCGTGCACACCGCCAGCACGCTGCGCTCGAAGGTGCCCGGGGTCATCAGGTACGCCTACGCGTGCCTGGTCGCGCTCGGCGTGCTCACTGGCCTGGCCATCGTAGGGGTGCTGCTGAGCACCGGCCACTATCCGGTGCTCAGGCCGGAACTCCTGTCGGTGGCCGCGGTCGCCGCCGGGGTAATCGGCGGGAAGGCCTGGTACGCCGCGGTGAGCGGCGGGAAGTGGGACGGCTGGTGCATCCAGGGGTTCGTCGGCGGCGCCGCGGTCGTCGTCGCCGTCGTGGCGGTCATCGGCCCCGGCGTGCCGAAGGGCGCCTTCCTGGCGGCGGCCACGCCGGCGCTGCTGATCGGGATGGGCATCGGCCGGCACGCCTGCTTCTGGGCGGGCTGCTGCACCGGGCGGCCGACGGCGTCCCGGTGGGGAATCTGGTCATCGGACCGCCGGCTGGGGTGCCGGCGGATGCCGGTGCAGCTGTATGAGGCGTGGACCGCGCTGGTCGTCGGCGCGGCATCGCTCGGGGTCGTCCTGGCGCTGGGCCTGTCCAGGTCCGGCGCGGTGGGAGTCATAGCTCTCGCCGCCTACACCCTGGTCAGGCAGGGGATCCTGGGCCTCAGGGACGAGCCGCGACACTGGCGGTACGGCCGTGTGCTCACCGCGTCGCTGGCCGCGGCCGCCCTGATAGCAGGGGTAGTACTGCTGATCGTTGCCTAACGGGTCAAGTGAATTCACGGTCAGGCGAGGTCCGTTTCGCAGGCCGGTTCCAGCTGTCCCGTGCCGCGGGGATCTCGCGTCGCGCGGTCGAAACGGATGCGCCCACGGCGTCCGTCGAATTCGAGCGTCGCGAGCATGTTGTCGAACCACGGACCACGGCTGATCCGCCACCGGATGCCCGGCTTGCGCACCCCGGCGAGCCGCGCCAGCGCGGTGCCGAGCAGGCCGCCGGCCGCCGACTCGGCGAACTGGTAGCCGCGGCGGAAGCGTGGTGGCAGGACGTTGTGCAGGGGCGAGCAGACCGCCTGCCAGATGGCGCTGTGGGACGCGGCGCCATCTGGCAGCGACGCCGGCGCCAGGTAGCTGTTGTGCACATCGCCGGAGATGACCGTGACCGAGGCCGGCGGGGCGCCGTATGAGCCCGCGCTCAGCCCGGCCAGCAGCCGCTCGAAGTTCTCGAACGACTGGCCGAACGCAGCCCAGTGCTCCAGGTCGAGGGCCTGCCGGACGCGCTCCCCCGTCCGGGCGAAGCGCCTTCCCCACGCCCCGTCGCAGACGGCCTCGTTCCACGCCTCCACGCCATGGATGCCGCGCGGCAGCAGCAGCGGCAGGGACGTGGCCAGCACCACGTGGTCCCAGTCTCCGGTCACCGACTCGGTGACCCACTGCCATTCCGCCTGGTCGACCATGAGCCTCTTGCTGTTATCGTCGATCACCCGGCGACTGCGAGAGTCGATCACCACGACCCGGACGTTCCCGAAGTCACGGCGGACGCTGAACCGGATACCGGCGTCCTTCCGGTCGGCGCGGAGCGCGAAACCCGCCAGCACGGCCGCCGCATCGGCGGCCTGCCGCACCTCGCGCCAGGTCTCGTCCGCGGCGAGCTCGGCCGGCGACAGGTTGCCGAGGTGCTGGTAGACCCAGTAGCTCTGGTACGCGCCAGAGATCCTGGCCCGCCACCAGGGTTTGGCTTCGAACTCCGCGCGCCAGGCCGCCGAGGTGTTCCAGTCGTCGTGCACGTCGTGGTCGTCGAAGATCATGATCGTCGGGACGACGGACAGCAGCCAGCGCATGGCGGGGTCGCTCCACGCCTCCTGGTACAGGGCGCAGTATTCGGCGAAGTCGGCGGCCTCGCAGCCGGGCGGGACGGCGGGATCGCGCCGCTGCGCGATGAACCGCCGCGCGGCCGGGCCTGTCTCGTCGGCGTAGATCTGGTCCCCGATCAGCAGCAAGGCGTCGGGCCAGCGGTCGCGCGGCGTCCCGGCCAGCCGGCGGGCGCAGGCGTCGAGCGCGTCAGGGCCGTGCGGAACGGGCAGTTCGGCCTGCCGGCAAGAGCCGAACGCCAGCCGTTGCGGCCGGCGAGGGTCCAGGGTCCTGAGCACGCTCGGCGGGAACTCCGAGCCGGGTTCCGGCCAGCACACGACGCCGTCGAGCGCAACCTGGTACTCATGCTCGCTGCCCGGCTGGAGGCCGTCCACCACGACCAGCGCGTAGTGGTGCCCGGCGACCTCGAAGGTGCGCGCACGGCGGCCGAGCACCTCGGCGTCGCAGGCCCGGTCGGTCTCCAGCCAGACCGAGACGGCGGTCTCGCCGGCGTAGCGCAGCACCGGGCCGAGCACGAGGGCCGGCGCTGTTTCGTTCACTGTGGCCACGATTCCGTCGTTACCCCGATCCGCGGGTTTTACGTGGGGTTGGCGGGAACGACGCGTACGTTCGGGATAAAGGGCGCGGTTCCAGCCGGATGCAGCCGCCTGGGCGCGACTCGGCGGCGTCGCGAACCTCATCCTCGTTAAAATGAGGCGGCCAGCGGAAAGTGCCGATGGCACGGAAGCAGGAGGAACACCATGCAGAAGCACTCGCTGGAAGCGCTCGCCCGGGAACTGTCCGCCAAGGCGGCGGCCGCCAAGGGCGGGCGGGCCGCGGAAACCGTGCTGGGCGGCCACGAGAAGGTGCTCAGGCAAACGGTCATCGCCATGGTCAAGGACGCGGAGCTCACCGAGCACGCGAACCCGGGCGAGGCGACCGTGTACGTGCTGCGCGGCCGGGTCGCGCTCGTCTCGGGCGGCCAGTCCTGGGAAGGCAGGGACGGCGACCTGCTCATCGTTCCCGACGCGCCGCACGGCCTGCGGGCGCTGCATGACTCGGTCGTCATGCTGACGGTGGCCAAGCTCTCCTGATCGCGGTCCTGATCGCAGTACGCCTAGAACATGGTGTCCCCACGCCGTCCAACTCTTCCATTTGTTTCGATCATGTGTTTTAATAGGGCTGGCTAGCTAGCTTTCGAGGATCCGTAGTCACCAGGGGGATGCCATGCCGGCAGCGGCGGACGTTGGTCAGTCCGTCGTCGCGGCCATCCTCGGACTCGGCGCGGCGGGCGTCGCCGGCGGCATCGTCGCCATGGCGCGGTCCGTGCATCTCCAGCAGATCCAGCTCGCCGAGCGCCTCGCCGGGCGCGATGACAGCGAACCCGCTGACATCGTGGAGCCACCCCCCGCCGCGAACGGGAACGGTGCGACCACGCAGCATTCGAACGGAACCACGAACGGGCACGCCAACGGCCACGCGATCGAGGGACCGGACAGCGTAAGAATCGGTGAGCAGGTGCGCTACCGAGTCCGCCGTTCCGAAGGCCAGCGGGTGGTCGCGTGGGCGGCGGGCGGCGGCGCGGTGTCCCAGGCATCCGACCCGGCGCATCCGGACGACCTGCTGCTGGTCGCGGCTCAGCCCGGAACCCTGATGGTCTCGGTGCGGCTGCGCGAGGGCATCGCCGAACGGCGCGAGACCAAGGCCGTCACCGCGGTGGCCAGCCCGGCGCTAGCCGTGCCCGCGGCCGCCCCGCTGTTCCTGCAGGACTGGCCGCTGACCACGGTCGTGGTCGTCGTCATCGGTTTCGCAGCGGCCCTCGTCGCGCTGGGCAGCCTTCAGGTCGCCGGCTTCATCGCGCTGGTGGCGCCACTGGCCGCGATGCTGGTCGTGGTGACCGCGACCCGCAGGCAGCCCGAGCGGCCCGGCCACCCGCCGCCTCCGTTGTAGACGCGGGGCCCGGGCGCGAGCTGAGGCCGGGGCCGCGCTGAAGACGCAGCACGAGCCGCAGATAAATCAGGAAAATGCGGGTAGCTGCGGAACATGAGCAGGATCAAACGGTGGCTGGACCACCGGCGGGTCGTGTGGACCGAGCCAGCGCTGCCGAAGTACATCAAGATAAACCCGAACAGCCCTCCCGGCGCTGCCGAGGGCCTACAGCCCGGCGACATGTCGATGCTGAAGGTCGCCGAGGAGTTCCTGGAAGAACCGGAAGACGGCCTGGCGTTATCTGGTCCACGAGACGTACCAGCTTGAGTTGGCCCCGGGACAAGTGGCTGTCATTTGCCGTCGCGCAGTACGCGACATATCGTGTGGCGGCAGCCCCAGGGACGCCCAGGAGCGGACGAGGAGTTTCCAGTGGCGAGATACGGCAGCACTGCGGTGACGGACGCAGGCAGGGACGCGGCAACAGCCCAGCTGCGCGAGCACTACGCGACGGGCCGGCTTTCCCTCGATCAGTTCCAGGACCGGCTGGACGAGGCGTACCGGGCACAGACCGCCCGGGAGCTGGACGCAGCGACCGATGGCCTGCCGCACCTGGCCCGGGCGATCCCCTCAGGAGCACCGCGGGGCAGCTACCCAGGCGGTTACCCGTTCAACGCCGGGCACATGCGCACTGCCCTGGCTCGGACGGGCCGCCGGATCCTGCTGGCATTCGCGGCGCTGACCTTCGGAAGC
>Ga0207665_10003226_pt1 | contig 10927 bp, 8 predicted proteins | sample LARL112metaG_FD_184351 | JGI IMG/M metagenome (GOLD analysis project Ga0207665, IMG submission 184351) | Corn, switchgrass and miscanthus rhizosphere microbial communities from Kellogg Biological Station, Michigan, USA - LAR L11-2 metaG... | ecosystem: Host-associated > Plants > Roots >...
CTGGGATGCCCCAAAAACCTCGTCGACAGCGAGGTGATGATGGGTATTCTTGAGCGCGCAGGCTATGAACTTACGCCGCGCGCCGACCAAGCTGAAGTACTGGTAGTCAACACCTGTAGCTTTATCGAGTCGGCGCAAAAGGAGTCCGTGGATGCCATTCTTGAAATGGCGGAGCACAAAAAATTCGGCGCGGCAAAAAAACTGATTGTGGCGGGCTGTCTGGTCGAACGGTTTCGCTCGCAGATTCTAGAACAAGTTCCGGAAGTGGATGCGGTGGTGGGCACAGGCGAAATTGAACGAATCATGGAAGCGGTGAAAGGCGACCTTCGCGTGCTCCCCGCGCAGCCGCCCGCGTTTCTTTATCACCACCTGACGCCGCGTCTCGTCACCACGCCGAAACACGCGGCCTACATCAAGATCGCTGAAGGCTGCGACCATCCCTGCACGTTTTGCATTATTCCGCAGCTTCGTGGCGCGTTTCGCAGCCGCCGATTCGAATCGGTGGTGCGCGAGGCGGAGAATCTGGCCAAGGCCGGCGCGCGGGAAATCACCCTTATCGGCCAGGACACCACTTCTTACGGCGAAGACTTGGGACTGCGCGATGGACTGGCGAAATTACTGGCGGCGCTTGCCGGCGTCGACGAACTTTTGTGGGTGCGCTTTCTTTACGCCTATCCGAATCGCGTGACGCAAGCATTGCTGGACACCCTGGCCGAACATCCGCGACTGGCGAAATACATGGACATGCCTTTGCAGCATGCCAGCCGCAACATGCTGGCGCGCATGAAGCGCGGCTCGCACGGCGAAGCATTTCTGAAATTGTTGGAACGTATTCGCGCGACGATTCCCGGCGTTTCGCTACGCACCTCGTTCATCGTCGGTTTCCCGGGCGAAACGGAAAAAGATTTTGACGAACTTTGCGATTTTGTGCGTGCCGGCCAATTTGACTGGATGGGCGTATTCGAATACTCCGACGTGGACAACGCGGGCAGCTTCGCGCTCGACGGAAAAGTGGAGCCGGAAGTTGTCAGCGATCGCCGCAACCGGCTGATGGCGATACAGAAAAAAATCTCCAGAGAAAAATTGAGGAACTGGAAGGGTCGTACAGAAACGGCTTTGATCGAGGGACCTTCCAAAGACAATCCGCTGGTCTGGGAAGCCCGACTGCAAGGCATGGCGCCCGAAATTGACGGCAAACTTTATCTGACGGATATCGAACTTCCCGACGGCCGCTTTGCCGACACCGGCGATGCCGCGCGTGTGGAAATCACCAAGACCGACGCTTATGACCTGATCGGCCGCGTGGTGGAAATTCTGCCGCGTTCAGAAAGACGCTGGTCCGTCAGCGTAACTCCCGCGCACGAAAAGCTCCATCGCATCACGACTGGAGCGGCGCTGCGCGTTTTGGGATAAGATTTCGGAATGAAGCACCGCTGCCCAATTTGCAAAAGAGCGACGGACTCCGATCTCGACAAGGAATTCCCGTTTTGTAGCGAACGTTGCCGGCTTCTTGATCTTGGCGCGTGGGCCAGTGAAAAGTACGTCGTGTCTGATCCAGTGTTTGATGAAACCGAGCTAGAGGAATCGGGCCCCGAGACAAACGCAGGAAAGCCAGCACGACGAAATCCAGATGACACCGTCCACTGAAAGCGCAAAGCAAAAACCGAAGCTGGCGTTTGCGATTGCTACCGCGCTGGGTGTGGGCTATGTGCCAAAAGCTCCGGGAACATTTGGCTCGCTCGTCGGCGTGTTCACTGCGATGCTGACATCACTGTTTTTTCTGCGCCCGCAAAGCGCCGGGGACCTTTTTTCCCGGCAGCGCCTGGTGGATAGAACCCTGATCGATCATCATTTTCTGGTGCCGGGCGCGGACATTCATGATGCCTCCCTGATCGTGCCGGTCACCTGTGCAATCCTGCTGGTTTTATTTTTATCGTTCGTGGGAGTTTGGAGCGCAGGCAAGGCTGCCACCTTCGCGGGAATTGCCGATCCTCAATTCGTGGTAATCGATGAAGTTGCGGGACAGCACATCACGTTGATCCTGCCGCTTATTCCGGTGGCCATACCCAATTTATCCGAGCACATGGACTTTTCCACGTATGCGATCTATGCGGCCCTGAGCCTGCTGAACTGGAAATATCTGCTGGCAGGATTTCTACTGTTCCGGCTTTTTGATATTTGGAAGCCGGTCCCCATTCGCAACCTCGAAAAGCTACACGGCGGTTGGGGCATTATGGCAGACGATTGGCTGGCTGGAGTCTACGCTGCCATTATCTTGAAGGTCGCGTTACACTTTAGCTGGTTATGAAATTCGGCCTGGGAACAACTTCAGAAAAAAACGGTATTCCGCGCATTGAGAGCGTGTCGCCGGCGGCGGCAATTCCCGGCGGCGAAGTTGAAATTCGCGGCAGCGGATTCGCCACGCGGACACACTTGCGGCCGGTGGTGCGCTTCGGGGAAGCGGAAGCTACATTGGCGCTGGCCAGTCCCCACCGGCTGGTGGCGCGCGTGCCGGACGGTGCCAACAGCGGAACCGTTCGCGTAGCTGCGCTGGAACATGAAAGCCAGCCTTTTCCGTTTTCCGTGGGCATGCAAATTGCCGACAACCTGCATCCTGTAGCGAATCCGGCAGTGGATGCCAGCGGCAACATTTATGTGACGTTCAGCGGCCCGCGCGGGCAACGCGTTCCAGTTTCGCTATACAAGATCAACTCGAATTTCAATGTAAAACCGTTTGTCACTTCGCTGGTAAATCCGAGCGGTCTAGCCTTAGATCGCTCCGGTAATCTTTTTGTTTCCTGCCGAAACGACGGCACAATTCACCGCGTATCTGCTGACGGCCGCTCTGAACAGTGGGTAGAGGGCATGGGCGTGGCGACCGGATTAGCGTTCGATCGCGATCAGAACCTATACGTGGGCGATCGCAGCGGAACGATTTTTAAAATTAGCCCAAGCCGCGAGATTTTCGTTTTTGCGACGCTCGAGCCTTCCGTCGCCGCGTATCATTTGGCATTTCATCCCAGCGGCGAGTTGTATGCGACCGGGCCAACCACTTCGAGCTTCGACCGCGTGTACCGGATTTCGCAGGGCGGCGACGTGACTACATTTTTTCGCGGACTTGGGCGTCCGCAGGGACTGGCATTCGACCGAGATGGAAATTTATTTGTCGCGGCATCGCTTAGCGGACGGCGCGGTATTGTTCGTATCACGCCGCAAGGCCATGCAGAGCTGGCGCTCAGCGGCGCGGGCGTTGTGGGTATGGCGCTGCTCCCGTCGGGACGCGCCATCTTGACGACTTCGGGTGCGGTGTTTTCCCTCGATTGGGACGTGCGCGGCTCGCTGCTCTTCGGATAGAAGCTCCACCGCAAGATTTAATTCAGCTGAAGAATTCCACAACAGAGATTCGCCGCGCCTCACGCTCCTGGGCCACTTCCTCCAAGTCCCAGCCTTCAAATCCAATTGGAGATCGCGCTCGTGCGCACGCAAGTTGCGCACTGCGAAGCGCTCAAGGTTAAAATACATAACGATGAAAGCAGAGATTATCGCAGTAGGCTCGGAGCTTTTGACTCCTGACCGCATCGACACCAATTCGCTTTTCCTGACGGAAGAACTGAACAAGCTCGGAATTGAAGTTATTCGTAAAACGGTCGTCGGTGACGATCGAGCGCTGTTGCTGGAAGCGTTTCGCGATGCAGTAAATCGCGTCCCGCTTACAATTTCATCCGGTGGCCTTGGCCCCACGGAAGACGATTTGACGCGAGAGACGATAGCGGAATTGCTTGGCCGCAAAATGGTGCGCAACGACGCCATTGCGCGCGCGATCGAAGCTCGATTTCGATCCTTCGGGCGCGCGATGCCGGACACCAATTTGCGCCAGGCAATGGTGCCGGAAGGCGGCCAGCCGCTCGACAATCCGCGGGGAACCGCGCCAGGACTGTGGATCGAAGACCGCGAACGAATCATCGTGCTGCTGCCGGGTCCGCCGCGCGAGTTGAAACCGATGTACAGCGAACAGCTGCTGCCGAGACTGCAGCGCCGCATATCTCCGGTGCGCATGCACCATCGCGAATTGCGCGTCACCGGCCTTGGCGAATCGCACGTCGATCATCTTGCCGGTCCGGTGTACACGCGCTATCCCGAAGTGCAGACGACGGTGCTCGCTTCACCCGGCGAAGTGCAGATTCATCTGCGTACATGGAGCGACAACCCAGCGCAAGTGGAAGCCACTTTTGCCGATATCGAGCGTGGGCTGGATCTGGCGCTCACGGACAGAATATTTTCCCGCGACGGCTCGCCGCTTGAGATTGTGGTGGCGAACGAATTGCTGAAGCAGAACACAACCATCGCCGCGGCCGAAAGCTGCACCGGAGGATTGTTCGCGGCGCGCCTGACGATGATTGCGGGAAGTTCGGCCTATTTTCTGGGCGGCGTCGTGTGCTACAGCAATGAAATGAAAACTGCGTGGGCCGACGTGCCGAAAGAATTGATCGCAACCAAGGGCGCGGTGAGTCCTGAAGTGGCGATCGCATTGGCGGAAGGAATTCGCCGCCACGTCGGAAGCACGCTGGGAATCGGAATCACAGGTATCGCTGGTCCTGGCGGCGGAAGCGAAGAAAAACCTGTAGGCACGGTGCACATCGCGCTTGCCAGTCCGGCTGGAGTACGCGAACGTGCGCTGCGCTTTCCCGGCGATCGCGAGATGGTACGAATGCAGGCGTCGCAAGCCGCGCTGGACATGGTGCGCGTGCATTTTCTGTATAGCGGGAAAACGCCGCCAAAGCGGACATAAACAATGCGTCTTTTCGTGGCGCTGGCGGTGTCAGACGAAATTCGCCGGAATATTTCGTCATTCATTCGTGAACTCGGCATTGCTGATTCGCAGGTACGCTGGCTTGGTCCACAGAATTTTCATATCACATTAAAATTCATCGGTAGAGTTCCACCAGAAAATCTTTCCGCCATCGGTGGCGCACTTGCAAAAGTGCAAATCGAGCGCCCGGTGCAGATGGAATTTCACGGCTTGGGATTTTTCCCGAATACCCGCAAGCCAAGCGTGGCCTGGATCGGAACGGAGTTTTCGCCGAACCTGTCCGCGCTGGCAGCTGCGATCAACAACGAATTAGCGCCGCTTGAAATTCCCCGCGAAGAAAAACCCTTTGTTCCCCACCTGACCATTGCTCGTTTCAAAGAAACACGCCTTTCGCCTAGGCTGCTGGCGAAGATCGAAAGTCTGCAAGATCGCAGCTTTGGTACGCTAACGGCCAGAGATTTTCATTTGGTCGAAAGCACACTGAAAAGCACGGGAGCGCAGTACACTACGCTTCGTTCGTTTCCATTTGCTTTAGACCAGCGAGAAGGCAAAGATTTGTGACCTTTCCATTGGCACTGGCGATCGTTTGTTTCGCTGCATATCTGCTCGGCTCGATTCCGTTCGGATTGCTGTTGGCAAAAATTTTCGGGCACACGGATGTGCGAAAAGCCGGCAGCGGAAATATTGGCGCGACAAACGTAATGCGCGTTGCCGGGCCTGCTGCTGGCATCCTGACCTTGCTGTTTGATGCTGGCAAAGGCTGGTTCGCCGTTTGGCTCGCGAGCCGCATCATGCACGGAACTTCCGGCATGATGATCGCAGCGGGATTTCTTGCGCTGGTCGGACACTGTTTTCCGGTCTGGCTACGGTTTCGGGGCGGAAAAGGCGTTGCGACCGCTGCGGGAATTTTTCTCGCGCTGTGCCCCGAAGCGTTGCTGGCTGTATTGATCCTGTTCGCCTTGGTCGTGTGGTATTCGCGTTACGTTTCACTGGGCTCGCTGGCTGCGGCTGCCGCAATCCCGCTGTTCGTCTATTTACTGTGGGCGCCGCATTTCGCGCCTCCAATCATCGTGACGCTCGGTTCCATTGCAATCGCGCTGCTCGTAATCTACCAACATCGCGCAAATATCAGCCGGCTGATACGAGGCGAAGAGCCACAGTTTTCGGTCAGCAAGAAACGGGACGCAGCGTGAAAAAAATTGCCATTCTCGGCGCGGGCAGCTGGGGCACAGCCCTGGCCATTGTTCTGACGCGCAGCCGCCAGCCACACGAAATTTCGTTGTGGGCGCACGATCCGGAGTTGGCCGAGTCCCTGGGCCGCGAGCGTGAAAATCACGCTTACCTGCCTGGATGCAAAGTTGCCACCTGCGTGAAGGTCACAAACGACATCGCCGCGGCCATGAACGGCACGGAGATCGTTGTAGGCGCAGTGCCTTCATCGTACGCCCGCAAAGTCTACTCGCTTGCGCGGCCATTCTGGAATCCGGAAATGATTGTGGTCAGTGCGACGAAAGGACTGGAGCCAATTTCGCACGCTCGCATGAGCGAAGTAATTCATGAGGCTCTAGGTGACGCGGCGGCCGCGCGCGTCGCAGTATTGTCGGGACCATCGTTTGCCGTCGAAGCCGCCCGCGGCGAACCGACAGCCGTCGTGGTCGCAGGACGCCCGGTTCTCGAACTGACGCGAACTGCGGGACGCCATTACGCTGATCCTGCGGGAGAAATTCAGGTCGAGTTTGCCGGCCCCGCGTTTCGCCTGTATACGAATAATGATGTGCTCGGCGTGGAACTGGCCGGCGCAATGAAAAATGTAATCGCCATCGCTGCGGGTGCCTGCAGCGGATTGGGCCTCGGCGCAAATTCACTGGCGGCGCTGATTACCCGCGGACTCGCGGAAATGACGCGGCTGGCGGCCAGGCTTGGCGCAAAACCGGAAACCATGAGTGGGCTTGCCGGGCTCGGCGATCTGATTTTGACGTGCCACGGCACACTGAGCCGCAACCGGCACGTGGGAATCGAACTTGGAAAAGGACGCGACCTGAAAGACATTCTCGGCGAAATGAAAATGGTTGCTGAAGGCGTGGGCACAACTTCCGCGCTGCTGGATCTCGCCACCGAGGCGAACATCGAATTGCCGATTACGGAACAAGTAAACGCCATTCTGTACGAAGGAAAATCACCCGCCGAAGCAATTCGCGATGTGATGGAACGCCCGTCAAAACGCGAATAGACCGGGACCTGTACCAAAGAACAGGTACGTAACGGATATTGCCAATCCAGCACTTTCCACTGCCGGGCCAGTTCACGCCGCAGTGCAACCGATAAAATATCTTGTGAATATGGTGGATAACTTCAGCGCGCTTGTGGCCCGGGTGCGGGCGGGCCGGGTACGAATTTTGTGGCTGGTGCTGGGCGCAATGCTGTTGGTCAGTGCACTGCCGCTGCTGCTTTATCATCGCCAGGTGCTGAAATTAAGCCAGGGAAAACTGGTGGACACGGAACGCGTGCAGCAAACCGAGTTGACGCGTTCGCTTGCGCAGGAACTCCAGCAATACGAATCAAACGTCACGCAGCAGCTGATGAGCGAGCGCCAGATCCTGGTGCTTACAGGAGCAATTCAGGATGTTGAGGATCCCGCTTCGGAACCAAAGGTAACGCGACTTCTGGAAAATTCCGTCGAAAGCAATCCTTCCACATTTCTCTATCTGACTGCGGTAGGCAAGTCCGGCAAAGGCACCAGCGCGTCACAAGGGAATTTTCGCGCGGAAAAAGATCCTTTCGTCAGCAAGGCTTTGCAGCGCGCGTTCATCACCTGCGTACAGTCGCCGCAGCTGGGTTCCGTGAAGTTTCGCAGCGATCCTCTTGCGCTGGAGCCGGACAACCAGCCGGCGTTCGTGATCGCAATTCCATTGAATGTCGATCAGCAGTTTACCGGCATGATCGCCGCCGTGGTTTCGCTGAACCCGATTTTGCACCGGTTGAAAGATGCCAGCGTGCGCGGACGAAGCGTGTTCGTAGTCGACCATCAGGGACACATCGTCGCGCATCATGACACGACGAAATTCTCGCCGGGAGAAGATGTCAGCTCAACTTCCCCGGTGGTGGCGCGTGTGCGCTCGCTTCCGCAGGAACTGCGCAGCACCGAAACCATGCGTTTCACGCAAACCGAAAACAAGCGCGACGTGGAAATGGTCGGAACGTATAGCACCTTTCCCGAAGTCAACTGGGCAGTCATCGCGCAACGTAGTCTTTCGGAGGCTCGCGCGGACGCTGGGGTGACAGAATTAAACCGTCAGGCTCTCACGTTCGTGAGTATGGTGGTAATGATTGCTATTATCATCGGATATTTATTCGCAGTAGCCATCAGCCAGCCAATTCACGGCTTGGCAGCCTCCACCCGCGCCATCAGCCGCGGAGAATTTCATCAGCGCACCACCGTTCGTGGCGCTTCCGAAATCAGCGAGCTCGCCGAGAATTTCAATAAGATGGCGGGCGACATCGAAGAGTACATTGAGAAACTGAAGGAAGCCGCCGAAGCCAATCGCGAATTGTTTCTCGGCTCTATTCGCATGCTGGCCGCGGCCATCGACGAAAAGGATCCCTACACGCGAGGCCATTCCGGACGAGTTGCGAAATATTCCACTCTCATTGCACGCGAGCTTGGACTCTCCGAGGAAGAACTTGACAAGCTGCGCATCGCGGCGCTTTTGCATGACGTAGGAAAAATCGGCGTCGACGATCGCGTCTTGAAAAAGCCCGGTGCCCTGAATGCCGAAGAATTTGAGCTGATGAAGCAGCACACCGTGAAGGGCGCGAATATCATGCGTCCAGTTTCGCAATTGAAGGAGATGCTACCCGGCATCGAGCTTCATCACGAACATATGGATGGCCGTGGCTATCCCTATGGCTTAAACGCGGCGCAAATCCCTCTGATGGCGCGCGTGATCGCCGTTGCGGATACGCTGGACGCGATGACTACGAATCGGCCCTACCAGACTGCGATGGAACTCGATTTTGCACTGGCGCGTATCAAGGCGCTGGCTGGCTCGAAGTTTGATGCGGTCATTGTTGCCGCTCTGGAATCGGCTGTTAACGACGGCAAATTGCATGTGGCCGCCGTTGAAGTGCAAGTCTGAACATTTCGCGATCCATCCTCATTCAGTTTCTACTCCGCTTTCCGGCGTGTTTGGTTTGCGCCAAAAAGCGCCGCTCTATCCCCATCTGATACACTTTGAATTGAATATGATTTCATTATTTGGAAAACCGGAAAAAATAGAGAAAGCTGAACCTTCTCTTCTGGATCGTCTGAAAGCTTCCGTTACCAGGACCAAGGAAGCGCTCTCGGAAACCGTCGACAACATTTTTCTGGGCGAAAAGCAGATTGATCCTGCCGCGCTGAAGCAGTTGGAAACAGCTTTGCTCACCGCCGATCTTGGTGTAAAGACCACGCGCGAAATTCTCGATTCCATCAAAGAAAAAATGTACCGCAACGCACTCTCTGACACTTATCAATTGAAGCGTGAAATTAAATTACACGTCACCAAAATTCTGGAAGCCCCCAACGGCAGTAAGAGAGAACTTGCGGCAGCAAATGGTAGCCAGGAACCCCGTGTCATCTTTATCGTTGGGGTGAACGGCGCGGGAAAAACCACCAGCATCGGCAAACTCGCGAATCGCTTGCGTCAGCAAAATCTGAACGTGGTTTTGTGCGCCGCGGATACCTTTCGCGCTGCGGCTATCGAACAACTGGAAATCTGGGCGCAGCGCAACGGCGTTGAAATCATCAAGCAGAAATCCGGCTCTGATCCAGCGGCCGTGGTTTACGATGCGATGGTTGCGGCAAAAGCGCGCAACGCTGACGTGGTGCTCGTGGATACTGCCGGACGCCTGCACACTAAATCCAATTTGATGGCCGAACTGGAAAAAATGAAACGCACGGCCGCGAAAGTCATTCCAGGGGCTCCGCATGATGTTTTGCTGGTGATGGATGCTACCACCGGGCAGAATGGGCTGGCGCAGGCGCGCGAGTTCACGGGGACCGTCGGCGTCACGGGAATTATCCTCACCAAATTAGATGGCACGGCCAAGGGCGGCATCGTCGTCGCGATTTCTCGCGAACTCGGACTGCCGATCCGCTTTGTCGGCACCGGCGAACAGATTAGCGATATGGTTCCCTTCGACGCCGAAACGTATGCGGCTTCCCTTTTCGATTAGCTCATGAATGAGCATGACATTCGCTTCATGCAGCGTGCGCTGCAACTTGCGCGTAATGGCATTGGCTTGGCCAGTCCCAATCCGACCGTCGGTTGCGTGATTGTCAGCGGAGAAAATCATAAAGCGCAAATCGTTGGCGAAGGCTTTCATCGATATGATGCGCGCGATCACGCCGAAATTGTTGCGTTAAGAGACGCCGGTGATCGCTCTCGCGGCGCGACTGCGTATGTCACGCTCGAGCCGTGCAATATCACCGTCCGCACAGGCCCATGCACCGAGGCCTTGCTAAAAGCAGGCATCGCGCGTGTGGTTGCCGCGACGCAAGATCCAAATGCAAAAGTTTCTGGACGCGGACTGGCTAGGTTGCGTGGCGCGGACGTAATCGTCGACGTTGGTGTGTGTGAAGCTGAAGCGCAACGTCTGAATTACGGTTTCGCGTGTTGGATTCTCACGCGACGTCCCTTCGTGACGCTTAAATCGGCAATGACGCTCGATGGCCAACTGGCGCCGGCGAATCAACACAAATCAAAAACACGCGAGTGGATAACTTCTGAAGAATCCCGCGCGGAAGTTCAGAAACTTCGCCACGCGTCGGATGCCCTGTTGACCGGCATCGGAACGATTTTGGCTGATGACCCGCTGCTGACGGATCGTAGCGGCTTACCTCGCCGGCGTGCTCTTCTGCGCGTTGTTCTCGATTCCACACTTCGGCTCTCCTTAAAATCGCGCATCGTAAAATCAGCGAAGAACGATTTGCTGGTTTTCACGGCTGCTTCGTTGAAGTCAGCGAAGGCGCTGAGATTGCGCGAAGCCGACGTGGAACTCGTGCGCGTTCCTGCAAAACGCGGACTGCTGTCACTGTCGGATGTATTTCGCGAGCTTGGCAGGCGAGAAATACTGGAT
>Ga0207665_10003227_pt1 | contig 10922 bp, 5 predicted proteins | sample LARL112metaG_FD_184351 | JGI IMG/M metagenome (GOLD analysis project Ga0207665, IMG submission 184351) | Corn, switchgrass and miscanthus rhizosphere microbial communities from Kellogg Biological Station, Michigan, USA - LAR L11-2 metaG... | ecosystem: Host-associated > Plants > Roots >...
ATGAAACGAAAAACGCCGCGAAACATTCCGCGGCGTTTTTTATTCAACTCAGTATCACTTCGCTGGAGCGAGAGCGGGCGGATTCGGCGCTTTGAGATAGCGCGCCAGATATCCGTCAGTCACTTTCTGAATCAGGCGGTAGCTCTCGAGATTATAGGCCGCGCCGTGATGTCCCGGCGGATAAATGCGGAGCTCTGCATCACGGCCAGCGTTCGTGAGCGCGGTCAGCAACTGCATGGTGTTCTGCGGATGGACGTTGTCATCCATCATCGAGTGGATCAGCAGCAGATTGCCGCGCATTTTCGCTGCCTGCTCGATCGGCGCGCTCTCTACGTAGCCCCCCTGATTGTCCTGCAACAATCCCATGTAGCGCTCGGTGTAAATCGTGTCGTACAATCGCCAGTCACCGACGGCAGAATTCGCGACACCGACTGGGAACAGCTCCGGATACATCTCCATCGTGTAGACCGTCGAGTAGCCGCCGTAGCTCGTACCGATGATCGCGACCCGCCTGGGATCCACGTAGCTCTGTCGACCGAGGTAACGCGCCGCCTCGGCAAAATCCATCGCCTCGTATTTGCCAAGCTGCTTGTACACCACCTTCATGAAGGCGCTGCCGTAATTGTTGGTGCCGCGATTGTTCAACCCGATTACGATGTACCCGTGTTGCGCCAGCCACTGGTCCCAGCCGCCGGTTGCGAAACGGTCGTAAACCTGCTGCGACCCCGGGCCGCCGTAGATGTCGAACACCACGGGGTAGCGATGGTTCGCGTCGAATGGGATCGGCTTGATGATGCTGCCGTCGATCCTGGCGCCATCCGAAGTAGTGAATGAGAAGATCTCCGCCGGCGAATAGGCATGAGTCTGCAGCCACTTCGTGGTGGCCGCGTTGTCTTCCATCGTGCGCAGCTTGTGATCTGGTGCCCAGAGCTCTACCTGCAGTGGCTGCGTCAGCGAGGAGTAGCGATCGATGAAATACGTCGCCGTCGGCGCCATGTTGATGCGATGGGTACCTTCGGTCGTCGTGATGCGGTGCTTGCCGGTACCGTCAAAGTGGATCGAATAGAGCTGGCGCTGCAGCGGACTCGCCTCGGTGGACGTGTAATAGAGCGTTTGATTCTTCGCGTCACTTCCTTCGACGCGCGCCACCATCCACGGCCCGCTGGTCACCTGGTTCACCAGCTTCCCCGAGTAGTCGTAGCGATACAGGTGTTGATAGCCGTCGCGATCGGAAAGCCAGAAGAACTCGTGTGAGTCCGAGGGGAACGTCATCATGTCGTCGACTCCGGCGTAGAAGTCGTAGACATCGATCCAAGTCTTCGAGCTCTCGCTCATCACCTGCCGCCGGCCGCCCGTCCTCGCATCGAAGAAATACAGCGTCATGGTGTTTTGCGGACGATTCAGCGTAATCACTGCCAGCGTATCCGGCCTGCTCGTCCAGTAAATGCGCGGGATGTAGTACTCGCCCGGCTGCGCCGGATCGAGCCACACGTTCTTGCCGGAGGCGACATCGACGACCCCGATCCGAACCTTCGCGTTCTGATCGCCAACCTGCGGAATGGGAATGCGCTCCCAATCCTGATGCAGGCCTGAATAGTCCGAGATCTGAATAATCGGCTCCGCAGAATCGTCGAGCTGCCAGTACGCGAGGTATCGACTATCGGGCGACCACTTCCACGCCTGCGCGAGGCCGAATTCTTCTTCGTATACCCAGTCGAAATGCCCGTTGAAAACGTGGGCCGAGGAATCGCGGGTCAGGCGCTTCTCCTGCTGCGTCGACAGGTTCGTGACATACATGTCGCCGCCGCGCTCGAAGCCGAGGAGCGCGCCGTTGGGCGACAACTCGGCGGTGCGCGCGCCACGCGTCGCCAGCTTCAGTGATTTATCCGCCAGCGAGTAGATGTAGAAATCAGAAATCCCGGATCGGCGGTAGATCGGCTGAAAATTCGTCTGGAAGACGAGGTGCTTCGAATCCTGCGCCCATTGGAATGAATCGTAGCTGAAAGGCTGGTTGGTGCCGGGAACGGTGACACCAGCCGTCGTAAACAGCACCGTCGACTGACCGGTCGGCGGATCGTAGGCGCGGATGACTGGCGCATTCGTCGCCGGATCCCGATCGGTGTAGGAGAAACGGCGGCCTCCTTCAATCCAGTTCACATCCCGCGGTCCCTGGCGACCCGACAGGATTCCGCCAGCCTGCAGCGCCTCGTCGATGCTGGAAAAGCGTTGTTTCTCCTGAGCGGCAACAGCCGTCGGAGCCCAGACGACGAGCGCGATCAGAGTCAGTCTGACGATTCTCTTCATTGATTTTGGTGTGAGCAGTGGTAGCGGTTTGAGCGCCTTACGCGCTTTGGTTCTGCGCGTTCTCCCCGGCGCATTTGCGGCAGAGCGTGACGCCGCGAAAAGTGCAGATGATGCAAAGGAACGTTCCACAGTTGGCGCATGGATACCCCTCGGATGCACGCTCCTCGTTGTTGCAGGAGCGACAGGTCATTGCATCTCGTTCGCGGAGAGTTTGGGGCATCAGCGCGATCCATGAAAGTCGGCGCGGGTAGTTTACTTTGCGCCGGACTCGGCAATCTACATCACGGTCCGCATTTCACAACGCGCTTCGCCGCCTGCAGCCAGGTCGCGAGCCGATCGGGCCCCGCTTCCTCCCAGCCGGGGGGCACAGGCGCAAGGCGACGTTTTTCGCCCTCGCTCTCGAAACACAACCAGCCGTCGCTGAACTCGGTCGAAACTACGACCTGTCGGCGAAATGGACTCTTGCGACGGTCAGGGGTGTGACGGCGGTCGGCCAAGCCCGCCGGTGTTTCACCTGCGGCCTTACTGACGCGACGGTCAACCCTTCGGCGCTCCGCGGCGGCGGGCGTTACCAGCCACACTTCCCACCGCTTACCCCCAGAGTCAGTAAAGGTCCTGTAACTCACCGCGCATCCTCCGTTGCCGATTCAGCGCCATGGATCAAGCTCCGCAGTTTGCAATGCAGAGTAGGTGCCAAAACAGGCGTGGCTTTGCGCTTATAAACGCGATTTCTACGCATGAAAACGGACGTCTTGGAGCAACCGTGAACTGATTAGCCCACGGTTGCTCCAAAATCGGCGACGCTAGCGCGGATCCAGCTTCCTGCCTGCATCGAGGTGGTCGTAATTCAGCAGCGCGTTAAAGACCAGGAAGTAGCTCCCGATCGTCGATCCACGGTATACGGGATTATTCGCATACAGCACGACGTGCCCCTTCCCGAGCGGCACATCCACCACCACCGGACGACGTGCGACGTCGCCTCCATCAAGCAAACCCGAGGCGAGCAGCTCGCGTTGATCGGCGAACCGTAGCACCACGCGCGGGCGCAACGCCGGAGGAATTACAGTCAGTGGATTTCTCAGTTGTTCGTCGGTCACCGGGGTCGCCTCCCACGGTTCCACAGGCCGCCGCTGTGGGACGTCGAATCGCGGATCGAGAACGGCGCGACCCTGCGGAACGTCCAGATCTTCAGCCGTGCCGCGTCCAGTCGGGCGCGCGTTCGATGAGTCCGCGAATCTTCCTCCGCGACCGCCAAAAACGTTGGATATGCTGAAGTTGGAGCCTTCGTCGCTGTACACCGCGAGACTGTCGCGCAATCCATAGACAATCGGACTCGCATCGTCGACAATCCTGGTGCGAAGCAGACTGCCGACCACGTGCAGTCGCGCCGGCGTGTTGACTGAGATTCCGCTCGCGAGCCCAAAGGTCACGGCGAAATCAGCGGTGTTGTCGACGGTGAGCAGCACGCCTCCGTTGCGCACAAACGCCGCGAGGTTGTTCACACCGTTCCAACCCAATCCTGGACGGATGTCATCCGTCTGGTCGATGATGCCAATATTCGGCGTGAGCTCCGTCTTCTTCCAGGGCATCGGATTTCGCCACATCGGCAAGCCATTCACGATCGCCTGCGGGCTGCCGCTGCCCGGCCCAAAGATGATGACGTCGTACTTTGCGTTGAGATTCGGATCCCGCGCCGCATCTTGAGTGCTGATGTAGCTGTACGGGATCTTTAGAACGTCGAACGCCTGTCGCCACCAGCCTTCGGTCTGGGTGCTGATCCAGGTGTGCATCAGCGCCACCCGTGGCGCACGCGCCGGATGTGTCGGCACTGATGGAGTCGCCGATAGGGCGAAGACCTTCACACCCAGCTCTCGCGCGGCCTTATCCAGATCACCCGCACTCACTTTGCTTACAATGAATGAACCGCGTACGAACTTCTGGCCCGCGGCCTCAAACGGCTGCTCCGCAACTGCGAAGTCCGCGCTCCTCAGGCGATATCGACGCGTGGCGAGCGCATTGTCCGCATTGTGATTGATCGCGAACACCGACCCGCTGCCACTCACCCCGCCTCGTGCGGAGATGTCACCCGCTACCGTTTCCATCGGAACGTCGAGCACCTTCGGATCCATCACCCGCACCGCCTTGACGGCAAAGTTCTCGGGAAATGTCCAGCCGGTGTCATCGTAGGGCGTGCGCTGTGGATCGTTAGGGCTCCAGTACTGGTAGTCGAGCAGCGCGTCCGCGATGCGCGAATATGGCTGGTCCATGCGCACGATGTAGCTGCCCACCGGGAATTGCTTGAGCTCGGTACGCTGATACGACAGCGGGAGCGTATCAAACGGTGGCGGTGTCGGCCGAGCGGCGTCGGCGCGCGTGCTGTCGTTGCGCCGTGAGCTGTCCGCCGCTCGCGCATTCGCCGAGCTGGTGCCCGAAGATGGGCGCGGTCGTGACACCGGGACGAGAACGCTGAACGGCGCCGTCGCCCGCGAAATCTCTACGTGCTGTTTCTGAAGTATGCGCAGCAGTTCCGCCTGCGCACCCGGTCGACGCTCGTCGGCCGGGAAGATGTACGCAGCTGGTCCTTCGATGTGCGGCTTGGTGATCGATCGCTTGCTCTTCTCGTAGAAGTTCTCGAGGAACTGCTGACGGTTCTGCGCGAAATAGTTGAGCGAGACGAGTAATCCCGTCTCTTCATAATTGTTGTTGTTGCGCAGCGACCACTGTACTCGCGGCAGCGGCGGATTCTGCCGATACCACGTTCTCGATGTCTCGCTCGGCGGCAACGTGCGCTGCATTGTCTCCGCCGTCCCGCCATTGCCGAATGTCTCGTAGAGGCGGCTGATACCGTTGTGAGTGGCCGCCATGAACATGAGATAGCCTGGCGACCAGGTGTCGAAGTCTCCGTGAGTGTAGACGCCAGGCATGCCGAATCGCGTCATCTCCTGAACGTTGTTCCAGCCCAGTAGCTGCCATTCATTCGTAAGGAGAGGATCGAGCCACGCGTTGTAGGGACCGTCGCCGACTGTGTTGTCGTAGAGATACGATCCCGATTCATGCAGGTCGTGCAGCACCTGCGCCTTCCAGTCGACATAGGTGTCGAGAACGTTCTGCGACAGCTTCAACGTCAATCCCATCGCGTCACGGTTGTTGTCGTGCGCGACGTAGTGTCCCCAATAAAGCAGCGGTGGCGCTGTCTCTCCCGGATGCGCCATATGCCAGCGGAACAGATCCACCTCGCGATCGCGCCCATCGACTTCCACGACTGGCGTGATCAGAGTGATGAGATGGTCGCGGATGTATTTGACGTACGGGGCGTCATCCACCGCCAGTCGATAAGCCAGCTCCATCAGCGCCGTCGGCGCACCTGACTCAGGCGAGTGAATGGTGCCGGTGATGTAGTAGACCGGAGTCGTTTCACCAACGAGCCGCGCCGCCTCGGCGTCATTCATGTTGATCGAACGTGGATCCGCGAGCTTGGCGAGGTTTGCCTTGTTCCGATCGAGATTCGCCATCAGCGAATCCGATGCGACGGCAACCGCGATCATCTCCCTGCCCTCTTCGGTGGTGCCGATCGAATAGACCTTCACCCGCGGCGTCGCCTTGGCGAGCATACGCATGTAGGCGTAGACGTCTTTAGAGTAAGGAAGATTGTTGCGCGCACCGGCGACATCTCCCAGCACTGCCTTGGGCGTCGGCACTGTCTTCGAGGCCGGCAGATAATCCACCAGCGGCGAGAGAAAGAAAGGCTCGGTGGTGTATTCCTTGATCTTCCGTGTGTAGTCCTCGTCGATCGGTTGGTTTGGATCGCGACCGGGCCGGGTCGAGGAAATCAGCGGATTGTCGCCGCCATTTGCAGCCGGTGCCGGGGTTGAATTGGCGGTCTGTGTCTGAGCCGCCAGGCCGCTGAACGCGAGAAAGGAAAGAACAAGAACGGAAGCTGGTAACCGCATTAAAGCCTCGTTTGCAGAAGAAAAAGTCGTTCATGCAAACGTAACGCTATTCCAGTAACGCTCTCAACCGGTCGCTGTAACTGCGACTCGGTTAGCGGTTAGCGGTTAGCGGTTAGCGGTTACACCGGACTACAGCGTGCGCTTCAGGTTGGTAATCATTCGGCTGATGGCATCGCAATACTCGAACGCGTTTGTAAGGGCAACTGGCTGTGCGTAATGAAGTCGCTCGGACAAGGTCAGTTGCACCTCTATTTCCGCGACAGAACCGCGCGCAATAGACAAGGAGTTCTTGTATTCACCGGGCGTAAATCGAGCGTGTCCTTCCGCAATGTTCGACGGGACTGAAACTGCTGCGCGTCGAAGTTGAGCGGTCAAGCCGAAACGCTCGCTGACGGGGAATAACTCCGTGAGTTGATAGACTTCTAGAACAAGCGCGAGCGCAGCGTTCCATACACGGAGTTCGCGATATCCGTGACGAAGTTGCGGGCGATCCATTGCTGCTGTTTAAGTGATAGAGCGCGGAGCTGCCGCACCCAAAAACACGACACGTTGTCTTTTCCGTGCGCAACCGCGCACCGCTAACCGCGCACCGCTAACCGCGCACCGCTAACCCCTAACCGCCCACCGCTTCCCGCTTCCCGCCGACCCGTCTACCTTTCAAGACTCTCCGGGAGAGATGGCCGAGAGGCTGAAGGCACCGGTTTGCTAAACCGGCATACGTGGAAACGCGTATCGAGGGTTCGAATCCCTCTCTCTCCGCTCGGCGGGTCCGCATCTTCTGTGGACCCGCTTTTGTCTTACGACAGAACATGACCGATTCGATAAAGCCAAGACTGCGCTTTGCGCCATCGCCTACCGGATACCTGCACGTAGGTGGTGCGCGCACCGCGCTCTTCAACTGGCTCTACGCCAAAAAATACGGCGGCCAGTTCCTGCTCCGCATCGAGGACACCGATAAAGCGCGCAGCACCGACGAAAGCACCCGCGCGATCTTCGAAGGCCTCGAGTGGCTTGGCCTCAATTGGGACGAACAGGTCGTCTATCAGGGCGCGAATCTCCCGCGGCATCAGGCTGACGCGAAGCGTTTGCTGGAGATCGGCGCCGCATATCGATGTTTCTGCACGCCCGCGGAGCTCGATGAGCGCCGCCGCGAGGCCGAGGCACGCAAAGAAGCATTTCGCTACGATCGCCGCTGCGACTTGTTACCGCGTGATGAAGTCGAGCGACGTGTCGCCGCCGGAATGCCTCACGTCATTCGCTTTCGACTGCCCGACGGCGTAACCGAGTGGGATGATCTCGTGCACGGTCGGATTGCCTTCCCGAACAAGGACATCGATGACTTCGTAATCCTTCGCTCGGATGGAACGCCGATCTATAACCTCGCCGTGGTTTCCGACGACATCGCGATGCGCATTACGATCGTCATGCGCGGCGACGATCACATCTCGAACACGCCAAAGCAGATCCAGCTGTATCACGCGCTGGGCGCGCCTTTGCCGACCTTCGCGCACTTGCCAATGATTCACGGGCTCGACGGCAAGAAACTGAGCAAGCGTCACGGTGCCACCGCCGTCGGCGACTACCAGCATTACGGTTTGCTCCCAGGCGCGATGCTCAATTTTCTGGCGCTGCTCGGCTGGTCGCCTGGAGGTGACCGCGAGGTCATGACCATCCCCGAGATGATTGAGTTATTCAGCGTCGACGGACTTCAGAAGAAAGCCGCGATTTTCGACCCGAAGAAACTGGAGTGGATGAACGGCCAGCACCTGTCGATGGTTCCGCTCGAGGACCTCGAGCCTCGCGTCACGCCAAAAATCATCGAAGCCCGGTTGGCCACCGAGGAGGAGCTCGTCGAGCGCCGCGACTGGTATCTAAGGCTCCTCGAATTGTTGCGGGTTCGTTCGCGGACAATCGACGACATCGTCAACCAGGCCCGCCCCTACTTCCTTGAAGACATCGATTACGACCCGGTCGCGGTCGCCAAGAACTGGAAAGACACGGCAGAGGCGGCTTCGCTCCTTGGTGATACTCGTGACGCCCTGAGCAGCGTCGAAGTCTGGGACACACCTATGCTCGAGTCCTCGCTGCGTTCCCTTGCCGAGAAGCGCGGAATTGCCGCCGGAAAGATCTTTCAGCCGCTCAGAGTGGCCTTAACTGGCCTTACGGTGAGTCCCGGTATTTTCGAGATGCTGGTTCAGATGGGCCGCGCCCTGTCCATAAAACGCATTGACAAAGCACTGAAAAAACTCACTGTGTAACGACTGTCGTGACAAACGAAAATTGTTGACCAGGTACGGTTTCGTACACAGATTATTATTTCGACGCCTTACCACGCCCAGACTCCAGGAAACCCCCCATGTCCGAGCAACTAACCAAGCTCGAGAGCTCGGTATACCACTACCTGCTCGATTTCACGGCTGAGAACACCTACCAGCCAAGCATTCGGGACATCGGGAAGCAGTTCAAGATAAAGTCGACGAAGACTGTTTCTGATCTCCTGCAGTCGCTGGCGCGCAAAGGTTATATCGAGCGTGACCCTGCTCGGTCACGCGGCGTGAATCTTCTCGGATTCGGCGCGGCAATGCGCACTCAGCCGGTCCCGTTCTATGGCAGGATTCACGCTGGTGAGCCGGCGCTCATTCCAGAGCATCGCCAGGGATTCATTACGCTCGACCGTCGCTTCATTCCCTCCGAGGATGTGTTCTTCCTGAAGGTGAAGGGCGACAGTATGGTCGGCCGCTGCATCACCGAAGGCGACTTCGTCCTGGTCAACCCGCGACAGGATCCCAAAGACAACGACATTGTCGCCGCGCGCCTTGGCGAAGATGCGACGGTGAAGACTTACAAGAAGCGGAACGGCACCATTGTCCTCGAAGCCGCGAACCCGGCTGAACGAGACATTACAGTGCAGCCAGGAATGGACTTCGGCGTTCTGGGTGTGATCTGCGGTGTCTTCCGTCCCGGATTCGATGCGAATCTGGGTGGGAACTCGGTACCCTCGTAAGAACTCTTACCCATGCTTTAACGGTCGGCCTCGCAGGCCGACCGTTTTTTTGTTATGGTGGTGCCCAGCGAGGTTCATCAATGACTGATTCGAAGGACCATTCCGGAGGGCAGGCTCCTGGCCTGAAGCAGCTGACGCCGGTGTTGATTGTCGACGCTGTCGAACCGTGCGTGAAGTTCTGGACGGATCGACTGGGGTTCGAGGTGACCAACAAAGTGCCGGGCGAGGATGGAAAGCTGATTTTCGCCAGTGTGCAGAAAGGGCCGGTGGAGATCATGTATCAGACACGCGCGAGCGTCCTCAGCGAGGATCCAGGAGCTGCGCGCGAGCTGACTGGCCATTCTGTCGCACTTTTTATCACGGTCGACGATCTCGACAGCATCGAGAAGTCGCTCGCCGGCGCGCCGGTCGTAAAGCCGCGCCACGATACTTTTTACGGGAGTACCGAGATCTACGTCAGAGAGCCGGGCGGGAATACGGTCGGCTTCGCGCAGTTTTCGTGAAGGCTGCGGACGACTGCAACGTTAAAAATTCATCCAGTACGAAGCCTTGATCAGAAAAGTATTATCGGGCCGCGCCGCGAACAGATTCCTCAGATCTCTCGCCGGTAAAAAGCTGCCTGGATCTCGATCTTCCTGATCCCTTCCCTGCGTCCACACCAGGAATAATGTCGAGCCCGGACGGTACTCCCAGCGCGCGACGGCACTCGCGTGCAACTCCTTGATGTTGAAGCTCGCGTCGTCGGTGCTCATCTCGTACGGGCGGTAGCGATCGTCATAGCTGGCTGCCCGCGGATTGGCAATCTCGCGGAGCCGGAAGTAGCGCCCCGTCGTAATGAAAGGCTCCGCATAACACTGCAGCGATAGAGTCGTCGTCGCCGTGTAATTCAATCGGCTCGTGAAGCTCAGTAGCTCCTGGTCGAGATGCGCAAAGAGATAGTGCGTAGTATCGCTGCCAATCACACCGAGGTTGTCGTACCACTGCGTATCGTTGCGATTGCGTTGATAACGAGTGCCAAGCTCCCAGCTCAGATTGCTGCGTGCACGAACGGTGACGTACGGACGAATTCTCCACAGAGTCGAGTTGCCGTAATCGCCGACCGTATAAATCGCCGCAAGAGTGGGAACCACCTTCGGCCGTGGATCGGCGCCAATGTTGATGAGGAGATTCACATCGGGCGTGACGCGGAGCGCGGGCCCGCCGCGCGCGCAACGATCGCAATACGCGGGCGACAGATTGTCACCCCATAAACTCGCGCTGAATGTCATTCGATTGGTGAACTCAGTGTACAGATCGAGCTCACTGAAGTTCGTCACCGGCAGTCCGGCGGTCGTGAACTGATTGAACTGGTAGAGCTGCAGCGAGGCGTTGCGCCAGAATGCGCGCGGCTGACTGCTTTGCCACGACATGTAGCCTTGAGCGATCTGCTGGTCAGCCTGCGACAGGAACCCGACGTCGTTGGTCTCGAACCCGGGCGAAAGCCGCTCGTAAAACACTCCATAGGTGAATACTCCGGCGACTTTGTCCGCCCTCAGCTGCATGTCGGTCCCCGACAGCGAAGTGCGTGTCGAGTCGTACGACAAGCCAGCGTCCGGCCGATTGTAGTAGTGGACAGCGTTACGCTGGGTCCGCGCGATGGCCGCTGTGGTTCCGCGCACATCACT
>Ga0207665_10003228_pt1 | contig 10921 bp, 9 predicted proteins | sample LARL112metaG_FD_184351 | JGI IMG/M metagenome (GOLD analysis project Ga0207665, IMG submission 184351) | Corn, switchgrass and miscanthus rhizosphere microbial communities from Kellogg Biological Station, Michigan, USA - LAR L11-2 metaG... | ecosystem: Host-associated > Plants > Roots >...
TGCCTTCCACGGCGTGCTTGCTCGCGACATAGACCGAGGCGCCGGCGGCCCCTTCGTGCCCATACGTGGACGATATGTTGACGATGCTGCCACGACCTTGCGGCTGCATCGCGCGCAACTCGTGCTTCATGCTCAGCAGCGTGCCGAGCACGTTGGTGTCGAAGGTGGCTGCATAGCTTTCGGCAGTCTGCTCGGTCACCGGTCCAGGCTGGCCCTCGGTGCCTGCGGCATTGACGGCGGCGTCGATCCGACCAAAGCGCGCAACGGTCTGGTCGATCAGGCTGCGCACGTCGTCCTCGTGGCGCACGTCGGCACGGACGAACGCCGCTTCCGCGCCGAGGCTGCGGAGCTCTGCTTCCAGCGCTTTGCCTTCAGCTTCCCGGCGACCAGACACGACGATCTGTGCGCGGTCCTTGGCAAAGGCGAGCGCGGTGGCTCGGCCGATTCCGGTCAAGGCGCCGGTGATCAACACGACGGGGCTGCTCATTCTCTATCCTCCTAATTGGTTCGGCCATGTCGGCCGACTTTTCAGGGATCGCGATCACTTGATCTCGACGTCCTCCCAGAAGCCGATCCAGTGATCGACCTGCTGCATCCCGGTACGCGGCGCCTCGTAGGACCAGGCGGCGCGCCTGCTTTGCGCAGCACCGTCGGTCACGTCGTAGAACTGCACGCCGTGCGGGCAAGCCAGATCGCTTTGCGTCTTCGGTGCTACCCGCAATCGATCCATGCGCACCGTTTCCCGCGGAAAATATCGGTAGCCGCCGACCTCCAAGGTCCGATCGCTCTCAGCGATCACTCGACCACGCCAAATCGCCTTCATGGGGACCATCCTTCATTCAAGTGATCGCGAATCCCTCGTACCCTCGTTCGGCGCTTTCCCTGCATTTTGCCATGTACGCCGGCAGACCACCGGCGAAGGCCAGCATCTCGCGCAGCTTGCCGGGAATGTTCGCGCCGAAATACCAGGAGTCGGCGCGTGGAAAGAGGGTGGTGTCCGCCACCGCGAGCACTTGCGCGCGCCACGCTTCCTCCGCGGAGACCGTTGCCTCGACCCGCGTGTAATTGCGTTGGCGAAGGTGATCTAGCAGTCGAGCAATCCAGTCTCCCTGGAGCTCTGCGCAGGTCGGCCCGTTGCAGAAAGCGTTCGGGCTCTGCGGGCCGTAGACAAAGAGGAGATTCGGAAAGCCCGCTACTGCCATTCCGAGATGGGCGCGAACGCCCTTCGCCCACTTCTCCTTCAGCGTCTCGCCCTGCGTGCCGCGGATGTCGATGCTAGTCAGCCCGCCGGTCACCGCGTCGAAGCCGGTGGCTAGGACAAGAATGTCCAGCTCGTACTCGCCTGCGGCTGTCTTGATCCCTTTACGCGTCACGCGTTCGATCGGCGTGCTGCGGAGATCGACCAGTTTCACATTCGGCTGATTGAAGATCTCATAGAAGTTCTGCTCGAGCGACGGCCGCTTCACGCCGAAGGGGTGAATCGGCTCAGTGGGTGCGAGTATCTCGGCAACGGCAGGATCGTTGATCCGCGCCCGCGTTTTGTTGCGCCAGAATTTATAGGCGGCCCGGTTGGCCTCTTCATTCAGAAGAATGTCGTTAAACGAGCCGATCCAGGGCGCAAAGCCACCGATCTCCCACAGGCGTTCGAAGGTCGCTTGCCGTTCGTCGTCGGACACCTCGAGCGCAGACTTCGCAAGGACATCGTAGTCGAACCCGGCGAAGGTCTTGGCGCGCCTGTCAAACATCTCCGGATACTTTTCCTTCATGCGGCGGACCGTGTTGTCATCGAGCTTCTGCTGCCGCATCGGCAACGCCATGTTGGGCGTGCGCTGGAAGACCGTGAGGTGAGCCGCCGTGCCGGCGGCTTCCTGCGCCACCTGCACGCCGCTCGCCCCCGTGCCGATCACGCCGACTCGCTTGCCGTGCATGTCCAGGCCTTGCTGCGGCCAGAGTGCGGTGTGATGGCGCTCCCCGCCGAAATCGTTGAGGCCCGGCAGGTCCGGTATGTAGGGCTTCGTACTGACGCCGGTGCAGAGCACGAGATAGCGAGCACTCGCAACGGAGCCATCGCTTGAACGAACAATCCAATGATTATGCGTCGGATCGAATTGCGCCTCGTTCACGCGTCTGTTGAAGCGAATGTCGCGACTGAGGCCGAGTCTTTCGTCAACGTAGCGGAAATAGTCGCGGAGTTCCTGCCATGACGGATAGAGTTCGCTGAACTGCCATTTCCGCCACATGTCGTCGCGCGAATACTGGTAGATGGGTCCGGGGGAGTCGACACGGGCTCCGGGATAACAATTCCAGTACCAGACGCCGCCGAGCCCGCCCCCGGCCTCAAACACCCGGACGGTCATGCCCAGCCTGCGCAGCCGGTCCAGGAGATAGAGGCCGGCGAATCCCGCGCCGACTACGATGACGTCGAGATTCTCGATCGCACCGTTGTCCGTTCGTTTCGCCTCGGTCGCGATCATATGGTCCAATTCCTTCGAAGATTCGCGCTCATTTTGTAATCCTCGCAATTTTGCGCCCTACCGGCAGAGCATGGATTGCAATGCCGGGGAGGGGATAAAAGGCCGCGGGTGTCTCCAAAGGCCCTTCCACTGTGGGGCAAGTAGGGACCCCTGGCGTGGGCACCAAAGACTTTGTAAGTTGAGGGGCATGCCTTGGAGATATGGAAGCGACAATGGAGCTACGGCACCTTCGCTATTTCGTCGCGGTCGCCGAGGAGGGCAGCCTGACGCTGGCGGCGGAGAAACGGCTCCACACGGCGCAGCCTTCCCTCAGTCGCCAAATCCGCGATCTCGAATATGAGGTCGGCGTTCAGCTCTTGAATCGCAGCGTGCGCGGCATCGAATTGACCGCCGCCGGCCGCGCCTTTCTCGACCATGCGCGGCTGGCGCTCGCTCAGGCTGAAACAGCTGCCGAGGCAGCGCGGCGCGCCGCCCAACCTGCGAAACCGATTTTCGCCATGGGCTTCCTAACCGGGCAGGAGGTCGATTGGCTGCCGCGTGCCACAAGCATCCTTCGCGACGAACTGCTCAATATCGAAATCAAGGTTTCGAGTGACCATTCGACAATGCTTGCAGACGACCTGCAGCGCGGAAAGCTTGATATTGCCTTCCTCCGCGTAGAACAGCAGAAGCCCGATCTCGCATACAAATTGGTGGCAAAGGAGCCGATCGTCGTGATCCTGCCGAGCGATCATCCGCTCGCCGAGCACAAGGCCATTGATCCGCACGATCTTGTCGGTGAAAAATTTATAGGGATATCAAACGTGCCGCGCGTGCTGCGCGGCGTTGTCGGCGATTATCTGAGGCGATCTGGAATAGAGATCGTGCCGCACCTTGAGATCGACAATTTCGCGATGGCCGTTTCTCTGGTCGCGTCGACGCGCGGTGTCGCTCTGCTGCCGGTCTCCGCAGAGAACTTCTTGAAGTGGTCTGTCATCAGCCGTCCGCTAAAAGGCGAGGCGCCGACCATCGATTTAGTGGCCGGATATCACAAGGCAAACACATCCCCGATCCTGCGGACATTCCTCTCCAGAATCGATGACCTGACTGGCCGGATATCCAGCAAGGCTCGCCGGATGAGTGGGGATCGGCCGCAGCGCCGCGATGATTGAATTGGCTACTGAGGCTTCGATCTGTCGAGCAAGAACCCCAGCACCGCGTTGGTGTAGGCGTCTGCCTGCTCGACATTGGAGATATGCGCGGCCTCGAGAACCGCATACCGCGCGCCGGGAATATGGTTCTTGATGTATTCGTTCGCCTCGGGCGGCGTCGCGGGATCGTACTTGCCGGCAACGACCAGCGTCGGCGCCTTGATCTTCGGCAACAAGTCGCGGTGATCCATGTCGCGCACCGCTTCGCCGCAGGCGAGATAGCCGTCGAGAGGTGTTGCCGCGAACATTTCGCGCAGCCAGGCGACGGTCTCCGGCGCGCGCTCGCGGAATTGCTTGGTGAACCAGCGCTCCATGTTCGGTGCGGCGAATGCCGCAATCCCTTTTTCGCGCACGAGCTTGAGGCGATCGTTCCACGCCGTCTTGTCGGCAAAATGGCTAGACGTATTTGTCAGCACGAGCCGTTCGATGCGCTCGGGAGCGTTCGCCCCGAGCCACTGCCCGACCATGCCGCCCATGGACAGCCCGCACCAGTTGATCCGCCTGATGTCGAGCGCGTCGAGCACGGCGAGCACGTCGCGGCCGAGGCGCTCCATCGTGTAGGGGCCTTTGGGCACGCCGGAGCGGCCGTGGCCGCGTCGGTCATAGCGCACGAGGCGAAAGTGCTGAACGGCGCAACCTGGCGATCCCACATGTTGAGCGTGGTGCCGAGCGAATTCGACAGCATGAGTACGGGCGCGCGTTCGGGGCCCTCGACTTCGACGTGGATCGGACAACCGTCGGCGCTGACGATGGGCATGGTGACTCCTTCGGCGATGTTGCGCGCGACACTTTCTAGCTGCCGGCAAGCGGCGCGCCAATCCCGCAACAGCGCGCAACGCATGACGAAAGCACTTTGCTCGCGACCCGCCGACGCTTTATACCGGGATGATAGCGGATCGCCGCGAACGACGGAGAAGGCCGATGGCGATGACCATGAATGGGCAAGTCCAACTGCCCGCGAGCCGCGAGGTGGTATGGGCCAAGCTCAACGACCCGGAAGTGCTCAAGAGCTGCATTCCGGGCAGCGAGCAGCTCGACCGAATTGCCGAGAACGAGTTTCAAGCCGTCGCCACCGTCAAAGTCGGGCCGGTCAAGGCGCGTTGGAAGGGCAAGGTTCGTCTTTCTGATCTGGATCCGCCGAATAGCTATCGCATCTCCGGCGAAGGGGAAGGCGGCGCCGTCGGCTTCGCCAAAGGCGGCGCCAAGGTGTCGCTCAGTGACAAAGACGGCGGCACGCTGCTCACCTATGACGTTGAGGCGCAGATCGGCGGCAAGCTCGCCCAGCTCGGCCAGCGCCTGATCAACAGCGCGGCGAAAAAGACCGCCGACGACTTCTTCGTCAAGTTCGCGGCGGCGGTGACGCAACCGAGCTGACGCTGCGGCCGCCCTGATCGGCTGTGTCCGATGCCCTTGACCGGCGGTGCGCCGCAGGTTCAGAGTCGACTTGTTCGAATGTGCGTCCCAGGGCAGAATCGCCGCGATTTAGGCCCGATCCGCCGCCGGTTTCGCCGGCCGGTGGGAAAAATGATTTCGAGGAGGAAGCCATGACCGCCGTCGCATTGACGGTGAACGGCAAAGCCGTCACCGGTGACGTCGATCCGCGTACGCTTCTGGTGCAGTTCCTGCGCGAGAACCTGCGGCTGACCGGCACCCATGTGGGCTGCGACACATCGCAGTGCGGCGCCTGCGTGGTGCACGTCGACGGCAAGGCGGTCAAATCCTGCACCGTGTTCGTCTGGCAGGTCGAGGGAGCGAACGTCATGACCATCGAGGGACTTGCCGATGCGAACGGGCCGCTCCACCCGATGCAGGAGGCGTTCCGCGAACATCACGGATTGCAATGCGGCTATTGCACTCCGGGCATGATCATGACCGCGGTCGACATGGTCAATCGCAAGGGCCACGAGCTCGACGATCCCACCATTCGCCACGAGCTCGAGGGCAATCTCTGTCGCTGCACCGGCTACCATAACATCGTGAAGGCCATCGCGGCCGGCGCCAAGGCGATGAAAGGACACGTGCAGCAGCAAACTTGACCGGAGCGCGGGCCTCAGGAGGAGATCGCCATGAACGCGACGGGAATCGGCGCGGCGGTCCGCCGCAAAGAGGATCAACGCTTCGTGACGGGCAAGGGCCACTACACCGACGACGTCAACCGTCCCGGCCAATGCCACGCCTATTTCCTGCGCTCGCCCCATGCCCATGCCAGGATCAAGAGCGTCGAGACCAAGGCAGCCGCGGCGATGCCGGGCGTGCTCGCGGTGCTCACCGGGGCCGAGCTTGCCGCCGACAAGATCGGCAATCTCATTTGCGGCTGGATGATCACGTCCAAGGACGGCTCGCAAATGAAGATGGCGCCGCACCCGGCGATCGCCCACGGCAAGGCGAATTACGTCGGTGACGCGGTTGCCGTCGTCGTCGCCGAGACGTTGGCCGAGGCGAAAGACGCCGGCGAGAAGGTCAACGTCGAATACGAGCTGTTGCCGGCGCTGGCCGATCCCGCCAAGGCGCAGAGCGAGAGCGCCCCGCAGATCCACGAAGTCGCCGCGCGCAATACCATCTACCAATGGCACCTCGGCGACGCCAAGGCGGCCGAGGCCGCGTTCAAGTCGGCAAGGCACGTCACCCGGCTGGATTTCATCAACAACCGCCCTGTTCCGAATGCAATCGAGCCGCGCGCCGCCATCGGCGAATACGATGCCGGCTCCGGCAGCCTGACGCTGTGGAACACGACGCAGAACCCGCATGTCGCGCGCCTGGTGATGTCCGCTTTCGTCGGTCTCGCGCCCGAGCACAAGCTGCGAGTGATCGCGCCCGACGTGGGTGGCGGCTTCGGCTCGAAGATTTTCATCTATCCGGAGGAGGTCGTCTGCCTGTGGGCGGCGCGCAAAATCGGTCGGCCGGTGAAATGGGTGGCGGAGCGCTCGGAGGCCTTCCTCACCGACGCGCACGGGCGCGACCATGTCACGCACGCGGAGATGGCATTCGATGCCCAGGGCAAGGTCACGGCGCTGCGCGTGAAGACCATCGCCAATCTCGGCGCCTATATGTCGACGTTTTCCTCCTCGGTGCCGACCTATCTCTACGGCACGTTGCTATCGGGCCAGTACGAAATCCCGGCGATCTATTGCGAGGTGGATGCGGTCTACACCAACACCGTGCCGGTCGACGCCTATCGCGGCGCGGGGCGGCCGGAAGCGACCTTCGTGGTTGAGCGCCTGATCGAGGTCGGCGGCCGCGAGATGGGCATTGACCCGACCGATCTGCGCAAGAAGAACTTCATCAAGAAGTTCCCGTATCAGACGCCGGTGATCATGACCTACGATGCCGGCGACTATCACGCCTCGCTCAAGAAGGCGCTGGAGATCGCCGACTATGACGGCTTCGGCAAGCGCAAGCGTGAGTCCGCCCGCCATGACAAGCTGCGCGGCATCGGCTTTTCGACCTATATCGAGGCCTGCGGCATCGCGCCGAGCCAAGCCGTCGGCTCGCTCGGCTGCGGCGTCGGGCTGTGGGAATCGGCCGAGGTGCGCGTCAATCCCACCGGCACGGTCGAAGTCCTCACCGGCTGTCACCAGCACGGGCAAGGCCACGAGACGACCTTCGCGCAGGTCGTCTCCGAACGGCTCGGCATCCCGCTCGACAACGTCAGCGTCGTGCACGGCGACACCGACAAGGTGCAGTTCGGCATGGGGACCTATGGCTCCCGCTCGGGTGCGGTCGGCATCTCCGCGATCGTGAAGGCGCTCGACAAGATCGAGGCGAAGGCGAAGAAGGTCGCCGCGTATATGCTCGAAGCGGCCGAGGGCGACATCGTATTCCAGGACGGCAAGTTCACCGTCGCAGGCACCGACAAATCGGCGGCTTGGGGCGACGTCGCGCTCAATGCCTATATCGCGCACAAATTTGCCGGTCAGGAACTGGAGCCGGGCTTGAAGGAAGGCGCCTTTTACGATCCGACCAACTTCACGTTTCCCGCCGGCTGCCACATCTGCGAGGTCGAGGTCGACCCGCAGACCGGCGAAAGCGCGATCGTGGCTTGGACCGCGGTCGATGATTTCGGCACGGTGATCAATCCGATGATCGTCGAGGGGCAGGTCCACGGCGGCATCGCCCAGGGCGTCGGCCAGGCGCTGCTCGAGGGCGCGGTCTACGACAAGGACGGCCAGCTCGTCACCGGCTCGCTCATGGATTACTGCATGCCGCGGGCGCATGATCTGCCCACACTCAAGGTGGAAATGACCCGCACGCCGTCGCCGTCGAACCCGCTCGGAATCAAAGGCTGCGGCGAGGCCGGTGCAATCGCCGCGCCGGTGGCCGTCATCAACGCCATCACCGATGCCATCGGCAGCGAGGATTTGGCCATGCCGGCAACCGCGCAGGCGGTGTGGCAGGCACTGCAAAAAGCCCACGACAGACGCAAAGCGGCATAGGAGCAGTCACGATGTATGCATTCACCCAACACCGGCCGGCAACCGTGCGGCAGGCGGCGAGCCTGCTCACCAAGCAAGAGGAAGCCAAGTTGCTTGCCGGCGGGCACACTCTCATCCCGACCATGAAGTTGCGGCTCGCCGGGCCGAAGAATCTCGTCGACTTGTCGAAGGTCGAAGGCCTGACCGGCATCGAGATGAAAGGCCGCTCGCTCACCATTGGTGCGATGACCACCCACGTCGAGGTCGAGACCTCGCCGATCGTGCGGGAAAACAGTCCGGCGCTGGCGGAGCTTGCCGGCAAGATCGGCGATCCGGCGGTACGTCATCGCGGCACGATCGGCGGCTCGCTCGCCAACAACGATCCCAATGCCGACTACCCCGCTGCCGCGCTTGGTCTCGGCGCCACCATCATCACCAACAAGCGGCGGATTCCCGCCGACGAATTCTTCAAGGGCCTGTTCGAGACCGCGCTCGAGCCGGACGAGATCATCACCAAGGTGCAGTTCCCGAAAGTCAACAAGGCGGCCTATGTGAAGTTCCCCAACCCGGCCTCGCGTTTTGCGCTGGTCGGCGTGTTCGTGTCGAAGCGCAGCTCGGAGATCCGCGTCGCGGTCACCGGCGCGGGCGCAAGCGGCGTGTTCCGCGTGACGGCGTTCGAGGAGGCGCTCAAGAAGCGCTTCGGGGCGAAATCGCTCGAAGGATTGACGGTGCCGGCAGACGGTATGGCGAGCGATATCCACGGCAGCGCCGAATACCGCGCGCACCTCATCGGCGTGCTGGCGCGCCGGGCAGTCGCGGCGGCAGGCTGATCCCGGGTGGCATCAGTAAATCGGTCAGTCAGAAGCTGGAAACCGCCCTGGTCGAACCGCTGATCACTGACCCCCAATGCGGCCCACGTCTGCGTTCTTGGCAGGACAAGCGCGGCGGTGAGAGGCTATAAGCTCGGCGTGATGACAGCGACGCCGCATTCACTGCCCGACTCGATAGACGCCACCCTGGATCTGCTTGCGGCGGCCGATTATCTGGCCGACCGTTCGCTCGCGACCGTGCTGTTTCTCGCGCTGAAGATGGGCCGGCCCTTGTTTCTCGAAGGAGAGGCGGGCGTGGGCAAGACCGAGATCGCCAAGGTCTTGTCCTCGACGCTCGGGCGCCGCCTCATCCGCCTGCAGTGCTACGAGGGTCTTGACGTTTCGGCGGCGGTCTACGAGTGGAACTATGCCGCGCAGATGATCGCCATCCGCGTCGCCGAGGCCGAAGGCGCCCACGACCGCGAGCGGCTCGAGCACGACGTGTTCTCCGAGCGCTTCCTGATCAAGCGGCCGCTGCTACAGGCGCTCGAGCCGGATCCGGCCGGCGCGCCGGTGCTGCTGATCGACGAGCTCGATCGCGCCGACGAAGCCTTCGAGGCGTTCCTTTTGGAGGTGCTTGCCGATTTTCAGGTCACGATACCGGAGCTCGGCACGGTGAAGGCGAACGAGCCGCCGATCGTGGTGATCACGTCCAACCGCACGCGGGAAATTCACGACGCGCTCAAACGCCGCTGTCTCTACCACTGGGTCGGCTACCCGGCGGCCGAGCGCGAATTGAAGATCGTGCGCGCCAAGGTGCCGGGGGTCGGCAAGATCTTGTCGGAGCAGGTCGTGCATTTCGTCCAGGCGCTGCGCCGGGAGGATCTGTTCAAGGCGCCGGGGGTCGCCGAAACGCTCGACTGGGCGGCCGCGCTCGCCGAGCTCGACGTGGCGTCGCTCGATCCCTCGACCGTCTCTGACACGCTCGGCGTATTGCTCAAATATCAGGACGACATCGCGCGCATCCAAGGCGGCAAGGTGAAGGATCTCATCGACGAGGTGCGCGCACAGCTGCGCGCCGCTGAGTAACGGGCGCCGCAAGCGCACGGGCGGAAACGCTATGCATCCATTCGTGACAATTGCCCCTCGGCCGGTGCTCGCGCCGGAGGACGTCCGCGGCGCCGCGGCCGCGGGCAACGCGGCGCAGCGCCCTGCCGGGCGCCTGGCCGAAAACATCGTCCACTTCGCGCGCGCGTTGCGCGCGGCCGGCATTCCGGTCGGTCCTGGGGCGGTGATGGACGCGCTGGCGGCAGTCGAGGCGGCGGGCGTCGGCGCGCGCGGCGATTTTTATTGGACGCTGCATGCGGTATTGGTGAAGCGCCACGAGCACTCGCTCATCTTCGAGCAGGCGTTCCGCATCTTCTTCGCCGCCGCGGCATGCTCGACAAGCTGCTCGCGGCCATGCTGCCGCAGGCGCCGCCGCGTGACGACGAGAAGCCGCCGCCCGGGGCGCAGCGTATCCAGGAGGCGTTGTTCTCGAGCCTTGCCGAAGCCGAGCGCAAACCGCCGGAAGTCGAGGTCGACGCGCGTCTCACGGTGTCCGATCGCGAGGTGCTGCAGAAGAAGGATTTCGCGCAGATGACGGCGGCGGAGATCGCCGCCGCCAAGGACGCGATCAAGCGCCTGGTGCTGTCGCTCGACGAGGTGAAGACGCGACGTCTCGCACCCCACCGTCACGGTCATATCGTCGACATCCGCCGCACGCTGCGTGCAAGCCTGAAAGCTGGCGGCGCGGTGATCGACCTCAAATATCTCGGGCCGCGGTCGAAGTCCCCGCCGCTCGTGGCGCTGCTCGACATTTCCGGCTCAATGAGCCAGTACACGCGGCTGTTCCTGCATTTCCTGCATGCGGTGACGGATGCCCGCAAACGCGTCCACACGTTTCTGTTCGGCACCCGGCTCACCAATGTCACGCGTGCGCTCAAGGCCAAAGATCCGGACGAAGCGCTCGCCGCGGTGGCGGGGAGCGTCGCCGA
>Ga0207665_10003230_pt1 | contig 10918 bp, 8 predicted proteins | sample LARL112metaG_FD_184351 | JGI IMG/M metagenome (GOLD analysis project Ga0207665, IMG submission 184351) | Corn, switchgrass and miscanthus rhizosphere microbial communities from Kellogg Biological Station, Michigan, USA - LAR L11-2 metaG... | ecosystem: Host-associated > Plants > Roots >...
GCGCCGCGGGGTTCGGTGGTGTAGGTGTGCCCGGTCGGCGTGGTCAACACGATGGTGCCGTCGGGCAGCTGCTGCTCGATCCAGCCACCCGGCCCGGTGTAGAACGTCTTGATCAGATGATGTCAGCGACTACGTGAAAGACACTTCAGCGTCGAGCTACTGGCAGCGCGGATGCAGTCGACGGATTTCGTGCACGATTTCAGGGCAATGGGCGTAACTCAGCGGCGGTTGGGAGGGATTAGTGAACATGGCCCGCTGGTCAACCAGGGCGGCTTAAGTTGGTCAAGTACCAAGGAGAGCCGAATTGAGCTGCCGGAAATGCCTTCTTCTTAGCGTGTGGGCGCTCTCACGGCCTAGTGACGCGCGTTACGAAATGGAACTATGAGCGCTGCATTCCAGAACCTTTTGTCCCCGCAACGCCTGACGGATGTAGTAGACATCGGCGCGAATCCGATTGATGGCGAGCCGCCCTACACGTCAATGCTTGCTGAGGGGCTATGCCACGTCACGGGGTTCGAGCCTCAGCAAGAGGCACTGGTCGAGCTGCAGAGAATGAAAGGCCCCAACGAGCGTTACCTGCCGTATGCAGTGGGCGATGGCGACGCGCACACGCTCAATATTTGTCGCGCATCCGGAATGACGAGCCTGTTACAACCGGACCCGGCGACATTAGGCCTGTTCGAGGTTCTCAAGCCATTGGGGGAAGTGATCGAGAGCGTCCCCCTGCAAACTTGCAGGCTCGACGACATTTCCGAGATTCAGCACCTCGACTTCCTGAAGATCGACATCCAAGGCGGCGAGCTCGCGGTGTTCAAAGGAGGGAAAGCGAAGCTGGCGGAGGCGGTGGCGATCCAGACTGAGATCTCATTTGTGACGCTGTACAAGAATCAGCCGAGCCTGGGAGAGGTCGACCTAGAACTGCGCAGCCAGGGATTCCTTCCGCACTGCTTCGCCGCGATCAAGCACTGGCCGATCGCCCCTGCTGTGATCGACAACAATCCCCGCCAGGCCCTCAACCAACTCCTGGAGGCCGATATCGTCTACGTGCGCGACTTCGCTCACGCGGACTCGATGAGCGACGAGCAACTGAAGCACCTGGCGCTGATAGCACATTACTGCTATCGATCATTCGACCTGGCAGTGCGCTGCGTGATGCTGCTGGAGCAACGGCAGGCGCTGGAGGCTGGAACCCGGCAACGCTATCTGGGGATCTTGTCCGCCCAGCCGCCGAAGCCGGCGTAGAAGGTCTTGATCAGATGATGAGTGCGGCAATACAACCCGCCCGAGGCATGCGTCGGCGCAAGCGGCCAGGGCACGGTGTGGTCGAAATCGCATCGCTCGGCCGGCCGAGCGGCGCACAAACAACTGCGCCACCGCCGCCAATCGCTGCGCGATCGCCGTGGACTCATCCCGCGTCGCCTCACCCATCACCTCGATGGGATCCACATCCGACACGCCCTCGAACACACATGCGAGTATCGCACGAGCCAGGCCGACACGAAGACGCGGTTATCCACAGGCGTCGGCCCCGTCCTACCATTCGCCCGTGAGGCTCAGGCTGTACCTCGGCGCCGGCGTCGTATCAGGCATAGCCGCATACCTTCTGGGCGCGTCAGCGATGTGGAGCGTGGCGATCGGCGCCGTCGCACCCGCAGTCCTCGCCGCGGTGCTTCTCTTCCTGCGCGGCGCATTCGTCGGCCTGAGCACCCGCGATGATGTCACCGCCACGATGTCCGGCACGGAGTTCGAGGACTACGTCGCCCGGGTCGTCCGGTCGTGCGGCGTTCCCGTGATCATGACGTCGATCACCGGTGACTGGGGCGTCGACATCATCGTCGGCAGACGGCCCAATCGCCTTGCGATTCAATGCAAGCGGCAATCACGCCCGGTCGGCACGAGCGCCGTTCAGGAAGTGGTGGCCGGCGCACCGATGCAGGATTGCGCCAGGACCATGGTTGTCACCAACCACGAATTCACGCGTGCGGCACGCAAACTCGCGGATTTGCACGGCTGCGAACTCGTCGGCCGATCCGAGCTGCCCCGGCTACGGTCGACGATCCGGCGCCTCACCGCATCTGCTTGAGCACTCCACGCACGGCGTCGACGGCGGTGTCGATCTCTTCCCGCGACACCGTCAACGCCGGCCGGAACCGCACGCTGTCGGGGCCGCTGGCGAGCATGATGACCCGTCGATCCCACAGCCGGCGGATCAGCTCGTCGCGCTCCGCGCTGCTCGGCAGGCTGAATGCGCACATCAGCCCGCGACCGCGAACGTCGAGCACCAATCCCGGGAAGTCGTCTGCCAGCCCCTCCAGCTGGTCCAGCAGATAGCGCCCCGCCTTGGCGGCGCGCACCATCAAATCGTCGGACTCGATGATCTCGAGGATGCGCCGTGACCGCACCATGTCGACAAGGTTGCCACCCCAGGTGGAGTTGATCCGCGAGCTGACGGCGAACACGTTGTCGCGCACCTCGTCGACGCGGCGGCCGGCCATGATGCCGCACACCTGTGTCTTCTTGCCGAAGGCGACGACGTCGGGCGCTACTCCCAATTGCTGGTAGGCCCAGCCGGTTCCGGTCAGGCCGCAGCCCGTCTGCACCTCGTCGAAGATCAGCAGCGCATCGAACTCGTCGCACAGTTCGCGCATCGCGGCGAGGAACTGCGGACGGAAATGCCGGTCGCCGCCCTCACCCTGGATCGGCTCGGCGATGAAGCAGGCGATGTCGTGCGGGTGCGCCTCGAACGCCGCGCGCGCCTGTGCCAACGACTCCGCCTCGACCGCATCCATGTCGACACCGGGTCGGATGTACGGCGCGTCGATACGCGGCCAGTCGAACTTCGGGAACCTGGCGACCTTGTTGGGGTCGGTGTTGGTCAGCGACAGCGTGTACCCGCTGCGGCCGTGGAATGCGCCGCGCAGGTGCAGCACCTTGGTGCCGAGCTCCGGATCGAGGCCGCGGGCCTCGTTGTGCCTGCTCTTCCAGTCGAAGGCCGCCTTCAGCGCGTTCTCGACGGCCAGCGCTCCGCCATCGACGAAGAACAGGTGCGGCAAACCCGGGTCGCCGAGCACGCGGGCGAAGGTGGCGACGAAGCGGGCCATCGGCACGCTGTACACGTCGGAATTGCTCGGCTTGTTCACCGCTGCCTGCGCCAACTCGGCGCGGAAATCCTCGTCGTCGGCCAGTGCCGGGTGGTTCATGCCCAGTGCGGACGACGCGAAGAAAGTGAACATGTCGAGGTAGCGCTCACCGGTGCGGGCATCCACCAGATACGAGCCCGACGAGCGATCGATGTCGAGGACGAAGTCCAGCCCGTCGGCCAAAATGCTGCGGGCCAGCACGTCGCGGACGTCGTCGGGGCACAGGGCGGCATGTGTCAGGACGGCAGTCATGAAGCGATCTTAACAAATTTTTTACGGCTGAATGCCTGTCTGACCGCAACACTTACGGCACGAAGTCGCGTCCTTCGTAAAAAGTTTGTAAGATGATCGTGCTTCGAGTCCGCACGTTCGCCGCCGTCCGGATCCGTTGCAGCAAGTCTTCGAGCGCCCGCGCCGACGCCACTCGGACGAGCAGGATGTAGCTCTCTTCGCCCGCCACCGAGTGGCAAGCCTCGATTTCCTCGATGTGCTCGAGCCGGGCGGGCGCATCATCGGGTTGAGAAGGATCGAGAGGAGTGATTGCCACGAACGCGGACAGCATGTGCCCGATCGCTTCGGGGCTGATCCGGGCGCAATACCCGGTCACCACGCCGCGCGACTCCAGCCGGCGCACTCGGGACTGGACGGCCGACACCGACAGCCCGGCGGCGGCAGCAAGGTGGGCCAGCGTCGACCGTCCGTCTACGACCAGTTCGCGCGCAAGGATGCGGTCGATCTCATCGAGCGGTTCGCTCATTGCGGCACTGTATCCAAGGTGGCGACTCGCATGAACCGACGCTCCGGTTTTTGGGAAAGCTGGCAGCTGCGCGCCAAATTCGCCGCAGCACTGTCGCGCCTGTACGGCGTCGAGGTGCCTGCCTACAACACGCTGGTCGCGGTGGGCACCGAGGTGAACCGTGACGTCGTCGCCGACGACCGGCTTGGCTCACTGGACCGGGTGACCGCCGAACGCCATGGCGCGATCCGCGTTGGCAGCGCGCGCGAACTCGCCGACGTCGCAGACCTGTTCTCGGCGTTCGGCATGTATCCGGTGGGCTTCTACGACCTGCGCGACGCGGCATCACCTGTTCCGGTGGTGTCCACCGCATTCCGGCCGATCGACACAGACCAATTGGCTCACAACCCGTTCCGGGTGTTCACGTCGATGCTGGCGACTTGCGATGCCCGCTTCTTCTCCTCCGACTTGCGCGCCCGGGTCGAGCGATTCGTCGGAGCGCGCCAGTTGTTCGACCCCGCACTGATCGCTGAGGCCAGGCGCATCGCGGCCGACGGTGGTGCCGACAGTGAGCGGGCGGAGAGGTTCATGGCCGCCGCGGTATCCACGTTCGCGCTCTCCCGCGAGCCGATCGACCGCGGCTGGCACGAGGAGCTGGCCAAGGTCTCGGCGGTGGCTGCCGACATCGCGGGCGTGAATACGACGCACATCAATCACCTGACGCCGCGAGTGCTCGACATCGACGAGTTGTACCGGCGGATGACCGCCCGCGGCATCACCATGATCGACGCCATTCAGGGCCCACCCGCCTGGCACGGCCCAAATGTGCTGTTGCGGCAGACGTCATTTCGCGCACTGGCGGAGCCGCGACGCTTCCGCGAGGCCGACGGCACGGTTTCCGAAGGCACGCTGCGGGTGCGCTTCGGTGAGGTCGAGGCGCGCGGCGTCGCACTGACACCGAAGGGCCGGGACCGCTACGACGCCGCGATGGCCGCTCCAGACCCCGCCGCGGCATGGGGCGAATACTTCCCCGCCACCGACGAGGAGATGGCGGCCGACCGGCTGGCCTACTACCACGGCGGAGATCCGTCGAAACCCGTTGTATACGAGGATTTCCTGCCTGACTCGGCGGCGGGCATCTTCCGGTCCAACCTCGATACCGATACCCAGGCGGCCGAGGCGGCCGATAATTCGGAGTACAGCCTTGAGTGGATGGCCGGACAGATCGGGCACCACATTCACGACCCATACGAGCTCTACGAGAAAGTCGCATCATCATGACCACCGTTCAGACCCCCCAGCTCCCGACGGCAGAGAACCTGCGCGCCCAGGCCCGTGACGCGCTGAACGCCGTCGGCGCGCGCGCCGACCTCGGGCAGCCGGGCGGCCACGGCCTGCAGGCGAGCACGCCGATCACCGGTGAGGTGCTGTTCACCGTTGCCGAGACGACTGCCGAACAGGCTGAAGCCGCGATAGCCGAAGCCGCGCAAGCGTTTACGACATGGCGCACCACCCCGGCTCCAGTCCGAGGAGCACTGGTTGCCCGCCTCGGCGAGCTGCTCGTCGAGCACAAGGCCGATCTCGCCACACTCGTCACCATCGAGGCAGGCAAGATCACCTCCGAGGCCCTCGGCGAGGTGCAGGAGATGATCGACATCTGCGAGTTCGCGGTCGGCCTGTCACGACAGCTCTACGGCAAGACCATCGCCTCAGAGCGCCCAGGCCACCGGTTGATGGAGACCTGGCATCCGCTCGGCGTCGTGGGTGTGATCACCGCGTTCAACTTCCCCGTCGCGGTCTGGTCGTGGAATACCGCGATCGCCCTGGTATGCGGTGACACCGTCGTGTGGAAGCCGTCGGAGCTGACCCCCTTGACGGCGCTGGCGTGCCAAGCGCTGATTGAACGGGCCGCCGACGACGTGGGTGCGCCGCGAGAGATCAGCCGGCTCGTCCAGGGTGGGCGCGAGGTCGGCGAGCGGCTCGTCGACGATCCTCGGGTGGCGCTGCTCAGCGCGACGGGCTCTGTGCGGATGGGCCAGCAGGTCGGTCCGCGGGTGGCGCAGAGGTTCGGCAAGGCGCTCCTCGAACTGGGCGGCAACAACGCCGCGATCGTCACCCCGTCGGCCGACCTCGACCTCGCCGTGCGGGGCATCGTGTTTTCGGCGGCGGGCACCGCGGGCCAGCGGTGCACGACATTGCGCAGGCTGATCGTGCAGTCGTCGGTCGCCGACGAGCTGGTCGAGCGCATCATCAACGCGTATCGCCAGCTGCCGATCGGCGACCCGGCGGCCGAGGGCACGCTGGTCGGTCCGCTGATTCATGAGACGGCTTATCGCGACATGGTGCGGGCCCTCGAGCAGGCCCGCGCCGACGGCGGTGAGGTGTTCGGCGGCGAGCGCCATGACGTCGGCGACGAATGCGCCTACTACGTCGCACCCGCGGTGGTGCGGATGCCGACGCAGACCGAGGTCGTGCACAACGAAACGTTCGCACCGATCCTCTACGTGCTGACCTACGATGGCCTCGACGAGGCGATCTCACTCAACAACGCTGTACCGCAGGGACTTTCCTCGGCGATCTTCACGCTCGACGTGCGGGAGGCGGAGCGGTTCATGGCGGCGGACGGGTCGGACTGCGGCATCGCCAACGTCAACATCGGCACCTCGGGCGCGGAGATCGGCGGGGCGTTCGGCGGGGAGAAGCAGACCGGTGGCGGTCGCGAGTCGGGTTCGGATGCGTGGAAGGCCTATATGCGCCGGGCCACCAACACCGTCAACTTCTCCTCAGAGTTGCCGCTGGCGCAGGGAGTGCACTTCGGGTAACGGTTGCCGCAGGCGTTTTGATGCGGCACATGCGGGTCACTCTAGGACCATGCGAAACACCAATCCCAGCATCAGTAGCGACGATGCTCGGGCTGCCTGACGCCATTCGCGCCTGCCTGTTCGACCTCGACGGGGTGCTGACCGACACCGCGAGTGTGCACAGGAAAGCCTGGAAAGCGATGTTCGACGCGTACCTGCGGACGCGTGCGGACCGGACCGGAGACAAATTCGTCGAATTCGACGCCGAGGACGACTATCTGGACTACATCGACGGCAAGAGGCGTGAGGACGGGGTCCGCTCGTTTCTGGCAGCCCGTGGGATCACGCAGCCGGAAGGCGAGCCGGACGACAAGCCGTCGGCCGAGACGGTGTACGGCTTGGGCAACCGCAAGAACGAACGGTTTCAACAGGCGATCCGTCAGGACGGGGTCAAGGTGTTCGAGGGTTCGCGCCGCTATCTCGAGGCGGTCACCGCCGCCGATTTGGCAGTGGCGGTCGTGTCGTCGAGCTCCAACACCCGCGAGGTGCTGGAGGTCACCGGGCTGGACAAGTTCATCCAGCAGCGGGTGGACGGCGTGACGATGCAGCAGGAGGACATCCCTGGCAAGCCGGCCCCCGACTCGTTCCTGCGGGCGGCCGAGTTGCTTGGCGTCAAACCGGCCGCGGCGACTGTCTTCGAAGACGCGTTGGCCGGAGTCGAGGCGGGCAGGCGCGGGAACTTCGGATGCGTGGTCGGTGTTGATCGCGTGGGTCAGAAAGAAGCGTTGCGCCGCAACGGCGCCGACATCGTCGTGACGGACCTCGCCGAATTGCTGGCGAAGCGATGATCCCCGAACAAACCTTCCCGGTCGAGCCCTGGCACGTGCGTGAGACCAGGCTGGATCTCAATCTGCTTGCTCAATCGGAGTCGTTGTTCGCGTTGTCCAACGGCCATATCGGGCTGCGCGGCAACCTCGACGAGGGCGAGCCGTACGGGCTGCCGGGAACCTACCTCAACTCGTTCTACGAGACCCGCCCGCTGCCGTACGCCGAAGCCGGATACAGCTATCCGGAGGACGGCCAATCGGTCGTCGACGTCACCAACGGCAAGATTCTGCGCCTGCTCGTCGACGACGAACCGTTCGACGTGCGATACGGCGATCTGGAAGCACACGAACGCGTGCTCGACATGCGCGCGGGCACGCTGAGCCGCAACGTGTGCTGGACGTCTCCGGCGGGAAAGCAGGTGAAGGTCCGTTCGACGCGGCTGGTGTCACTTGCCCAGCGCGGTGTGGCGGCAATCGAGTACGTGGTGGAGGCTGTCGGCGAATTCGCGCTTGTCACTGTGCAATCCGAGCTCGTCGCCAACGAGGACCAACCGCAGCCGTCCGCCGATCCACGGGTCGCCGCGGTGTTGCTGAATCCGTTGGAGGCGGTACAGCACGACGCGAGCGACCGAGGAGCGCTGCTCGTGCACCGGACTCGAAGCAGCCGCTTGATGATGGCTGCTGCGATGGAACATCATGTCGACGTGCCGGGCCGCGTCGAAGTGAGCACCGAAGCCGGTGAGGATTGGGCGCGCACGACCGTCATCTGCGGGTTGCGCGCCGGGCAGCGGCTGCGGATCGTCAAGTATCTCGGATACGGGTGGTCGAGCCTGCGCTCGCGACCGGCGTTGCGCGACCAGGTGCTCGGCGCGGTAGCGGGTGCTCAGTACTGCGGATGGGAGGGTCTGCTGAAGGCGCAACGCGACTATCTGGACGAATTCTGGGACTGTGCGGACGTCGAGGTGGAGGGTGACGCCGATTGCCAGCAGGCGGTGCGCTTCGGTCTGTTCCACGTACTGCAGGCCAGTGCGCGCGCCGAACGCCGCGCGATCCCGGGAAAAGGCCTGACCGGCACCGGCTATGACGGCCACACTTTCTGGGACACCGAGGGTTTCGTTCTTCCCGTGCTCACCTATACCGCGCCGTATGCCGCTGCGGATGCGTTGCGCTGGCGGGCGTCGACGCTGGATCTCGCCCGTGACCGCGCGGCCGAGCTGGACCTCGCGGGCGCCGCCTTTCCGTGGCGAACGATCCGAGGGGAGGAGTGCTCGGCATACTGGCCGGCGGGCACGGCGGCCTGGCATATCAACGCCGATATCGCAATGGCCTTCGAACGGTATCGCATTGTCACAGGCGATGATTCGCTGGAAGCCGATTGCGGTCTGAACGTACTGGTCGAAACCGCCCGGCTGTGGATGTCGTTGGGCCATCACGACCGGCACGGAGTCTGGCATCTCGACGGTGTCACGGGCCCCGACGAGTACACCGCCGTCGTGCGCGACAATGTCTTCACCAATCTCATGGCTGCACACAACCTTCGCACCGCGGGGCAGGCGTGTGATCGACACCCCGACGAGGCCCTGGCGCTCGGCGTCGATTCGAAGGAAACCGCCGGCTGGCGCGATGCTGCCGCGGCGGCGCACATCCCGTTCGACGAGGAACTCGGCATACACGAACAGTGCGAGGGTTTCACCAACCTGCGGGAGTGGAACTTCACCGGGAACACGTCGTATCCGCTGCTGCTGCACGAGCCGTATGTGCGGCTGTACCCGTCGCAGGTCGTCAAGCAGGCCGATCTCGAGCTCGCGATGCACTGGCGCAGCACCGAGTTCACGCCTGAACAGAAGGCCCACAACGTCGACTACTACGAGCGGCGCACCACCAGGGACTCGTCCCTGTCGGCATGCACACAGGCGGTGATGTGCGCCGAGGTGGGCCACCTGGAACTGGCCCACGACTACCTCTACGAAGCGGCGCTGATCGATCTGCGCGACCTGCAGCACAATACTCGCGACGGGCTTCACGTGGCATCGCTGGCCGGAGCGTGGACAGCGTTGGTCGCGGGCTTCGGTGGACTGCGAGACGATGATGGTGAGCTCGCCCTCGATCCGCAGCTGCCGGATGGCATCTCGCGATTACGGTTTCGGCTGCGTTGGAAGAGCTTTCGACTGACCGTCGACGCCGACCATGACGAAGTCACTTACACCCTCCGCGACGGGCCGGACCACATGCTGACGATTCGCCATGCCTGCGAGCGGCTCGATCTGCACACCGGCGCCCCGAAGACGGTCGCTGTGCAACGCCGCACGCCGCTGTTGCCACCGCCGTCACAACCGCCCGGCCGCGAACCGGTTCGCCGGCCGGGTTAAACCGCGTGCGCCCGTCCTCGCTGGCGCGGAACCATTCTCAGGCATACGTTTGGTACCGGGGGCTAGACCATGGAACAGCTGATGAGCGCAAAGGTCGTCAATTTCGCCAGCCACATCGATCCGGCGACGATCGAGCAGGCGAATCAGACGGCGGCCCTTTCGTTCGTGTATCCCCACGTCGCGTTGATGCCCGATGCACACGTCGGCAAGGGCGCAGCCGTCGGGACGGTGATCCCGACGCTCGGCGCTGTCATCCCGGCGGCCGTCGGCGTCGACATCGGCTGCGGCATGATCGCCGCACGGACGCGTTTCACCGCAAGCGACATCGCGGGGAAAGACCTGGCACGGCTGCGCAGTTCGATCGAATCAGCCATCCCGTTGAGCGCAGGCAACTACAACCGGTCGTTGGCGCTGTTCGAGTTCACACAGGGCCGCCTCGATCAGCTCGAGCAGCTGGCCACCGACAGCGGCGTCGATCTTTCGCACTCGCCGAAATGGAAGGTGCAGCTGGGAACTCTCGGCGGCGGAAACCATTTCATCGAACTGTGCGTCGACGCCGAGGATGCGGTGTGGATGTTCTTGCACTCCGGGTCGCGCGGCGTCGGCCACAAGATCGCCACGCATTACATCAACGTCGCCAAGGCGCTGTGCACGAAACGAGGTGTGTCGCTGCCCAATTCCGATCTCGCGTTCCTGGAGGAAGGCACCGCGGCGTTCGCCGACTATATCGACGGACTCCACTGGGCCCAGCAGTTCGCGCTGGCGAACCGCGAGGAGATGATGGACCGATTCCGTCGGCAGTTCGCAAACTGGATGCGGGTTGACCCGGCGGACGTCGAGGCGGAGCGCATCAACGCTCACCACAACTATTCTGTGCCAGAGCGTCACGGGGACAAGGAAGTGTGGGTCACCCGCAAGGGCGCCGTCGACGCCCACCATGGCGTCATGGGGGTCATCCCGGGCTCGATGGGCACCCGCTCGTACATCGTGCGCGGCAAAGGCAATCCTGCCGCGCTGTGTAGTGCCCCGCACGGGGCGGGCAGGC
>Ga0207665_10003231_pt1 | contig 10918 bp, 8 predicted proteins | sample LARL112metaG_FD_184351 | JGI IMG/M metagenome (GOLD analysis project Ga0207665, IMG submission 184351) | Corn, switchgrass and miscanthus rhizosphere microbial communities from Kellogg Biological Station, Michigan, USA - LAR L11-2 metaG... | ecosystem: Host-associated > Plants > Roots >...
GACAGGTAGGCCGGTGAATTCGGGATGCCCGTTGATCCAGGCAATCATCTCGGTTGCGGTGCCGGTTCCCGGCAGGCCCATGCCCTCGATGTCGAGCCGTCGGTCATTGGGCGCACCCACCGCATAGAGCACCGAGTGGTGGTACTCCAGCAGTTCGTCGTGAGTGAGATCCGCTCCCACCTCGACATTGAGGTAGAACGTGAATCCCGGCTGGCCGTGCCCTTTCAGCAGCACGGTCCGGGCCCGCGGGCGGCCCTCGGCCGAGACGGTGGCCAGCACCATCGCCGTCGGCTCGGGCAGCCCTCGCGCCTGGGCGTCCGCCATCCACCGGCCGAACTGCGTCATCGGATCCCCGGCCAGCGTCTCCTCGGTCAGGCCGGGCAGGCCGCCGACGGCGGCGTGCAGGCTGTCAGGCCTGGCAGCCGCGGGCAGGCGGCCCGGCTCGCCGGCCGGGCCGGGATCACGCTGCGTCGCATCCATAGGTAATGATCCTCACACCTGTTACGGCTACCGCAACCCTGGTCAGGGCGGTTGAATGGTAGCGCTGGAATCGGCCCCGCCGCCTATCAGCGCGGTTTTTTACGTCTGGAAAGGGTACGGTCCCGCACACGCCGTGAGGCGCCCTCTGACACCCATGAGGACCAGGAGAGGAAACTCCGATGTCGGACTTCAAGCCGGGCCTTGAAGGCGTCATCGCCTTCGAGACGGAAATCGCCGAGCCGGACAAAGCAGGCGGCTCGCTCCGGTACCGCGGAGTTGACATCGAGGAGCTCGTCGGGCATGTCTCCTACGGGCATGTCTGGGGCCTTCTCGTCGACAATGCCTTCGCGCCCGGGCTGCCGCCCGCCGAGCCCTACCCGATTCCGGTCCACTCCGGCGACATCCGGGTCGACGTGCAGAGTGCCCTGGCCATGCTCGCGCCGGCCTGGGGGCTGCGGCAGCTCCTGGACATCAGCGACGAGCAGGCCAGGGAGGACCTCGCCCGCGCCTCGGTGATGGCGCTGTCCTTCGTGGCGCAGGCCGCTCGCGGCGTCGGGCTGCCCATGGTGCCGCAGCGCCGGGTAGACCAGGCCGCCACGATCACCGAGCGGTTCATGATCCGCTGGCGCGGGGAGCCCGACCCGCGGCACGTGAAGGCGGTCGACGCGTACTGGACGTCGGCGGCCGAGCACGGCATGAACGCCTCGACGTTCACCGCCCGGGTGATCGCCTCCACCGGAGCCGACGTGGCCGCCGCCCTGTCCGGGGCGGTCGGCGCGATGTCAGGCCCGCTGCACGGCGGCGCGCCCGCCCGCGTCCTCGGCATGATCGAGGAGGTCGAGCGCACCGGGGACGCCGCGGGCTACGTGACGTCGGTGCTGGACCGGGGCGAACGGCTGATGGGCTTCGGCCACCGGGTGTACCGGGCCGAGGACCCCCGCGCCCGGGTGCTCCGCCGCACCGCCAAGGAACTGGGCGCGCCGCGGTACGAGGTGGCGCTCGCCCTGGAGAAGGCGGCCCTGGCCGAGCTCAGGGCCCGCCGGCCTGACCGCGTGCTCGAAACCAACGTGGAGTTCTGGGCGGCCATCGTGCTCGACTTCGCCGAGGTCCCGGCCCACATGTTCACCTCGATGTTCACCTGCGCCCGGACGGCGGGCTGGGCCGCGCACATCCTGGAGCAGAAGCGCACCGGCCGGCTGGTCCGGCCGGCCGCCAATTACATCGGACCGCCGAGCCGGCCGGTCAGCGACGTCCCCGGCGCCGACGAGGTGCTCGACCGCCAGGGGTTACCGACGGCCGCGCTACCGGCGAGCGCGGGCGGCCGCCGGTAGGCTTCGGCAATGAGCAACCTCGTGATCCCGGCGGAACTCAAGCCGAAAGACGGCAGGTTCGGCAGCGGTCCGACGAAGATCCGGCCGGAACAGCTGGCCGCCCTGGCGGACTCGGGCGCCGCCTACCTCGGGACGTCGCACCGCCAGCCGCCGGTCAGGTCGCTGGTGCAGCAGATCCGCGGCGGCCTGGCCGACCTGTTCGGCCTGCCCGCCGACTACACCGTCGCGCTCGGTAACGGCGGCACCAGCGCGTTCTGGGAGATAGCCACGTTCGGCCTGATCCGCGAGCACTCACAGCACCTGAGCTTCGGCGAGTTCTCGGCCCGGTTCGCGGCGCTGGCCGCCCGGGCGCCCTGGCTGTCCGAGCCGGCCGTGATCGAGTCCCCGCCCGGCTGCCACCCGCTGCCGGAGGCGGACCCGCGGGCGGACAGCTACGCGCTGACCCACAACGAGACCTCCACCGGGGTGGCCATGCCGGTGCACCGGGTGCCCGGCGCCGACCCTGGTGCGCTGATCATGGTCGACGCGACCAGCGGCGCGGGCGGCCTCCCGGTCCGGGCCGACGAGTTCGACGTGTATTACTTCGCCCCGCAGAAGGGCTTCGGCTCGGACGGCGGGCTGTGGATCGCCCTGATGTCGCCGACCGCCGTCGAGCGGGTCCACGAGATCGCCGCGAGCGGCCGGTACATACCGGATTTCCTCTCGCTGCGGATCGCCCTGGAGAACTCGGCCAAGGACCAGACGTACAACACGCCGGCCGTGGCGACGCTGTTCCTGCTGGCCAGCCAGATCGAATGGATGCTCGACCATGGCGGCCTGTCCTGGACCACGGCCCGGACGGCGCGATCGGCTGCCATACTCTATACGTGGGCGGAAAAGGCGGCTTTCGCGGACCCGTTCGTCGCTGATCCCTCGCAACGCTCGCAGGTCGTGGGCACGATCGACCTCACCGGCGGCCTGTCCGCTGACGACATAGCGGCGGTCCTGCGGGCGAACGGCATCGTCGACACGGAGTCCTACCGGAAGCTTGGCCGCAACCAGTTGCGGATCGGCATGTTCCCGTCGGTCGACCCGGCGGACGTAGAGGCACTGACCGCCTGCATCGACTACGTGGCCGAACGCATCACCAGCTAGCTGGCGGCTAACGGATGACCGACCCGATCAGTACCGTAAGCACTAGGAGCAGGAGCACGGCCGGAAGCAGCCATCGGGGCAGCCGGTTCACGAGGACAGCCTACAAACCTGCAGACGAGACGAGATCCGAGGTGGGTCATGCGTGACAACGCTCGCCAGGCAGACGTCCTGAGCGGCCCTGGGCCCTGCCCGCGGACCGGTTTAGTCCCGAGGACCCGCCGGACGCGGGAGGGGATCGAGCGGGCCCCTGTACCGGTCACCGCTTCGGGGGATCTCATGCGGCTGTTCGTGGCCATCGCCCCGCCCGCGGCCGTGCTCGACGAGCTCGACACCCAGGTGGAGCCGTTCCGGGCCACGCGCCTCGACCTGCGCTGGACCAGCCAGGAGGCCTGGCACGTGACCCTGGCCTTCCTCGGTCAGGTCGACGAGGCCGCCGCGGCCAGGCTGCTGCCGCGCCTGGAGCGCGCCGCCCGGCGGCACCACGAGATCGTGCTCGCGTTCGCCGGCGCGGGCGCCTTCCCGTCGCCCGGCCGGGCGAACGTGCTCTGGAGCGGGATATCCGGCGATCGCGGCGCGCTGGCCCGGCTGGCCGAGTCCGTCGCCGCCGGCGCCAGCCGGGCGGGCGCGTCCCCGCCCGACCGGGGCCGCCGCTTCCAGCCGCACCTGACCCTGGCCCGGTGCCGGACCCCGGCCGACGTTACCGAGCTGGTGGAAGCGCTCGGCTGCTATCAGGGCCAGCCGTGGACGGCGGACCGCCTGCACCTGGTCCGCAGCCGGCTCGGCGCGACCGAGCACCCGCGGTACACCTCGCTGGCCAGCTGGCCGCTGCGGCCGGCGCCGCAAGCCCCGCCGCCCCCGCCGGGATAAGGACGACTGGCTGAGCTTCTCCAGGATCGGCACGGCCGCCCGGAGCGTGGCGCGTTCGGCGTCGGTCAGCTCGGCCAGCCTCCGGGCCAGCCACGCGTCCTTGCGCCGCCGCACCCGCTGGACGACCCCGCGTCCCTCCTCGGTGACGGTGAGGATGACCTGGCGCCGGTCGGTCGGGTGCGGCGAGCGGAGCACCAGGTTGCGCTCCTCAAGCACGGCGATGACCCTGGTCATCGACGGCGGCTGCACCTTCTCGTGGTCGGCCAGCTCACCCGGCGTCATGGCCTGGTGTCCCTCCAGGGCGGACAGCGCGGCGAGCTGGGTCTCGGAGAGCACCGCCTCGGTCAGGCCAGCCGTGGCGCGCTGCGCGCGCAGCCGCCGCGCCAGCCTGCTCACCGAGATCCGGAGCGCAGTGGCCAGTCCGGCATCGGTCCTGGTCCGGGTAGCTGTCATCATCGGTTACCTTCGTCGGCCGGCCTAGGGCGGGCAGTCAGCCTAGGGCGTGGATCAAGTACATCACGCCAGCCGGCCCGCCGCAGCCATCCTGGCCGGGCTGTCGGCCGGCCGGGTGCGGGCCCGCCCCGCGACCTCGTAGCCTGGAGGGATGAAGCTGACCTCTGAGCGGCCGGAGCGCCCCTCCCCGCCGCCGCTCGAGGCCGACGATCAGTTCGTCATCAGGGTCGGTTCGGCCGGGTGGGCGATCGCGCTCGTGGTCCTGCTCATCGTCCGCGGCAGCCTCCCGGCCGGCGAGCGCTGGTGGATCTGGACCTGCGTGGCCGGGCTGGCCTTCGGGATCTTCGCGATGTGGTACGTGCCCAGGCTCAAGCGCGGCCGCACCCGGGCCGTAGCCGGGCGGGAACCGGCCGGGCCAGACGAGACGAAGCCAGCGGGAACCGGGCCAGACGAGACGAAGCCAGCGGGAACCGGGCCAGCGGGAACCGGGCCAGCGGGAACCGGGCCAGCGGAGACCGGGCCAGCGGAGACCGGGCCAGCGGAGACCGGGCCAGCGGAGACCGGGCCTCAGTCGGCCCCGCGGGACAGCGGCTCGAACACGGTCTCCTCGACCGAGACGCCCGGCAGGTCGACCAGGTCGTAGCCGAACTCGTCGATGACCGGCGCCACCGTGCGCGCGGTCACCGCGTCGGCCATCGCCTCGGAATGCGCTCCGCAGCCGTGGTCGGCCGAGACGATCCGGCCGTCGTCGGGTGCGTAGGCGTTCGCGCAGGCGCCGAAGACGCGGCCGAGCTCGCCGCTCAGCGAGACGAAGAAGCCGCAGCTGACGCAGTGGGCGGGCGCCGCGTGCGCGAGCGGCGTCCGCGGGCCGTGCTCGCTCTCGTACCAGCGCTCGGCCGCGAAATCCCGGCCGGTGGCCGACAGCACGCGCGAGCGCCCGGGCGCGGGCAGCTCACCGGGCTCGGCCGGTCCCCGGTCCGCCTCGTCGGCCTCGGCGCTGAACCAGTCGACGACCGCGTCGTCGCCCTCGAGCACGACCAGCGGGACGAGCCGCTCGTCGTCGGGCGGCGCGGGCAGCAGGTCGCCGACCCCCAGGTCCCCCGGGCGCAGCCGGTCCTGCCAGGGCACCCAGTCCGGTGCGAGCAGCGCTCCGGGGCCGGGCAGCAGCACCGTCTCGCTGACCGTCACCACCTTGGCGCGGGGTGCCCGGACGACCGTCACCGCCCAGCTCCAGCCGTGGTAGGCCGGGTCCGCGCAATCGAACAAGTGGGTGACGATGCGCTCGCCCTCGACCTGCACGCCGAGATGATCGCCCACGCTAGCGGCGCCCGCGACGTCGACGACGGCGTCCCGGGCGAGGTCGACGGCCTCGGCGCACGCCTGGTCTGGTTCCTTGGTTCGGGTGCGGGTGGGACTCACGGCTACCAATTCTCACTCATGGCGCTGACTGTCGGGTGCGGTACCAAGGGAACAGGGTCCAGGTCGCCGCACTGGCCGTCACCAACAATACTGGGTACATGCGGCTGTCCGAGGCGATGCGGCGAACCGGCGGCGCGGCCCGCGCCACGGGCGGCGCGTTCCGGTCGGGCGCCAGGGCCGGAGCCAGCGCGGGCCGCCGGACCGGCGGGTTCGTGCACCGCATCACCGGGGCCTCCGGGGCCGGGCGGACCGGCCTGGCCACGCTCATCGAACTGACCGCGGCGGGCGGCGCCGCGGACGCGTTCGTGGCCGTTTCGCTGGCCGGGACGATCTTCTTCAGCACCTCGGTGGATCAGGCACGCGGCCGGGTGGTCCTGTTCCTGCTGGTGACGATGGCCCCGTTCGCGGTGCTGGCGCCGTTCATCGGGCCGGCCCTGGACCGGATGCAGCAGGGCAGGCGCTACCTGCTGGCCGGCACCCTGCTAGCTCGCGGGCTGCTGTGCTGGGGCATGTCAGCCGCCATCAACAGCCCGGTGACGCTGCTGCCGGCCGCGTTCGGCATCCTGGTGCTGCAGAAGGCTTACGGCGTGGCCCGGGCCTCGGTCACGCCGCGGCTGCTGCCTGCCGAGATCACCCTGGTGACCGCCAACGCGCGGTCCCAGCTCATCACGCTGACCGCCTCCATGCTCGGCGGGGGGATCGCGGCCGGCATCCAGGTCACGGCCGGATCCGCCTGGGTGCTGCGGGCGGGCACGGTGATCTACCTCGCCGCCATGATCCTGGCGCTCCGGCTACCGGAACAGGTGGACGTCCCGCGCCCGGCTCCGGCGCAGGCCCCCGCCGCCACCGCGGCCGCCCCGCCGCCGCCCGGCGCCGCGCCGACCCGCCCCGATTTTTACCCGAACGAGAATGGGCGGCGTGCCTCCCGCCAGGCTCCTGGTGGCTGGGATGGCCGGCCGGGACGTGACGGCCGCACGCGCCCGTACGAGCCCGCCGCGCTACCGCCTGGACCGGCGCCTGCCGAGGCTGGGCCTGCTGGCACCGGCCGGGTCGGCGCCAACGGCGAGGCCAAGGCCGGCCGGGCCCCGGGCGGCCGGTGGCGGAGCCTGGGTAACGTCGGCCCGATCGTGGGCGAGGCCATGCGGGCCAACGCGGTGCTCCGCGCGTTCTCCGGCTACATGGTCTTCTTCCTGGCGTTCTTCCTGCGCTCCGAGCACTTCGGCGTGTCGCACAACGTCGCGCTCGGCGCCCTGGTGGCCGCGGCCGCGGCCGGCGGCCTGGCCGCGATGGCGATCGGCTCCCTGCTCAAGTCCCGGGCCCCGCAGTTCATGCTGTTCGCCATGCTCACCCTGGCGCCGGTCGTGACCGCGGCCTGCGCCTGGTTCTTCAGCCTGGAAGCGGCGATCGCGGTGGCGTTCACCGCCGCGCTCGCCGCCGGCCTGGCCAAGCTGGCGCTGGACTCCACGGTGCAGCGGGAGATCGGCGAGGAGATCAGGTCGTCCGCGTTCGCGGTGTCCGAGACGCTGAACCAGGTGGCGAACGTGGCGGGCAGCGTGGCCGGCGTGCTGGTCTCGATGCTGGACAACGGCGAGGTCGGCCTGGCCATCGCGGCCGCCTTCCTGACCGCCGCGCTGGTCTCGCTGGTGGCCAGGCGCCGCCGCCGGATCCTGGCCGCGCGGGAGGAACAGTACGTCCCCCGCCGCCGTCCCCGCCCGGCCAGCTGACCCGTTCACACCGCGCGGAGTGCCTCGGCGGGCGCGAGCCGGGCGGCGCGGGCCGCCGGGTACATGCCCGCCAGGATCCCGGTGACCAGGGCGACGCCGAGGCCGGCCGCGACGCCGGCCGGCGGCACCACGGCGGGCTGCCCGGCCCAGGCCGCGTACCCCGCCGTGACGGCCGCGCCCGCCGCGGCCCCGGTCAGCCCGCCAAGCCCGGACAGCAGCAGCGACTCGGCCAGGAACTGGAGCCCGACCTGCCACCGGGTCGCGCCGAGCGCCCGGCGCAGCCCGATCTCGGCGCGCCGCTCGAGCACCGAGATCACCATGATGTTGCCGATGCCGATGCCGCCGACGAGTACGGCCACCGCGCCGAGGCCGAGGAACAGGCCGGTGAAGGCGGTGCGGGCCGTCGCCCGGGCGGCGAGGATGCTGGATGGCAGGCTGACCTGGACGGCTTCGGGCTGAGCGGGGTTGGCGGTGAACGGGAGCACGCTCGCCACCGGCTGCACCTGATCGGGCAGCGCGCGCAGGTAGATCTCGGTCGGATGACCGCCGAGCCCGAGCAGCGAGTCCGCCACCGGGAATCCCACCAGCGCGGCCTCGTCGATGTCCGGCGCGAGCGGCACCGGCCGCAGGATGCCGATCACGGTGTAGTACCGGCCAGCCAGGTACACCTGGGTGTCCGCGCGCACCAGGCCGATGCCGAGGGTGCGGGCCGCGACCGCGCCGAGGACCACGGCGGGGTACCTGGCCGTGGCCGCGTTCAGGAACGCCCCCGCGGCCACGCTGCCGCCGAGCGTGGCGAGCAGCCCGGGCTGGGCGGCCAGCACCGAGATGCCGCCGCTGTCCACGACGGGTACCGCCGCGGTCCGCCGTACGGTGGCGCCGGGCACGTACCCGGTCGCGGTCACCGACTCGACCGGGGGGATGCGGGCGATCATCGGCTCGGCGGTCAGCGGCAGCGGCGCGGGCGACCCGTCGAACCCCTGCCCGGCGCCGACCGTGAGCAGGTTGCCCTCGGCTCCGAGCTGGGCCAGCAGGTTCGCCCGGGACGAGGCGGAGATGCCCAGCACCGCGACCGCGGCGGCGATCCCGATCGCGATGCCGAGACAGGACAGCGCGGTGCGTAGCTTGCGCGCGCCCAGCCCCCGCCACGCGCCGAGGAGCAGTTCCAGGCTCACCGTGTCACCTGCCCGTCGGCGACGATCCGGCCGTCCCGCATCACGACCCGGCGGTCCATCGCGGCCGCCACCGCCGGGTCGTGCGTCACGATGACCACGGCGGTCCCGTCCGCCGCCAGACCGGCCAGCAGCGCGATGACCTGCTGTCCGGCCGCCGAGTCGAGGTTGCCGGTGGGCTCGTCGGCCAGGACCAGGCCGGGCTGGCCGGCTACGGCGCGCGCGATCGCCACCCGCTGCCGCTCGCCGCCGGACAGCTGGCCGGGCCGGTGACCGAGCCGGCCGGCCAGGCCGACCCGGTCCAGCGCGGCCACCGCGGCGGCCCGCCGCGCCCGGGCCTGCCCGCCCCGGTAGAGCAGGCCGAGCGCCACGTTCTGCACCGCGTCCAGGTGGTCGAGCAGGTGAAACTGCTGGAAGACGAAGCCGATCCGGCGGTCCCTGACGGCAGAGAGCGCGGCGTCGGTGAGCGCGGAGACGTCCTGTCCGCCGATCCTGACGTGACCGCGGTCGGGCCGCTCGAGGGTCCCCGCCACGTGCAGCAGGGTGCTCTTGCCGGAGCCGGAAGGACCGGTGATCGCCACCCGTTCGGCGGCATGGACCTGCAGGCTGACGGCGGCCAGCGCGGTCACCGGCGGCGAGCCGGGATAGGCCCTGGCCACATCGGAGAGCTCGAGGACGGCGGTCACGGCGCCGGCACCTCCACCCGCTGCCCCGCGGCCAGCCCCGGCCCGCTGACCTGGACGAGGGTCTGGGCGAACAGGCCGGTCCGCACCGCGATCAGGTGGCCGCCAGGACCGTCCACGACCTCGACTGCGTAGCCTCCCCCAGCCAGCGCGACCAGGGCGCTGACCGGGACGGCGAGGACGCCACGGGCGCGCGCGGAGACGATGCCGACCGTCACCGGCGCCTGATCGAGCCGGCCCGCCGGGGACGGCCGGCCGAGCCGGATGGTGACCTGCACGGTAGCTTGCCCGGCGCCCTGGCCCGCGGCCTGAGCCCCCGCCTGTCCCTGGGCCTGGCCCGAGCCGCCCCCGGCTGCCGCGTACGCGACCGGGGAGACGGCGGTGACGATCCCCGGCGTGGCGGTCACCCCGTCCGGCAGCGTCACCGTCACGTCGTCCCCGGCCCGGACCAGGTATTCCTGGCTCACCGGGACCTGGGCGAGCACCACCGGCGCGGTCGACGTGGCGGTCAGCACGCCCGTGCCCGGCTGCGGCGGCGCACCGGGGATGGCGGTCACCGCGGTCACCCGCAGCGCGCCCGGCGCGTAGGCGACCTGGCCGAGCGGTACCGTCCCGGTGACCGGCAGCCCGCGGGCCGCCTGCCAGCGCTCCACCGCGTAGGCGGTCGCCGCCGTGAAGTAGCCGCTCACGGTCAGGCCGCCGCCGAAGCCGAGGGCGATCAGGTTCCGGTCCAGCTGGGCCACGTCCGGCCCGGCGGCCACCCCGGCGTACAGCGCCCGCCAGGCCGGCCTGGTCCCGTAGAACAAGATGACCGGCGTGCCGTCCACCTCGTAAAGGGCCTGGCCCCGCCGTACCACGGCACCCGCGGCGGGCAGCGCGGTGAACGCCGTCCCCGACGCCTGGTCGACGATCGTGCGGGAACCCGCGTAGCCGAGCGTCCCGGCGACCTGGATGGTACTGGTGAGGTCGGCCCGGACGACGAGAGCCGAACTCGTCGTGACCGCGGCGGCCGCCGGGGTCCCGGTCCGCGGCACCGACCTGCCGAGCGCGATCCCGATTGCCACCGCGGCCAGGGCGGCCGCCAGGCCTGCCACCGTGCCGGCCCGCCGCCGTGACCGCCCGGGTTCCCGGTCACGTGACCGCCCGGGTACCCGGTCAGCCGTCATGACCCAGGCTCGTCAGCGTCGAGGCCGTGATCTCGGCGTCGAGCAGCGCCCGGCAGGCCTGCGCGGCCCGCTGGAAGACCGGGCTCGCCTTGCCGCCGGCCGGCACCTCGCTGGCGGTCATCCCGAAGCCGTGGCCGGGCGTGTACGGCGTCCGCGCCGACGGGTCCGCGTCGTTCGGCAGGCCGTGCGCCCGCATGCACTGCGCGGCCCGTACGCCCGCCTGGACCAGTTGCGGCGGCGCGGGCGGCTCGTCGGCCGGGCTCAGCCCGGCCGACGCGGCCAGCGCCCCGCAGGCCTGCTGGACCGCGTTGAGCGCGGCCGGGGGCGCATCCTGGATGCTGCGGCTGTCGCTGTAGACGCGGCCGCCGGAGGTGAGTACGGGGTCGGCGTAGGACGGGATGCCGTGCTGCCTGATGCACTGAGCCGCCTGGTGCAGCGCGGCGGCGCGGGCGGCACCGCCTGACCGGCACCGCCCTGGCCCGCGCTCCC
>Ga0207665_10003232_pt1 | contig 10914 bp, 9 predicted proteins | sample LARL112metaG_FD_184351 | JGI IMG/M metagenome (GOLD analysis project Ga0207665, IMG submission 184351) | Corn, switchgrass and miscanthus rhizosphere microbial communities from Kellogg Biological Station, Michigan, USA - LAR L11-2 metaG... | ecosystem: Host-associated > Plants > Roots >...
GGCGGGGGATGTCGCCGGGGGCCGCGACCAGTTCGCCGCGCTGGTGCCCATCCAGGAGCAGGTACTCGGCGCCGAGCACCCAGAAACCCTGAACGCCCGCCGCAACCTCGCCCGCTGGACCGGGGACGCGGGTGATGTGGCCGGGGCCCGCGACCAGCTCGCCGCGCTGCTGCTCATCCAGGAGCGGGTGCTGGGCGCTGAGCACCCGGAAACCCTGGCCACCCGCCAGAACCTCGCCTTCTGGACTGGGCAGGCAGGGGATGCAGCCGGGGCCCGCGACCAATACGCCGCGCTAGTGCCGATCGACGAGCGGGTGCTGGGCCCCGAGAATCCAGCCACCCTGACCGCCCGCGCCAACCTCGCCATCCAAACTGGGAAGGCAGGGGATGTGGCCGGGGCCCGCGATCAGCTCGCCGCATTGCTCCCCATCCGCGAGAGGGTCCTGGGCCACGAGCACCCGGAAACCCTGATCATCCGCGCCCACCTCGCCGGTCTCACGGGCGAGGCGGGGGATGCAGCCGGGGCCCGCGACCAGTTCGCCGCGTTGCTGCCCATCGAAGAGCGGGTCTTTGGCCCCGAGCACCCGGCCACCCTGATCGATCGCGCCTGCCTCGCCGACTGGACCGGCGCGGCCGGGAATCCGGCCGGGGCCTGCGACCAGTACACCGCGTTGCTGCCCATCCGTGAGCGGGTGTCCGGCCTCGAGCACCCAGCTACCCTGGGTCTCCGCGGCAACCTCGCCATTTCGACCGGGGAGGCAGGGGATCCAGCCGGGGCCCGCGACCAATATGCCGCGCTCCTGCCAATGTTCGAGCGAGTACTGGGCCCAGAGCACCCGCAAACCCTGCTCGCCCGCCACAACCTCGCCCACTGGACCGAGCAAGCGGGAAACTAATCTACAGCGCTGGCGGCGTGAAGTAGCTACCGCTAGCTTCCTCCCCATGCAGGCTCACGGCACGCCGCTGACCTGCGCGTCCTAGCCGGAGCCGTCGCACCCGGCCGTAGAGTTCACTGATGGTCCCCGCTGCGCTCTATAGGGGCGGCGAGCGGCGCCCCAGGCCTGTTGGCCGCCATCGGAACTGCCCGGCACCAGCCAATCTGGTCACGGAATGTGAGTGTCGAGGGCGCTACGATCGCGCGCCGAGCCGCTATGGGCCGCTGTTGGTTCGTTAATGATCTCTTGTTTGGTGCGCAGATCGGGTCAATATGGCGCGCCGTTCACTCGTGCGGATCCGCTGGGGCTGCGGTGGCGCTGGTTTGGGTGGTCGCTGGGGGCTGGCGGTGCGGCGGAAACTTGGCGGGCCATGCAACTGTCTGGCCGTAGATGGTTGTCTTTACGGGCAGGGGGAGGTGGCTGGCATGGATCGTGCGGCTGAGGCTGAGTTCAGCGAGTTCATGCATGGCCGCTGGCTGCAGCTGGTCCGCCTGGGGTATGTGCTGACCGGCGATAGGGGCCTGGCCGAGGACCTGGCGCAGACCGCGCTGGCGCGCGCCTATTCTTCCTGGCCGCAAATCCGCCGGGCGGGGGACCCGGATGCCTATGTGCGGCGGGTGATGGTGAATGCGAATAATGGCCGGTTCCGGAAGCGCCGGGTGGCCGAGCAGCTGACCGGCGCCGTGCCCGAGCCGGCCCCCGTGGACGCGACCGGCGGCTGTGATGACCGGGTCACGCTGATGGCCGCTTTGATGAGCCTGCCGGTGGGGCAGCGGTCGGTGGTGGTGCTGCGGTTCTGGCTGGACATGAGCGAGACTCAGGCGGCGGCGGCGCTGGGTTGCTCGGTGGGCAATGTCAAGAGCCAGGTTTCCCGGGCGCTGGCCAAGCTGCGGGCCGGTACGGCCCTGGACGAAGGGGTTACGTCGTGAGCGGCTTTGACGGGCGGGACCTGGGCCAGCAGGTCGACCGGGCGCTCGCGACCATCGCGGCTGGGCCGACGCCGGCGGCCGCGATCGTGGCCCGGGGTCGGCGCATCCGCAGGCGCCGCCGCGCCGTCCGGGCCGGTGCCGTGGCGGTGGTGGCTGCGCTGGCGGTGGCCATCCCGGCCCTGGTGTACTCGGCTGTGCGCAGCGGGCCACCGGGCCCGGTGGCCCGGCAGCTGACGATCGCCAAGCTGGGCCCCATCGCGCGTAACGGCGTCATCGGCTCAGGGACCGCCGATGGCAAACCCTGGACGGTGCGGCTGGCCGGCGGGCTGGACCCGGTGGCCACGGCGGCGGGCTTGCCGGCGACCGGCCGGCTGGGGACCAGGCCTGGCGGCACAGACCCGGTCACCTTGCAGGTTGCCGGGTCCGGCGCCCAGCGGCTGCTGGCCGGCCCGGCCAGCCCCGGCGTGGCGTACCTGACCATGCGGCTGGCCAACGGGACGACCTACCGGCTCTACCCGGTGGCCTGGCACGGGCACCACTACGTCGGCCTGGTGGTGCCGTGGAACCTGCCCGTGGCCCAGTTCGCCGCCTACTCACGGCACGGCGAGCTGGCCTACGCGATCCCGTTCCCAGACACCTTCCACTTCCCCCGGGTGGTCTCCTGGCTGCGCCCCGGCGCAGCGGCCCCCGCGGTGTCCACCGCCACCGTCGGCACCGGGTTTGACGCCCGCCTTAACTACCACTGGTCGGTCCAGGTGCAAATCGGGCCCTGGGGAACCTGCCTGCTGGACTCCAGCGGCTACCTCGGCACCTGGTGCCGCCCCACCGCCGCATACCCGCCCAACGCGGTCACCTTGATGATGTCTGGCCCAATGGGTCTGAAGGCCGGCATCACCGGTCGGGCCGTCGCCTACATCCAGCTGCGACTGCGCAACGGCAAGACCGCCCGGCTGCACGTGCTGCACATCGGCGGCCAGGGCTTCTACGCACTGTCAGTCGCCATCGACCACGTAGCCAGCTGGATCGCCTACACCGCAACCGGACACGCAATAGCCAGCGGCACCGGCACACCTGGCTAACCCAGGACCACGGGGCCGAAGATGCTCTTCTTCGCCCAGACCGGCAAACTCTGCGCGGCCCTGGCCTAACGACGGCCGCTGACACCCACATCCGGACAGCATGCTCTCTTCTCGAAAGGACGGTACGGCATGTTTCCCATCACCTTGTTCACGGCCTCACTCGGCCATGACGGCAACATCGACATCTTCGCCCTGGCCCTGAGCCCGCAGGCCCAGCCGGGCCAGGGCGTCCCGGTGTTCCGCATCCGGCAGAAGAAGGCCGGTGGTGAATGGCAGCCCTGGGCCACTGCGGACAAACCCGGCCACGGAGCTGTCGGGGTGCGCAGCATCACCGACAGCGAGGGGCACGAAATGCTGGGGACCAGCCTGCGGAGCTCACAGCACAGCGATCCAGGAACTCTGCGCCGCATTGTCCTGACCTCCGGCTGGCCGACGACAGAAGGGGGCACGAGATGTTCAGCTACACCCGGAGTAGGAGGGGACGAATGAGGAATTACTGGCCGTTGCTGCCGGTGGCCGCGATCTTGTTGGCGGGGGCCGCGGTAGCGGTGCCAGCGCGGGCAGCGGCCTCGCAGCATCCGTACCGGTTGGTGGACCCCGGCACGTTCGGCGGCCCGCAGAGCTTCCTGAACCTTCCGGCGGTGCCACTGACTCCGGGCGGCGTGCTGCTCGGCACCGCCGACACGGCCACGCATGACGCGGACTACCCGAAATGCAACCCGTTCATGGTCGGCTTCCCCGACCGGTACCTGGTGCATGCGTTCGCATGGCATAACGGGCGGCTGCGCGACCTGGGGGCGCTGCCGGGCAACAACAGCAGTGCCGTCTTCGAGGTCAACGGGAGCGGCGTCGGGGCCGGCATGTCGGAAACCGCCATCACCGACCCGCACACCGGCTGGCCCGCCGACCACGCGATCATGTTCAAGGGCGGCAAGGTGACCGACCTGGGCACCCTGCCCGGGGGTTATGAGAGCCAGGCCAACGCCATCAACGACCGTGGGCAGGTGTCCGGGTTCGCCTCCAACGGGATCCGCGACAAGTACTCGTTCTTCAAAGTGTTCGGCGGGCCTGGCCCGTGCGGGCCTTCTGGATGGGGCACTCAGGCACGCTCGTTCGTCTGGCAGAACGGGGTGATGCGCGACATCGGCACGCTCGGCGGCCCGGACGCGGTCATGACGACGCAGAACACCCACGGGCAGATCACCGGGCAATCATGGACGAACTCGACCCCCAACCCGGCGACCGGCATCCCGACGCTGGACCCGTTCTTGTGGGCCAGCGGGCACATGCGCGACCTTGGCACCCTGGGCGGCACGATCGGCTTCGCCAACTGGCTGAACAACCGCGGCGAAGTCGTCGGCCTCAGCGACCTGGCCGCAGACCAGACGGCTCACCCGTTCTTGTGGGCCAACGGGCACATGCGCGACCTTGGCACGCTCGGCGGCGATTTCGGGTTCGCGAACTCGGTCAATGAGCGGGGTTTCGTGGTCGGTGGGGCCCAGACGGCCGACCAGAACTTCCACGGGTTCCTGTGGCGGGACGGGAAAATGCACGACCTGCCGCCCGTCGGCGGCGCCCCCTGGGCATTCGGTAACAGCGTCAACGATCACGGCCAGGTCGCCGGCAACACAACCGACGCCAAGGGCAACGAAGGTTTCGCCGTGCTGTGGAGCTGCGGCCACGGATACAACCTGAATACCCTGATCGCGCCATCAAAACTGCACCTGGTCACCGCCGAATACATCAACGACCAGGGAGAGATCGTCGGCCACGGCGTGCTCCCCAACGGCAACCAGCGCGTCTTCCTGCTGATCCGCAACCCATCGGTGCCGCTGCCGCCGGCAGCGGCCAGGTCAGTACGAGACCTGCCGGCCGCCCGGCTGCCACACCTTGGGCACCTGTGCGGCACCACGCCCCTGCCGGGCCCCTGCTGGGCGGCGCGCTCCCTGGTTCCGGGATAAGCAACACCACAGCTGGGGATGACCGGCGCGCCGGCCATCCCCACCGCTGACGCCGCGCACGGCGCGGGCGATCGGCTTGGCTGTGGGGCGAGCGCAGCGACGGCCCGGTCTTCCTGGCCCCGGACGGCCGGCGGCTGGACCGGCACGGCGCGGGGCGGATGGTGCGCCGGATCGCCCGCCGCGCCGGGATGACCAAGCCCGTCGGGCCCCGCACGCTGCGGCAGGCGTTCATCACCGCCGCCTTGGACGGCGGTGCCCCGCTGCGGGACGCCCAGGAGGCCGCCTCCCACGCCGATCCGCGGACCACGATGAGGTATGACCTAGGCCAGACCTCACTGGACCGGCACGGCCCCCTATGTCGCCGCCGCCTACTTCGCCGGAGCTGCCCGGTAGCCAGCCCACCGCCCCGCGCCGCGTCCGCCTGGCTGCCGGTCGGCCAGGCGGACGGCCCAGCCGAGAACAGCGGCATCACCAACCGTGACATCAAAGCGCTCGCGAGCCGCCGTTAAGCGCTGCTGTGGGCCCGGTGTTGAGCGGGGAGCTATCGGCGCAGATTGAACCGTTACGTGCCCGACCACCCGGGCACGGCGCTGCGCTGCGGTAGGGGCCTGGGCTGAACGGGCCGATGCCGGCATGGTTAACCGTGCCTGCGTTGACCGGAGTGGGGGACTTGATCCCGGTATCAGGCCGGTGGGGGCGGCAGGCGAAGGGACGCGCTCCCGGCGTCGCCCGGTTTCAGGTCAGTGATCTGGCTCCGGTAGCCCTCCAGCGCGGCGAGTACCTCCTGGGCCTGCCGCAGCTCCTCTGGGTCTGCCTGGGCTCCGCGTGCCTCCTCGCGATCCAGTACGTCGCGGTAGAACACGTCCATCTCGGCGATCAGGCTCAGCAACACTTGCTGCAGAGCCGCGAGCGTAGGGGGGTCGGCAAGTGCGCCGGCCCGGGCAATGATCTCTTCAGCTTCAGCGCGCTCGGACTCGGGCATGGCGGGCAGCGCGTTCGCACGGACGTCGGCGTGGGAGTCGGTGATGTAGGGCTCGGTGAGATCGCGCAGCCGGTCCAGGTCCTGCAGGCGGGCGAGCATCTGGTCACGGTGGAGGCGGCCGGGCCCGGGCCTTGGTTTCTGTTCTGACATGGTCTCAGTATCGTCCTAGCTGTGGCTCAGGCTGGGCTGTCGTCTCTGCGGCCGGCGCCGGGGAGGTCGTCCGCGCTGCGTGCGAACGAGGGCGAGCGCGCCCAGGCGCCGGGCGAGCCACTCGCGGGCGCCAGCCACGGCGCTGGCAGCAGCCCGGCGCAGCTTCGGCCCGCGAGCGTGAGCTCTGGGCGGTTGCGCCGTGCATAACGGGGTGTTCGGGCTGTTTGTATGAGGCGCGGGTTGCCCGTGACCCGCGAATCGCTATACGCGCACGGTCACTGTGCTGGGAAGCGCGCCCATTGGCTGATCATGAGCCAGGACAGGGGCACAAGGCCGGTTGCGGCGAGCAGTTCATCGCGCAGGTCGTGCTCGACGCTGTGGCGGATCTCTTCTTCGGTGCCTAGGCCGTACTCGACGATCTTGGGGAGCATGCTGCGGGCGAACTGTGCCCAGCGGCGGTATGTGAGGGTGTCGTGGGCCGGGTGGAGCACGAACTCCGCCAGCGGCCTGGGGCAGGGCTGGAGTCCGGCGTCGCGCATCCGCGAGTGCAACTCGGTGCCGATGTCGGGCCAGGCGCCGGATCGCTGGAATACCGAGGTAAACAAGGCCAGCAGCGCCGCGAGCGCCGGCTGCTGGGCCGCAGAGGTGGCCGTGACCGAGGCTGCCTGTTCGCAGAACGCGAGGATCCCGCCGGGGCGGACCCGCTCGGCGAACAAGCGCAGCGCCTCAGTCGGGTCGTGCATGAACATCAGGACGAACCGGCCGACGGCGGCGTCGAACAGCCGTCCCGGATCGAGGTACCGGGCGTCTGCCTGGCGGAACGAGACGTTGGTGATTCCGCGCGCAGCGCGCCGTTGCCCGGCGAGGGCGATGGCGTCGCCGTCGACATCGACTCCGGTGACTGAACCCTCGGGGCCGACGAGGGCGCTTACCAGGAAGCTGACGTCGCCGGCCCCGCAGCCGATGTCGAGAACGTGCATGCCCGCACCGATCCCCGCGCCGCGCAGCATCCGTTCGGTCAGCGGCCCGAATATCTCGGCTTGGTCGATCAGCCGTTCATATTCGCCGCGCCCGCGGCGAAAGGCATAGTCGGTGTCATCCATGTCCCCGGCCCCCTCCCGAGTGTCATGTGATCACCGGCTCACTCGCTGCCACGCCTATGTCCCGCTCGAGGGCCTGGCCCGCGACGGGGACGCCGAGTTGCAGCACAAGCCAGATCCTGCTGGGCTCGGTGAGCAGCTGCGGTTCCTCCAGCGGGTCTCCGTCAGTGATCAGCAGGTCAGCGAGCTTGCCCTCGGCCACGGTGCCGATGTGTTCGGCCAGGCCCAGTGCCTGAGCGGCGGTGCTGGTCGCGGCCACAAGCGCCTCTGCGGGGCTGAGCCCGTGGCGGATCATCCGCTGGATTTCTGACCCGGTGCCGAGGGAGACGTCGCTGCCAAGCGCGATCTTGACACCGGCCTGCCTGGCGGCTTGCAGGGTGGCGGCGCCTTCGTCGATGTTGCGGCGGGCCAAGCCGGCCAGCATCGGCGTCATCTCCGCGGCAGGCTCGGCCTCCGTGGCATCGGCATCGCCGGGCCCGGCCATCCAGTAATATCCCGACAGCGTCGGAACAAGTACCTGGCCGCCCTCGGCCATCGCCTTCAGCAGGCCGGGCCGCCGGTGCAGGTACATGCCGTGCTCGATGGTGTCGGCGCCCGCTGCGATAGCTGCCTCGCACCCGGCCAGCCCCTCGGCATGCGCGGCGACCTTGAACCCCATCCGGTGCGCCTCGCCGGTCACCGCCGCAAGCTCGGCCTCAGTCAGCTGGAGCGGGTCGGGATCCTCCAGCTCGTTGGAGCGGGCACCGGTGGTCATGACCTTGATGAAGTCCGCCCCGGCGCGGATCTGCTCGCGGACCGCCTGCCGCATCTCGCCGGGCCCGTCGGCTTCGCGGTACATGTCCCCGTAGAAGCGGCCGCCAGGCGCGGTCGCCGAGATGATCTTCCCGCAGGTCAGCACCCGCGGGCCGCGGAACGCGCCGTAACGCATCGCCTGCCGGGCCTCCTGCGGCGCCAGCCCCTGCGACCCGGTGACCCGGATCGTGGTCACCCCCCGGCGCAGGTACCCGCGCAGCTCGGCCTGCAGGAAATGCGCCGCCGTCCCGGGCAGCACCTCCTCCGCCCCCCTCAGTACCCGCGGGACACGGCCCGCGGCGTGCGTATGCGCGTCGATCAGCCCGGGCAGCAACACCCTCCCCCCGGCGTCAATCAGCCGCGCCCCCGCCGGGCACAGCTCCGCGGCGGCCGCGACCCGCCGGATCACGCCATCCTCAACCAGCACCGCGACACCCTCACGCACCGGGCCGCCGGTGCCGTCGAACAGCCGCAGCCCGGTCAGCCACAGCCGGCCCGCCCCCGGCGAGGGCGCCGCGATCAGCGCCGGGAACCGGTGCGGCACGCTTGCTCCCCCCGCGGCCCGTCCGCATACCGGCGCGCCGCACACCCAAAGCCTTGTCCCTCCACGCCCCGAATCCTGCCACCCGCAGCCACCCACCACCAATGCCGGCCCGCGCAGGCCACAGTCACCGGCGCACCGGCCCGCTCACCAGCCGCCGGCAGCTTACTGCCGCAGCGAGCGAGCCCCGGCTGGCGCTGGCCACCTGGCGCTGAGCCCGCAGTGTGGCCCTCTGCCGCGGTGGGAAGCATCCCGGGTCATCACAATCGGTCACGAACCTGTCGGGCACTTGACATGCCAGATCCGCCTTCCATCTGCACGCCACGATGAGCCGCCATGGGTAGTCACCGATGATGCCCGGAACGGGGTGATCTGCGTGTTGTTATCCGCGCGGGCGTGTCCCGGCAGGCCTGGGCTCTGCGGTTGTCCCCTGGAGAACTCCTGGCGTGGCGTTAGGCCGCTGGAGTGGCTGTCTGGGGCGCCGGTACGATCACTGTCAATGGGCGCGCCATTGCGGGATCTTGACAAGGCACGGCTGCGGGTGATCGGCGCCAGCGGCAGGCAGCTGGCACCGCACGAATGCGCGGAACGGGCCCGGCGGGCGGGCGCGCTGATCGAGCCGGGCCAGTTCGACCGGGCCGGCTCGGGTGAGGCGGTGCTGCTGTGGCGCGATGAACACTCTGAAGCGTGGCTCAACCTGTGGTGGCAATCCCGCGACACCGGGTACCACGACCACAGCGGCTCGTGTGTCGGCGTCCACGTGATCACCGGCCGCGTCTGGCACGAGCCGCTCACCCTGGGCACGCCGCCTGCGGCACGTGAGTATGGCCCGGGTGACACGTTCTGGTTCCCCCGGCGACGGCGTCCACCGCATGGATCACCAGGCCGGCGCAATCACGATCCACGTGTACTCGCCACCAGTCCCGGGGATCGGCCACTACGACCTGCACGACGGCCTGCTGCGCCGTACCCAGGGCCTGCCCGACCACCCCTCCCCGCCTAGCACCGCCCTGTACGCGGCGATGCACCCGCCGGGCGGCTCCGGCAGCGGCGCTCCGCGGTAACGCTTGTGTCAGCTGCCGGTCATACCGGTGACAGGCAGCTAGCCCTCCCGCGGTCCCCGCTGTTGCTATGGGCGTGCTGGTGGCCAAAGATAGTAATGCCTACATGTGGAGGGCGGGCTCTGGCACATGCCGGATATGCGGCTGGCGCACTTGCACCCCCTGCGGTGGCTCGGCCAGCGCGATCGCGGCTTCGCCGCACTGCGCCGTGCCACCCGGACAGCGATCATCATGCCGGCCATGTTCGCCTTGGGCGACAAGGTCATCGGCAACCCGCAGTTGGCGACGTTCGCGGCGTTCGGGTCGTTCGCGATGCTGCTCCTGGTCGACTTCGGCGGCCCCATGGCGGAACGGCTCCAGGCGCAGGCAGCGCTCGCCGTGACCGGCGGGGTGTTCGTCTGCCTTGCCACGCTGGCCTCGCAGACCGCGTGGCTCGCGGCCGTTGCGATGGCGGTGGTGGGATTCGGCGTGATCTTCGCTGGCGTGGTCAGCTCGGTGCTGGCCGGGGCGACCACGGCGCTGCTGCTGGCTTTCATCTTGCCGGTGTCGCTGGCCGCTCCGGTGTCGGCCGTGCCCGACCGGCTGGCCGGCTGGGGGATGGCCGGAGGCGTCGCGCTGGTTGCGACGGCGTTCCTGTGGCCTGCGCCAGCGCGCGACCGGCTGCGTGGCGCCGCGGCGGCCGCCTGCCGGGCGCTGGCCGCCCGGCTGCGTGCGGGGGTCGCGTACCTGCTCAGCGGCATGGACGAACAATTTGCGCTGGATCGCGATCACGCGGCTGCGCAGGCCGACCAGGCAGTCGAGGGGCTGCGCAGTGCCTTCCTAGCGACGCCCTACCGCCCAACCGGGTTGAGCACTCCCGCTCGGATGACCGTGCGCCTGGTAGACGAGCTGAACTGGCTAAACAGCATTGTCATCCAGCCGGGGCTCCACCACGACGGCGTCAACCGCGCAGCGCTGAGGGTCAAGGAAGCCGCAGCCGCGGTTCTCGAACGTGCCGCAGATCTCCTCGCCTCTAGGGGCGGGAGCAGCGATGAGCTCGACGCCGCGCTGACCGAACTGGCTGCTGCGCGCGCGAAAATGCAGGAGGGCATGACGGCCGACCTGCCGGTCCGGTCCCTGCGGCCGGCGAGCGACCCGGCCGTGGAAGGGGAACCGGTCAGCGAGTTCATAACCTCGCTTGACCCCACCTTCCGTGCCGAGGAGCTGAGCTACGCGGTCTCGCTCATCGCGCGCAACGTCGAGCTGACCGCGGCCGCCGAGCGACGGAGCTGGCGGGAGCGGTGGCTTGGCCGCCAGCCCGAGGGTGTGCCGGGAACGCTGTCCGCGGCGCGGGAACGGATCACCTCCTACCTCGAGCCGCACTCGGTCTGGTTGCACAACAGCTT
>Ga0207665_10003233_pt1 | contig 10913 bp, 10 predicted proteins | sample LARL112metaG_FD_184351 | JGI IMG/M metagenome (GOLD analysis project Ga0207665, IMG submission 184351) | Corn, switchgrass and miscanthus rhizosphere microbial communities from Kellogg Biological Station, Michigan, USA - LAR L11-2 metaG... | ecosystem: Host-associated > Plants > Roots >...
GATCTTGTGGCGGACGGCGGTATCGATCTCCATGGCGTTGATGCCGTAGGAGCCGTCGCCGTGCAGCACCAGCACCTGCTTGTCGGGCTTGGCCACCTTGGCCCCGACCCCGAAGGGTAGCCCCACGCCCATCGTGCCGAACGCGCCCGAGTTCAGGCGGTGGCCGGCCACGTAGGTGGGAATCGCCTGGCGGCCGAAGTTCAGGATCTCCTGGCCGTCCACCACCAGGATGCCGTCACGCCGCATGAAGTCGCGCACCTCCTTGCAGAGGCGCAGCGGATGGATCGGCGTCTCCTCCCGGCTCATGGCCTTGTCCTGCTCGGCGCCCTTCTCGGCGTCGAGCGTGCGGAGCTTGCCGGTCCAGGCCGCGTAGCGCTTCGGGCCGATCTTGCCCTCCGCCTCGGCGCGAAGCTGGTCGAGCACCGCGCGCGCGTCGCCCGCGATCGGCACGTCGACCGACCGGTTGTGGCCCAGCTGGGTCGGGTTGATGTCGACATGGATCACCTTGAGGTCGGCCGCGAAGCGAGGCGGGCGGCCGAACTGGATGACCCAGTTGAAGCGCGTGCCCACCGCCAGCACCACGTCGGCCTCGGTGAAGGCCTTGCTGCGCGCGTTCAGGAAGGCGAGCTCGTGATCCTCCGCGATGAGGCCACGGGAGATCGGGGTGGTGTAGAACGGGATGCCGGTGGCCTCCACGAAGGCCTGGAGCGCGGCCGCGCCGTCGGACCACCACACCCCGCTGCCCGCGATGATCACCGGCCGCTCCGCCTTCGCGAGCAGCGCGATGGCCTCGCGCACCGCGCCGGGATCGCCGAGGGTGCGCGGCGCCGGCTTCCACGGGCCCGGGTAGTGGAGCTGCTCCTCCTCGATCTTCTCGCCCAGGATGTCGCCCGGCATGTCGATGTAGACCGGGCCGGGCCGGCCGGAGGTGGCCTGCCGGAACGCGGTGTCCACCACGTCGGGGATGCGCTTGGCGTCGTAGATGCGCTCCGTCCACTTGGTGATCGGCTTCATGAGCGCGACCTGGTCGATCTCCTGGAAGGCCTCCATGCCCAGGTAGACGCGCGGGCTCGACCCACCGATGGCCACCAGCGGGGCGCAGTCGGTGAATGCGTTGGCCACCCCGGTGGCCAGGTTGATGGCCCCGGGGCCGGAGCAGCCCATGGCCACCCCGGGCCGGCGCGTCACCCGCGTCCACGCGTGGGCGGCGAGGGCGGCGGCCTGCTCGTGCCGCGTGTCGATCGCGCGGATGCCGAGCTTGATGCAGGCCGCCTCCGTTTCGAGCATGGGGCCGCCCATGAGATAGAACATCGTGTCGACACCCTGAGACCTGAGGGCCTGCGCCAGGACTTCCGAGCCGGTGATCGTCGCCATGACCTGTCCTTTCCTCCGCTGTGAGGGGGTGTCGAGACTCTAGCAGATGTAGAATGGCCGCGGGAGGGGACACCATATGGCCGACGTTCAGTTCAATCCGATGGATCCGGCGTTCGTGGAGGATCCGTATCCGACCTACCACGTGCTCCGCAGCCAGGATCCGGTCCACCACAGCCCGCTCGGCTTCTGGGTGCTCACCCGCTACGCGGACGTGATCGCGATGCTGCGCGATCCCCGCCTGATCAAGGAGCCCATCGCCGCCTTCGTGGCCGCGCGCTTCGGGATGGCGGTCCCGCCCGGCCTCGGCCTCTCCATGCTCGACCGCGACCCGCCCGACCACACCCGGCTGCGCGGCCTGGTCAGCAAGGCCTTCACCCCGAAGGCGCTCGAGAGCCTGCGCCCGCATATCCAGCAGATCGTGGACGGCCTGCTCGACAAGGTCGAGAGCCGCGGCGAGATGGACCTGGTCGAGGAGTTCGCCTACCCGCTCCCGGTCATCGTGATCTGCGAGATGCTCGGGGTTCCGGTGAAGGACCACGAGCGCTTCAAGCACTGGGGGCTCGACATCGCGCGCGGCCTGGACGCGATCATGCTGCCGCCCGACTCCGAGGTGGGCAAGCGGAGCATGATCGGCCGCAGGGCCCTCGCCGAGTACTTCCGCGAGCTGATCGCGGAGCGCCGGGCCGCGCCGCAGGGCGACATGCTCTCCGCCCTCATCGCGGCCGAGGAGGCGGGCGACAAGCTCGACGAGGACGAGCTGCTGGCCACCTGCATCCTGCTCCTGGTGGCCGGGCACGAGACCACCGTGAACCTGATCGGCAACGGCACCCTCGCGCTCCTCCGGCACCCCGAGCAGCTCCGGCGCCTGCGGGACGAGCCCGCCCTGATCGGCAGCGCGATCGAGGAGCTGCTCCGCTACGACGGGCCGGTGCAGCGCACCGCGCGCATCCCGAGCGAGGACGTCGTGATCGGCGGGCGGACCATTCCCAAGGGCGAGTTGGTGATGCCCTTCCTCGGCGCGGCCAACCGCGATCCCGCCCAGTTCCCGGATCCGGACCGGCTCGACATCACCCGCACCGACAACCGGCACATCGCCTTCGGCATGGGCATCCACTTCTGCCTGGGCGCGCCGCTCGCGCGGATGGAGGGGCAGATCGCCATCGCCACCCTGCTGCGGCGGATGCCGAAGCTGGCCCTGGCGAGCCAGCAGCCGCAGCACCGGCAGAGCCTGACCCTGCGCGGGCTCGTGTCGCTGCCGGTCGCGTTCTGATCGCGCTCGGGCGCGCCCTCCTCGCGGCTCTGCTGCTGGTCGGGGGCGCGTGGGGCCCCGCTTGGGGTCAAGACGCGCCGCGCTCGCCCACGCCCGCTCCGCTGAAGCTCGCCGCGCGCGTGGTCGACGTGGCGCGCGGCCTCGAGCGTCCGTGGGGCCTCGCGTTCCTGCCCGACGGGCGCCTCCTCGTGACCGAGCGGCCCGGCCGCCTCCGCCTCGTCACGGGCGGCGGACTCTCCGCGCCACTCGCCGGGGTGCCCGCGGTGTACGCGCGCGGGCAGGGCGGGCTGCTCGACGTGGCCCTCAGCCCGACGTTCGCCCAGGATCACCTGGTCTATCTCTCGTTCGCGGAGCCGGGTGACGGTGGCGCGGGAACCGCGGTGGCGCGCGGCCGGCTGGGCCCGCGCGGCCTCGAGGACACGCAGGTGGTCTGGCGGCAGCAGCCCAAGGTGGAGGGGCCGAACCACTGGGGCTCGCGGCTGGTCTTCCGCCCCGACGGCACGCTCTTCGTCACCCTCGGCGAGCGGTTCGCTTATCGCGAGCGCGCGCAGGATCTCTCGACGACGCTCGGCAAGATCGTGCGCATCAACCCCGACGGCTCGATCCCGCGCGACAATCCCTTCGTCGGACGCCGGGACGCCCGCCCCGAGATCTGGTCCTACGGTCATCGCAACGTGCAAGCCGCGACCCTCGACGCGCAGGGGCGCCTGTGGACGGTGGAGCACGGGGCGATGGGCGGCGACGAGCTGAACCGTCCGGAGGCGGGCAAGAACTACGGCTGGCCGGTGATCACCTATGGGCTCGACTACTCCGGCGCCAAGATCGGCATCGGCACCTCGAAGCCGGGGATGGAGCAGCCGGTCTACTACTGGGACCCGGTGATCGCCCCGTCGGGCGCGGTGTTCTACACCGGCTCCGCGTTCCCCGAGTGGCGCGGCGACCTCCTGGTGGGCTCGCTTCGGCCGGGCGGCCTCGTCCGCCTGCGGCTCGCGCGGGACCGGGTGGTGCTGGAGGAGCGCTACCTCAAGGAGCTGGACGAGCGCATCCGCGACGTGCGGCAGGGCCCGGACGGCGGGCTCTACCTGCTGACCGACGAGACCCGCGGCCGGATCTTCCGCCTCGAGCCGATCGGACGCTGAGGGGCGCCGCTCAGGCGCGCCCGAGCGGCCAGTTGAGCCACTCGCAGACCCCGCGCCCCATCACCCACTCGAGGTCCTCGCCGCGCAGCCAGGGCAGGTGCTCGGTGAAGAGGGTGATGCACTCGTAGTAGGTGCAGGGCATGCGGGTGAGGTCGGTGCCCCAGAAGACGCGGCGCGGGCCAAAGGCGTCGACCAGCTGCCGGATGGCGCCGTGCAGGTCGCGGAACGGGTAGGGCTCGGCGGAGAGCGAGGGCATGCCGGAGGCCTTCACCGCCACGTTCGGGTGCCGCGCCAGCGCGCACACCGCGGGCAGCTCCTCGAAGACCTTGGGAGCCTTGCCGCGCACGCTGATCCCCACGTGGTCGATCACCAGCTTGAGGCCCGGATGGCGGCCCGCGATGCGGTCGAGGTGGTCGAGCGCGCCCGGCACCAGCACCATCAGCGGCACGCCCGCCCGCTCGGCGGCGGGCCACAGCCAGTCGGCGGTGCCGTCGGTGAGGAAGTGACGGTAGTGCTCGTTGTGGAACGTGAAGCGCATCCCGAGCATGCCGGGCTGCTTGCGCCAGTCGGCGACCAGCGCGCGGCTCGCCGGGTCGCCGAGCGCGAGGCGCCCCATCACCGCGAAGCGGTCGGGATGGGAGCGCGCGGCCTCGAGCGCCATGTCGTTGCGGTCGCCCTCCCACGACGGCGGCACCAGGACCATGCGCCGCACCTTGGCCAGGTCCATCTGGAACAGCAGCGTCTCCTTCAGGATCTGGTAGGGCTTCTGCGCTTCCGGCGCACGGCCCGGGGGCCACGGACGGCTCGGGCTCTCCGCGGCCCAGAGGTGCACCTGCGAGTCGACGATGTCCATGCGGGTGGCTATCGCGGCGCCTTGAGCCGCAGGTCTTCATACGGGGCCGAGTACGAGAAGCCCTTGATGTGGTCCACGCACGCTTCCTCGACCCGCGGGCCGACGCCCCAGAGGAACGCCAGCTCATAGATCGGCACGTACATCGCGCGATCGTACATGATCTGCTGGATCTGGTGCAGGAGGCCCTCGCGCTTCTTCCGGTCGAGCTCGCGCGCCTGGCGCTGGAAGAGCGCCTCGATCTCCGGCACCTCGCCGGCCGAGTAGATGCCGCCCTTGGTCGCGTAGACCTCGATGCGGGTCGCCGCGTTGCCGGCGGGCGCGCCGAGCCCCATGATCACCCCGCGGATCTTGTGCTCGCGCCACGCGGCGAGGAACGTGGCGCGCTCCATCGTGCGCAGCCGCGTGCGGATGCCCGCCGCCTGCAGGTAGTTGCCTACCGCCTCCGCCAGCGAGAAGTACGGGGGAAACGGGGTGAGGTCGCCCGCGTCGAAGCCGTTCGGGTAGCCCGCCTCCGCGAGCAGGCGCTTGGCCCGCGCGGGATCGTGGGCGGGCGGGTCGTAGGCGCGCGCGAAATCGAGTACGCGCGGGACGAGCCCGCCGGTGGGCCGCGAGAGGCCGAGCGTCTCCGCCTGGCTGAGCGCGGTGCGGTCGAGCGCGTACCCGGCGGCCTGACGCACGGCCAGCCGCAGCCCCGGCGTGCGTTTCACCTCCTCCGCGGTGGGCCCGCTCAGCAGGTACACGATGTCGACGTCTCCCGCCTTCAGCGCGGCGGCCCGCGTGGTCTCGTCGGGCATGCTGCGGAAGACCAAGCGCTTCACCGAGGGGACCTTCCGCCAGTAGCCCTCGAAGGCCTCCATCACCAGCTCCACGCCGGGCGCGAAGCTCACCACCCGGTAGGGGCCGGCGCCTATCGGCGCCTTCTTGAATCCGTCCTCGCCCATCTTCTCGACATATTTCCTGGGCACGATCCACGCTGCGCCGGTGGCGGAGGTCCCGTAGAAGGTCATGAAGTCAGGCCACGGCTCCTTCAGGTGGAAGCGCACGCGGCCAGGATCGACGATCTGCACCTCGCGCACCCGATCGTGCAGGAGCTTGGCCGCCGCGCCCTTGTACCGGTCGAACGAGAACTTCACGTCCTCCGCGGTCACCGGGTCGCCGTTGTGGAACTTCGCGTTCTTCCGCAAGACAAACTCGTACACGAGCCCGTCCTTCGACTGGGTCCACGACTCGGCCAGGCTCGGGGTGTTGTCGCCGCCCGGCATCGGCTTCACGAGCGCGTCGTGCACCGCGTACAGCACCATGAACGGGTTGATGAAGGCCTCGGTCTCGGCCGGATCGAGCCAGCGCGCGGCCAGCGTGACGTGGAGGCCCCAGGTCATCGTGCCTTCGGGCGCGGCGGCCATCGGGGCCGGGCGGAGGGCGAGCGCGGACAGGATCAGGAGACCCGTGAGGGCGAGTCGTCGCATGACGCCTCCGGTCCGTTCGGTCCGCGGGGCGGGCTAGCGCGTCACTTGGCCGAGCGGCGCCCAGGCGCCCGGGTGGTCCAGAGGACCCACGGGAGCGTCGAGTCGTCCTCCCGGCGCACGTCGACCCGGTAGCCCTGGCTGCGCAGGCTGCCGGCGAGCCGGGCCGCGGCGCGCTCGTCCGCGAGCGCCGCGGCGCGCGTCCACGTCACCACGTCGGTCGCGGCGAGCTTGACCGGCTTCGTCGCGCTACCGCCAGGCCGCGAGGCGACGCCATCACCCTGCTCCCACGCGTCGCCGGGAGGCCGGTCGTCGGACCACGAGAGCGTCGCGGTGGGCGCGGTCGGGAGCTGGGGCCCGGCGACCTGGGCCGTCGTCGGCCCCTCGCTCGCGGGAGCGAGGACCGTCGCGAGCAGGAAGGGCACGCCCAGGACGACCGACAGAAACGTGGGAACGAACGCGGCGAGCGCGACCCCGATGCCGAGCCACGGGAGCGCGGGCTCCTCGTGCTCCTCGTCCTCTTCGCTCACCGCCGCGTAGCGCGCATCGAGCGAGAGGCGAATGTCCTGGAGGAGACCCACCGCTTCGGTCAGACGGGCGGCGGGGGACTCACTTGGGGTCGGGTTCGAGACGGTAGCGGGTGCTTCCACGGCGGCCCTCCTGCCTGAGCTGTGGCCGCCAGACCATAAGCAACCGCACACACCTTGTCAACCGTGATTTTTGGGGTCAGTTCGGTAAGTGCCCGCCCTGGCGAGTGTTTCAGCCTGTGGATATATATGGATAAGTGTGGATAACTTCAGCTGCCCTCTTTGTTCTCGGACGCCGGCAAGGCCATCCGGAGCACCTGCCAGAGGCTCGCGCACGCGACGTGGAAGCGGAGGCCGCGCCCGTCTTCGAGCTCCACGGCGTGCTCGGCTTCCCGGGCGCCGATAGGCAGCTCACATCCGTCACAGGGGCGACCGGAGCCGTGGCCGGCCCGCGTCGCGATCGGTGCCGCGTTCGGCAGGACGCCGTCCCAGAGCTTGGCCCGGATGCGCTGCGACGCCAGCTCGTTCCGGTCGTCATCGAGGGAGGGGCGGGGAGCATCGGACGGCTCCTCGACGATGATCTCGTGACCGGAGCCGGGCGAGTCGATCAGCAGCTGGGCATGCCGTCGCGCGATCGCCGTCGCCTCCCAGGCCGACGGGGCCTTCTGCTCGAACCCGCACGCGCACGCGACGCGCCACACACTTCCACTGTATCAGGGCACTGTATCAGGGCCGTCCCATCAAACCCGACGCCGCACCGCGGCCAGACGGGCCGGGTCGAACGGCTCGAGGTCGACCACGCGCGCGGCCCCGTCCATGATCAGCTCGGCCAGCGCCAGCCCGGTGGCCGGCGCGTTGAGCATCCCCCAGGGGCCGTGGCCGGTGGCCACGTAGGCCCCGGAGGTCCCCGGCACCGCGCCGATCAGCGGGATGCCGTCGTCGGTGACCGGGCGATAACAGGCCTGCCGGCGCGTGACCGCGGCGGCGGCCAGCGCGGCGGAGACCCGCCCGGCCGCGCGGGCGAGCACCGCGCAGTCGTCCTCGCTGACGAGGACGCCGTCGGCCGACTCCGGCAGCGGCTGCCGATCGGCCATGCCGCAGACGTAGACGGTCCCGTCGGGCCGCGGGATGATCTCGGGCTCGAGCGCCTGGCCGTCCGCGGTGCGGTAGTCCATGAAGAGCGCGTGCGCGGGCACGTCGGGGGCGGCGAGCGTCACGCTGTAGCCCTTCAGCCCGTGGACGCGGGGCAGCCGCACGCCCCCGACGCGGCCGGTCCACGGGCCCAGCGCGAGCACCACCGCTTCGGCCTCGAGCGTCCGGCCGTCGATCACCACGCCGCGCGCGGTCCCCTCGCGCACGGTCACCGCCTCCACCGCGCCGGACTCGACGACGGCGCCGGCGGCCCGCGCGCCCGCCACGAGCGCCTCGGTGAAGCGCGCGGGATGCACCTGCGCGGTGGTCTCGGCGGTGCCCAGCACGCCGGCCACCACCGTGGGCCCGTCGATCCACCGCGGGGCGGGCACGCGATGCTCGCCCGCGAGCCGGCCGGTCTCGCGCGCGGCCACGACGTAGGTGTCCATGCGCCGGTAGCCGTAGTCGGCGGGCAGCTCGCGGGCGAGGGTGGCGTGGAGCGCGAAGCTCGCGCGGGCGAGGCCTTCCACCGGGGTGTTGTCGCACCAGTCGAGCGCGAGGAACCCGCCGGACTTGCCCGACGCGGCGCAGGCCACGCCGGTGCGCTCGACCACCGTGACCCGCGCGCCGCGGCGAGCCAGGAAGTAGGCCACCGAGGCGCCCACGACGCCCGCGCCGCAGACGATGACGTGCCGGGGAGAGGTCATGGCCGGTCCGCGGCCGAGGGTAGTACAATTGCCGCCCATGGACCACGACGTCGGGCCTTGATGCGGTGACCCAGAACGTCTACGACGACGAGGCGTTCTTCGACGCGTACTCGCGACTGCCGCGCTCGATCCAGGGGCTCGACGGCGCCCCCGAGTGGCCGGCCCTCCGCGCCCTCCTGCCCCCGCTCGACGGACGCCGGGTCCTCGACCTGGGATGCGGCTTCGGATGGTTCTGCCGCTGGGCGCGCGCGCACGGCGCGGCGGGCGTGCTCGGCCTCGACGTATCCGCGCGCATGCTGGCCCGAGCGGAGGCGGAGACCCGCGACCCCGCGATCGCCTACGTGCGGGCCGATCTCGATCAGCTCGACGCGCTCCCGGGGCCGTTCGATCTCGCGTACAGCTCGCTCGCGCTCCACTACGTGGACGACCTGGCCGGGCTCCTGGCCCGCGTCCACGCCGCGCTGACTCCGGGCGGCGCCCTCGTCGTCTCGGTCGAGCACCCGCTCTGCACCGCGCGGGCCCGCGCGGAGTGGTCGGCCGACGCGGCGGGCCGGCCCACGTGGCCGGTGAGCGGCTACCTCGACGAGGGCCCGCGCGCCACCGACTGGCTCGCCGCGGGCGTGTTCAAGCAGCACCGCACGATCGCGACCTACGTCAACCTCCTGATCCGCGCGGGGTTCGCCATCTCGCACGTGGACGAGTGGGGTCCGACCGAGGAGCAGATCGCGGCGCATCCGGAGTGGGCCAACGAGCGCCAGCGGCCGCCCTTCCTCCTGCTGGCCGCCCGCGGCTGACCGCGGCGCGGTCTAGCGCGGGCCCGCCGCCCGCAGATTGCGCCGCCAGCCCCCCGAGAGGACGAAGCGCGGGAAGGTGATCCACTGCTCGACGAAGAAGCGGCTCGCGAAGTCGAGCGGGCCGTCGAACGGCGTCGGCCGCTCTGGCTCCCGCGCGTGCCCGCGTCCCTCGAGCACGATCGCGGCGGCCAGGCCCGCGAGGCCGATCGCGACGCCGAGCAGGGACCCGAAGACGGCGCCCAGTCCCAGGATCACGGTGCCGAGCTGGAACACCGGGACCACGACCAGGTGGAGGAGCAGGTTCCCGCGATCGCGATGCTTGGCCGCGTAGTCGCTCCACTGCCAGGCGAGCAGGCCGGGCCGGATCACGCGACCGCTCCGTTCGGGGCCACCAGGATCTTGCCCCGCCGGCCGCCCTGCTCGGCGTGGGTTACCGCGGCCCGGATCTCCTCGATCGGGTAGATCTGCTCCACCGGAGCGGTGAGCAGGCCCGCGCGCACCTGCTCGGCGAGCTCTCCGTAGATGGCGCGGACCTCGGCCCGCGAGCGCGGCGCCAGCGCGCGGCCGAGGATGAAACCCACCAGGCTCTGTCCCTCCCCGATCAGCTTGGAGCGGGGCATGACCGGATCCTCGCCGCTCATCGAGCCGTAGTTGCAGACCACTCCGCGCTCGCCCACGCAGGTGGAGATGCGCGCGGTGGCCTGGCCCGACACCGCGTCGAGGCCGAGGCGGATCGACGCGCCGCCGGTGGCGGCCTTCACGCGCTCGGCGAGGTCGGGACCGTCCACCACGCAGACGTCGGCGCCGAGCGGCGCGAGCTCGGCGGCGAGCGCCTCGCGGCGCACCACGTTCACGGTGCGGACGCCGCGGGCCCGGCCGAGGCGGATCACGAAGCGGCCCACCGCGGAGTTGGCCACGTTCTGGATGATCCAGTCGCCCGGCCGCAGCTCGACCAGGTCGGTGAGCAGCAGCCGTGCGGTCGGCGGATTGATGCGGAGCATGGCGGCCTGGAGCCGGTCGAGGCCGGGCGGCACCGGGATCACGTCGTCGGCGGCCACGCGCCGGCGCTGCGTCCAGTTCTCGCGCTGCAGGTTGATCACCAGGTCGCCCGCCTTGACGTGCGCGACCCGGTCGCCCACCGCGGTCACGCGTCCCACGCACTCCGCGCCGATGCCCGCGGGCAGGGGCGGCCGCAGGCGATAGGTGCCGCGGCACATCGAGAGATCGGCGGGGTTGATGGGGAAGGCGAGCACGTCGAACACCACCTCGTCCGGCGCGGGCGCGCCCGGGTCCGGCGCCTCCACGCAGCGCACCGCGTCCGCGGGGGCGCCGTACCGCTCGAGCACGACCTGCTTCACGGCGGCCTCAGCTCAGGAAGGCGAGGTTGGGGAGCGGCTCGGCTGCGTTCACGAGCACCACCGTCTTGCGGCTCATCCGGAGCCGGCCGTCCACGCGGCGCAGGCGATGCATGACGCGCCGGGCCCGGCGGTAGATGATGGCCCCGTTGGCCACCACCATGCCGTCCGGCATCGCGGCGACCGCGTCCGGGATGCCGGTGTCCCACAGGAGCCAGCCGCGGGCGTGGCGGATCAGGTAGCAGTTGTCGGAGAACTCGATGGCCCGGCCCTCGTTGACCCCGGGCGACCAGCGCGACT
>Ga0207665_10003235_pt1 | contig 10909 bp, 9 predicted proteins | sample LARL112metaG_FD_184351 | JGI IMG/M metagenome (GOLD analysis project Ga0207665, IMG submission 184351) | Corn, switchgrass and miscanthus rhizosphere microbial communities from Kellogg Biological Station, Michigan, USA - LAR L11-2 metaG... | ecosystem: Host-associated > Plants > Roots >...
CGAGCTCGTGGTGGTGAACAAGGCCGACGAGGCCGACCCGCTCGAGATCAAGGGCCTGTGCCTGGCCGAACGGGGCGCCGTGGTGATATCGGCGAGGACCGGGCGCGGCCTGGACGACCTGCTCGCCGCGGTCGAGGCGGCGCTGCCCAGGCGCGACGCCGAAGTCAGCGCGCTGGTGCCCTACGGCCGCAGCGACCTGGTGGCGCGCGCGCACCAGGAGGGCGAGGTCCTGGCGGTCGCGCACTGCGAGGGCGGCACTCAGCTCACCGCGCGGGTCCCCCCGGATCTGGCCGCCCAGTTGGCCGGCGCGAGCGCCGGGTCGCCAAATGGCGCCAAGGCGGCCGCGTCCCGGCCCGCCGGCGAGCCGTCCTGAGCCCTCGCGCCAGGTCGCTGCCTGCGTAAATGTCACCTGGTATGGTCGGGTTGCCCTGGACACGCCGATGCCGGGCAGGTGCGTGCGGAAGCTGCCCATCCTGAGCCAGTTCTGGGAACCGGCTGTGAATCTGGCGTGCTTCTTCCGATTCGGCCTGTACACGCACCCTCTCGTGCAATACCGTGACTGAACCGATATTGTTGGTTGCCGCATCTTCCCCAAGCACCCGGGCGGCTTCACACGCGATTCACAATCCCGGGTGTGTGCGGTGGTGCTCCACCACACGCCACGAGCCATGGCAGGTGACCGCTTGACGACGCAGGGGGCCCGCATCTGGGTTGTACCCGCGTGGGAGCGTGCGCCATGGTGAACGCGAACGTGCGCCTGCTGACCAACATCGGCCGGTTGTGGACCGGTTCCGAGGTGTGGAGCAACGCGGCGATCCTCACCCACGGCGACCAGATCGCCTGGGTGGGCCCGGCCTCCGAGCTGCCACGGAGCCTGCCCGGCGTCATCGACGACATCGTCGATGTGGACGACGTGCAGAACCTCAACGGCGGCCTGGTCACCCCCGGGCTGATCGACGCGCACACGCACCCGGTCTACGCGGGCAACCGGTGGGCCGAGATCGCGATGCGCACCGGTGGGTCCTCGCCCAACGAGATTGCCGCGGCCGGTGGCGGCATGGCCTCGACCGTCACGGTGACCCGCGGAACCGACCCCTGGACGCTGTGCCACGGCGTACGGAACCGGCTGCGCGAGTGGCTGCTGTCGGGCACCACGACCATCGAGGCGAAGACCGGCTACCACCTCACCCGCGACGGGGAACTCGCCGACGTGCGCATGCTCCGGTCGCTGGAGAACGAGCCCGGGATGCCCCGGGTGCACGTGACGTTCCTCGCCGCCCACGCGGTGCCGCCGGAGTTCTTCGGCCGCCGGCACGACTACGTGGACGCGGTGGGCTCCTGGTGCGCGGATGCGGCCGCCGCCGGAGCCGACAGCGTGGACGTGTACTGCGAGGAGGGCCGGTTCACCGAGCGCGAGGCGCGCTGGGTGCTCGGCGCGGGCCGCGCGGCCGGCCTGCTGCCCCGGCTGCACGCGTGCGGGCAGTCCCGCACCGGCGCGGCCACGCTGGCCGCGGAACTCGGCTGCGCGTCCGCGGACCTGCTGCACGAGGCCTGCGAGGAGGACGTGATCGTCCTGGCCACGGCGGGTGTGGCCGCGGTGCTCTGCCCGGGTACGGCGCTGCAGGTCGGCAAGGTGCCGCCGGTCCGCTCGCTGCTCGACAAGGGCGTGGCGGTCGCGCTGGGATCCGACCACTCGCCCGGCGTCAACGGCATCACGAACATGTCGCTTGTGGTCTCCCTGGCGATCACCCACTTCGGCATGAGCGTCGCCGAGGCGCTGCGCGCGGCCACCCTGGGCGGGGCCCAGGCGCTGCGCAGCCCGGAACTCGGCGCGATGACCCCGGGCAGGTACGCCGACATCGTCGCCTGGGACGCCGACCACGAGGGCGCGTTCGCCTGGTCGTACGGGCTGCGCCCGCTGCGCGTCTGGCGCGGCGGCGAGCCGGTCTTGGGCTGAGCGAGAACCTGTTCCCGCGCTTCGTGGGATGCTGCTGGCATGCCCGTGCGTGAAGCTAGGGGTGCCGCCGCGCCCGCGGCCGGGGGCGCGCGCGTCAGCGTGGTCACCGGGGACGAGGAACTGCTCGTGCAACGGGCAGTTGCCCGCCTGACCGCCGCCGCGGCCGATGACGGTGGAGCCGGGGTCCGTGAGGTGTCCGCGGGCTCCCTCGCGCCCGGCGAACTGGCCGCGGTCACCGCGCCCTCGCTGTTCGACGCCGTGCCGGTCGTGGTGGTCCGCGACGCCCAGGACGCCGGCAAGGAGGTGTCCGAGGAACTCGCCGCGCTGGCCGCCGACCCGCCACCCGACCTGGCGCTGGTGATCACGCACGCGGGCGGCGCGAAGGGCAAGGCGCTGCTGGCCAAGCTGACCGGCAGCGGCGCCCAGGTCGCGCAGTACCCCAAGATCACCCGCATCGGCGACCGGATGGGGTTCATCCGCGAGGAGTTCCGCGCGGAAGGCCGCAGGATCGACGACGGCGGCCTGCGGGCCCTCATCGACGCGCTCGGCTCCGACCTGCGCGAGATCGCCTCCGCGTGTGCCCAGCTCGCCGCCGACACCACCGGCCTGATCGACCAGGCCACGGTGGCCAGGTACTACCGGGGGCGGGCGGAGGCGTCGGGGTTCGCGGTGGCTGACCGGGCGGTGGAAGGGCGCCTCGCCGAGGCGCTGGAGTACCTGCGCTGGGCCCTGGCCGTCGGGGTGTCACCCGTCCTGATCACCAGCGCCCTGGCCCAGGGGGTCCGCCTCATCGGGCGGGTCGGCGCAGCGTCACGGTCCCAGCCCGCCGCGGCGCTCGCCGCCGAGCTTGGCGCCCCGCCCTGGCGGATCGACAAGGTCCGCCAGCAGTTGCGGGGCTGGACGCCGGACGGGATCACCCGGGCGCTCACCGCCGTCGCGGAGGCCGACGCGCAGGTGAAGGGCGAGGGCGCGAACCCGGGTTATGCCCTGGAGGTGGCCGTCCGCACCATCGTGGCCTCCCGCACCAGCCGCTGACCAGGTAGAGAAAGGGACGGTCGGACCGGCTATCCCGCGTCCCCCGCTCCCGGGGCCCGCGAGGCCTGGCCGCATAACGGGTCCGCTGTTACGATGCGTGCAAAACCGGGGTAAATGGCGGGAAATGGATTACTCATGAATATTCGGACGTGCTTGGGCGCGGGCATGCTCATCGCCGCGGCAGGGGTGCTCCTCGTACCGGCGATGGCCATGGGCTCCGCCGCGGTCACGATCACGATCAACACGACGACCCACACGGTCACGACGACCAAGTTCGCCCTCCAGTTCGGTAACAAGACGACGGATGCGCCCAACGACCCGGAGCGAATCGACTCGCTGACCTGGAAAAACAGCCACGGCATGGTGAGCGCGAACCTCGCGGCCCGGGGCGGCAGCCTCTGCAACGGCGATTCCCAGGAGTTTTGGGGGCAGTCCTACGGCTCTACCGCGGGACAGACGCCCTTCCTGGTGGTCGCCGCCTCGGCAGGCTCGTGGACCTCCCCGGCCGCCGGCCAGGTGCTGATCAAGTCAAACACCCCGACAACCTGCGGCGCCGATTCGCACATCCCGGTGACCACGACCTACGCATTCTTCGGACCCGGGCCGCACGTGAACGAGATCAAGGTGACGCGGACCATCCCGTTCGGCACCCACCACTTCGCCAACCCGAGCGACGAAGGCCTGCGGATCTACGTGCCCCGCCTCCCGGGAGCCACCTACAACCAGCAGCTCTACCCGAACAGCAGCCAGAAGCTCGTGGTGAGCGGGCTGTGTGACGGCTGCGCGCCGTTCGGCCCCTCGGTGTGGGGCGGCCGGTGGTTCGCGGACAACAGCTCCGCCACCAACAGCGGCCTGCTGGTGCTGCGCGCGACCACCGACAAGCCCGGCGCGGAACTCGAACTCGACGCGGACGGCCTGTCCGCTTCGGTCAACACGTCGATCGACCTGCCACAGCCGGCCGGCGGCTGGAAGACCTCCCTCACCGAGGTTGAGTACCTGTGCTTCTACGACACCACCAGCTGGCCGCTGAGCCAGCGGCAGGCGGGCAAGGCGGTGACCCTGCCGGCCGGCTGCGGCCCGTAACAGGCCGCGCTGCCAGGGCCGCGCCGCCTGGTTTGAGCGCGGGCCGCCGGTTGGGATATCCTTCCTCGTCGGAGTATTGCGCCCCACGCTTTTGTAGCACTGGAATTCGTGGGGTTGCCGTGGGTGCGAAATCCGCCCGCGCCCCACCCGACGAGACCAGAACCTGAGCGAGGCTTCCGCGTGGCGAATATCAAGTCCCAGATCAAGCGCAACAAGCAGAACGAGAAGGCACGGCAGCGCAACAAGGCCGTCAAGTCATCCCTGAAGACCTCGGTGCGCAAGTTCCGCGAGGCCGCCGACGTCGGCGACGTCGATGCGGCGACCGTGGCCATGCGCGCAGCATCGCAGAGCCTGGACAAGGCCGCGAGCAAGGGCGTCATCCACAAGAACCAGGCAGCGAACCGCAAGTCCGCCATGGCGACGCGCTACGCGGAACTGAGCAAGAGCTGACGCCTGGCAGCACGCCGCAGGCACCGCCGCGGTCCGGCTGCGGGGCGGCGCACCCCGGGGCTCGGCACCGTCAGGTCCCTGCGGCATGCGACCATGGACGCTGCAACCTAGGGCGTGCCCCCATGGACTCTGGGGCATGCCCTTAATCAACCTTGGGATTTCCTGTGTCCTCCGTGCCTGAGCAGGCCCTGCCGACCGGCCGACGCCCTGCGTCCCCGGCCGGGGCCGCACCCGCCGTCGGGCATACGCCCATGGACATCATCAGGAACTTCTGCATCATCGCGCATATCGATCATGGGAAGTCCACGCTGGCGGACCGGATGCTGCAGCTCACCGGCGTCGTCGGCGAGCGGGATATGCGCGCCCAGTACCTGGACCGGATGGACATCGAGCGCGAGCGCGGCATCACGATCAAGAGCCAGGCCGTCCGGCTGCCCTGGACCGGTCCCGACGGCCGCCAGTACGTGCTGAACCTCATCGACACGCCCGGCCACGTGGACTTCTCCTACGAGGTGTCCCGCTCGCTGGCCGCGTGTGAGGGGGCGATCCTGCTGGTCGACGCCGCGCAGGGCATCGAAGCCCAGACGCTGGCCAACCTGTACCTGGCCCTGGACGCCGACCTGCACCTGATCCCGGTGCTGAACAAGATCGACCTGCCCGCCGCCCAGCCGGCCAGGTACGCCGAGGAACTGGCCCGGGTGATCGGCTGCGACCCCGGCGACGTCATGCAGGTCTCGGCCAAGACCGGCGCGGGCGTGACGGACCTGCTCAACGCGGTCGTCGCACAGGTGCCGCCGCCCACCGGCGACCCGGACGCCCCGGCCCGTGCGCTGATCTTCGACTCGGTCTACGACACCTACCGCGGCGTGGTCACCTACGTCCGGGTGGTGGACGGCAAGCTGTCCCGGCGCGAGCGGAGCCTGATGATGTCCACCGGCACCGCGCACGACACGCTGGAGGTGGGCGTCATCTCGCCGGAGCCGATCCCGGCCGAAAGCCTGGCCGCGGGCGAGGTCGGCTACCTGATCACCGGCGTCAAGGATGTGCGCCAGGCCCGGGTCGGCGACACGGTGACCAGTTCCGCCCGGCGTGCGTCCCAGCCGCTGGCGGGCTATGCGCATCCCAAGCCGATGGTGTTCTCCGGCCTGTACCCGCTCGACGGGGACGACTACCCGGACCTGCGCGACGCGCTGGACAAGCTCCGGCTCAACGACGCGGCGCTGGTGTACGAGCCGGAGACCAGCCTGGCGCTCGGCTTCGGGTTCCGGTGCGGGTTCCTCGGCCTGCTGCACATGGAGATCGTGCGGGAGCGGCTGGAGCGGGAGTCCGGCCTCTCGCTCATCTCCACCGCGCCGAACGTCGTCTACCGGGTCGTCCTTGAGGGCGGCGGCGAGGTGATCGTCACCAACCCCAGTGAGTTCCCCGAGGGGAAGGTGGCGCAGATCTTTGAACCCGTGGTCAAGGCCACGGTGCTGGCGCCCGCCGAATTCATCGGCGCGATCATCGAGCTGTGCCAGAGCCGGCGGGGCACGCTCGGCGGCATGGAGTACCTGTCCGAGGACCGGGTGGAGATCCGCTACACCATGCCGCTCGCGGAGATCATCTTCGACTTCTTCGACCAGCTCAAGTCGCGGACCCGCGGCTACGCCTCGCTGGACTACGAGCCCGCGGGCGAGCAGGAGGCCAGCCTGGTCAAGGTGGACATCCTGCTGCAGGGCCAGCCGGTGGACGCGTTCAGCCAGATCGTGCACTCGGACAAGGCGCGCGACTACGGGGTGGCGATGACCTCGAAGCTGCGCGAGCTGATCCCGCGCCAGCAGTTCGAGGTGCCGATCCAGGCGGCCATCGGATCCAAGGTGATCGCCAGGGAGAACATCCGGGCGCTGCGCAAGGACGTGCTGGCCAAGTGCTACGGCGGCGACATCACCCGCAAGCGCAAGCTGCTGGAGAGGCAGAAGGAAGGCAAGCGCCGGATGAAGGTGATCGGCCGGGTCGAGGTGCCGCAGGAGGCGTTCATCGCCGCGCTGTCCACCCAGCCGGACAAGCAGCGCTAGGGCATGCCCGCCTGATCAGGGCGGGGGCGGCGGGTGCACCGCCTTGGGCAGCAGGTGCGCGTGGATCACGGCCGCGTGACCGGTGCCCGTCACGACGAACAGCGTGAGGGCCAGGATGGCGAGGACGCCCAGGGCGACCGCCGCCCAGCCGAGCAGCAGGCCCGCCAGCGCCATTCCGGCGCCCTGCTCCCCGGTGCGCTTGATCTGGTGCCTGGCCATGTGACCGAGCACGATGGCCGGGATGGTCGGCAGCGGCCCGAACGCGAACTGCGCCACCCCGCAGGCCAGGCTGGCGATCGCCAGCCCGTTGGTGGGAGTGGGGCCCCGCCGGGGCACCGGGCCGATCCGCGCGCCCGGCAGGTCGGTCACGACCTGGTCCAGATCGGAGTAGGTGCGCGCGGCCAGGGCGGTCTCCAGGCGGGCGTCGTACTCGTCCTTGGCCAGCCGGCCCTCGGTGTAGGCGGTGGCGAGATAGCTCACCGCGCGATCGCGGTCCGCGTCGGCGGCGCGCATCTGGCCACGCCCGCCGCCCGGTACCGGATATCCCTGCCCGACCGCCATAGGTCCCTCCAACCCCCGGAGCTTCCCTCGGTGCCGTCCAGCATAACCGGGCCAGCCAGTTCCCCGGATTGCCCGAGATATCCAGCCCGTCCGCACCGGGCCGGGCGGCCCGCCGCGAGTAAGCCAGGCATACGCCCGCTGGGGGTTGGCGCCGCACCGGCCGGCCGCGAGACTTGCACCGGACCTGGCGTGAGCCGCGGCGGGAAAGGGCGTCCATGAAACTCAACCGGCTGGTCTGTTCTGTGCTGCTGGCCGTCGGCGCGGTACCCGCGGCTGCCAGCACGGCGGCGAGCGCTGCCCCAGCGCCGCGTACCGCCGCTCCAGGGGCACATCGACCCCCCGCGCCGCACCCGTACCGGCACGGCGCGAACGCGGCCGGCGGGACGGAGCTTTGGCGCGCCCGGTACGGGAAACCCCCGGACAGCCTGGGCTATCCCGGTTCCGCCGTGGTGAGCCCCGACGGGTCCCAGGTCTATATCGCGGGCACCATGGCGGTCGGTTATGACGCCGCCACCGGCGCCCAGCGCTGGGCGGCCCCCACGGGGCTGAGCCGCGGCGGTTTCCTGGGCGTCAGCCCGGATGGTTCGCGGGTGTTCGTCACCGGCAGCAGCGCGAACGGCAGCGGCACCCTGCGGTACACGACGCGCGCGTTCAACGCCGCCACCGGTGCCGTGCTGTGGACCGCGTTCGACCACGGGCCGGGAACCGGCGACGACCAGGCGCGGTCCCTGGCGGTGAGCCCGGACGGATCGCGGGTGTTCGTCACCGGCAGCAGTTCCGACCCCAAGGGCACCTTCCGTTACACCACGATCGCCTTTGACGCCGCCACCGGAGCGCGGCGCTGGGTGGCCCGTTACAGCTACCAGCACCTGCGCGCCGACGCCGCGTCCGTCGCGGTGAGCCCCGGTGGCACGCAGGTGTTCGTCACCGGCGGCAGCGCGGGGCCCACGGGTCCTGGCAGCGCGGCGACGGTGAGCTACGACGCCGCCACCGGTGCGATGCAATGGGTGGCCCGGTACAGCCCCCCCGACGGCCGCAACGCCGGCGCCGGGACCGTGGCGGTGAGCCCGGACGGTGCCACGGTGTACATCGCGGGCACCGCCCAGGTGCGGCGGGGCCAGGCCTTCCCGCAGAACATCGCTGTGGTGGCCTACACCGCCGCCACGGGGACGCAGCGCTGGGCGGCCCTGTATCCCGGGGCCGCCAGTCCGCCGCCGGTCTACGGGTCCAACGCCGTGGCCATGGCGCTGAGCCCGGACGGATCCGCGGTCTTTGCCGCAGGCCAGGCCAGCACGCAGGGCAAGGCGCTGTACAACACGGTGGCCTTCGACGCCGCCACCGGTGCGCTGCGCTGGGCCAGGCAAGCCCCCCTCAATGGGTTTGGCCTGCCGGCCGGCATCGCGGCGACCAGCACCGAGGTGTTCATCACCGGCCACACCAACGTCAGTCCCGGCAACGGGCCCACCGCCTACGCAACGGTGGCCTACGACGCCGCGAGCGGTGCCGAGCGCTGGACGCGGCTCTACACCGGGTCCGTGCCCGGTTTCACCCAGGCCACGGGCGTCGCGGTCAGCCCGGACGGGACTCGCGTCTTCGTCACCGGCGGCGCAACCGGGCCGAATCAGCAGCCTGAGATCAACTACACGACGCTGGCCTACTCGCCGTGACCCCCGCCCCGGACACAGGCTCCGGCCTGGCCCGGCCGTAATGGTTCGACCTGGTCTTGCGGCTGCGCTAGCGTCGAAAGCGTGACAAGCGCGCGCGTGATCTCGGTGAACGTCGGCCGTGGCAGGGACGCGGACTGGGCGGGCAAGCTGGGCCGCACCGCGATCGACAAGCGCCCGGCGGCCGGGCGGGTCGAGGTGGGCAGGCTCGGCCTCGGCGGCGACGAGCAGGTGGACAAGCCCGCCCACGGCGGCCCCGAGCAGGCGCTGTACGCCTACGCCAGGGAGGACCTGGACTGGTGGGTGGAGCAGCTCGGCCGCGAGGTGACCAACGGCATGTTCGGCGAGAACGTCACCACCGGGGACGTGGACGTCACCGGGGCGCTGATCGGGGAGATCTGGCGGCTTGGCACGGCCACGGTCCAGGTCACCGCGCCGCGGATCCCCTGCGTGGTGTTCGCGGGCTGGATGGACGAGCGGCAATGGGTGAAGCGGTTCGCCGACGCACGCCGGCCCGGGGCGTACCTGCGCGTGCTGCGCGAGGGTGCGGTCGCCGCCGGGGACCCGGTCGAGGTGGTGTCCCGCCCGGACGAGCGGGTCACCATCGCGGAGTCGATGACCGCGTACTACGGCGATGCCGAACTCATGTCGCGGCTGCTGCGCGTCGAGGGGCGCGGCCTGGCCTGGGACGAGATCGCGCCCGGCGTGATCGAGCGGGCCGCCACGGGCTCATGACGCCTGTACCGTCACTCTCAGGTCGCGTCACGCCGCGGCCGCCGGGCCGAACGCCGCATCGCTCCGCGCTGGGCTTCCCGGCGGCGAGACCCTGCTGGCCCCGGGGGCAAGCTCCCGGACCCCGGTCCCTTCCGAAGCCAGCGAAGCGCCCGCGAGGGAGGCCATGAAATGAGGTGCCGTGCCCGGCGCGCCTCCCGCGGGTGAGCCCGCGCCGCGCGACGGGAGCCTGCCCGACGGTGCGGCACACGGCCTGGCGGGCCGTCCGTTCGGCATCTATGTGCATGTGCCGTTCTGCCAGACCAGGTGCGGCTACTGCGATTTCAACACCTACACCGCCGCCGAACTCGGCGGCGGGGCCAGCCGTGAGTCCTACGCGGGCCAGGCGGTGGCCGAGATCAGGTTCGCCCGCAAGGTACTCGGCCCGGACGTCCCGCATGCGGCGACCGTGTTCCTCGGCGGCGGCACGCCGACGCTGCTGCCGCCCGCCCAGATCGCCGGGATGCTGGCCGCGATCGACGGCGAGTTCGGGCTCGCGCCCGGCTGCGAGGTGACGGTCGAGGCCAACCCGGAGACCGTGGACGAAGCGTCGCTGGCGGCGCTGCGGGCCGCGGGGGTGACCCGGATCTCGCTGGGCATGCAGAGCGCGGTCCCGCACGTGCTCGCCGTGCTCGACCGGGTGCACCAGCCCGGCCGGCCCGCCCAGTGCGCCCGCTGGGCCCGCGCGGCCGGGTTCGAGCACGTCAGCCTGGACCTGATCTACGGGACCCCAGGGGAGAGCGACACGGACTGGCGGGAGTCGCTGGAGGCGGCCCTGGCGGCTGGCCCGGACCACATCTCCGCGTACGCGCTGATCGTGGAGGACGGCACCAGGCTGGCCGCCCGTATCCGCCGCGGCGAGATCGCGCCGCCCGACGACGACGCGATGGCCGACCGGTACCTGGCCGCCGATGACCTGCTGGCCGCCGCCGGGCTGCACTGGTATGAGATCTCCAACTGGGCCGCGGGGCCGCCGGCGCAGTGCCGGCACAACCTGCTCTACTGGACGAGCGGCAACTGGTGGGGCGTTGGTCCCGGCGCGCACAGCCACGTCGGCGGCACCCGGTGGTGGAACGTCCGGCATCCGTCCGCGTACGCCGCGCGTGTGTCGGCCGGCGAAAGCCCCGCCCAGGCGCGCGAGATTCTGACCGAACGGCAGTCCCGCCTGGAGCGGATCCTGCTGCTCACCCGCCTTTCCGCAGGCTGTCCATTGACCGAACTCGGCCAGGCCGGAGCCGGCGCCGCGCGGGCGGCCGTGGCCGACGGGCTGGCCGAGCGGGCGGCCTACTTGGAGGGACGGGTGGTGCTCACCCGGCGGGGCCGCCTGCTCGCCA
>Ga0207665_10003236_pt1 | contig 10908 bp, 8 predicted proteins | sample LARL112metaG_FD_184351 | JGI IMG/M metagenome (GOLD analysis project Ga0207665, IMG submission 184351) | Corn, switchgrass and miscanthus rhizosphere microbial communities from Kellogg Biological Station, Michigan, USA - LAR L11-2 metaG... | ecosystem: Host-associated > Plants > Roots >...
GCTCTACGAGGCGTCCAAGGCGATCCTGCGCGAAGCGGGCTATTTCGGCGCGGGCACGTGCGAGTTCCTCGTCGGCCAGGACGGCACCGTGTCGTTCCTTGAGGTCAACACCAGACTCCAGGTCGAGCACCCTGTGTCCGAGGAGGTCACCGGGCTGGACCTGGTGCGGGAGATGTTCCGCATCGCCGACGGCCAGCGGCTGGGCTTCGGCGACCCCCGGGTGCGCGGGCACTCGATCGAGTTCCGCATCAACGCCGAGGACGCCGGGCGCAACTTCCTCCCCGCGCCGGGGACGATCACCAGGTGGCGCACGCCGTCCGGGCCCGGAGTCCGGGTGGACGCCGGGTACACGGCGGGGATGACCGTGCCGCAGGCGTTCGACTCGCTGCTCGCCAAGCTCATCGTCACCGGCGCGACCCGCGAGCAGGCGCTGGAGCGGTCCCGGCGGGCGCTCGCCGAGTTCGACGTCGGCGGCATGCCCACGGTGCTCCCGTTCCACCGGGCCGTGGTCCGCGACGAGGCCTTCACCGGCGAGCCGTTCTCGGTGCACACCCGGTGGATCGAGACGGAGTTCGCCACGCAGATCCCGCCGTACGCACCGGAGGCGGACTCCGCCGGTGACGGGGCCGCGCCGCCGGGTGCGGGGGCCGCTGGGGAGCGGGAACGGATCGTGGTGGAGGTCGGCGGCAAGCGCCTTGAGGTGGTGCTGCCGGCCGGGCTGGGCGCGATGACCGGGGCTGGCGGCGGACGGGCGGGCGCTGGCCCGGCGGACCGGGCCAGCGCCAGGCAGCGGTCCGGCCGGTCACGGGCCGCCGGGGCCACGGGCGACGAGCTGACCAGCCCGATGCAGGGCACGATCGTCAAGATCGTGGCCAGCGAGGGCCAGCGGGTGTCTGCCGGGGACACCGTGGTGGTGCTGGAAGCCATGAAAATGGAGCAGCCGCTGACCGCGCACAAGGACGGGACGGTGACCGGGCTGGCCGTGGAGATCGGGCAGACCGTGTCCGCGGGCACCACGATCTGCCGGCTGGCAGACTGAGGGTGTGCCCCCTCCCGCCGCCCCGGCCCTGGGCCCGGGGTGACCAGCCTGCCGGGTGACCCAGGGCCGCTGCGATGGCTCAGGTTCGCCTTTGGATTCCGGTTGCCGCCGGAGAACGTGCACTGGGTGCGGCACGAACTGACCGACGCTGGCTGGCGGTGGCGTACCGTGCTGCGGCACCTGGTGGTGATCCTGCCGGTCTGCGCGATTGTGGTGGTGGTGCTCGAGGAGTTCCTGCCCACCCCGGCATGGGTAAGCGTGATGATGGTCGTCCTCATCCTGGCTGGCAGTGTGCTGTCCGTGGCCACCTACGCCGACGACATCCGTGCGGCGCGACTGCGCCAGCACGGCCTGCCCGTGCCGAGCGATCCCGACCTGGGCCGCCCCACGCACTGAGGCCGGCGCGGGGGTGCGCGGGTGCGTCAGCGCTCGTTGCCGGAGCGCAGCCAGCCGATGTAGTCGGCCACGGCGGCCGTGGTGCCGTAGCCGGGCCGGAACCCGGTGTCCTCGCGCAGTCTTGAGATGTCCAGGTAGACGTCGCGGCCCAGCCAGCCCGTGCCCCGGCCGTCGCGCAGGGCCAGCCGCGCGCCGGGGATCACCTCGCCGATCGCGGCCGCTACCTCGGCGTTCGTGGTGACGCGCCCGGCGGACACGTTGTAGGTCCGGTAGCTGAGCCGGTCGCAAAGCTGCAGCAGCGCGATCGCCCGGCCGCAGTCCCGCACGTAGACCAGGTCTCCCCCATCGGCGGCGTAGACGGGCTGGTCCAGCGGGCGGCCGTGTACCGCCGCGTGCACCATCTGGGGGGCGGCGATGAACATGGACGCGGGGCGGCCGAGCGGTCCCCAGGCACCGCCGATCCGGGTCAGGTAGATCTCCAGCCCGGTGGCGTTCGCGACGAAGTCGGCGAGCAGTTCGTGGACCTTCTTGGCCGCCGGGATCGGGTGCACCGCCGTCATCGGCAGCGGCAGATCCTCGCGCAGCGGGCTGTCATCAGGGCCGTCGTAGACGCCGATGGTACTGGCCACGCCGACCCGGGTCACCTGCCACTCGATGGCCAGGCCGAGCAGCCCGAGCAGGCCCTCGGTGCCACGCTGCGCGGCGCCGATGGGATCGGTGGTGTCCAGGCCGAAGCCCCCGGCGAGATGCACGATCCCGGTGATCTTGTAGCGGTCGCCGATCTCCCGGAGCGCACCGATGTCGGACACGTCCGCCCGCTCGACGAACAGCCGGGTGCCGACGTCGGCCGCGATCAGCCCGGACGGGCCGGACGTGCGGCGTTGCACGAGGACGCAGGACTCACCCAGGTCGAGCAGCGCCCTGGTGACATGTGAGCCGATGAACCCAAGCCCGCCGGTAATCAAGATCATCAGGGCCAGTCCTTTCAGTTCTATATTAATCAGTGCCTTAGATCGTCAGAACTACTGACGATCAGCGTAGCGCTATCATTCGGGCATGTCCACTGCAGCATCGGGCCAGCGCGACCTGGCCGGCCCGGCCGGGCCACCGCCGGAGCTGGCCGGGCGCCTGGGCTACCTGCTCAAGCACGCCCAGCTAGGGCTGGCCGAACTCACCTCAGCCGCGCTCGAGCCCTACGGGCTGACCGGGCGGGAACTGGCGGTGCTCACCGTGCTGGCCAGTGGCGAGCCCGCGTCGCAGCAGCAGGCGGCCCAGCGGCTCGGCGTGGACCGGACCACGATGGTGGCCCTAGTCGACGACCTGGAGGACGCGGGACTGGTGCAGCGCCGCGCGGACGCCGAGGACCGGCGCAGGAACGTCGTGGAACTCACCGACAAGGGCCGTGGCAGGCTGCACCAGGCGAGCATGGCGGCGCAGGAGGCCGAGCGCCGGTTCCTCGCACCGCTGAGCCGCAAGGACGCCCAGCGGTTGAAGGCCGCCCTGCTCGCCGTCATCCAGCCCGGGAGCTGATCCACCGGGGCTGGATTACGCCTTGATGGGATTCGCATGATCTAGGCATTGACAACTCCCGGCCGGTACGGACAGACTCCGGCCAGGTCAGGGAGGAGACATCCATGCGCAGGCCGGTCACTCGCTCTTGCCTCATCGCACTTACCGCGCTCGCCACTGCGGGTGCCCTGTTCCCCGGCGCCGCGCAAGCGGCCGGTGCCGCGCAGGGGGGCGGTGCGCGGACGGCGGCCGTCACGAAGTGGACCAAGATCTCCACGGACGCCGGCCTGGGCATCGCGTCCGCCGGCCTGTACCGCACCGCGGACGGGATGCTGCACGTGGCGTGGGCGCGCCAGGACGGCCCCAGCAGCTTCTCACTGAACTACTCCACCGTCGGGCCGAACGCGACGCTCGCGGGCACAGGGACGATCGTGAAGAGCTGGGCCGCCGTCTCCTTCTACCCGCGGCTGGTCGCCGGGCCAAGTGGGGGCATCCGGGTCGTGTTCACCGGGGGCAACGGCGTGAGCGGCAGCCCCTACAACCTGGGCGCCATGTACTCGGCCACGGCCACCTCCGCCGGGACGACGTGGAAGCTGGTCAAGGGCTCCATGTCGCACACCACGTTCGTCCCGGCGACCAACACATCGGCGACCACGCAGAGCAGCGGGACGCCGGTGGCGAGCTGGCCGGGCGGCAGCGGCGTCGCCTTCCACGTGGGGACCGACCCGAACGCGCCGGCCACGGCACCGGACGGGACCGTGGCCGTGGCCTCGGGCGCCGGACCTGTGGTCGGTACCGCGCTCGCCCGGGAGAACGACGGCAGCGTCTGGGTGGCCTGGTTCACCGAGTCGTTCGCCAGCGACCAGGGCTACTGGGTGGACAAGATCACGCCAACACAGGCGGCCAAGACCGAGGCGCCCGGCTCGGGCGGGCCCAGCCTGGCCAACAACCACCCGCTCCAGTCGGTGGCGTTCGCGGCGGGGGCCAAGGGCGGCGGTTACCTGGCCTACTGCGTGCCCACCGCCAGCATCCCGTGCGCGCACATCGCGCTGTGGAAGGTGGGTGCGGCCACGGCCACCACGGTGCCCGGCTCCACCACCCAGCACGCGGCCCACGTGGCGATCGCCGCGGCGCCGGGGGGTCACCTGTGGGTGCTGTGGTACGACACCAGCCAGAACAAGATCCATGTGATCCGCAGCAACGCGGCGGTGACGAAGTTCGGCCCGGGTCAGACCATCGCCGCCCCGCCCAGCACGTCGGTACTCGACGGGCTGCAGGCCGAGGGCAGCCAGGGACCACTCGACGTGGTCGCGCTTGTGCTGCAGACGACCGCCGGGTCCACCCCGTCCTACTGGGATATCCAGTTGCTGCCGAAGCTCACGCTGGCCGGCTCGCCCGCCACGGTGGCGCCGGGCAAGGTGGTCACGTTCACGGTCACCGACGTGGGCGACCCGGTGGCCGGCGCCACGGTCACGTTCCTCGGCAAGAACGCGACGACCAACAGCAGTGGCGTCGCCACGGTCACGGTGCCCACCGGCACCACGGCGGGCAGCTACCAGGCCACCGCCGCCAAGAACGGTTACACGTCCGCCACGTTCACCGAGAAGGTGAGCTAGGCGCGGTCGCTGCCCGGGCGGCTGGTCAGGCGCGGTCCTCGACCGGGCGCATGAGCCGGCGGGCGGCCTCGGTCAGGCTGCCTGACAGCGAGGGATAGACGGCGAACGTGTGCGCGATCTGATCCACGGTCAGCATCTGCTCCACGGCCAGGGACACCGCGAGGATCAGTTCGCTGGCCCGTGGCGCCACCACGACGCCACCGACCACGGTCCCGCTGCGCGGGCGGGCGAACAGCTTGACGAAGCCGTCGCGGAAGCCCTGCATCTTGGCGCGCGCGTTGGTGGCCAGCGGCAGCTTGACCGTGGCCACCACCACCTGCCCGGAATCGACCGCGGCCTGGCTCACCCCGACCGTCGCGATCTCCGGCTCGGTGAAGATCGTCGCCGCGACATGGCTGAGCCGTAGCGGCTGCACCGCCTCGCCGAGCGCGTGCCACATCGCGATCCGCCCCTGCATCGCCGCCACGGAGGCCAGCATCATGACGCCGGTGCAGTCGCCGGCCGCGTACACGCCCGCCGCCGAGGTCCGCGACACCTTGTCCACGGTCACGAAGCCCTGCTCGTCGAGCTTCACCCCCGCGTCCTCGAGCCCGAGGTGCCGCGTGGCGGGCACCACCCCGACCGTGAGCAGGCAGTGCGACCCGCGAACGGTCCGGCCATCGGCGAGGGTGACGACGACCCCGTTCCCCTCCCGCTTGACCCCGTCGGCGCGGGATCGGCTGAGCACGGTCATGCCGCGCCGCCGGAACACGTCCTCCACCACCATCGCCGCGTCCGGGTCCTCGTTCGGCAGCACCCGGTCACGGGAGGAGATCAGCGTGACCTGGGCGCCCAGCGCCTGGTAGGCGCTGGCGAACTCGGCACCAGTCACCCCGGAGCCCACCACGATCAGCTCTTCGGGAAGCTCGGCCAGGTCGTAGAGCTGCCGCCAGTTCAGTATCCGCTCACCGTCCGGCTCGGCGCCGGGCAGTTGCCTGGGCATGCCGCCGGTGGCCAGCAGCACGGCCCCGGCGGTGACCTCGCGGTCCCCCGCCATCACGGTGTGCGGGCCGGCCAGCCGGCCCCGCACGGGGAGCACCTCGACCCCCTCGGCGGCCAGCCGCGCGGCGACGTCCGCCGACTGCGCCACGGCCAGCGCCTTGACCCGGCCGTTCAGCCGCGCCGCGTCCACCGTGACCGGGCCGGCGGGCGCGCCTGGCCGTGGCCTCATCCGGCCGTCGTAACCCTCGATGCGGATGCCGAGCCCGGCGGAACCGCCCAGGATGCCCATGGTCTCGGACGTGGCGATCAGGGTCTTGGACGGCACGCAGTCGGTCAGCACGCAGGCCCCGCCGAGCCCGTCGGACTCCACCACGGTGACCTGGGCCCCGAGCTGCGCGGCAACCAGGGCGGCCTCATAACCGCCGGGTCCGCCCCCGAGTATCGCTACGTCCACGTGCGCCTGGCTCACGGTGCCCATTCTGTCGCAAGCCGCCGCCGGGCCCGGCGCAGCCTGCGCGCTGGCATGCTACGGGCCTATCTTCATGCCGACCAGCCACGGAGCGCAGCCGTGGCTCGTACGCTTATCACCCGTGGAGTTGTATGCGGCGTATGGCAGCAACATGGACCCGGCGCAGATGGCGCTGCGCTGCCCGTACTCCCCACAGCGCGGCACCGGCTGGCTGGAGGGTTGGCGGCTCACGTTCGGCGGCGCCGACATCGGCTGGGAAGGCGCCATGGCCACCGTCGTCGAAGATGAGGGCGAACGGGTCTTCGTGGTGCTCTACGAGGTCACCGAGCAGGACGCACGGGCGCTGGACAGCTGGGACGGCGCGACGCTCGGTTACTACAGCAAGATCAAGGTCCGGGTGGAGACCCTCGACGGTGACGTGCTCACCTGGCTCTACGTGCTCAACGCCTATGAGGGCGGCCTGCCGTCCGCGCGCTATCTCGGCATCCTCGCCGATGCCGCGGAGAAGGCGGGGGCACCGGCCGACTACGTGGCAGACCTGCGGGCCCGTCCGTGCGGCACGCTCGGCCGGGGACCGGGGGAACTCTAACTACACCAGCAGCACGAGGATCAGCAAGGCCAGCGGCGCCACCATGGCCGCGATGGAAAGCCAGGCCCACTTCGCCACCGGCTGCGCCGTGGCCATTGACTGGTCGCTGGCCGGGGCGCCGTTACCGGCCACCGGGCCAGGTCCGGGCGCCGGGCTGTCACCGGCCGGGGCGCCTGCCTGGTCGCCGGCTCGCCCGGCCTCTTCGGCCACGTTTGCGAACCAGGGTTCCGGCTGCCCGGCAAGTGCGGCCGGGGCATCTGCCTGCTCGCCGGCGACCGGGCCGCGTCCGTCGGCCGAAGCCGGTGCGGCGGGCGAGACCGATGCGCCGGCCGGGGGTGCGCTGGCCGGGGCCGGGCCGGCCGCAGCGGGCTGGCCGCCATCGGGGGGCAGGCTGGCCGCCCTGGCCGCCGCCCGCCGGGCATGCTGCGCACGCTCGGCGAGGCGCCCCGCGGTGAAGTCGGCCGAAGAGCGCTCCAGCGCCTCCTTGGCCGAATCCGGCAGTTCCCCGTACCCACGGGGCCCGGTGCTCGGAGGGGGCTGCAGCACCCGTGGGCGTGGTGTCAGCCTGGGCCGCGGCTGGCTGTGGGCCTCGCGGCGCAGGGAGGCCCTCCGCGCCGCCCGGGGCGAGGACTGCACCGCCCAGCTGTAGAGGACCTTGCCGCGAGCCGCACCCGGCGCGGGCTCACAGTGCACCCGGACCGCGTTGACCACGTCCACCTTGCTGACCGCTGTCCAAGGCACCTGATAGTCGCGCACCGGGTTGAGGACGGTGATCCCGCTGGAATCGGCGACGATCTTGGGCCGCCAGGCGCAGGCGTACACGACCCCCGTGATCGCCAGGACAAGCACCGCCGTCACCACGGCGGCGTGGTCCCGGCCCTGCACGGCCAGGTCCACCAGGACGATGACGGCAACGACGAACCACGCCCATGACAGGACCGCAGAACCGGCGCTGCGGAAGACCTCCCGCTCGCTGTCCGGGTCCTTGCGTGACGATGCCTGTTGTGACAACACGGTCGGCCTCCAGGTTCGCGGCCGAGTTGGCCGCACGGAGGTGTCGCGGCGCCGGAACCTTGCCGGAGACCTCGCGCCAGCCCACTGTATGCCCGGTTAGCGGACTCCCGGTCATGAACCGGGGAGCGCGACAGCACGAGGCTCAGGCGCCCACGCCGTCCGGCATGCGGTCGGACACCGAGGGCCCATTGGCGTGCAGCGCGGTGAGGGCGGTGGCGGCCATCAGCCGCACCCCGACCCCGATCGCCCGCTCGTCCACGTCGAACACGGCCTGGTGGATGTCGAAGTCGGCGCCCGAACCCGGGGCACGGGTACCGAGCCTGGCCAGGCTGCCGGGGACCGACTCCAGGTACCAGGCGAAGTCCTCACCGCCCAGGCTCTGCGGGCTAGCGGTGACCGCCTCGTGGCCGAGTACCTGGGCGGCGGCCGTTTCCAGGATCGCGGTGCTCACCGGCTCGTTCACCGTGGGCGGCACGTTGCGCTGATAGTGCAGTTCGGCGATGACCCCGTAGGCACTGGCGACCGATTCAAGCAGCGCCTTGAGCAGGTCCGGCGCCTCGTGCCAGGCCTCGTCGTCGAGGCAGCGCACGGTCCCCTCCACCACGCCGTCATCAGGGATGGCGTTGGCGGCGGACCCGGCGCTCACCCGGCCCCACACCAGGCTGAGGCTGGAGCGGGGGTCGACCCGGCGGGACAGCGCCGCGGGCAATTCCGTGACGATCTTCCCGAGGGCGTAGACCAGGTCCGCGGTAAGGTGCGGCCGCGCGGTGTGGCCGCCGGGCCCGGTGACCCTGACCTTGATCTTGTCGCAGGCCGCGGTGATCGGGCCGGTCCTGGTTCCGACCTTGCCGACGTCGAGCCGGGGGTCGCAGTGCAGCGTGAAGATGCGGTCCACCGAGGCGATGCCGCCCGCGGCCATAACGTCGAGGGCTCCGCCGGGGACCTCCTCGGCCGGCTGGAAGATCAGGCGGACGCGCCCTGGCAGTGTCCCGGCCGCGGCCTGCCCGGCCAGGAACAGGCCGGCGCCGAGCAGCACCGAGGTGTGCACGTCGTGGCCGCATGCGTGGCAGGCGTTCGGGACGGTGGACCGGTAGGGCACGTTCTTCTCGTCGTTGATCGGCAGCGCGTCCAGGTCGGCCCGCAGTGCCACCAGCGTGCTCCCGGCCGATTCCTCACCGATGTCCACGATCAGCCCGGTCCCCTTGGGCAGGGTGACCGGCCGCAGCCCCGCCGCGGCGAGCCGGAGAGCCACCCGGCTGGTGGTCCGGTGCTCGTGGTACCCCAGTTCCGGGTGCGCGTGCAGGTCCCGGCGGAACGCGATCAGTTCGTCCTCGCGCGCGGCGAGGAACTGATCGAGCTCCTCAGGCAGGTCATGCCCGAGCATGGACGGCCTCCCAGAGCCGGACGACTGCTGAGCCGACCGGCGTCCGGCACGTGGCCGGCGCCGCCTGCATGTCCATTTTCTCCTCGAACCTGAGTTCCGTCATGACCAGCCGTGCTGTGACCGCACGCCGACCCCCGATGACCACCCGGCCCTGAAGGGCCCCACGCCGGCGCGGGCAGGCGTGGTTTCAGCGCCTGGAAACACGACAGGGACCCAGCGAGGGCATTATGGCGAGAATCGTCGCCTTTGCCCCCGTCATGGACCCTGTTAACTCACACGCCGCCGATTAGCAGCGTGCAAGTCACCACATGTGCTCGGCGAGTTCGGATAGCGCTGAACGGGCGCCTCCCCGTGCTCCGCGCTGCCGCGTGGGGCACGTTCCGGCGCAGGTAAATATGGTATCGCGGGACCAGGTGATCCGCTGGGGATGCGCGATTGTTGCCTTTCGGCTCACGCTCCGTGACGCGGGTGGTACCGGCGTGCGCGGGTTTATCAGGAGATGTCCGGCGGGCGGTAGGTACCCCAGACATCCCGCAGTGCGTCGCACACCTCGCCGACCGTGGCCTGGGCCGCCAGCGCCTCGCGCAGCGGGACCAGGACGTTCTCCTGGCCCGCCGCGGCCCGCTTAAGGTCGCCGATCCGGCGGCGCCACTCGTCGCCGTCGCGGCCCGCGCGCAACTGTGCCAGCCGTTTTGCCTGCTCTTCTTCGATGCCCGGGACAACACGCAGTGGCTGGTAGCCGGGTTCGGCATCGGAAATGAACTTGTTAACACCCACCACAACGCGCTCACCCGCGTCAATCTGGCGGGCCACCCGGTAGGCCGACCGCTCGATCTCGCCCTTCTGGAAACCCCGCTCGATCGCCGCGACCGCGCCGCCCATTTCGCCGATCGTGGTCATCAGTTCCGCGGCGGCGGCCTCGACGTCGTCGGTCATCGACTCCACCGCATAGGAGCCGGCGAACGGATCCGCGGTCGCGGTCAGGTCGGTCTCGTACGCGAGCACCTGCTGGGTCCGCAGCGCCAGCCTGGCCGCCTGGGCCGACGGCAGGGCGATCGCCTCGTCATAGGCGTTGGTGTGCAGGGACTGGGTTCCGCCGAGCACGGCTGCGAGCGCCTGGACGGTGACCCGGGCGAGGTTGACCTCCGGCTGCTGCGCCGTCAGTTGCACGCCAGCGGTCTGGGTGTGGAACCGCAGCATCTGCGACCGCGGGTCGGCCGCGCCGAACTCGTCCCGCATGATCCTCGCCCACATCCGGCGCGCGGCGCGGAACTTGGCGACCTCTTCGAGCAGGGTGGTCCTGGCCACGAAGAAGAACGACAGGCGCGGGGCGAAGTCATCCACCGCGAGCCCAGCGCCGAGCGCGGCCCGGACATACTCCTCGGCGTTGGCCAGCGTGAACGCGATCTCCTGCGCGGGCGTGGCGCCCGCCTCCGCCATGTGGTAGCCGGAAATCGAGATGGGGTGCCAGCGGGGCATCTCGCGGTGGCAGTAGGCGAAGGTATCGGCGACCAGCCGCAGTGACGGCTCCGGCGGATAGATGTAGGTGCCGCGGGCGATGTACTCCTTGAGCACGTCGTTCTGTATGGTCCCGGTCAGCTCGGTGGGCGCGACGTGCTGTCGCTCCGCGACAAGCTGGTAGAGCAGCAGCAGCACGGCCGCGGGCGCGTTGATCGTCATCGAGGTGGAGACCTGGTCCAGCGGAATCCGGTCGAGCAGCATGGCCATGTCCGCCACCGAGTCGATGGCCACGCCCACCTTGCCGACCTCCCCGTGCGCGGCGGGCGCATCGGAGTCGTACCCCATCTGGGTGGGCAGGTCGAACGCGACGGAGAGCCCGTTGGTGCCCGCCGCGATGAGCTGGTGGTAGCGCTCGTTGGACTCGCGCGCGGTGGCGAACCCCGCGTACTG
>Ga0207665_10003240_pt1 | contig 10902 bp, 9 predicted proteins | sample LARL112metaG_FD_184351 | JGI IMG/M metagenome (GOLD analysis project Ga0207665, IMG submission 184351) | Corn, switchgrass and miscanthus rhizosphere microbial communities from Kellogg Biological Station, Michigan, USA - LAR L11-2 metaG... | ecosystem: Host-associated > Plants > Roots >...
GGCAAGCGTGTAGGCGAGATCCTTCTCGACAAGATCGATTGGAAACAGTGGGGCGTCCGCTTGCGTCAGCATAAGGGAAAGTGCGCCCTTTGCCGCCAGGCTCGTCACCGGAAGCGATGACAGGATTTCGGTCGTCGCCGCCTGATTGCAGCCCGATCCGCGCAGCAATCCCAGTAATTCGGCAATCGCGGCGATTTGTGTTCCGAACAGCGTGTTGACCACGAGCTTCAGCGTGGCGCCGGCGCCGACCGGTCCAACATGATGGGCGGCGCCGCCGAGAACCGAGAAGATGCCCCTGGCTCGGTCGAACACCTTGGCATCGCCGCCAACCAGATGAATCAGTTGGCCGGCATCGGCTTGCGGACGCGAGCCGACAACGGGCGCGTCGAGGAACGCCGCGCCCGTTGCGTTGACCCGCGCTGCAAGTTCGCCAACCCACCCTGGGGTGAGAGTGCTGGATTCGATAGCGATCGCGCCGGTGCCAAGGCCCTTCAGCGCGCCGTCGCGCTCGTCGCACCAGATTGCGCGCGAAGCCTCGATGTCGCGAACCATGGCGACGACGATCTCGGCACCTTCGGCGGCGATCCGCGGAGTTTTGCCGTTGACGGCTCCGACCGTCACCAGTTCGGCGATCGGCGGCTGTGACCGGTTGTAGACGGCAACGGTGTGGCCGGCTTGCAGCAATCGCTTCGCCATGCGGCTACCCATGGCACCGAGTCCCAATACTGCGATACGCATGGTCTTCAAGCCGCCTGAATGAGGTTGAGGATATCGGTCTTGGCCCGACCGATGTTTGACGCGATGGTCGCCGCGTCAGCGGTGGTCGATTCCACCGGGATCACGGTCACATCCGAGACCCCGAGGAAGGCGAACAGGAACTTGAGGTAGGGTGTGACGAAATCCGCGGACGCCAGCGCACCGCCATAGCCTTCCGCGCCGAATGCCGCGACCACGACCACGCGCTTCGCCTCGACCAGTCCGGTAAATCTTTTCCCATCGTAGGAAAAGGTGCGATTGATCCGCACCACCTGGTCGATCCAGGATTTCAGCGCCGAGGGCACCGAAAAATTGTACATCGGGGTCGCTATCAAGACCGTGTCGGCGGCGTTGAGTTCGTCAATGAGCTCGTCCGATAGCGCGACCGCGCGCTTCAGCATTTCATCGAGGCTCGCAGGCGGCGTATAGAAGCCGGCGATCGTCGCTTCCTGGATATGCGCGATCGGCTTTGCGGCGAGATCGCGCTTCACGACCATGCCTCCGGGGAATCGGGCAGACCAGGCGGCCTCGAATGCGTCGGCGAGGGCGCGCGAATGCGAACCGCTCAGTCTCGAACTGGCGTCAATGCGAAGAAGCGAGGGCATATTTAATCTCCGAAGCGGGGCGCGGTCGGGGCTTCACGGAATCGACAGCGGTGAGCCCGGGCTCAAGGTAAGGGGTGCGAAAGCCTCTGACAGCCCGGAGCCGCTCACGACGACCATGTGGATCGCGCACGAATAGCGGGGCAAGGCGGTCCGGATTGCATGCCGGAAACCTTGCAATTTGCGGGATTATGCAGTTCATCGCCGGGATGGATATCGAGAGCCTGCGCCTGTTCGTCCAGGTTGCCCGGCGAGGCAGCTTTGCGGTCGTAGCGAGGGATCGTGGCACCGACCCTTCCTCGGTTTCGCGCTCGATCGCTTCGCTCGAGGACGAACTGCGGGTACGTTTGCTTCAGCGCTCGACGCGGCGAATGACCTTGACGGAAGCGGGTGCGAAATACCTTGCGCGGGTCGAGCCGCTGCTCGAAGAGCTTGATCAGGCAAGGGACGAGGCGCTGGCGATCAGCGCAAAGCCGGTCGGCACGATTCGCATGACGGCTTCGGTTGCCTTCGGGCAGAAATGCATCGCGCCGCTGCTGCCGAAATTGCGCACCGCTTTCCCGGCGCTTGGAATAGACCTCCTTCTCACCGATGCCAATCTCGATCTGGTTTCCGGAGGTATCGATCTCGCGGTCCGCCTGGGTCCGAGCCTCGATTCCGCGCTGATCGGGGTTAAACTGCTCGACACCAGGTATCGCGTGTGTGTCAGCCCGGTCTATCTGGAGAATTGCCGCCAACAGGGCCGGCATCTCGCGACGCCGGCAGATCTCGCCGACCACAACTGTCTTTTGATGAATCTCCAGGACTACCGGTCGCGATGGCTGTTCCGCGACGCCGGCGGGACAATCAGTTCGATCGCCGTCCGCGGAGATGTCCTGATTTCGAGTCCGCTTGTGCTGTTGACCTGCGCGCTCGACGGCATGGGGCCGGCGCTGCTCGTCGACTGGCTTGCCGACGAGGCGCTCGCAAACAACAGACTGATCGATCCGTTTCCGGATTACGCCGTAACCGCGACCAATTTCGAAACAGCGGCCTGGCTGCTCTATCCAAGCCGAACCTATCTTCCGACCAAGGTCCGGATTGTCATCGACTTCCTGCGCAAGGAATTCGCAGCTTCAAGAGTCCAACGATTGCTGCCGCAACCCAGGTAATTGTCGGAAACTTGCCGTTTCCGTCGAAGTAGCGGATCGGGCTGGTTTCGTTTCCCTCAAAGCGCAGCCCGATCCGAAACTTTGCACGTGATCTCACACCGCCTTCTCGAGCCACTTGAGGATTTCCGCCGGCTCCGCACGGTTGCGATAGTCGACGTCAACGCAAGCGCTGACGATTTTCCCCGACTTTGCGACGACGTAAGTCGCTGGGATCGGAAGCTCCCAGGTATCGACGCCGTTGTGCGCCAAAAGGTCGATGCCGAACGCCTTGAAGATCGGCTTCAAGGTCTCATCTAGCGTGAACACAAGGCCGAATTTGCGCGCGACCTTGCTGCCGGCATCGGAAAGAACCGGAAACGCCAGTTCATTCTTCTCCTTTGTCGTCAGCGATTCATCAGGCGTCTGCGGCGAGATCGCGACCAGGGTTGCGCCCCTGGCGCGGAATTCGGAAAGATTCTGCTGCAACGTCTTCAGCTCAAGGCTGCAATAGGGGCACCAGCTGCCGCGATAAAAGCTGATCACGAGCGGGCCCGCCGCAAGAAGATCCGCGCTGCGGACGACCTTTCCGGTCGCGTCCGGCAAATCGAAATCCGGAATTCTGTCTCCTGCCTTGAGGGCTCGCCCCGCAATGCCGGAAATCTCGAGCTTCGCGTTCGCAGCTTCAATTGCCGCAAATACTTCTGCCGGCGCCTGCTGCCTTACACCCTCGGTGATTGCTTTCAGGTTTGCCTGTAGAGTCATGTTGGTCCAACTCCCGTGTGCGACACAATTGTCGAATGCGAAGTTAGGCCGGCTCGATTTTCCGGGAAGTCCGCTGACGCGCACGAGCTTCGTGCACGGGGCGCACGGATGGGCGGCGGCGCGCGGTCGTCGGTTTATCCGTTTGGGGAACTCAGCCGAGCTTCAGGCGGTAAATGTCGATGGCTGTCTTCGAAAACAGCGCGGTTTTTTCGGCTTCGCTGCAGGCCATCGCGATGCGCTTGAAGGCGTTGAAAATCACCTGATAGCTGCAACTACCCTTGTCGGGCGGAAAATTGCTCTCGAACATGCAGCGCTGCGGACCGAACGCTTCGATGCAGGTCTCGATATACGGCCGCCATGCCACGGTCAGTTGCTCCGAGGAGGGCGGAACGGGGCGTTCGTGAAAATCAAATCCGAGTAGCCGCATGGCAAGGCCGCCGAGCTTCACGACGACATTCGGACACTTTGCGATCTCCTCAATCGAAGTTTTCCACGTGACGAAAATCTCCTCGCGCCGGTTGGCGTAAACGCCGAGGCCGGCCGGGCCGCCGCAATGATCGAGCACGATCCTCGTGTCCGGAAAGGCGCGCGCAAGATCGGTGAGTTCGCCGATCTGCGGGTGGAACAGCCATGCGTCGAAACTCAAGCCGAGTGGTGCGAGGCAGGCAAAACCCCTTCGGAAGGTGGAATCAAGCAACAGTCCTTTCGGCCGCGTCGCATACATCCCCGCGACGCTGGCGTCGCCGTCCCAGGCGGAGGAATGGCGGATACCGCGGAAGCGGCCTTGACCGGCGGCGATTTCCGCCTCGAGCACGGCCTTTGCGCCGTCGCCGAGCAAGAGGTTGACATGGCCGACGATGCCGGCGCAGACAGCGGCGGGTCCGTAACCACCGCTCGCGCTCATCGCCGCGACACCATTGGCGAATTCGACTTCGCCGACGGGGCGAAACGCCTCAGCTCCGCGAGCGCGGTACATCGAACGGGCCTCGACATAGACCGTCGCGATGACGTTGTGACCGGAAACGAGGTCGGATGTCATCTCCTCGATCAGATAGCGCTGGCCGTCGCGATCCCACAAATGATGATGCGGATCGACGATTTGGCGTGCGGGTTCGAGAATTTCCTCTTCGCGCAAGGCGAGCCAGTCCGGCCGCGGATCGGCATAAAGGCCACTTTTGGAGACAGACAAGGTGCTGGCGATCATGGATGATTTCTCTCCGTACCTGGGGGGCGCTCACATCGGCATGTTCAAACGCCGCGGAGGATGATGACGGTCGGCGTGCCCGGCAGCGAATCCCGCGAAATCCTCAAGCTCCGTTCGGATCTCTGGTCGATCTCGAATTGCTGACCGATCCTGCTCATGAACTCGTCGAGCGGGGTTGCGAAGCGATGCATCGGCAGCACCACCGAAGAGCGTAAACGTCGCGTGATTTCGGAGATACCGTCGAGCGACATCGTGTAGGCGCCGTCGATCGGCACCATCACGATATCGAGCCTGCCGATGGCAGCGAAGTGGGTTTCGTCGAGCTTGTGGTGCAGGTGGCCGAGATGGCCGATACAGAGACCCGCGACCTCGAAGATGAAGATCGAGTTGCCGTCCTTGATCATCTCCGCGCTCGAGTCATCCATGAAATAGCGGCGGATATCGGTGGTCACATTGCGGATGTAGACGTCGCCGATGCGCTCGGCGATCTGCGCCGGCTTGCCATCCTCTCCCCAGCCGTGCAGCACGTGAGGAATGCGCGGGTCGGGAAACAGGGTGTAGTGAGTGCTGTGCGCCCTGTTCATGGTGATGACATCGGGAAGCCGCCCGGTGGTATAGGCGCCGCTGAAGTCGGTCGCGATCCGCACGCCGCCGGGCGTGTCGATGTAGTAGGTCGAGTGTCCGGCATAGGTGATCTCGACCTCGTCGGCCTTCGCCGGCCGGCGCAGGCTGACCGGCGTGGCGCGGGGCGAAGTTTCGGCCATTGCAAGACATTCGCTGCGCGGGACGTCTTGTGCCGACGCAGGTGCGAGCAGAGCGCCGAGCAGACCAGCGATGACAGCAAGGAATCGAAGCATGGCAGGCCTGCATCCGGTGACTTTCGGCCGCGCAATGTACCGCCGAAATTCCGATGCGTCATCGTGGCGAATGCGCATGTCTGCGCTGAAGAGGATCGTGGAAGCTAGTGGAGTGGATTTGACATTCGCTACCTACCTAGCCGCGAACTCGCAAAGCGAATGTCAAATCCAAAACTCCACGAGAATCTTATAGTTGCTAGTGGTCCTTTGATTCTAACATTCGCAAAGGTGTCTCCTGAGATGGGATGCGAATGTTAGAATCGGACCACTAGAGCATGATCCGGAAAAGTGGAAACCGGTTTTCCCTCGCGACAAACGCGGAACGCGTTTGCGCGGAGATCATGCTCAAACATAGAGATGAGATCATGATGCGATTCGACTTGATCGCATCATGATCTAGCGCCGCTCACTCCCGGCGCGGGCTCAGCTTCCAGGTCCCGCCCAGGAGGATCAATGTCATGACACCGCTGGTGACCGCAACCGCGGGCATCGCCAGCGCCAGGGCTGCGGTGCCGGCCCATCCGATCGAGGAAAGCGCTTCCGCGAATGTCGCGAGTCTTGACGAAGTTTGACGGCGGCGGAACTGGCTGCGGCGGGCCTGCACGCGGAACCAGAGCTGGATCGCGGTTGCAGAGATTGTTGCAACAGCGACGCCGAGCGCGGTGATCGCCGCCTGCGGCAGCGACGCAAACGCCAGTGCCAGGACCAGTGGCGCGAACAGGACGCCGATGACGAGCAGCACCACCTCGATCTTGGCGCGGATCGCCCGCGACAGCGGCAGCGGCGCTGTGGCCATGAAGTCGGGGGCGTCTTCGCCGGAAATCGTGAGCCACGCAAGTCCGCCGGCAAGTTGGCCCGCTGCCATCACGACCACTGGCGTGATCAGCACGATGGCGGTCGAACTGTCGCTGAAACTCCGCCAGAGCAACAGGGCGGGCGGCACCAGATAGAGCAGTTGCATGAGGCTTTGCGACATCAGCCATGGGTCGCGTCGCAGCAGCAGGAATTCCTTCCGCCGCAGCGCCTGTTGGCGCGAGGCGGCGCGGAACGGCCTCTTTCGCCAGCCAAGATGGGCCGGTGCCGAACTCGCCGACGCGCGGATCGCGGTGTCGGCAAATCTCGCCGAAAAACCTGCCATCACCGAGCCGAGCAACAGAAGACCGAAAGTCAGCAACAGCAGCAATGCCTCGCCGTCGCCAAGCACTGCGTGCGCCGGCAACCAGAGCAGGCTGTCCGCCTCGGGCGCAAACGCCGTGGCCGCGTCCGAGGTCAGAACCGCAAAGCGCGACAGCGTGCCGTAAGACAGGATCGCGGCGACCTGGAGCGCAATGACGAAACCGGCCCCGATGATCGCGGCGAGAATTTGGGCGGCGAGCCGGGTCCGCCGTGGACCGATCATCCGGAACAGCCCGATCGTCACCGCGATCGCAACGGCGGCTGCGGTAAGGCCGATGGCGACGACGACGCCAAGGGCCGCGAACCATCGGACGCCGCCGCCGAACACCAGCACGTCGATGAACGGCGTCGCGAAAAACAGCGCCATGACCGTGACCGATAGCGCGATCGCACCAAGGCGGACCGAGAACACGTTGGCGAGCTTGACCGGCGAGGACATGATCAGATCGAGGTCGGAGCGGGCATAAAACACCCGCGTCACCGACTCGATCGCCTGCGACAACATCAGGGCCCAGGCCAGGAATATCGTCGCCGTGATGACGATGAGCGCGGATTTGTCGAGCGGCGCCTGCAGGTCGGCAAATCTTCCGATCACGGCATAGGCCGGCAGGTGCATGATCGCCGCCAGAATGACGATTCCGACGATGGCGACGCGCTTGCGCCCGCGCCGGCCACCCGTCATCATCGCGAGCCATTCGCGCCATGCGAGCCGGATCTCGTGCCGGGCAAACCAGGTCAACGCGGCCGAATTCATGCGGCGACGGCTTCGCTGTCGACCAGCGCGATGAACATGTCTTCGAGACTGGTGTCGTTTCTCCCGTTCTGCTGGCGCAGCTCTGCAAGCGTGCCTTCTGCGACGAGCCGTCCCGAAGCGATGACGCCGATGCGATCGGCCACGCGTTCGGCCACTTCGAGAATATGCGTGGTCATGATCACGGTGCAGCCGGCGCGCACGCGCTCGCCGAGCAGTCCCTTGACGTGGCGCGCGGATACGGCGTCGAGCCCGGTCAGCGGCTCATCCAGGATGATCAGGCGGGGATCGTGTATCAGCGCGCCCGCGAGCGCCACCTTTTGACGCATGCCCTTGGAAAAGCCTTCGCAGCGTTCGTGAAGGTTCGGTTCAAGACCGAGCGATGCAAGCAGCTCGCGCGCGGATAGCTCTGCAATTGCCGGGTCGATGCCCCAGAGCCCGGCGACAAATTCGAGATATTCCAGTGGGGTCAGTTTGTCGTATATCATCGGCTCGTCCGATACCCATGCCGTGATCTGCTTGGCGGCGACGGGGTCGTTGAGTGCGTCGATGCCGAGGATGGAGACGAAGCCGGAGTCGGGCCGCAACAACCCTGCAACCATCCGCAAGGTCGTCGTCTTCCCGGCGCCGTTCGGTCCGAGCAGGGCGTAGAATTCACCCTTGCGGACGGTCAGATCGAGCGCATCGACCGCAAGGCGGTCAAAACGCTTTGTTAACCCTCGCACTTGAAGCGCCGTTTGATCGGGAGTCATTCGTCGGGACGATCCTGGTTTGCTGGTGTGAGTGGATCTGAACATTCGCGAGCCCACCCGGAGAAGCGGACCACTGGTCGCAAAAGACCATGGACCGAAACCGTTTCGGCGCGGTGAATCGCGGGGCGAAAATTGCAGAAGGCGCTAAAGCGGGACGAGCCGGTTCTTGCCGGCACTAGGGTCCGGTCAGGGCAAGGCCGACCTCTACCGGCTGCAGCGTGGTTGAATTGCAGCGCCAGCTGCCGTTGTCGGTCTTTTGAAACGCGAACGATTTTTCGATTTTCAACCGGTAGCCGATGACGAAATTGTCGCGCGTTCCGGGCGTCGATTTTGGTCGGTTGGAGGTCAAATCCCAGCACGTGCCCGTGCAGCTCGACGCGATCGGGCTACAGGCCGTGAACGGAGCCAGCACCGCCATTTCGACTTCGGCGATTACCTCCGCATTCTTCTCGCTCACATCGCTGTCGATCTGAAACACGCGTTCCACGGCGACGAAATCCAGGCAGAGGTTGGTTGAATGAATTTGTGCGACACAGAGGTCGACCGCGTCGGCATTCGGCTGCGGCGTAGAGCGCGGACGCCTGAAGAGTTTCTTCGGATCGCCCTTGGCGGCAGAAACCTCGGCTATTTTCCCGGTGAAATAATCGGCGAGGCAGCTCTCGGAAGTCGCCGGATCTTGCGACGGTGCGTGTTGCTTTTCCTCAAGGCCGCATTTGCGGTCGCGTTCCCGGCCCCAGCGTTCGAATTCGGCGAACGCCTCGCGGGCGTCGTCTTCATTCAACTTGGCGATCAACGGCATGACCATTTCATTGAGTTCGGTCTTGGCCAACGCCAATGACGGATCGCCGCAAATCAAACGTCCGGCGGTCGTATTGTTGGCGAGGCAATCGAAATTCGGATCGGACAGGATTTCGATCCTCTCTTTCGTTTCCTTCAGCAGGCAGTCCCTGACAGCTTTGATTTCCTGCCCCCTGACGCTCAGCCTTCCAAGGATGCCACAGCTTGAATTGCGCTCGCGGATCCATTCGGCATTCTCCACAACCGCAAGATTGTGGTTTGGAATCCGGTTCAGCCTTTCGGCGATCGCTGCGTTGAGTTTGACGCCGACGGCGTTGAGTTCGGGGTCGCCGCAAAACATCTGATCGGCGGGGTTTCGGATATCCTCGCAACGATTCTTGACAAAGAGCGGAAGCACGTCGGTGATCGACCGGTCGGGCTCTGCCGGAGTTTCCGCTTTTCCGGCAACGGTGAGCCCGACCTGGATTGCGATCATTGCCAACCCGATTGCCCGCATGCCCGATCTCCAGATAAATCAAGCCAAATTGCGGGCCATGGTAGCTTTTCGAACATCGCGGCGAAATGACATTATTGCCGCGGCTCCCCTCCTTTGCCGCCGAAAAGTTGATGCCGGCCGAAGCTGTGCTAGCATATCGCCATGGAGGCGCCGAGCCGAGGCGGTCATTGATTAACGGACCTGGTCTGCAATGATGATTTCAAGGAAAACCCCTGGGGCAGCTGCCCGGAGATCTTCCGCTGGACTGGCCCTCCTGCCGGCCATCCTGACCCTTGTTCTGGCGGGCGATGCGAGCGCGGCGCAAAAGCTCGTGGACCCCGATTCAGTCGCGCCGGAGTATCGTGCGGCCGCTGAAAAGCGACGCGCCGAGCAGCTCAGAATGCTTCAATGCTCAAAGAAGGCGGACGAGGCCAAGGTCCCGAAAAGGGATCGCGCCGCGCACATCAGCGCCTGCATCGACAAATGAACGCGAGGCGGCCGCCCCGCGGCCGCCTCCTGAATTTGCCGTGCTGGCAAGTCCGCTCGCCCGTAACCGCAACTATCCGAACGTCAGTTCGATTTTGAGTTCATGCCCGCCGGGGCGACAAAATTGACGGCCGTTGCCTGTGGTGAATCCGGGCGCGACACGGCGGCGGCCGGTACCGGGTCTTCATAGCGCATCACGCCGTGCTGATCGATGACAAAGAGCGGCCGATAATTCCTGACGTCTGCGTCCTCGACCAGCGCCATGCGTCGGTTGTCCAGCGTGAGCCAGCGGTCGTTTAGCCGCGCCATCGCGACGGCATGATCCTCGCCGCGAATGGTGTCGCGCATGACGACGATCCTGAGATCGTCGGGCGAGATACCGGCCATCTGCAGCGCTACGAACTTTGCGATCGCATAGTCTTCGCAATCGCCCGCGCCGGTGGTGAAAGTAACCAATGGCGAACTCCACACGTCGATCTCGCCGTGTTGAGCGAGGTCGCTCATCGGCCTGATCGCCAGATTGATCGCCCGATTGATCTCGCCGAGCCTGGCGCGTCCATCGCGCACCCTCGCATTGTCCACGATGGCGAGGAATCGAAGGGCTGCCGGCGACACGCAACGCGCACGGTCGCCGTCGCAAAGGGCAAGCTGCACTCTTTCATCACCGAGCTTGCGCTCCACGCCCATCCATTTGTCACGCAAGCCGCCGCCGTAAATCCTCGAAGTGAACAGCCCGAACGGCTCGGCGGATTTGTGGATCAGGTCCAATGCACCCGGCGAAATCAAGCTTGCCGCTTTGAGGTCTGCCGTGGCGAGCCAAAGCAGGCTGGAGGCAAGCGCCACCACCCGCCATGGTTGCGAAAGATTGAAAAATCCCATCTCGCGTCCCCCTGTCCGCGCATCGGCGCGGCTCTTAAGCCGCCCGAGACGGATCGTTTCTTAAAGGGGGGATATTGGGCGAGGCGGCTCTAAATCCGCGTAAAGAACGGCGGGACTTGGGGAAAAATGCCGATCAGGCTGAAATTAACCTCGAGATTCTCGGGAAAATTTTAGGGATTAGCTTGCCGGCGCGAGGGCGGGACGCGAAGGACACAATATGATTGTAAAAAACTTCCAGCTTCCCGCAACATATAGCTAATTTGTCGAAAGTTCC
>Ga0207665_10003241_pt1 | contig 10901 bp, 10 predicted proteins | sample LARL112metaG_FD_184351 | JGI IMG/M metagenome (GOLD analysis project Ga0207665, IMG submission 184351) | Corn, switchgrass and miscanthus rhizosphere microbial communities from Kellogg Biological Station, Michigan, USA - LAR L11-2 metaG... | ecosystem: Host-associated > Plants > Roots >...
TCGAACGTGTTCGTGCCGATCGCCGGGATGCCCGCGTGGCTGAAGGTGATCGCCGAATGGAACCCGGTCAGCGCGGTGGTCGCCGCGGCCCGGCAGCTGTTCGGCACGGCCCAGGCGGGCGGCGCCGCCGGCTCCTGGCCGCTGACCCACCCGGTCGTGGTGACGCTCGGGATGAGCGTGCTGATGCTGGCCGTGCTGATCCCGGTCTGCGTGCGACGCTACGCACAACAGGAGCGTTAGCCGAGATGCGTGGCCCCAGCTCTTTGGCTGGGGTCACGGCCGTGGCCGGCCTAGTGAACCCGAGTTAGAACAGCCGCAGTGTGCCGTCGTCGGTGCCGCGCATCGCCTCGTAGTCGAGGATCAGGCAGCTGATGCCGCGGTCCTCGGCCAGAACCCGGGCCTGCGGGCGGATCTCCTGGGCGGCGAAGATACCGCGCACCGGGGCCAGCAGCGGGTCCCGGTTCAGCAGCTCGAGGTAGCGGGTGAGCTGCTCGACGCCGTCGATCTCGCCGCGGCGCTTGATCTCGATGGCCACCGCGCCGCCCGCGGCGTCCCGGCACATGAGGTCGACCGGGCCGATCGCGGTGGGGAACTCCCGGCGCACCAGCCGCCAGCCCTCGCCAAGAACGCCCAGCTGGGCCGCCAGCAGCTCCTGCAGGTGCGACTCGACGCCGTCCTTGACCAGGCCCGGGTCGACGCCCAGGTCCCAGGAGGAGTCGCTGAGGACGTCGGTGAGCTCGATCGTGAGCGTCTCGCCGGACTTGCCGGTGACCACCCAGCGGCCGGGTTCCTCAGCTAGCCGGCACGGCGGTGACATCCAGTTCAGCGGCTTGTACGAGCCGCCGTCGGAATGCACCAGCACCGACCCGTCGGCCTTGATCATGATGAGCCTGGTGGCCAGCGGGAGGTGGGCGGACAGCCGTCCCGCGTAGTCGACGCTGCACCGGGCGATGACAATGCGCACGGCAGCAAACTGTACGGGGCCGGCCGCCGTAGCCAAAGGCGCCCGACCGCAGCCGCGGCTACGGGCGCCCGGCCGGGACCCGGAGCGGGCGCAGCCACGCGAAGGCCGCCCCGGCGGCCAGCAGCCCGGCGGCCCCCGCCGCGAGGACCGCGTGCGCGCCGATCGCCGCCGCGGCCGGGCCCGCCAGCGCGTACCCGGCGGGCTGCCCGGCCTCAGACGCCAGCAGGTCGATGGCGGCCACCCGGGCCAGCAGGCCGGACGGCACCGCGGTCTGCATCGCCACCGGGAAGAGCACGGCCTGGGCGCCCATCGCCAGCCCGGCGGCGGCCGCGGCAGCGATGATCACAGCCAGCGGCGCGCCCAGGCCCAGGGCCAGCGCCTCGGCCGTCATCACCGGCACCAGGACGGCGATGACCAGCGCGGGCCGGGCCGGGCTCCGCAGCCGGCCCGCAATGACCTGGCCGCCCACCGCGCCAGCGGCCAGCGCGCTGGAGATGAGTCCCCAGGCCCGGGCACCGCCCAGGTCCTGCCGTGCGATCACGGGCCCGAGCACGGCCAGCGGAGCCAGCACGATCAGGGAGAAGCACGTCCACTCCGCGGTGAGCAGCCACAGCCACCGGAGGCGCCCGAACGCCGCGAACCCGTCGGCCAGCTGGCGGACGGCCCCGGCGCCTGCGCCGCGCTTCCTGGGACGTGCCACCCGGGGAACTCCAGCACCCGCGATGGCACATCCTCGCGGGAGGGAACCGGCCGGACGGCCGGTGCCGGCCCGGGCGGCGGCCAGGCAGGCCGCGGCGGCGGCCAGGAAGCCCGTCTGAACGGCGAACGCCGCGCCGGGCCCGGCCGCGGAGACGATCAGGCCCGCGGCGGCCGGGGCGGCGACGCTGGCCGCCGAGGTGCTGCCGCCGATCACGGCGTTGGCCGCGGTGAGCTGGGCGGGGGAGACCACCTCGGGCAGCAGGGCCGCCGCGGCCGGGCCGAAGAACCCGTCCGCGCAGCCGTACCCGGCGGCCATGGCCAGCAGCAGTCCGAACGGCGGCGCCCCGGTGAGCAAGGCCCCGGCGAGTACCCCGGCGGCGGCCGTCCGGGCCAGCAGCGACACCGTCATCACCCTGGCGCGCGGGAACCGGTCGCCGGCCAGCCCACCCGCCAGCGTCACCAGCAGGGCGGTAGCGGCCTGCGTGGCCAGCACCAGCCCGAGACGGCCCGCCGAGCCGGACACCCGCAGCACCGCGAAGCTCAGCGTGACCGGCAGGAACCCATCGGCCGTGCCGGAGATCACCCGGGCCAGCAGCACCGCGCGGATGCGGCGGGCGCCGAGGAAGGTCCGTCGTGATCCCGGAGGTTTTCCGGTGCTCTGACCCCGGAAAGCCGCCGGGATCATGGAATGGGGCCGAGGGTTAGTTCTCCCGCACGCAGAGCATGATGCGCCTGGTCCCCGGGTGGGGCAAGGCGCGGGCCTTACTTCTCCAGCCCGACCGGGGCCTGGCCGAGATAGGTGCCGTGGCCTTGGCTGACCAGGGGGCCGTCGAACGTGAGGACCTCGCAAACCATGCCGCCGACCTGGTTGCGGTAGTTGATGACCACGGTGCTGATCCCGGAGTAGACGCCCAGAACCTCGAAATGGAGGTCCGGGATGAGCTTGATGCCATCGGACCAGTAGGCGCGCAGGGCCTCCTTACCGCGCATCACCCCGTCACCGCCGAGCAGCCGCACGGCCACCGGTGAGGTAAAGACAACGTCGTCGGTGAAGTGCTCGAGCAGCGCCTCGATGTCGTGGGCATTCCAGTCCCTGACCCACTGCTCCGCGAACGCCTGCGCCTCGGTGTGATCCATGCGGCACCTGGTCGCATGGCGGTCAGCGCCGGACTGGGCGGGCGGGGCTGCGGGCTCCCGGCGATGCCTTACAGTGACGGCCGTGAGCCCACGCAAGGCCCGGCGCCTGCCTGCTGACCTGCCGCGCCGCCCGCGGGGCGGGGTGCGGCCGGGGCCGGCCGCCGGGCGCGGGGAGGACGAGGGTCCCGCCGCCCGGCTGGGGCCGGAGCGGACCGAGACGTGGCCGGACGGGGACTGGGCGGTGCGCTCGGTGCCGGGCCCGGCGGCGACCAAGACCTACCGCTGCCCGGGATGCGATCAGGAGATCCGGCCGGGGGTGGCGCACGTGGTGGTGTGGCTGTCCGGGTCCGCTGATGCGGGCGGCCGCCGGCACTGGCACAATCCCTGCTGGCAGCGCAGGCCCCGGCGGCCCGCGCCCGGCCAGGGGCGCAGGAACCGCGGATAAGGAGGGGCAGCGTGGGTGAGATCAGGGCAGCCACCGTGCTGCCGGCCGACCGCCGGCCGGTCACCCTGACCACGGCGGACGGGTTCCGCCTGGTCGGCGAGCTGGCGCTGCCGCTGGGGCGCCCGCCGGCGGCCACGCTGATCTTCCTGCATCCGCTGCCGACGGCCGGCGGCATGATGGACAGCCACCTGCTGCGCAAGGCCGCGTTCCGGCTGCCCGCGCTGGCTGATCTCGCCGTGCTGCGGTTCAACACCCGCGGGACCAGCTCGGCCGAGGGAACCAGCGAGGGGGAGTTCGGCGACGGCGAGCCCGAGCGGTACGACGTGGCGGCGGCGGTCGCCTTCGCGGTGGCTGCGGGCCTGCCCCGGATCTGGCTGGTGGGCTGGTCGTTCGGGACCGAACTGGCGCTCAAGTGGGGCAGCCAGGAACCGGCCGTGGAGGGCGCCGTCCTGCTCTCGCCCGCGCTGAAGCGGGCCGGCGACGCCGACCTCGACCGCTGGGCGGCGTCCGGCAAGCCGCTGCTCGCCCTGGTCCCCGAGCTGGACGACTACCTGCGGCCGGACGAGGCGGCGCCGCGGTTCGCCCGGGTCCCGCAGGCCCGGATGATCGCCGTGGCGCGGGCCAGGCACCTGTGGGTGGGAGAGCCGTATGTCCGTATTGTTCTGAACGAGATCGTGCGGCAGGTCAACCCCCCGGCCTGGCCGCTGCCCACCGACTGGGAGGACTGACCGTGAGCCTGTTCGACCTCACCGGCCGGAACGCGTTCGTCACCGGCGCATCCCGCGGCATCGGCCGCTCGATCGCCGTCGCGCTGGCCGCGTCCGGGGCCGACGTGGCGCTGGTGGCGCGGAGCGAGGCCGGGCTGGCCGACACCGCCGCGGACATCACCGCGCTGGGCCGCAAGGCCGTGGTCATCCCCGCCGACGTGACCAGGAAGGACGAGGTCGACTCGGCGGTGGCGGCGGCCATCGGCCAGCTGGAGCACATCGAGATCGTGGTCAACAACGCGGGCGGGTCCCGGTTCATGACCCCGTTCCTCGACCTGCGCCTCGAGGGCTGGGACAAGCTGATGAAGCTCAACCTGGACTCCGCGGTGTACGTGCTGCACGCGATCGGGCCGCACCTGATCGAGCGCGGCGACGGCTCGGTGATCAACGTGGCCTCGGTGGCCGGGGTGGGCGGGGCCGCCGCGCTGTCCCCGTACGGGGCGGCCAAGGCCGGGCTGATCTCGCTGACCAAGACGCTGGCGGTGGAGTGGGGGACCACCGGGGTCCGGGTCAACGCGCTGTGCCCGGGCTGGACCGCGACCGACCTGAACCGCAACATCTGGGAGGACCCGCAGGCCGGGCCGGCCCGGGTGGCGAACGTGCCGATGCGCCGCTGGGGCCGGGCGGACGAGATGGCCGGGCCCGCGGTGTTCCTGGCCAGCCCGGCGTCCTCGTACATGACCGGCCAGGTGCTGCTGGTCGACGGCGGCCAGACCACCGAGGTCTGACCGCGGCCTGAGCCCGGTCTGGCCCCGGCCAGACCGCACGGACGCGAAAGCGCCCGGCCCCGTGATCCCGGGCCGGGCGCTTTGCGCTGGTGCGTCAGGCGGTTACTCGGTCCACCAGTCCTCGCCGTCACCGTCGGCAGCCTTGGCCGGCTTGTTGCCGGCCGCCTGCTTGGGCGTGCTGGACGTGCTCTGCCGCGGCGCCTGCGGGGCGCTGCTGGGCACCGGCGCGGGCGCCGGGGCCGCAGTGACCGCGCGGGCCGGGGAAGACGCGACCGCGGGCACCGCCGGGGCCGGCTTGAGCGCGTCGGACAGACCGGGCATCTGGGTGCCGAGCAGCTGGCTGATCTGGGCCAGGTGCGCGGCCACGCTCTCCTTCTGCTTGTTCAGGTCGTCCACGTGCCGCTGGGCGCTGGTGCGCTGCCGCTCGGCCTCGGACTTGGTCTCGGCCAGCAGCTGGTCGGCCTGCTGCTTGGCCTGCGAGAGGATCTGGTCCGCGTTCTTCTTCGCGTTGCTGACCAGCTGGCGCGCGTGCTGGTCGGCGTCGCGCCGGGTCTGCTCGGCCTGGCTGCTCGCCTTGGCGGCGCGCTGCTCGGCGGTCGCGGCCCGCTGCTCGGCCTCGGAGACCAGCTTCTGGGTGGCGCTCTGCGCCGCGGACAGCCTCTCGGCCTCCTGCCGCTCCGCCTCCTCGCGGCGGGACGCAAGCTGGATGTCGAACTCAGCCTCGGCCTGGGCCCGCTGAGCCTCGCTCTCCTCCAGGATCCGCTGCGCCTGGCTCCGCATCTCGTCAGCCTGGCGCTTGGAGGTGGTGAGGATCTCGTCCCGCTCCCGCTTCGAGGACGCCTTCAGCTGGGCGACCTCGCGCTCAGTGGTGGTGCGCAGCTTGGCGATGTCCCGCTCGACCGCGGCGCGCTTCTCCGCCACCTCGTGGTCGGCGGTGGCCCGCAGCTTGGCCACCTCGCGCTCAGTGGTCGAGGTCAGCTCGTCGGACTCGCGGCGGGCGCTGGTCTTGATCGCGTCGGCCTCGCGCTCGGCGGAGGAGCGCAGGTCCTCGGTCTCCCGCTTGGCGTTGGCGCGGAGCTCGGCAGCCTCGTTCTCCGCGGTCGCGCGCACCTCGGCGCCGTCCACCTTGGCCTTGGCGTTGATCTCGTTCGCGGCCGACCGGGCCTCATGCAGGATCTCGTTCTGCTGCTCCTCGGCCAGCCGGAGGAGCTGCTCGATCCGTGACCCGAGGCCGGAGTAGGTCGGGCGTTCCTGCTCCTGGATCTGGCGATGCGCGTCCGCCAGCTCCCGGTGCAGCGCCTGGACCTGATCGCGGTGCTGGCGCAGCTCGTTGTCGACCGATTTCAGGTGCTCGTTGACCTGGTGCGGGTCGTAGCCCCGCATCACCCTCGCGAAGTCGCGCTGAGGGGTTTCCTCGAAGAAGTTGCTGAGCTGAGCGTCAATGTCGGGCTGCATAGTGCCTAATCCTGGGTAGACGGGTATGACACCGGCCAGACGGGTGAGGCTCGGCGCCTTCCCCCCAGGCCGTCGGCGTCAAGGCCGATGGGCCCGGGCAGGCACAGAGCCGCTTGCCCGGTGCACCGCAGCTTATCCCTCTGCTGGGCCGTTGGAAGCGTGTTCGCGCTCGCTCGGGGGGTAGATCCATGTTGCCGCCCGTATGAGGGCTTCTTGTCCGGTAAATTGCGGCAAAGTACCGGCCGGCCGTGATGCTAATGAGACCCAGCAAGGCGCGTGTTACGGCTGTTGCGCCGCCTGAACCAATTCTGTCAGCACCCCGCCCACGCTCTTCGGGTGCAGGAACGCAATCGACGCGCCCATCGATCCGTGCCGGGGCCGCGAGTCGACCAGCCGCACGCCGCGGCCGCCGAGTTCGCCGAGCGCGGCGGTGATGTCGGTGACCCCGTAGCCGACGTGGTGGACGCCCTCGCCGCGGGTGGCCAGGAACTTCCCGACCGGGGTCTCCGGGCTGAGGGGCTCGAGGAGCTGCACGCACGATAGGCCGGCCGGGGACTCGGTGACCCGCAGCATCGCCTCCCGTACTCCTTGCGAATCATTAACCTCCTCGCTGATCAGCTCGAGCCCGAACACCTCCCGGTAGAAGCTGATCTGCGCGGCCAGGTCCCGGCAGGCGATGCCGATGTGATCGATGCGGGTCAGCACCCTGGATCCTCCGTCCCTCCGGCGGGCCTGCGTCTGCGGTGGCCTGGCCGGTCATAGGTATCGTGGCAGGCATGCGGCAGGCAGTCATCGTGGGCGGGGCCAGGACGGCATTCGGGAAGTTGCTCGGCGCGCTCGGCGGCATCGACGCGACGGACCTGGGCGGCATCGTGATCGCGGAGGCGCTGCGGCGCGCCGGGATCGAGGGCTCCCGGGTGGACTACGTGATCATGGGCCAGGTGATCCAGGCCGGGGCCGGCCAGATCCCGTCCCGGCAGGCCGCGGTGGCGGGCGGGATACCCCTCACGGTGCCCTCGCTGACCATCAACAAGGTCTGCCTGTCCGGCCTGGACGCGATCGCGCTGGCCGCCCAGCTGATCCGGGCGGGCGAGTTCGACGTGGTGGTGGCCGGCGGGATGGAGTCGATGACCCGGGCGCCGCACCTGCTGCCCAGCGGCCGGACCGGGGTCAAGTACGGCTCCGCGCAGATCGTCGACTCGATGGAGCGGGACGGGCTCTCCGACCCGTTCGAGCACATCTCGATGGGCGCGTCCACCGAGCGGCACAACCAGCGGCTCGCGATCAGCCGTGCGGAACAGGACGAGTTCGCCGCCCGGTCGCATCAGCTGGCCGCCAAGGCGATCAAGGACGGGCTGCTGGCCGAGGAGATCACCCCCGTGCCGGTGCCGCAGCGCAAGGGCCCGGACATGCTGTTCGATACCGACGAGGGCGTGCGCCCTGACACCACCGCCGGCACGCTGGCCGGGCTGCGGCCCGCGTTCAGCAAGGACGGCACGATCACGGCCGGCTCGTCGTCGCCGATCTCCGACGGCGCGGCCGCGGTCGTGGTCATGTCCGCCGAGGCTGCGGCGGCCGCCGGCGCAACCGTGCTGGCCGAGGTCGGCGCCCACGGCGTGGTGGCCGGGCCGGACACCTCGCTGCACTCCCAGCCGTCCCGCGCGATCAGCGCGGCGCTGGCCAAGGCCGGCGCGTCGGCCGGGGACCTGGACCTGATCGAGATCAACGAGGCGTTCGCCGCGGTGGCCATCCAGTCGGTCAGGGACCTGGACCTGCCCGCCGACCGGGTCAACGTGAACGGCGGCGCGATCGCGCTCGGCCACCCGATCGGCGCGTCCGGCGCACGGCTGGCGCTGCACCTGGTCTACGAGCTCGGCCGGCGCGGCGGCGGCCTGGGCGTGGCCGCGCTGTGCGGTGGCGGCGGCCAGGGCGACGCGCTGCTGCTGCGGGTGCCGGCCGCCCGTGGCTGAATCGTCCGTGGCTGCGCCGTCTGTGGGTGAGTCGCCCGTGACTGGGTCGCCCGTGACTGAATCATCCGCGGACGGCGCCGGGCCGGCGGCTACGGCGCGGCGGCGGACAGCCGCCGGGGACCCGGGCACGCTGATCGAGCGGGCCCGGGCGGGCGACCCGCGGGCGCTGGCCCGGCTGGTGTCGCTGGTCGAGAACCGGTCACCGGAGCTGCGCGCAGTGATGAAGGCGATCGCGCCGTACACCGGGCAGGCCCGGGTCATCGGCCTGACCGGCTCGCCGGGAGTGGGGAAGTCGACGGTTACCGCCGCGCTGGTGGCCGCCTACCGGGCCGCGGGCGAGCGGGTGGGCGTGCTGGCGGTCGACCCGACGTCGCCGTTCAGCGGCGGGGCGCTGCTCGGCGACCGGGTCCGGATGCAGAACCACGCGACCGACGACGGCGTGTTCATCCGCTCGATGGCCAGCCGGGGCCAGCTCGGCGGGCTGGCCTGGGCCACCCCGCAGGCGCTGCGCATCCTGGACGCGGCCGGGTTCGGGCTGGTGCTGATCGAGACCGTCGGGGTCGGGCAGGCCGAGCTGGAGATCGCCTCGCTGGCCGACACCACGCTGGTCATCGTGGCCCCGGGGATGGGCGACTCGATCCAGGCGGCCAAGGCCGGCATCCTGGAGATCGCCGACGTCTTCGTGGTCAACAAGTCCGACCGGCCCGGCGCCCAGGAGGTGGTCAGGGACCTGCGGACGATGCTGTCCATGGGGGAGTGGCCGCCGGGGCGGTGGAAGCCGCCGATCGTCAGCACCGCGGCGGCGGCCAGCGACCGGGCCGGGCTGGACGACCTCGTGGAGCGCATCGGGCAGCACCAGGCCTGGCTGGACTCCTCCGGCGAGCTGGCCGCGCGGCGGCAGACCCGGGCCCGCGAGGAGATCGCCGCGATCGCGGTGGCCGTGCTCCGCGAGCGGATGGGCGCGCTGCCCGGCGACCAGCGGATGACCGAGCTGGCCGTGCGGGTGGCAGCCGGCGAGACGGACCCTTACACGGCCGCCGACGAGCTAGTCAGCGGCTGAGCCTCCGGCGCCGTTGACCGGCGTGCCCGGGGCGGCCGGGGTGGCGGGGGCCGCCGGAGCCGCCGGGGCGGCCTGCGGCTGGTGGGCCGCCGCGATCGCGTTCCTGGCCTCCTGGATCACCGACTCGCTGCGCAGCCGGGCCTCGTAGGCCGCCTTGCCGCCGCGCACCCCGAACAGCCGCCGGGTGACGACCAGGTAGACCACCAGGGCCAGGTTGATCAGGAAGAAGATGATCCTGGTTACGGTGATCTTGTCGGTCAGGTCGTAGATCTCGTAGGGGAGGCCGAGCGAGGTGACGATCATCGCGAAGTACTCGCCCCAGCGCTGCTCCAGCCACAGCCCGATGCCCTCGACGACCTCCAGCAGCGCGTAGACCAGGACGCCGGCCGCGATCAGCTTGATCGTGTTCTGGTGGAGCGTCAGCGCGCTGTGGATCAGCCCGACGATCTTGGAGTGGTCGACGTCGTAGCCGAGCTGGCGGAACAGCGCCCGCAGGGCCGGGTAGTCCTTGTCGAAGGCCTTCTCCAGAGAGGCCCGGGACACGCCGAACTCCCAGACCGCCCAGGCGAGCGCGCCGAAAATGATCGCGCGCAGGAACCGCTCGACGGCAAAGATGCGGAGCACGATCGCGCTGCGGATCTCCTTGCCGCGCAGTGGGGTCGGAGCCTTGTCGGCCGGCCCTGACCCGCCCGCAGGGCCGGGGACAAAGGTGCCGCAGCGCAGGCAGCGCCAGGCTTGCCCCTCCGGCGTGAGGGCGCTGAGCTGCGCCCGGAGGTCCGTTTCGGCCGGGGCGTAGGTCACATGCCCCCGTCGGCCGCAGTCCAGCAGGCTCCATTCCACGCCGGCAGCCTACCCAGAACCCGGGGCCGCGCCATCCGTGGCGAATTCCCGTGAACTTTCGGGCATTGGCCGCGCTGACCCTGCTACGCGAACCGGGGCGGCGTCATTGCCGTTCCAGCGGTAGGCCTGCCGGAGGGTGAGCGATGCGGATCAGGACGGCTCTGACGGGTGCGGCCGGGCTGGCCGCGGTTGCGGTGCTAAGCGGCGCGGCGCCGGCGATGGGGGCGGTGGCGGCACCGCCGGCCGCGCCGGCGGCCGGGAGCGGCGGCTGGCGGGTGGCCGCCGCGATCCCGGCGGGTGCGGGCCGGGCCGAGCTGACGAGGGTGGTGGCGACCGGCCCGGCGGATGCCTGGGCCGCGGGCGTGACCTGTACGTCGCCGTGCGCCCGGGGCCGGCTGGTCGTGGACCACTGGAACGGGCAGCGCTGGCGGCCGGTGCGGCTGCCGCGGTCCCTGCCGGCCGTCGGGTACTTCGTGACCAGCATCGGCGCCAGCTCGCCGCGCAATGTGTGGATCTTCGCGCAGAGCCCGCGCCGGGTCACGGTGGCCGTCCGCTGGGACGGAGTGTCCTGGGCGCGGGTGCGGCTGCCGCGCTGGTTCTTCCCGCACGATGGCGTGGGCGCGTTCGGGGAGGGTTACCTGCGGACGGTGGTGCCCGGGCCGGGCCGGGTCTGGGTCTTCGACGTGTTCGCCCCGTCCCGGCACCCGTTCGCCGCGTTCTGGAACGGCAGCTCCTGGGAGAGGCGGCCGCTGCCGATGTCGCCGCTGGCGGTCAGCGCGCCGTCGCCCAGCAGCATGTGGGTGGTCGGCGAGTCGGGCCTGCCCGTCACCGTGACC
>Ga0207665_10003242_pt1 | contig 10900 bp, 14 predicted proteins | sample LARL112metaG_FD_184351 | JGI IMG/M metagenome (GOLD analysis project Ga0207665, IMG submission 184351) | Corn, switchgrass and miscanthus rhizosphere microbial communities from Kellogg Biological Station, Michigan, USA - LAR L11-2 metaG... | ecosystem: Host-associated > Plants > Roots >...
CAAGAACATCCGCGAGCGGGTGATCAAGGAAGTGCCTGCCGGCGGCACCGTGGTCAACCACCTCGCGTTCCAGGTGACGACCGCCAAGCTGCCGTTCGGCGGCGTCGGCTCGTCGGGCATGGGCGCCTACCACGGCAAGTGGGGCTTCGAGGAGTTCAGCCACAAGAAGTCCGTGCTGACCAAGCCGACCCGACCCGACTTATCCCAGATGATCTATCCCCCGTATACAGAGAAGGCTTGGAAACTCGCGAGACGGCTGTTCTAGAAAGGAACCTCATGCCAGGAGTGCAGGATCGCGTCATTGTCGTCACCGGGGCCGGCGGCGGACTCGGCCGCGAGTATGCGTTGACGCTCGCCAAAGAGGGCGCCAGCGTCGTGGTCAATGACCTCGGCGGTGCCCGCGACGGTACCGGCGAGGGACATTCGATGGCCGACCAGGTGGCCAAGGAGATCAACGGCGCGGGCGGCCGGGCAGTCGCGAACTACGACAGCGTCGCAGAACCCGAGGGCGCCGCGAACATCATCAAGACCGCAGTCGACGAGTTCGGCAAGATCGACGGCGTGGTCAGCAACGCGGGCATCCTGCGCGACGGCACCTTCCACAAGATGGAGTTCGCCAACTGGGACGCCGTGCTCAAGGTTCACCTGTACGGCGGCTACAACGTGATCCGCGCGGCCTGGCCGCATTTCCGGGAGCAGAGCTACGGCCGTGTCGTCGTCGCGACCTCCACCAGCGGCCTGTTCGGCAACTTCGGCCAGGCCAACTACAGCGCCGCGAAACTCGGTCTGGTCGGCCTGATCAACACGCTGGCGCAGGAGGGCGCGAAGTACAACATCAAGACCAACGCCGTCGCGCCGATCGCCGCCACCCGCATGACCGAGGACATCCTTCCGAAGGAAGTCCTGGAGAAGCTGACGCCTGAATACGTGGCGCCCGTGGTCGCGTACCTGTGCACCGAAGAGGTCCCGGAGTCGGCGGCGGTCTTCATCGTCGGCGGCGGCAAGGTGCAGCGCGCCGCGTTGTTCCAGACCGACGGCGTCGCGTTCGACCATGTGCCGAGCGTCGACGAGATCGCCGGGAAGTGGGGCGAGATCACCGATATATCAGCGGCGCAGCCGGCCACGTTCAGCCTCCGCTGACCGGTCACGGATGAAAGCGCTTGTTGCGCGGGAGCTTTCCGGGCCGCCTGGACTGAAGTACACCGACGTCGATGATGTAGGCGGTGACGACGCCGTCGTCATCGACGTCGGTGCGGCCGGGGTGAGTTTCCCCGACCTGCTGCTCCTGCGCGGCGAGTACCAGCTGCGTCTCGAGCCGCCGTTCATCCCCGGCATGGAGGTCGCGGGCGTGGTCCGTTCGGCGCCGTATGAGTCCGAGTTCAAACCGGGCCAACGGGTTACGGCACTCGCGATGCTCGGCGGTTGGGCCGAGCAGGTGGTGGTGCCACCCGCCAATCTGAAGCCAACGCCTGACGAAATCGACGATGCCGAGGCCGTCGCGCTCCTGGGCAACTACCAGACGATGTACTTCGCGCTGGCCCGCCGAGGGGCGCTGCGGCACGGTGAAACCGTGCTCGTGCTCGGCTCGGGAGGCGGCATCGGCACCGCGTCCGTGCAGATCGCCAAGGCGCTCGGCGCGCGTGTGATCGCGATGGTGCATCGACAGGAGGCGACAGACTTCGTGAAGTCGCTCGGCGCCGACGTGGTGCTGCCGCTGACGGACGGTTGGCTGCAGACCGTGAAGGACCACACCGACGGTCGCGGGGTTGACCTCGTGGTCGATCCCATCGGCGGCGAAGCGTTCGATGATGCGATCCGGGCGCTTGACACCGAGGGTCGGTTGCTGGTGATCGGCTTTGCGGCAGGCGGCATACCGACGGTGAAAGTCAATCGGCTGCTGCTGCGCAATGTCAGCGTCATCGGCGTGGGCTACGGCGAGTACGTCAACCGCAAGCCCGGATCGCAATCGGTGTTCGAGTACGGGGTCGCCGAATTGGTCAAGGCCGGGCTGCGGCCGCCGCCGCCGATCAGGTTTCCGCTCTCGGAGGGCAGGGCCGCATTGCAGACCCTCGCCGACGGTGGCGTGCTCGGAAAGGTCGTGCTGGAACCGTGATGAGCGTGCGGGCGTTGGCGTTCGATGTGTTCGGGACCGTCGTCGATTGGCGTTCCAGCATCATTCGCGAGCTCGAACAGTTCGGCCAACGCCATGGGCTGCAACAGGATTGGCCTCGATTGGCCGATGACTGGCGCGCCGGGTATGCCCCGGCGATGGATCGCGTGCGCCGCGGCGAACTGCCCTGGACGAGGATCGACGATCTGCACAGGATGATCCTCGAGGAGCTCCTGGGTGCGGCTGGGATCACGTCGATCTGCAGTGAGGACGTCGACGACCTCAACCGGGCCTGGCATCGGCTCGACCCGTGGCCCGACTCCGTCGTCGGGCTCACGCGGTTGAAGGAAAAGTTCACCATCACAACGCTTTCCAATGGCAACATGTCGCTGCTGACCAACATGGCCAAGCGCGCCGGGCTGCCGTGGGACTGCGTGATCTCCGCCGAACTGTTCCACCACTACAAGCCGGATCGTGAGGCCTACCTCGGTTGCGCCGACCTGCTCGGCGTGGCCCCTGACGAGCTCATGCTCGTCGCCGCCCATCCCGGCGACCTCAAGGCGGCGCGCGGTGCGGGGTTGCAAACGGGGTATGTGGCCCGCCCGCTGGAGCGCGGCCCTGGGCACGATGCGCCAGGTGTCGAGCCGGGCGAGTTCGACGTCGTGGCGACGGATTTCGTCGACCTCGCCGAACAGCTCGGTGCGTAACGTGGTGTCGTGAACACCGCGTTGCAGCGGGCGGTCGAACTGCTCGCCGACCCGCCGTCGTATCCCGATGTCAGCAAGGGCTATCTCGACCTGCTGGCGAGCATCCCTGCCGCCGACACCCCGAAGAACACCGGCCGCATCCAGGCGGCGTGGGCCTCGCCCATCGGATCGATGCTCTACGACAGGGCGCAGCTCGTCGCCCGCCGGCTGATGACCGCTTTTCAGCACCCGATGGAATGGTTGGACATCCCACCGGGCGGCGTCGCCCTCGACGTCGGCAGCGGCCCCGGCAACGTGACCGCGTCGCTGGCGCGCGCCGCGGGGCCGGACGGGCTGGCCCTCGGCGTCGACATCTCCGAGCCGATGCTGGCTCGCGCGGTGCGTGCGGAGGCGGGGCCGCAGGTCGGCTTCCTGCGCGCGGACGCGCAGCGACTTCCGTTCCGCGACGAGACTTTCGATGCGGTGATATCCATTGCGATGCTGCAGTTGATACCGGAACCGTCGGCGGCACTCGCCGAGATGGTCAGGGTGCTGCGGCCAGGCAAACGGATGGCCGTGATGGTGCCCACCGTCGGACGTGCGGGCGCGCTGATGCGGCGGTTCCCCGACGGCGGAGCCCATTTCTTCACCGACGACGAGATCGCGGACACCCTCGAGGATCTCGGCCTCGTCCGAGTGCGCTCCAAGAGCTTGGGCACCATCCAGTGGGTGCGCGGGAAGCGACCGTGAGCACCGGCGGGATCATTCTCGTTGCGTTCGCCATCGCCGTCGGGCTGGTCGGCATCGTGGTCCCGCTGCTGCCGGGGACGCTGCTGGTGTTCGGCGCGATCGCGGTGTGGGCGGCGATCGAGCACAACGTCACCTCATGGGTGACGCTCGGTGTGGTTGGCGCGCTGATTGCGGTCTCGACGGCGATCAAATACCTGTGGCCCGTGCGCCGCATGCGGGCAGCAGACGTGAGCACGTGGAGCCTGGTGGCCGGTGCGGTGCTTGGCATCATCGGATTCTTCGTGATTCCGGTGCTGGGTCTCGTGATCGGCTTCGTGCTCGGCATCTACCTGGCCGAACTGGCTCATCGGCGCAACCAGCGCGCGGCATGGACGTCGACCGTGCACGCGCTGAAGGGTGTAGTGCTCTCGGTAGGGGTGGAACTGTGCGGCGCGTTACTTGCCACAGCGGCCTGGGCTGTCGGCGTGTACCTGACCCAGTAACGGTTATCGCGGCGGCGTATCAGGCCGCGGTACGGAGGCGATGATGGCGCGTACGGTCCGCCGGCACCGGCCACACTGCGCACCGGCTCCGCATGCGTCCGCAACCTGCTTGGTCGTGGCCGCGCCTGCGACGACCGTTCGGGTGACCGTGTCGCTGGTAACGCCGAGGCACAGGCACACATACATCAGGAGCCGGTCCCGTTTCCGTCACCGATGCGCATCATGTGCGCGAACCTGCCGATGAACAGCGGCGGATAGGCGCCGACGCCCGCATCGGAAAACCATTCGGCGGCGATCTCCGGCCGGTTCAGCCAGCGGCCCACGCTTCCCTCATCCGACAACTCGTGCAGGAACATGACCTCGCGCGGATCGTCGAACGCTTCGAAGATGCGCACCCGCCGAATTCCCGCTTTCAGGAACAAGTCTCGCGTCTCGCGCACACGGGCCCGGAACAAGGAAGCGTCGTCGACGACCATGATGCCCACGACGACGATGCCGGTCGGCGCTGTAGCCGGATCGGCGACGAAATCGAACCGTTCGATGAGTTCACCCGCGAACACCGCGGGCAGATCCTCGACACCGACGGCGTCGAACCATTCGAAAAACGCGCGGGAGCGCAGCAGTTCGGCGACCGGTTCGCGGGTTTCCAGCGCAATCGTCACCAACACGCGCTCCGGATCGGTGGTCGAGGTGTAGACGAACACGTGGTGCGCGCCGAGCGCGGCGAGACCGTCGCGGCGTCGCTGAAGCAGCGGCCACACCCGCGTCGGGTCGGGCACGCGGTAGTCGGTGGTCAACACCAACGAGTGCGTTTCGGGAATCATCGTCGGCAAACGAGGCTACCCGCCGGAGAACCGGGTTCTTGCTGAAACTATCCCAGGAGCGCGGCGCGTACCCGCGCGACGTCGCCGGTGGTCACACCCGCAGCGTCGAGGTAGCCCGCTAGCGAGCCGTAGTTCTGCTCGATCGAGCGGCGGGAGGCGTCCAGATAATCCTCCCGGACGCCAAGCACCTCGTCGGTCAGCCTCGCCTCGGCGAAGGTGAGTATCTCGTCCGTCTCGGACCGGTCGCGCACCGACTCCAGGAGCTGTTCCCGCAGGCGCGGCACCGCGGCGTTGCTTCGCAGGAAGTCGGCCATTACAGCGTCGCGGTCGACACCGATGGCATCGAGCACGGTCGCCACGGTGAAGCCGGTTCTGTCCTTGCCTGCGAAGCAGTGAGCGATCACCGGCCGCTCGTCGGCGAGTAGCGAAATGACTTGCCGCACAGCACGTTGCGCACCACCGAGGGTCGGGAACCGAAGGTACTCCTCGATCATGAATCGGTGCGCGGCCACCGCGACGTCTTCGTCGTCGGGCTTCTCGCTCATCATCTTCTGGAACGCGGTTTCGTGCGGTGCCTCACCGGCGACGGCGGCAACTTCGTGGAAGTGCAGCAGGTGTACTTCGACACCTTCGGGCACCAGCCCTGGACCGTGGCGCTCCACTTCGCGGGCCGATCGCAGATCGGCGACATCCGTGATTCCCAGCTGACGAAAGACCTCGCGGCCCGTGTCGTCGAGCTGGCTCAGCTCGCTCGACCGGAAGAATCGGCCCGGTCGTACACCGGTCTCCGCGTTCACGTCACGAAAATTCCACGCCCCCGACAGTTCCCCGACGCCTACCGCCACTAGCTCGTCACCGCCGCTGCGAAGGCACTCTTCTCACGGCCGATCTCCGCACGCGCGACGGTTCGCATGTGCACCTCGTCGGGGCCGTCGAACAACCGCATCGCGCGATGCCAGCTGTAGAGCCGGGCCAACGGGAAGTCGTCGGATACGCCGGCTGCGCCGTGCACCTGGATCGCGCGGTCGATGACATCGCATGCCACCTGCGGCGCGACTGCCTTGATCTGGGACACCAGCAGGTGGGCTTCCTTGTTGCCGTGCGCATCGATGGTCCATGCGGCCTTCTCGCAGAGCAGCCGCGCCTGGTCGATCTCGTTGCGCGAGCGCGCGATCTGTTCGCGTACCACGCCCTGTTCGGAGAGCGGCTTGCCGAACGCCACCCGCTTCTGCACCCGGTCGACCATCAGCGCCAGCGCCCGCTCTGCCGCGCCCAGTGCGCGCATGCAGTGGTGGATGCGCCCTGGGCCGAGCCGGGCCTGGGCGATCGCGAACCCCGTGCCCTCCTCGCCGAGCAGGTTCTCCACCGGCACCCGCACGTTGTCGTACACGATCTCGCAGTGCCCGTGCTGGTCCTGCCAGCCGAAGACGGGCGTGGACCGCAGAATGTTCACCCCGGGTGTATCGATGGGCACCAGCACCATCGACTGTTGGGCATGACTGGCAGCATCGGGGTTGGTCCGGCCCATCACGATCAGGACTTTGCAGCGCGGGTCGGAGGCACCCGTCGTCCACCACTTGCGGCCGTTGATCACGTAGTCGCCGCCGTCGCGGGTGATCAGCGTTTCGATGTTGCGGGCGTCGCTGGAGGCCACCGCGGGCTCGGTCATCGAGAATCCGCTGCGAATCTCACCGGCCAGCAGCGGCCCCAGCCACTGCTTGCGCTGCGCCTCGGTGGCGAACAGGTGCAGCGTCTCCATGTTGCCGGTGTCCGGCGCGGCGCAGTTGATGACCTCGGGAGCGATCTCCAGGCTCCAGCCCGTCAGCTCGGCCAGCGGCGCGTACTCCAGATTCGTCAGGCCCGACTCGGCGGGCAGAAACAGGTTCCACAGCCCGCGCTCCTTGGCCAGCGCCTTGAGTTCCTCGATGACCGGCGGCACCGTGTGATCGTCGGGACCCGCCTCGTGGCGGTAGCGGTCGTATTCCTTCTCGGCGGGGAAGACGAACTCGGTCATGAAAGCGGTCAGCCGCTTGTGGTAGTCCTGCGCCTTGGCCGACATCGCGAAGTCCATGCCAGCCACGATATGACACCCCTAAAAGAAGGGAATCTCGGCAGGGCATCAGGCGTAAAAACAAGTCATGACAGAGAGTCGACCGCTGTTCCCACCATTCACGCTCGACACCGCGAAGCGGAAGGTCCAGGCCGCCGAAAACGCCTGGAACACCCGCGACCCCGAACAAGTCAGCCTGGCCTACACCGTGGACTCACACTGGCGAAACCGCGATCAGCACATCATCGGCCGTGAGCAGATCGTCGCCTTTCTGACCCGCAAATGGGAGCGCGAACTGGACTACGTGCTCCGCAAGAGCCTGTGGGACTTCCACGAGAACCGGATCGCGGTGCGCTTCCAATACGAGTGCCACGACGCCTCCGGTCAGTGGTACCGCAGCTACGGCAACGAGCTGTGGGAGTTCACGCCGGAGGGCCTGATGGCGCGCCGCGAGGCCAGCATCAACGACGTGAAGATCGACGAGTCGGAGCGCCGCTACTTCGGCCCACGGCAGAAATCGGAGTACGGGCTCGACTTCCCGCTGTGGTGACCGACCCCGGTCCGACCGGGCCGAGGTTTCGCCGTCAGGGCCTGAACCAGGGTCATGTGCTCGGCTGGGATACGGGCGCAGATGCAATCCCAGTACCACCCGTTTCGGTGTCGCTCATCTGTGCCCGCAGCGGAATCGAGATGGTGATTTCGGTTCCGGGCGATGTCGAGCGCACGTCGCATTGGCCCCCAGCCGCCAGTGCCTTCGCGCGGATCGATGCCAGACCGATGTGACCTTCGAGGGCCTTCTCCGCGATCACGGCTTGCGAGATTCCTACTCCGTCATCGGCAACACGCAGCGAGCCCAGCCCATCGTCGCGCTCCAGGTCAACCCAGACACGTTGGGCGCGCGCATGCTTGATGACGTTTGTCAACGTCTCGCGAGCCGCGCTGTAGAGCACATAGTCGGCATCGGTGCGCATGCCATCAGGCCAGGAACGCGCATCTAGCTCGACGGCAAGTTGGGTACGGGAAGTGAGGCTGTCGGTGAGCGCAGACAGCGCGGCTTTGAGGCCCAACCGCGCCAGCACGTCTGGATGCAGTTCGCGGACCACATCGCGCAACAGCTGAGAGCATTCGACGAGGGCCACCTCGACCCGATCTGCGGCGACCATCGAGCCGTCCCGCACGTCCTCCATGTCTTGGCGAGCAACCAGAACGCATTGAAGGGCTCCATCGTGCAGGCGCTCGGAAATCGACTGCCGCTCATGCTTTTCCACTCCGAGCAGATCCTGCAGCAACTGCGTTCGCTGCCGCGCCAGCTCTGTGATCGTCTCAACTTTGGAGCGTTGAATGAGCGACAAGGCGACCGAGCCGCCGGCCAATCCGGCCAACACCAGCGAGCTCAACACAATTGACGCCCACGGCTCATAATTGGAGGCCTGGGTGATCCAGCACGTGGCTATGAACGCGGACATGGTGGGGATCGCCACCAGCCCGCTGATGACTGGATCCAACTGGGCCGCCGCAATCAACGGGATCAGGAAGAAGCCGGTCCTCATCACGTTTGATGTCCAATCATCGGGTGAGGTGAGGCCGGTAAATACCGAGAGTACGGATACGACGGCGACGTCGCAGGCGAGCGCCAGCAGCGTCACCACGGTTCGGGTCATCACCACCGTGTGGGCCGCTGACCGCAGCGCCCAGGCGCCCCAGCACCCGACGATCACCGCGTAAAGGGCCAAGACGGCTACGCAGATCTCCAGGTTTGTGTGCGGTGGCTCAGCTATCAGAGTCGCGGCGGCAAAAATGATCAGCACGATGCGCAACGCGAATTGCAATACGCTGCTCAAGAAGAGGTACCGCTGAGAGTCTTGCGGAAACTGCCGCGCCACAGGATCGCCCGCATATTCCTTCTGTCCGGGCATGGCTGGCTCCCGTCCTCGTTGCGATTGCGCCAGGATAGCCGTGGAATGCGGCCGTGGGCAGGCGCCCTCAAACGCCGGGAACTGGCGCTCGACCGGCCGCACCACCGTGGCTACCGACCCCGACAAGACTGCGTCCGGGAATCGCGTATCCGGTCTCGGTTGCGAAGTCGGCAAGGGCCGATTCGGCGTCGCTGCGGATCGCCGAGGTGATGTCGTCGGGTAGCGAGGACAGCAGCGCGGCGATCGGGCCTGCCAGCGATGGCACGATGCTCCACCACTCATCGAAGGAGCCGACGTGCATCGGGACGGCGACTTCGCGAACGTCGACTCCCTGAAAGCCGGCGGCGGCCAGAACGTCGGCCAGCGCGCCGCTTTCCGACAGCGAGAAGGGACCCGGCGTGCCTGCGGGTGGAACCGGGGCGCCGAGCTGGCCGCTTACCCCGTCGAGCAGTGCGCTCAGCCATGGATTGGCCGCGGGTTCGCCCCACACCGCGAACACCGCCCGGCCCGGGGGACGCAAGACACGCAGTGCCTCCCGCGCCGCCGCGGTCGGGTCGGCCACCAGCATCAGCGCCTCGCGGCACAGCACCTTGTCGTACGACGCGTCGGGCAGGTCGAGGCGCTCCATGTCCAACTCGCGGATGACGACATTGCGCAGTCCGCGGCGCGCTGCCCGTTCCGCGGCTATCGCCGTCATTTCCGGGGCGACGTCGGACAGCACCACTTGGCCGTCGGCTCCGACGATTTCGGCCGCGGAGAACCCGACTCCGCCGGGGCCGCACCCCAGTTCGAGCACTTGGTCGCCGGGCTGCACGCCGGCGGCGGCCAGCATGGCCGCACCCACGACGGTGCCGCGCTCGTCGACGAAATTCGCGTATTGATCCCACGACGGGGCCGCCGCGGACCACATCGCGTGCAGCGGGTTGGTCACCTCGAAGAGTCTAGGAGCACAAAGGGAGAGGCCCTCCCCGGATTACGCCGCCCAGGGAGGGCCTCTGTGGAGGTGGTCTGACTATTCGCCGGCAGGGAGGTCGATGGTGAACGAGCGGTCCTTGTGCCACCGATGGCCGGGCATCACGACGACGGGTGGCCGGGCGATGGTGTTGGGCTTGGCGACGATTCCGGGCCGAGGCGTCGGCTCGTAGGAGTACGTGCCTGCGTTGGCCATGCCCGCCAGCCCGAGCGCCGCGCCGCCGAGGATGCCTGCGGAAACGGCGGACAGTGCGATGTAGCGGGTGATATTCATCTGAGGTCTCCTGTGGGGGTGGGCTTTTCGGTTCTGCCGCCGGACGTTTCGGCGTTGACACAACTCTCTCGCATCGCGCTGGCCGCGTCTGTCCGGCGATCGGCGGTTGAACAGGTGGAATCCCGTGTCCCCCGATCGGGGGAACACGAACGCCTGTCGTCAGGTAACCCGCGGCCTTACTGATAGGGCGAACAATTACGCATCTCCGCAACGAGACTGAGGAAGGCCGAGTCAACGATGCACCGAAAGCCTCACCCGCGTTCCATCGTCGCCGTAATGACGATGAGCGCCTGCGGAGCGACCATCCATGTCGCGAAGGATCGGCCGACAACGGTCAACCCGCCATCGGCCGAGCTGCCGGCCAAACTCTTCGCCGACGACTTCCGGGGTGTGTGTCAGGGTGCCACCGAGTTGTCGGGCAGTGACGACTCGTGCCCGACGATCCTGTCGTTCGACAACGACAATCAAACGAAGGTCTACGACACGCCGCCGTCGAGCGACGACTTGGTCGCGTTCCTCAAACCGTTCGTACAGCCGTGAGCCTGTCGCGAGCGCAAAAAGAAACCCTCCCCGGGGCTACTTCGGGGAGGGTTCCGGTCTGGGGTTGTCAGCGGGTGTAGCCCGGCTGCAGGTTCTCGAGGTGGTAGACGCCGTGGTGCCAGCGCCAGCCCGGCAGGGCCTCGGGCGCCGGGTGGGCCTTGACGTCGGGCGTCGCGACGACGGCCGGCGGGCGAACATCTTCGGTGGTGGACGCATTGGCCGCACCGGCCAGGCCGAGGGCGGCACCGCCGATGATGCCCGCCGAGACGATCGGGAGGGCGAAATAGCGGGCGAAG
>Ga0207665_10003243_pt1 | contig 10897 bp, 13 predicted proteins | sample LARL112metaG_FD_184351 | JGI IMG/M metagenome (GOLD analysis project Ga0207665, IMG submission 184351) | Corn, switchgrass and miscanthus rhizosphere microbial communities from Kellogg Biological Station, Michigan, USA - LAR L11-2 metaG... | ecosystem: Host-associated > Plants > Roots >...
AGACCGAACCCTGAGCAGTCGACAGGCGGAGCCACCGTAAATGGAATCTGGAAAGTGGATTCGATCATTGCGCGACGAGCGGCTGATCAAACCGAGCGATGTTGAGCGGATTACCAGAAATATTGCCGAAAAAAAAGGCAACACTGACTTTTATGTTTCGCATTCCACACTGGCCGACATCGAGGCTGGCTCCATTCCAAGCATTCACAAGCTTTTCAGCCTCGCGATTTGCCTGAGAGTGCCATTGAGCGAACTCTTCCTTCCATTTGGAATTGATCCCGGCGAGGCTTCCTCTTCCCATGCTGAGTTCGATAGCGATGCTCTTATTCCGGCTTCGTCGCCTTCGGACCCGGCCTTCCGATTCCAGCTCAATTTCGACGTGAACTATAGCAAAGAAGAAACCAATCTCTTGCGAATGTCCCCGCAGGATGTGGACAAGCTTCCGTCATTTTTTCGGGCCCGGCTCGATCCTTTGCGATATCGATACGCCGTTATTGGATCGCGAGACGACGCCATGTCCGACCTGCTTCCCCCGAGATCACTGGTCGAGATCGACACCGCCCAAAACACAGTGCAGGTGTTTCCGTGGCGGACGCTCAGGGATCGCCCTCTGTACCTGGTCTGGCACACCGACGGGCATTCCTGCTGCTGGTGCCAAACCGATGGCCGGGAACTAACCATGCTACCCCACCCACTCTCGCGTCAGCCGGTGCGTCGATTCAAGATGCCCAGCCAAGCCTCAATCGTCGGCAGGGTTACAAACGCCTGGCTGTCCTTTGGTTCAGATCAGCTTCAACCGGCAGGCTGATTCGCAGGGTGTTCGCTAAAATCCAGAGCGGTTCAAGATTGCTAAAGCCATTTCAACGTTGAGGCAGAAGAGGTCGCGGTAGATCTGCAGTGTCAGCACCGGCACCGTCGCACGATACGCCTCGAGCGATTCCCAGGTCCGGAGAACAGTTCCTCTCTCGGCCCGTGCGAATCGAATGTATTCTTCCAACTGAAGTACGTAGTCTGAAATTGGAGCCGCGAGCAGGCGCCGAAAAACAAGATCATGGCACCCGCAGAGCACCCGGTGAGCTTCCTCCATGCCAATTCTCGGAGAAAGTTGAGGGTGTAGATAGCGCCCACTGTTGCAGTCTCTCAACGACGCCAGATACAGCATCCTGGTGAGGTCATTGGGCAGATCATCGAGTCCTGCTAGGCGATCCCAGCTTTCCAAAAAATCCGGGCGCGGACTTCTGATTTCCATTCGGTTGGGCCTGACCGCCTCGAAAGGGTCGATACTAACCTCCTGGATTCCACCACGCAGGGCCCGCATTGCAACAATTTTGGTGACGCTCTAGGTTACGTCGGTTTTTCGACGATTCAATAATTGTTAAATATTACACGCAAGATTTGAAGACAATGAGATCACCAAACGCGTGGGGTTATTTTCAGCGTCCGTACAATTTAATCGAATAATCACTGAATAAGTAGGCCCTTGTCAACCAATTATGAGCAGTTCTGCCGTAGCCCCTAGCGCTAGTCCGTTCGCCGGCCACGCGCTACTTATCTCGAATGACTTGACGACGGTACGACAGATTACCGACGCGATGCGTCAATTTGCTTTTTGCCTGGAGATTTGCTCCGGGCTGGCTGCGGCTGCGACATTCATATGCACTCGCAAGTTTCAGGCGATCGCCCTGGACATCGCATCGGCGGAGGAGTTGTCGAACGTTATGGAAGTTATTCGTAATTCACCGTCGAACCAGACCTCTGTCACGTTAGCGATCTTAGACCTCGGTTCTCGCCCGGATTCGCGGATTCGCCCGAATTTTATGATGCACCGGCCACTGACAGGTCCTTTGATCGAAAGCACTCTGAAAGCGGCCATGGGGCTCATCATTCGCGACCTTCGGCGATATTTCCGCTGCCCGGTAAAAGCGCAGGCCCACATTGACATCGCCGGCCGGCCGCAAATCGAGTGCGAAATGATGAATATCAGCGAAGGCGGCATGGCGATAAATACTTCAATTCCCTTCAACTCTGGGGCGGTGGTAAAAATGCAATTCGTACTTCCCGATACGCCGCATGTATTCCGCGTCGATGCTGAGGTTTGCTGGTCTGACAACAGAGGCCGCGCCGGACTGCACTTCGTCTCTCTATCACGCGAGCAGAAAGCAAAGCTACAGGGCTGGCTCTCTAAAAAAATCGAACAGGGCTTTCCAGACGCGGTTAAAAAACTCTTCGAAAGGGCCTGACGTTCTCCATCGAACTGGGGCCAAACTAAAGCATCGCTGACCTCTGTAACTTGGCTCAAACAAAGATGTGAGTGACACTTGTTCCCGACATAATGCCCTCTCAATCGACATCTGTCTTTCCCGAAACCGGCAACAGATCTTCCCTGTTGGCCCGGCAGATCGAAGGCCGTGAATCATGGCTATGGGGTTTCGCCGTAACTGTTACCGTGGCGCTAACCGCCGGAATCGTATTCCTTACCTTTTTTGATGATCATGCTGCAGTAACCGCCGCCGGGACTCAATATTGGTCTGATCTCCGAGACTGGGTTCGAGGACTGGCCGCACTCGTATTGCTATTCGATATATACACAGTCTTTCAGCACTTTCAGCTTCGCCAGATTCGCAAGGATCTCGCTGAACGTGACGAATTATTTCAACTCATAACCGAGAATGCTGCCGACATGATCGCCGTTATCGATGCGGAGGGTCGTCGGCTATACAACAGTCCCGCCTACGAAAAGATTCTCGGGTACACGGCTGAGGAATTGAATAGTGGCTCCTCGGTGGATCAGATTCATCCGTCGGATCGAGAGCGCGTCTTGGAAGCGGCAACCAAAGCCCGCGCTACTCAGCGTGGCCAAAGGTTGGAGTACCGCATGCGTCACAAGGACGGAAGTTGGCGCATTCTGGAATCAACAGCCAGCCCGATCCAGAAGCCTGCCGGGAATGACCGGCTGGTTATTGTGAACCGCGACATTACTGAACGCAAACGCGCGGAAGAAATGTTGGCACACAGTGCCTTGTTTGATGGGCTGACGGACTTACCTAATCGTGCTCTCTTTTCAGACCGCTTGCAGCACGCGCTGATGCGCGCTCGGAGGCACTCCGATTACAAGTTTGCCGTGCTCTTCGTCGACGTGGACGAATTCAAAGTCGTGAACGACAGCCTCGGTCACTCCGCGGGTGACGAACTGCTGATGCAGGTGGCAAAGCGCCTGGTCGCCAATTTCCGGGATACCGATATGCTTGCTCGGTCTGGAGTATCTGATTCGCAGACCGGCAAAGACGGCGTGGCCAGGTTCGGCGGTGATGAGTTCACTGTCCTTCTCGAGGATGTCTTCAATCCCAGCGATGCCATCCGCGTTGCCCAGCGCATCCAGGCGAGACTAGCGCTCCCTTTCCATATCCAGGGGAAGGAAATAGTCATCTCAACCAGCGTTGGTGTGACATCAAGTAACAGCTCATACACCGGCGCAGAAGAACTTCTCCGTGACGCCGAAATCGCCATGTATCGGGCCAAGCGGGCCGGCAAAGCACGCTGTGAAGTCTTCGATCCTGCCATGCACGCTAGTGCAGTCCAGCGGCTGACACTAGAGAGCGATCTGCGGCGCGGACTAGAAGCCGGAGAGCTGATTGTTCATTATCAGCCGATCGTTTCTTTGACGAATGGCAAAATCGTCGGCTTTGAAGCATTAAGCCGCTGGCAGCACCAGAATCGGCTAGTCCCGCCGGCTGAGTTCATCCCCATCGCCGACGAAACCGGTCTTATTCTGCCCTTGAATCGAGCGGTCGCTCTCGCAGCTTGCAGGCAACTGCAGGCCTGGCAATCGGAATTCAAATGCGACCCTCCCCTTACGATGAGCGTGAACATCTCTCCCAAGCAATTTGCACAAACAGAATTGCCAAAGGAAATCGCTTCCATCTTGAATCAGGCGAACATAGCGCCGACTTCGCTCACTCTGGAGATCATGGAGACCGTCGCAATGGGAGACGCGGATCGGACACTGTCTCTGCTCTGTGAACTGAAGGCGCTTGGCGTCCGGCTAAGTCTTGACGATTTTGGGACCGGATACTCGTCGCTGAGCCGTTTGCCACGCTTCCCCATCGACTACCTAAAGATAGATCGAGCTTTTATTTGTGAGATGAAAGCGGATAACGAGAGTCACGAGATTGTGCGCCTCATAACCAAGCTTGCACACAGCCTGGGCTTAAAAGTAGTTGCTGAAGGGACAGAAACGGAGGCGCAGATTTTTGATCTGAGGCAGTTGGACTGTGACATGGCCCAGGGCTACCTCTATTCCCGCCCAGTCAGTTCCGAAGCCGCCTCAGACTTGCTCACCCGCAGGTACGAAAAGGCGTTCTCGATAAGCTCTTGAATGCTTGCGAATTGTTGAATCAAAAGGGACACCGTCCAGATCTACTCAAAAAACAACCCTATAACCCGGGTTTTGGCCTATCACATCGAGAAGATGGCCGATCGTAGCGCGCACAACTAAGCAATCACTCCGCACCTTCAACGCCGATTCCTGAAGATAAACCGCAGCCGGTGTTCGCCACACCACCGCTATAGATTCTCTAGAAGCCAGGATTCGACCTGTTCCGTTTTCGTAACAGAAATCGTTTTTCAGAAGTTCACAGGCCTCCGACGGCCTATGATCGCGGAACTCGTAGGGCTTTTCGCCGCTGATGGGGCGCCGGCGACGCACCTATCAAAGGGGAGGTAGAAAGTCGTAACACTATTTGACGACGGACTGTTCCTCGGCTCGGCCAGCGTGCTTGTCATCGTAGTGGCCGCAGTTCTTGCATTACCGCTATGGTCGGAGAACCGAAGTGAGCCAGACACAGACGACGAAGAGGTTTGGCCGTAAAGCTTACGATGGCCGCAAGGGAGCGCTCCAACCGCGACCGGAAAAAAGAGGCAGGCTTAACGAGCCTGCCTTTTTTGTTGGGATTCAACCTCGATGATCGCGCACCCGTGATATCTGCGAACCCGTCCACTTCCAGTGCCTCGACGCGGATCGAAGGCGGTTCTTTACCATCGATCCGGAATCGAGACTCCGAACCCTCACATTCGCAATTCTTTCGGAATTTTATTCCCGACAGCTGAAAAAGGTGACAGAGTCAAAAAAGCGCAGGCCGAAAGCGGCAACGCCCGTCAAGAACAGGAAGCGCATCATTAGCAAACAGTTCTGTCGGCATTCCCTTTGCATCAACCGCAACGCGAATGCCAGCCCGTTCACACCGGCTCCGTTCGATGGCGTCGCCGTAGAACAACCAACCGTCTGCGATGGCGTGAAATCTTTCCCAAATGCAAGAACAGCTTGCCGCGGCATACCAGCAAGCCGTTGCAAATCAGTAAGTTTGGTTGCGGGGGGTGGATTTGAACCACCGACCTTTGGGTTATGAGCCCAACGAGCTACCAGACTGCTCCACCCCGCGATTTGATGATAACAACCGCGCTAGTGAGCGTCAAACCGTGCGGCCACCGCCAGCTGTAATTTCCTCGCGATTGTTGATCCGCTATCAACCAGCTCTGGTCTCCACTGGCTTCGCGTTCAGGGTTGATGCGCATCATCTTCTAGGAGCAGCCTTTATGAGCGGCCCTCAGGATTCCTGCGTTTGCATCAAGCGCGGACTGCCTTGACTTCTAAGTACTCGGCCTCTACCTCTGTAGTCCCAGCCGTGGCCTGATTGTGTTCGCGCCACAACGATTGCAAAACAGCAGCCAGACGTTTCTGCCCGTCGGCATCGAGACGCGAAAAAGCCATCTTGGTTGGTCCGAAATATTCGCGGAAAAAATCGACCACCTTTTCCGGAGCGAAGGGATATTGGAAATGCGCTAAACGCTTAGTCGCGCTGAGACTCGCTACTGCATTCCCAAAGCGCTGGCGCACGACCTGTTCGTCGCCCCACAGAACCGGGGGAGGAACTCCCGGCGGAGGTGGAACCAACTGAGCGGTTGCGCGGAACGTCTTCCCAACGAAACCTTCCGGCGTCCAGTTCGCCATGGCAATCCGGCCTCCGGGCTTGCAGACGCGAACCAGTTCGCTCGCGGTGCGCTCCGGCCGAGGCGCAAACATTGCGCCAAACATTGTGATCACTGCGTCGAAAGCCGCATCAGGATACGGAAGAGACTCCGCGTCTCCCTCTTCGAACCTGATCGATAGTCCTTCTGAAGCTGCACGGGTTCGGGCCTGCTCGAGCAGATTGGGCGCAATATCCACGCCGGTCACGTCGGCGCCAGCGTGAGCCGCCGGAATTGCAGTGTTACCGGTTCCACAGGCGACATCCAGAACCCGCTGCCCGCGTTCGATTCCGATCCTTTGAACGAAGACTTCGCCTTCTTTGGCAGCAAACTTTGCGACCTCGCCAAAATTACCCGCCATCCATGTCGACTTAAGGGCAGACTTCAGTTGCGCCAATTCCGGAGAGACTGATTCCATGTGAGGAACTCCTGCCAGCCGGGCTACAGACAGAATTGCTACTGCTTCATCTTCGGCCGCTCGCACGCGTCCACGATTTTTGTGGGATCAATAGCGGCATCATCCAATTGCTCGTGCAGAATCTTGCCGTCTTTGCCTATCAGAAAATTCACCCGACGGGGAGCTTTGTATTCTTCGGAGTAGATGCCGTATTTGTGGGTGACATCTCCGCCCCAATCGCTGAGCAGCGGGAAGGTTACGCCGATCTTATCGGCAAAGGCTTTGTTCGCGAAAGGACTGTCCATGCTCACACCCAGAACCTGGGTGTCGGTAGCTTCCAGGCGCTTTAGATTCGCCTGAAAGTTTTTCATTTGCTGGGTTCAACCCCCGGTGAAGGCAAAGATGTAAAACGCCAGCACAACCTGTTTTTTCCCGCGATATTCGCTCAGGGATATCTCCTTCCCGTTGTCGGCCTGAAGCTTGAAATCGGGAGCCATATCGCCCACTTTGGGCATGACGGCAGCCTCCTTCGGAGCGGCATTCGCGATTGGAGAAAGCAGGGTACCCGCCACAATCAGGGTGGCCAGCAATTTTTTCATCGTGATCTCCTGTGCAGCGAGTCTAACGGTCGGCTCGCGATCCGGTCAATCCGGAGATTGTAAAATCTTCTTGGCTCTTCCTTGGACCGGGCATTAGGACGGACAATTGCGCGAGGTATTCAAACGAGCTACATTTCTCGCGTAGCACATGAGCCTACAAACTCTCAACGACATCTTTTTTTCTATCGCCGGCCGCGATCAGCCGGAGTTCATGCTGCGCGCCACCGCCGGCGGATGGGAAGCCATCTCATCACAGCAGTTTGTGGCAAAGGTCAGGGCCACGGCTGCGGCGCTGCGGTCCTGGGGAGTCTCGAAGGGCGACCGCGTCGCTATCCTGAGCGAAAACCGTCACGAGTGGGTGGTTGCGGATTGCGCCTGCCTGCTGCTGGGAGCGGTTGTAGTGCCGATTTACACAACGCTCACGGCCGAGCAAACGGCTTATATGCTGTGCGATTCCGGCGCCCGCGCGATTTTCATCTCCAACCAAAAGCATCTCGAAAAAGTATTTTCCATTCGCGAATCGACCATGATCGAGAAAATTATTTTGTTGGATGAAGTAGCCGACCCGCGCGCAGCTTCCCTGTCCGAAATGATGCGGGCCCATCCTGCCGATCCGCAGCTCGACTCAACTGGTCATAGCGTTCGGCCAGACGATTTAGCCACCATCATCTACACGTCTGGCACCACCGGAGTTCCCAAAGGCGTGATGCTGACGCACGGCAACATGGCCTCGAATATCAACTACTTCTTGCACGAGTTCGGATTTCGCGAGGGAATGCGCTGCGTTTCATTTCTTCCGCTATCGCACGTGACCGCACGATCGGTTGATATGGGCATGCTCTACAGCGGAGTCACTCTCGCGCATCTGCCACAGCTCGAAAAACTGCCGCAAGCATTCCTTGAAGTTCGCCCGCATATTCTGTTGAGCGTGCCGCGCGTCTACGAGAAAGTGCACACACAAGTTGACCTGCAGGCCGCCAAATTTCCTAAGAAGCAGATTTACCACTGGGCACTTGGTGTGGGCCGCAAGCATCGTGACGAAGTTCTGGCCGGCAAGACGCCTGGGGCATTTTCTTGGAAGCTCGCAAATCGCCTGGTTTATTCAAAGATTCGCGCCGGCATCGGCGGGCGCGCCAGCCTGTTCGTCTCCGGCGGCGCACCCCTGGGACGTCCTCTCGCCGAGTGGTATGCCGACGTCGGCATTCGCATTCACGAAGGCTACGGCTTGACTGAGACATCGCCCGTGATAGCCAGAAATTCTCCGGTCGCACACCGTATCGGTAGCGTTGGCAAGCCACTGGAAAATGTTCAGGTGCGGATCGCTGACGATGGCGAAATTCTGGTGCGCGGGCCGTCGGTGTTTCACAGCTACTGGAACAAGCCGGACGAAACCAGCGAGGCGTTCGTGAATGGCTGGTTCAAGACCGGCGATATAGGACGTATCGACGAAGACGGCTTTTTGTATGTGACTGACCGAAAGAAAGACCTGATCAAGACCTCTGGCGGAAAATTCATTGCTCCCCAGCCGATCGAGAATGCGCTCAAACACAATCCATTGGTCGCGGAAGCTTTGGTGGTCGGAGACAAGCGAAGGTTTCCCGCGGTGCTCATATTCCCGAACTTCGCTGCCCTAGAGATCCGGGCGCGGGAGAAAGACCTGACGTTCTCATCACACAAAGAATTATGTGAGCTGGCACAGGTTCGGGCGCGATACGCAGAGATAGTTTCTGAGTTAAACGCGAGCCTGGCGCACTTCGAACAACTCAAGGAATTCAGGATTGCGAGCGAAGAACTTTCAGCGGCGAATGGAACTCTGACCGCGAGCCTGAAATTAAGACGCCGGGCAATCGAAGAGCGCTATCAAAGTTTAATCGACGAAATCTACGCCGAGCCGCATGCGTGAGCCGCGATTGAAGCCCGCACCTCTCTGCTGACGCTTCCGTGGAAGAGCGGCTCTTTAGAGCCGCGTAGTCGAGGCTCAAGAGCTGACGCCCTTTTAGGGCCGGGCTAAAGCCCGTTACTCATAGCCGCTCTATCTACGCGGCCATGAATGGCCGCTCTTCCACGTTACCCCCACCGCCTTACCCACGCACGAATTACAATAGTGCCCATGTCTGATCCTCTTATTATTGCCGGACGTGAGTTTCGCTCGCGCTTGATCGTCGGCACCGGAAAGTACAAGTCTTTTCAGGAAACGGCCCGCGCCCTCGAAGCCAGTGGCGCGGAGATCGTCACGGTCGCGGTACGGCGGGTGAATCTCGACCGTAGCAAAGAATCGTTGCTCGACTACATTGATCCCAAAAAATATTTCCTGCTGCCGAACACAGCCGGTTGCTACACAGCCGACGAAGCCATCCGCGCGGCACGGCTGGGACGCGAGGTCGGAATATCCGATTGGGTGAAGATCGAAGTCATCGGCGACCAGGCGACACTCTATCCGGATGTTCAGGCGACCCTGGAAGCCACGCGGGTATTGGTAAAGGAAGGCTTTACAGTTCTGCCGTACACATCCGATGACGTGGTATTTGCCAAACGCCTACTCGATGCCGGCGCGGCAACCATCATGCCGCTTGGCGCGCCCATCGGCAGCGGCCTCGGAATTCAAAATCGCGCCAATCTTCAGATTCTCCGCGAGATGATCACCGGCGTCCCATTGATCGTCGACGCCGGCGTGGGCACAGCTTCCGACGCAACCCTGGCCATGGAACTCGGCGCTGATGCCGTATTGATGAACACCGGAATCGCCGGCGCGCAAGATCCAGTTCTAATGGCAGAAGCGATGAAGCATGCGGTCATCGCTGGCAGACAAGCGTACTTGGCCGGGCGTATGGAGAAGAAACTGTACGCGACTGCGAGCTCCCCGCTCGAAGGCGTGGTTCGGTAAAGATAATTAAAGATAAATGACCAGGAACGCTCGGATCCGAATGGTCGAGGTGGTGACGCTCCTGCCCGCGACCCTGGTCCTGGCGCCGCTCGCCGCGTTCGCCTCGCTCGGAATGTTCTTCGTTATTGCGCAAGACGTAATCAAAGGCCCATTTACGTACTCGACAGATGCAGGTTTGATCAAGGCTTTGTTCTGGCTTATAGGAGGAGTGCTCGGCATCGTTGCGGTATGGCTTGCGGTTGCTCTTCCCTATGACGCAATCGTCCGCTCGGCTGCGCTGCGGATCGGAATTTTGTTGGGAATTCTGGTGGGGATTGGGGATGCGGTCCATTTACTGTGGACGATGGCTCGCGACCAAGGCACTGCCGTCACCCTAGGCAAGGTCGGTTGGGCTGTTTGGATACTGATGCTGGCAGGCCCAGTCTGCACCGGCATCCACCAGATGTTCCGGTTGATCACGAATCACACGGTCGCAGCGATCCCGGTTGAGCCTGCGCATGGCTGAACTCTGCTCGGACTCTGACTTCTCCAAAACAAAAGGGCGGCGCAAGGCCGCCCCTAAACTCTAGCTAAACCACCTCACAGCATCTTCACGCTATCCACGTGAATGGAATCTCCGCTCACTTTGCCGGTGACGGCTACGTGATGGCCTTCGTGCCCGGTCAGTTTCTTGGGGTTGTCGACGGTGAGCACCTTCTGGTCCTCATCAGTGACGACGACCATCTTGGCGCCTTCCTTGATGCACTTCTTGGTGCACTCGGCTGCGCCCGCGTTCGCGCCTTTGGCGCCGCACTTCGAATCAGCAACATAGCCATTTACCGTGGTTGCGTCAGCCGCGAACGTGACACCCACAACCATGAATAAAACACAGACAGCCAGACAGATAAGCAGCAGCTTTCTCATAAATAAATCCTCCTCTTGCGCGGCTCGGCCGCGAAGACATTTTCCGCGATGCGCGAAACTATAACACAGTCGGCGCCGACGAATGTTAAC
>Ga0207665_10003244_pt1 | contig 10891 bp, 9 predicted proteins | sample LARL112metaG_FD_184351 | JGI IMG/M metagenome (GOLD analysis project Ga0207665, IMG submission 184351) | Corn, switchgrass and miscanthus rhizosphere microbial communities from Kellogg Biological Station, Michigan, USA - LAR L11-2 metaG... | ecosystem: Host-associated > Plants > Roots >...
GACCAGCACCGGCCCCGCGGCGGCGAAGGCCTTGCGCAGCGCCGCCTCAAGCTCGCCGCAATGCTCGACCCGCACCCCCGCCACGCCCTGGGCACGCGCCAGCGCGCAGAAATCCAGATGCGCCAGCGTGGTGCCGGGCGGGCGCGCGAGGCCGAAGTGCGGCGCGAACTCGTTGAGCGCGCGGTAGCTGCCGTTGTTGACGATGACGAAGGTGACGGGCACGGCGAGCTCGGCGGCGCTCCACAGCCCCTGGATGGCATACATGGCCGAGCCGTCGCCGATGAGGCCGATCACCCGCACGCCGGGTCGCGCCAGCGCGACGCCGACGGCCGCCGGCAGGCCGTGGCCGAGTCCGCCGCTCGCGCAGGTGTAAAAGGAGTCCGGCTCGAGCATCGGCAGGTAGTCATGCATCGGCCCGCGGCTGCTCGGGGCCTCCTCCACGATGATGCTGCCGGCGGGCCGCAAGGCCGCCAGCTGCTGCAGGAGGTAGCGGTCGCTCAGGCGATCCGGCGGCAGCGCTGGTGCGCGCGCGCGCGGCGCGGGCGCGGTGCGCACCGGCGCAGGTCCTGCCAGCAGCGCGCGGATCCCGAGCCTGAGGTCGGTGACGATCGAAACTCCCGCCGCCGCGCGCGCCGCCGCGGCGGGATCGTCGGTGAGCTGCACCAGCGCGGCACCCTGCGGGACGTGCGGGCCATCGCCCTCGACGTGATAGGTGAACACCGGCGCGCCGAGCACCAGGATGAGGTCGCCGCCGGCGAGGCGCGCGATGAGCTGCGCGCGGTCCGCGGGCAGGAAGCCTGCGAACAGCGGGTGCTGCTCCGGGAAGCTGTTGCGCGCGGACAGCGGGCTCACCCACACCGGGGCCTGGTGCCGTTCGGCGAGCGCGATCACCTCCGGCCAGGCCGCATCGCGCGCCACGGAGGCACCGACGACGAGCACCGGGCGGCGCGCGGCGCCGAGCAGCGTCGCCGCCCGCGCCAGCATCGCGGGGTCACCGCTTACCGTGGCGCTGACCTCGCGCGCCGGCACGGCAGTGCAGGGGCGGTCCCAGTCATCCACCGGCACCGACACGAACGTGGGGCCGCGCGGCGGCTGCATGGCCACATAGAAGGCACGCGCCACCGCCGCCGGCACATCCTCGGCCCGCGCCGGCTCGCAGCTCCATTTCACGTACGGCCGCGGCAGGTTGGCGGCCTGCTCGGAGTACAGGAACGGCTCGAACGGCAGGATCGAGCGCGCCTGCTGCCCGGCCGTGACCACGAGCGGCGTCTGGTTGCGGTACGCGGTGAAGATGCTGCCGAGCGCATGACCGACGCCGATGGCCGAGTGCAGGTTGACGAGCGCGGCGCCGCCGCGCGCCTGCGCGAAGCCGTCGGCCATCGCCACCACCACGGACTCCTGCAGCCCGAGCACGTAGCGGAAATCAGCAGGGAAGTCGCGGAACATCGGCAGCTCGGTGGAGCCCGGGTTGCCGAAGATGGTCGTCAGGCCGAACTCGCGCAGCAGGCAGAACACGGCCTCGCGGACGGTGGCGCTCATGGCTGCATCATCCGCCCCACGGCTCAGCCCGCAAGGGGTGCAGCCGCCGCGCCCGCGGCCAGCCGGCTCGGTGCGGTCTCCTTCAGTGCCAGCGCCAGCAGGGCGCCGGCGACGGCGAGGGCGGCCTGCATGAGGATCGGTGCGGTGAGGCCGTAGCGATCGGCTGCGGTGCCGGCGATGTACGGGCCGCCCACGCCCCCGACGATCTCCCCGATCCCCACCACGAGCCCGAGGGAAGTGGCGACGTAGCGCGCCGGGATGGTCTCGGACGGGATGGTGCCCATGAACAGCGGGAAGGTGCCGCTCGCCGACCAGCCGAGGAAGATCAGCGTCCCGAGCAGGTAGAGCGAGCCGTCGGCGTACAGCGCGGCGAGTGGCACCAGCACGCCGAGCAGGTTGAAGCCGACCACGACCGGGCGCCGGCCGAAGCGGTCCGAGAGGCGCGGCACGACGAAGCTGAAGAACGCGGCCGACAGCCCCAGCACGCTCATGAGCACGCTCATCGCGCCCGGGGAGATCTGGCGCACCTTGATATAGAAGAGCGGCAGGAAGGCCCACCCGAGCACCATCCAGGCGACCATGACGATGCTCATGAGCACGCACAGCAGCATGTTGCGATGGCGCAGCATGGCGAGGTGGCTGACGCCGCTGTCCGCCGCGCCGCCGGCGACCACCGGCCGCAGCGGCTCACGCACGTAGCGGGCGATCAGCACCGCCATCACCAGGCCGGGCACGCCCGCCAGGAAGAACGACGCGCGCCAGCTCCAGTGCGCCGCGATCGGTATCAGCACCAGCGGCGCGAGGAAGGAGCCGAAGATGTTGCTGCCGAAGTTCTGCATCACGCCCATGTTGTGGCCGCGGCGCGAGTGCTCCGACTCGCTCGCGACGAGCGACTGGCACACCGGCAGAAACGGTCCTTCGGCGAGGCCCATGAGCAGCCGTGCGCCGAACAGCGCCGCGAACGAGGCGGCGAGCCCGGACAGGAAGGAGCACAGGGAGAAAGCCACCGCGCTCGTGAGCAGGATCGCCTTGCGCCGGCCGGTGCGGTCCGACAGCGCCCCGCCGAGGAAGGCCGACAGCGCCCAGCTGAAGGAGAGCGCCGAGGCCACGAGTCCGACCTGCTGGTTGGTGAAGTGCAGGTCCGCGGCGATGAACGGCATCAGGTAGCTGGCCGCGTTGCGGTCGAAGAACAGGATGCCGAAGGTGATGCCGAGCACCCAGATCAGACGCTGTTCGTAGCGCATATCGTTCTGCACGATCCCCGCTTGAGGCCAGGCAGGCACTCTACCCGACCCGCCGCTGCCGGGCTTGCCCTCGGCAGCCACCGCCGCTTGCGCTGTTGGTTGAGCCGGTGGCCTTTCTGGCGGCGCCGGCGCCGTGCGGGTACAGTCGCGCCGGGGCCTAACAGCTGAGATTCGCGCGCACCGGGAGGCAGTCCATGGGTGAGGTGGGGTTCGGCCAGCCGGACGACGGCATCATCCAGATGGCCTACGTGGTGCCCGACCTGCGCGCGGCGATCGCGCACTGGACGGGCACGCTGCGCGTCGGCCCGTGGTTCGTGCTCGAGCATTTCACCGGCGATGATCCGGTCTACCGGGGGCAGCCCTCGAAGGCGGAAGTGGCGCTCGCGATGAGCTTCTGCGGGCACATGAACCTCGAGCTCATCCAGCCGAAGAACGAGGCGCCCTCGGTGTACCGCGAGATGATCGAGCGACGCGGCTACGGCTTCCATCACTTCGGCGTGGCGACCTGGAGCTTCGATGCCGCCGTGGCGCAGTACGAGAGCGCCGGGTACGCGCTGGCCTTTCGCGCCGCCGTGCCGAGCGGCGGCCGGGTGGGATACATGGACACCACGCGCGTATTGCCCGGCTACACGGAGCTGATCGAGCTCGGGGGTGCCTTCGAGGAGGTGTTCGGGCGCTTCCACCGCGCCTGCCGTGACTGGGACGGCAAGGACCCGATCCGCTCCTTTATCTAGGCGCCGCCGCTACGCACGCCCGGCCGCGGCATGCAGCTCGCGGTACTCCCGCGGCGTCACGCCGAACTTGCGGCGGAACACGCGACCGAAGTGCGCCGGGCTGTTGAAGCCGTGGTCAAAGGCGATCTCGGCCACCGTGCGCCCGAGCTGCACCGGCACCACGAGGGCGCGCGCGCACTCCTCCAGGCGGCGCCGCAGCAGGTAGCGGCCCACGGTCTCCTCGGAGCCGGCGAACAGGTGGTGCAGATAGCGCGGCGTGATGCGGCAGGAGCGCGCCACGCGGGTGGGGGTGAGCTGCGGATCGTGCAGGTGCGCCTGGATGTGGTTCAGGATGCGGATGCGCTGCGCGCTCGCGACCGAAGAGCGCTCGCAAGGCGCGCGCGGCACCTGCGCATAGGCGGCACCCACCAGGTCGAGGATCGCGACCGTGACGCGCGCGGCGGCGTCCGGGTCGAGATCCTGGTGGCAGGCGACCCAGAAGCTGCGCAGGAAGCGCGACAGCAGTGCGGCGACGCCGCTGCCCGCGGGCACCGGCACCGCGACCAGGGATTCCGGACAGGCGATCTGGCGGCGCAGCTGCGCCTCGGGGATGCCGAGCACCAGCATGCGGTTCGCGCCGGGGAAGAGGATGTCGTACTGGCGGGTGCTGTCGCAGAGCGTGAAGTCCCCGGGGCGCAGGAAAGCCTCGCGCCCGTCCTGGCGGTTGCGGCTCTCGCCGGCGAGCTGCAGCAGCAGGAAGAACAGCGAGCCGCGGGTGCGCGCGACGTGCGCGCGCGAATGGCGCACCGTCTGCGCCTCGGAGCAGGCCTCGGCGAGGCTCAGATCGCCGATGGCGGTGCGCTCGATCGAGCCGTGGAAGGAGCGCAGGTCCGCCGGATCCGACACCAGGGGCGAGAAGCTCTCGCCGGCGCGCGCGTTCCAGTAGGCGAGCCGGCGGTGCGGCTCAAGTCCGCTCGTGGTGAATGACTGCATCGCTACCATCCGCTCTTCCCCTTGCGAGCGCCTAGCCTTCGGCGCGCAGCTGCTGCTCGAGCTGCGCCAGGGTGCGGTAGCAGGGCAGCACCTGCGCGACGCTGGCATTCGGCTCGCGCTCCTCGGCGATCGCGCTGAAGAACTCGCGATCCTGCAGCTCGATCCCGTTGAGCGACACGTCCACGCGGGACACGTCGATCTTCTGCTCCTTGCCATCGATCAGCTCGTCGTAGCGCGCGATGTAGGTGCCGGTGTCGCCGATGTAGCGGAAGAAGGTCCCGAGCGGGCCGTCGTTGTTGAACGACAGCGACAGGGTGCAGATCGCCCCGCTGGCGCTTTTCAGCTGGATGGACATGTCCATGGCGATGCCCAGCACCGGGTGCAGCGGACCCTGCACCGCGTGCGCGATGGTCACCGGCGCGCCGGTCTGGTAGGCGAACAGGTCCACCGTGTGGGCCGCGTGGTGCCACAGCAGGTGGTCGGTCCAGGAGCGCGGCTGCCCGAGCGCATTGATGTTGGTGCGCCTGAAGAAATAGGTCTGCACGTCCAGCTGCTGGATCGCGAGCTCCCGGCGCGCGATGCGCTGGTGGATCCACTGGTGCGAGGGGTTGAAGCGCCGGGTATGCCCGACCATGCACACAAGGCCGGTGCGCTGCTGCAGCGCGGCCACCGCCTGGGCGTCGGCCCAGTTGTCGGCGAGGGGTATTTCCACCTGCACGTGCTTGCCGGCCTGCAGGCACGCGAGCGCCTGCCCGGCATGCAGCTGCGTGGGCGTCGCCAGGATCGCGGCCGACACGCCCGGGCGCGCGAGCGCCTCGGACAATTCCGTGGTGGCGTGCCCGATGCCGTACTTCGCGGCCATCGCACGGGTCGGCTCCAGCGTGCGCCCGACGAGGGAGACCACCTCCACGCCGCCGATCGCCTTGATGGCGTCCAGGTGCTTGGCACCAAAGGCACCGGCGCCGGCGAGGATGACCTTCATGGCAGGTTCTCCAGGATCAGATGACCCACCGCGGTGTTCGAGGCGGGCACGTGATAGAAGCGGTGCACGGTGCGCACCTTCGGGTTCAGCGCGCCGCGCATGATGAACCACATGACGAGCTCGATGCCCTCCGAGCCCGCCTCGCGCACGTATTCGAGGTGCGGCATGCGTGACAGCCCCTCCGGTTCGTTGATCAGGCGCTCGATGAACTGCTGGTCCCAGGCCTGGTTGATGAGTCCGGCCCGTGGCCCCTGCAGCTGGTGGCTCATGCCGCCGGTGCCCCAGATCTGCACGTTCAGGTCCGTGTCGAAGGACTCCACGGCGCGACGAATCGCCATCCCGAGCTCATAGCAGCGGCGGCCGGAGGGCGGCGGATACAGCACCACGTTGACGGGCAGGGGAATGACGCGCACCGGCCAGGCCTGCGGCTGTCCGAACAGCAGCGACAGCGGCACCGTGAGGCCGTGATCGACGTCCATGCGGTTGACGATGGTGAGATCGAAATCCTGCTGGATCACCGCCTGGGCGACGTGCGAGGCGAGCTCGGGGTGGCCCTGCACCACCGGCACCGGCCGCGGCCCCCAGCCCTCGTCCGCGGGCGCGAACTGCGCCGCGCAGCCGATCGCAAAGGTCGGCACGATGTCCAGGCTGAAGGCGGTGGCGTGATCGTTGTAGACCAGGATCACGACGTCGGGACGGGCTTGCGCGATCCAGCGCTTGGAGAAATCGTAGCCGGCGAACAGCGGTGCCCAGTAGGCATCCCCTGACTTGCCGTTGTCCAGCGCGGCGCCGATGGCCGGCACGTGCGAGGTGGTGACGCCGGCGGTGATGCGGGCCATTAGTTTCTCTCTCCGGTGCTGCGCGCAGCGCCCGTCGGGTCGACGTACGGTTGATCCATTGGGCGCTCCTCAGCGGCTCCAGTAAAGGCGCGCGGGGTTGTCGCTGAGCAGCTGCCGCTGCAGGTGCGCGGCGGGGGCGATCCTGGGGATGAAGTCCACCAGCGCGCCATCATCGGGCATGTGGGACTTGAGGTTCGGGTGCGGCCAGTCCGTCCCCCACAGCACCCGGTCCGGGAAAGTCTCCACCAGCCGCCGCGCAAAGGGCACCACGTCGGCGTAGTCCGGGGCACCGCTGCTGGAGAGCCGGTCCGGGCAGCTCACCTTCGACCAGATGTTGGGACGCTCGCGCATGAGGCGGACGAAGAGTTCGAACTCGGGGCCGTCGACGGGGCGCGTCACGTCCGGGCGCCCCATGTGGTCCACGACCACCGTGGTGGGGAGCGAGGCGAAGAAGTCGTACAGCTCCGGCAGCTCCGCGGCCTCGAAGTAGATGACCACGTGCCAGCCGAGCGGTGCGACGCGCCGCGCGATCTGCAGCAGCACCTCGCGCGGGGTGGTATCGACCAGGCGCCGCACGAAGTTGAAGCGCACGCCGCGCACCCCGGCGGCATCGAGCGCGGCGAGCTCGCGGTCGGTGACGCTCGCCGCCACGGTCGCGACCCCGCGGGCCCGTCCCTGGGAGGTCAGCAGCGCATCGACCAGGGCGCGGTTGTCGGCCCCGTGGCAGGTGGCCTGCACGATGACGTTGCGGTCGAATCCGAGGTAGTCCCTGAGGCCCCACAGCTTGGTCTTCGGCGCATCACAGGGTGTGTAGCGGCGCTCCGCGGCGTAGGGAAAGCGCGCGCCGGGTCCGAACACGTGACAGTGAGCGTCCACCGCGCCCGGCGGCGGCACGAAGCGCGGGCGCCGCGGCGTGGGATGAAACGGCAGCCAGCCCTTGTCCATCGTGAAGGGCCCGGAGGCCTCGCCCGCGGGCCAGAGCGCATCCCCGGGACGGATGCTCGGCACCGCACTCACAGTCCCCGCTCCCTGAGCAGGGCGTCGAGGCGCGGGAACACCCGCCGCGCGTTCCCCTCGAAGATGCGCTGCTTGTCGGCGGCGGGTATGGAGAGCGCGTCGATGTAGCGGCGCGTGTCATCGAAGTAATGCCCGGTGCGCGGGTCGATGCCGCGCACCGCGCCCACCATCTCGGACCCGAACAGGATGTTGCCGGTGTCGATGACGCGCACCAGCAGGTCGATGCCCGGCTGGTGATACACGCAGGTGTCGAAGAACACGTTGCGCATCACGTGTTCCTCCAGCGGCGGCCGCTTGAGCATGTCCGCGAGACCGCGGTAGCGCCCCCAGTGGTAGGGCACGGCGCCGCCGCCGTGGGGAATGATGAAGCGCAGCGCCGGGAAATCGCGGAACAGGTCGCCCTCGATGAACTGCATGAAGGCGGTGGTGTCGGCGTTGATGTAGTGGGCGCCGGTCGCGTGGAAGTTCGGGTTGCAGGAGGCGGAAACGTGCACCATCGCCGGCACGTCGAGCTCGACCATCGCTTCGTAGAAGGGGTACCAGTGGCGGTCGGTGAGCGGCGGGGAGGTCCAGTACCCGCCGGAAGGATCCGGGTTCAGGTTGCAGCCGATGAAACCGAGCTCGCGCACGCAGCGCCTGAGCTCCGCCACCGAGTGGGCCACGGGCACGCCGGGGGACTGCGGCAGCTGGCACACGCCGACGAAATTCGCAGGGTAGAGGTCAACCACGCGCCTGATGAGATCGTTGTTGGCGCGCGTCCAGGCGGAGGAGACCGCCTCGTCGCCCACATGATGGCCCATGGCCGAGGCGCGCGGGGAGAACAGGGTGAGGTCCGAGCCGCGCTGCTGCTGCAGCCGCAGCTGGTTCTTTTCGATGGACTCGCGGATCTCGTCATCCGAGATCGCCCCGGGGGCGGCGGGCGCGGCGCCGGGGTCCTTCAGGGCCGCGATCTGGGCGTCGCGGAATCTCTGGTGGGCGGCCGGTGCGGTCGTGTAGTGACCGTGACAGTCGATGATCATGTGCGCCTCCTACGACTTCGGCGGCGGCGTGCCCGCGAGCACGGCATCGAGCAGCCCCGTCAGCGCCTCATGGCTCAGCGCCTGCGGGTGGGCGGCGGCCCACTGCTGGCGCTCGACACAGCCACGGCTCATCCAGGGCTCCACGCCCGCCTCGGCCACCGTGCGCACCACCTCGGCCATCTCCTCGGCGCGGCGGCGGCCGTGCTGCACCGAACGGGAAATCATGTAGCGCGCGAGCCGGTCCCAGTCGCCCACGGGAAACAGGTCCTGCAGCGAGGCCAGCACCGCCGCCTCGACGCCGTGGCGGCGGGCCGTCAGCAGCGACTCGGCGAGCAGTGCCTCGAGCCCCTTGACGATGACGCTGCGGCACATCTTGGCCGCCGAGGCCGCGCCGATCGTGTCGGCATAGACCGCCGCGCCGCTGAAGCCGAGCCCCTGCGCGAGCGGCAGGAACTGGCGCGCACGCGGGCCCCCGAGCCACAGCGGCGAGCCCAGGCGTTTCGGGGCGATGGGCGACATGACCGCCGCCTCCACGTAGCAGCCGCCGGCGGCCTCGATCACGGCGGCGGCCTGCGCGCGGGTGGCCGGCGACACCGAGTTCAGGTCGAGGTACCAGGTGCCGGGCGTGAGCGCGGCGGCCGCTTCGGCGGCCGCGGCGTGGCACTCGCCCGCGGTGACCGCGGAAATGACCAGGGCGCGGGCGCGCACCGCGCCCGCCATGGAGCTCGCCGCCTTCAGGAACGGCAGCGTCGCGGCGGCGCGCCAGGGCTCGCTGCCGTCGAAGGTAAACAGGCGGTCCCAGGCGCACAGGTCCACGCCGTCGAGGCGGTGCAGGTCGCGCGCCAGCACCTGGCCGACCTCCCCGAGCCCGATGAGGCCGATGCGCCCGGGCTCGCTCATGCCGCGCCCCAGGCGCTCGCCGGCACAAACACCGTGCCCTGCATGAGCTTGCGGGCAGTGCGCAGCAGCGCCGAACGGTTCACCGTCACGCTGCCGCCCGTCACCGTCACGTCCATCTCCACGGTGAAGAATCCGCTCGGATGCTCGATCTCGAGGCTCTGCAGCCCGGAGCGCGGGGTAAGGCCTGCCACCTGTGCGGCCACCGAGCCCGGCGTGACGCAGGCGGTGGCGACGCTCACCGCGCCCAGCACCCCGATGGCCTCGTGCACGCGGTGCGGAATGAAGGTGCGCGTGTCGATGGCCCCGCCGTGCCGCGCCCGCGAGACGAGGCACATCTTCGGCACCGTCTTCTTCGCAACATCGCCGAGGGCCATGCGCGGACCCAGGGTAAGGCGCAGCCGCTCGATGCGCGCCCTGAGCGCCGGATCGGCCTCCAGCTCCTCGGGTGATTCATCGCCGCGCTTGCCCAGGTCCGAGGCGCGCATGAGCACCACCGGCATGCCGTTGTCGATGCAGGTGACCTCGATGCCTTCGCAGTGATCGAGGCTGGCACCGGTGGGAAAGAGCGCGCCGCAGGAAGCCCCGGCCACGTCCAGGAAGTCGATGGGGATGGCCGCCGCACGCCCCGGCACGCCATCGATGCGGGCATCGCCTTCGTATTCCACCGCGCCCGCAGGCGTGGGCACCTGCGCCACGGCGATGCTGCCGGTATTGAGCATGTGGATGCGCACCGCCGTGCGCTCCCCCGCGACCCTCACCAGGCCGTTCTCGATCGCCCAGGGACCCACGCCGGCCAGGATGTTGCCGCAGTTCTGCGAGTCGCTGACTTCCGCCTTGTCGACCACGACCTGCAGGAAGAGGTAATCCACGTCCGCATCGGCGCGCGCGGAAGGGCTGATGATCGCGACCTTGCTGGTCAGCGGGTGCGCGCCGCCCACGCCATCGATCTGGCGCGCATCCGGGGAGCCCATGGCCGCGAGCAGCACCCGGTCGCGCGCGGCCACCGCCGCGGGCAGGTCGCGCGCGTGGAAGAACAGCGCCTTGGAGGTGCCGCCGCGCATGAGCGTGCCGGGAATGCCGCGCAGCACGGCGCGTCACTCCGTCTGCGATTGCGGGCGGTAGATGAGTCCGCGCTCGGCGAGCTTGGCGCGCATGGTGTAGATGTCGAGCCCGAGTTCCCCGCGTTGCAGGCGCTCGCGCACCGTGGCCTCCTTCGCCTCCCGCGCCTCGCTCGCCTTGAGCACCGCGGCGGCCTCGCCGCGCGGCACGATGCACACGCCGTCGTCGTCGGCGATCACCACGTCACCGGGGTTGACGAGCCCGCCGCCGCACACGACCGCGACATTCACCGACCCCAGGGTCTCCTTGACGGTTCCCTGCGCGTGCACGGCCTTGGACCACACCGGGAAGCCCATGGCGGTCAGCTCGCACACGTCGCGCACGCCGGCGTCGATGACGAGCCCGCGCACGCCGCGCGCGGCGAGCGAGGTTGCCAGCAGCTCCCCGAAATAGCCGGCGTCCGAATAGGAAGTGGGTGCGACGACCAGCAGGTCCCCGGCCTGGCACTGCTCGACCGCGACGTGGATCATCCAGTTGTCCGCCGGGGCGACGCTCACGGTGACCGCGGAGCCGGCAATGCGCGCGC
>Ga0207665_10003245_pt1 | contig 10888 bp, 6 predicted proteins | sample LARL112metaG_FD_184351 | JGI IMG/M metagenome (GOLD analysis project Ga0207665, IMG submission 184351) | Corn, switchgrass and miscanthus rhizosphere microbial communities from Kellogg Biological Station, Michigan, USA - LAR L11-2 metaG... | ecosystem: Host-associated > Plants > Roots >...
GCACTCGCCCAGGAGCACGCTATGCGGTCCGAGGAAGCAGTGATCCTGGATCTCGGTATGGTGACCCACCACACTTCCGCTCTCGACGATCACATCACGGCCGAGCCGCGCGAAGGGCTTCATCACGACGTTCTCGTAGACGAAACAGTTCTCCCCGAGCGTCGACTCCGGCCATGTCACGGCCCGGGAGCTGACGTACGTGACGAACCGGTAGCCCCTGGCCTGGGCCTGCTCGAACTTCTCCGCCCGGAGCTGGTTGACCCGCTTCAGGCCCAGGGGAACCGCCATCAGATACTCGTCCGGCGGATAGCGCTGCGTGATCTCCTCGAACGGCACCACCGGACAGCCTCGCAGCTCATCCTGCTGGATGTGTGCCTGGTCCACGGTGAACGCCACGACCTCGTGGGGAGAATCGTGGCTCAGATAGAAGTGGTTCGTTTCCGCGAATCGCGCATTACCGAACAGCACCACCTTGCTCACGCTCGAGCTCCCTCGCGGTCGGCCGCCTGCAAGAACGCGGTCAGCTTGTGGACCGTAGGATAGCGAAACAGATCCGCGATCGCCACCGGCCGGGCTACGAGCGGCCTGACGCGCCGGTGAAGCTGGATGACCAGCAACGAGTGTCCGCCCAGGTCGAAGAAATCGTCGTGAACGCCGATCCGCTGGACGCCTAGGACTTCCTGCCAGATCGAGATGAGCTGCCGCTCCAGACCACCGAGTGGCTCGGAGGGAGCCGGCCGTGCCGGGACGACCGGCGCCGGCGTCGCGCCCGGTGCTCGAAGGGCCTTGCGGTCGATCTTCAGATTGGGCGTCAGCGGGAGCTCGCGCATCTCGACGAAATGCGACGGCACCATGAACTCGGGCAGCTTCGCGCGAAGATGGTCACGCAGGGCGTCCACGGGGACGCCGGAAGCTCCCTTCGGCGTCACGTACGCGACCAGGCGCTGGTCCCCGGGAGTATCCTCACGAGCCAGCACCACGGACTTGCCGACCGCCGGGTGCCCGTCGAGCAGGGCCTCGATCTCGCCCAGCTCGATGCGATAGCCGCGCAGCTTCACCTGCTCGTCGCTCCGGCCGAGGAATTCGACGTTGCCGTCGGAACGATAGGCCGCCACGTCCCCGGTGCGGTAGAGGCGTCCCTCGGGCTCGCCGAAGGGGTCGGGCACGAATCGGTCGGCGGTGAGATCGAGCCGCCTCCAGTATCCGCGAGCGACCCCCTTCCCGCCGATGTACAGGTCCCCCGGCGTGCCCACCGGCACCGGCTGCATGTGATGGTCGAGGATGTACAGCGCGGTGTTGGCGATCGGCCGTCCGATGGGAACCGTGGTCTCGCTGCCGGTCAGCGTATAGGTGGACGACCAGACCGTGGTTTCCGTGGGCCCGTACATGTTGACCACCTTCCCGAGGACGAGCCCGCCCAGGGTCTGCGCCTGTGAGGGAGACAGCGCCTCACCCCCCACGAGCATCGCCTTCAACCCGCGCAGGGCGAGACGTGACTCTCGATCGGCGGTCAAGAGAGTGGCCATCGAGGGGGTGCACTGCAGATGCGTCACCTTGTGGCGGGCGATCAGGGCCGGGACGGCCGAGGGCCCCGCGGCGGGCGCCGGCGCATTGCCGGCCAGCTCCCGCAAGCGGTTCAGATGCTCCAGATGCTGGAGCGCGGCCGAGGAGGCGACCCCGAAGTCGATCAGGCACGCCAGCTCGTCGATCCCGATGCTCTTCAATCGCTGAACCATCGCGAGGCAGGTCTCGACGGTGCCGAACAGGCCGCTCGTCTCGAAGTACCGCTCGAAGGCGTGGCTCAGGATCGCCGACTTCTCTTCGGGCGTGAGGCTCTCGGCCGCGAACATCTGGCTCAGGGTCTGACCCGTCGCGGAGGCGCGCTCCTTGAACGCCGGGAACGACCAGGCGGCCTGCTCGGTCAGGTCCAGCGCGCTGGCCAGATACCCGATCATCGGCTCGCGCACGACCTCCCGCACCTGGCCGTCGTCGTCCCCGACGAAGGTGTGGAGCATCAGCGTCACGTAGCCGTTACCCGGATGTCCGCTCTCTCGCCACGCGGTACGGTAGATGGCGAGCTTCTCGGCGAGCTGCTCCACGTTTTGACCGAGCAGGTGGGTGAGGACGCGGAAGCCGCCGGCGCCCGCCCTTCGAAACGTCTCCGGGTTTCCCGCCACCGTGATCCACACCGGCAGCTCGGCCTGAACGGGCCGGGGGAGGGTGCGGACCTCGACCTCCTTGTGGTCGGGGCCGGGAAAGCGCACCGCTTCCCCTCGCCACAGCCGTCGGACGATCTCGATGCCGCGAAACATCGTGTCGTGGCGATTGGCGTAGTGCTCCGGCTGCAGCACGAAGTCGTTAGGCTGCCAGCCGGAAGCAAACGAGATCCCGACGCGGCCGCCGGAGATGTTGTCCACCACCGCCCACTCCTCGGCGATCCGGATGGGGTGGTGCAACGGAGAGACGCAGCTCCCCGCGCGGAGGCGGATCGATTTCGTGATCGACGCCAGGGCGGCGCTGGTGACGGCCGGATTGGGATACAACCCGCCGAATGCGCCGAAGTGCCGCTCCGGCGTCCATACCGCGGCGAAGCCGTGCCGGTCCGCGAACCTGGCCCCTTCGAGCAGGAGCGCGTACTTGTCGGCCGCATTCTCTCCGTCGGCGCTGGCGAAATAGAACAGGCTGAAGTCGATCCCGGCCGCGCGCCCGCCCTTCTCCGACCCGTCGTGGAGGACCACCTTGAAGCCGCGCGCCATGGTCCAGAACAGCTCGAGCACCGAGATGTCGAACGAGAGACTGGTCACCGCCAGCCAGGTCCCGGGTGGATCGTGCGGAATGCGGTCGTCCATTCCCGCGAAGAAGTTCGTCACGTTGCGATGCTCCACCATCACGCCCTTGGGCCGGCCGGTGGAGCCGGAGGTGTAGATGACGTAGCTCAGGTTGCGGCCGGTCACGCCCCCATCCATCACCCCACCATCCAGATCGCCCTCGGGCTCCCGCTCGACGCTCTCCCAGTCGGTGTCGATGCACACGACCTTGGCGCGATGCGGGGGCAGCCGATGGAGCAGCCCCCGCTGGGTCAGGAGAATCTGGCATCCGGCGTCCTCGACCATCAACGCGAGGCGGTCCGCGGGGTAGGTTGGATCGAGCGGAACATACGCCGCACCCGCCTTGAGAATCCCGTAGACGCCGGTCAGGAGGTCGATGGACCGCTCCAGACAGATGCCGACGAGCACCTCCGGGCCCGCCCCCAGCCGGCGCAGGTGCCGGGCCAGCTGGTTGGCCGCGCGATTCAGCTCGTCGTAGCTCCGCTGCTGGTCGCCAGAGACCACGGCTATCGCGTCCGGCGTCCGCCTCACCTGTTCCTCGAAGAGCCCGTGCACGGTCGTGTCGTCGCGATATGCCTTGTGGGTGGCATTCCAGGTGACCAGAAGGCGTTCGCGATCGGCCTCCGTGAGGAGCGGGACCTGCGCGAGCGGTGTGTCGACGTGTGCAGCCACGTGCTGGAGGAAAACGGTGAAGGCGCCCTGGAGCTCGAGAATCCGGGCCCGATCGAAGAGCGCGGTCCGGTACGTCCAATGACTGGTCCGTCCGTCGCGCGAGACCGTGATCGTGAGATCGTTCTCCGCGGCGTCCTCCGGTGAGTCCCGTTGCAGGATCCCGACCGGCAGCCGCATGTCCCGGCCGCGCAGCTCTGGCGTGCGAGCGACGAGGGAGCGCGGGTACGTTTGCCTGGCCTTCACGCTCCCGAGCTCGTTCAGCACGACTCGAAGTGCAGCGTCCACGCTGCCGTCGACGTCCAGCGCCACGTGCGCCGGGACCTGAAGGGCGAAGAACCGCTCGCCGCCCGATAAGGACTCCTCCAGGCCCGCGTGTCCGAAGCCGATGTCGAAGGACGCCCGGCCCGAGATCCGCGCCAGGTACAGCATCAAGGCGGCCGTCAGGAAGTCCTGGGGCTCGCCCGCGGGGGCGGGAATCGGTGGGGCCACCAAGGCCGCGGTCGCGCGAGACTCGGCACGTTGCGGGCCCGCGCCCCGGTACCAGGAGGGAAGCTCCATGGGGGCAAGCTGGAGGAGCCGCTGCCGCCAGAATTCCTCGTACCGGACGATACCCCGGCCTAGCCGCGTGAGGGTCTCGGCCTGGTCGGATGGGAGGGTCTCGAAGCGGCACCCGGCGGTGATCCCGGCCGCGGCGAGGTCCGGCGCCTCGCCCGCGAGCGTCAGCAACCGGGGAATGACCACTTCCTGGGTCGACGTGGCGACGCGGACGGCATCACCGTCGACATCCAGCACCGTCCCCGGCGCGCTTGCCGAGACTGCCGGTAGCACCTCGAGCTTCGGCACGAGCAGCACGTGTCCGCCGCCGACCACCTTCGGAGCTTCGAGGGGATTCGGGTACGGCCCGAAATCGAGCGCGCGCACGAACGCGGCGATGTGCTCGGCGGGCAGTGTCCAGTCGATGCACCCCTGGGCCGCGGGCCGCGCGTGCTTGGCAAAGTACGTTCGCTGGGAGAGATCCTGGGGGCGGGCTCGCAGCGTCCCATCGCCCAGGGCACGGACCAGCTCCTCGAAGGAATCGATCCCGGCCTTGAAGCACTTGCGATTGAGCGTGAAGGCCGTGTCATCGGGGGCGAGCGCAAAGACCGACTGTTTCAGAATGGCGCCGGCATCCACGGTCTCTTTCATCTCGTGCCAGGTGACGCCGTGGGACGTCTCCTGATTGAGGATGGCCCACGTGGTCGCGTGGAGCCCGGCGTACCTCGGCAACGGGCCGTCGTGAAAATTGATGGCGCCCAGACGGGGCAGCGCCAGGATCCGAGCCGAGACAAGGGAGAGGTTGGCGATACTGAACAGGTAATCGACGGGCCGACCATCGATCGCCGAGAGCAGGTCGTCCTGGCGCGCGACCCAGGGGATCCTCTGTTCCTGGGCCCAGTCCTGGATCACCTCGTTGGTGGACACGATCGCCTGGATCGTGTGCTTGTGGCGCAGGAGCGTCTCCGCGCAGGGGATCAGGAGAGGTCCGTCTCCCAGAATGAGTGTGCTGAACGTCAGGAGGAGTGAGCTCAACGTCATAGGCGGGCGGTGCGGCGGCGGCAAAACCCATCAACAAGCACGTACCGTGTTCCTTCGGTCTATGCGACCAAGAGCCACTGAGTTCGGTCGGGTCCCCCGGACCCCCCATCTCCTATACCATGACCGGCCCTGCCCCGCTCGGGCCCGCCTTGGCCGCTTCCTGCATGGGCGTGCATTTCATCGGGGGTTCCTCCGATTCAATAGGTACTTAGGTGCGGGCATTGCCGGGACGCCACGACGAGCCCCGCGGGGGGCAGTGAAGGTGACCCTCGCACGCCGCGCTCGGACCGCTCGGCTTGACACGCCCCATCGAGCCGCCTAACGTCTCTGCGTAGTCCCTCGGGGGAAGCTAGATGGCATCGAAGGAACCGTTCTCGACTTTCCCGCATCCGGACCAGGAAAGGCGGGTGATGGCGGCCTGGGAGCGATTCCTGGGTCGCCGTGACATGCCTCCTCATGCCGTCCGGGATGTGATCGAAGGGTCGTGGGAGCGCTGCACCTCCTCGGGAGTGGATCCGGGGCGCTCGCAGGCGGCGATGCCGCTTCCGGAAGAGGCTCTCCGGGCACTTCAGCACGCGCATCGTGACCTGATCGGGGCGAGTGCGTCGATCACGGAACAGGCCCGAGACTTCCTGGCGCAGTCGGGCACCTTCATGATTCTCACCGATCCCACGGGGGTGATCCTCGAGACGGTCGGCGACGCGGCGACGGTGGAACGGGCCCGGAACATCCGGCTCGAAACTGGAGCGGCCTGGGACGAGCGCGCCTGCGGCACGAACGCCATCGGAACCGCACTCGCCCTCCGTGGACCGGTGCAGGTACACGGCGCCGAACACTTCTGCTCGGGAATCAAGCCATGGACCTGTTCGGCGACGGTGATCTGCGATCCGATCCATGGCGAGGTGATTGGGGTATTGGACGTGAGCGGGCCCCGGGACTCGTTCAGCCGCCATTCCCTGGCATTGGCGGTGATTACGGCCGGCCGCATCGAAGGGGAGGTGGCGAGGCGCACGATGGAGCTACGGCACCATCTCCTGCAGGCCGGTCCTGGGCGGCCCACGGCGGGGGGCTTGGTGTTCTTTGACCGCAAGGGCCGCCTGGTCGAGGTGGATCCTCACGCGGCGCGCTCCTTGAGGACGATGGGGGTCGAGCTCGAATCCGCGCCGGGCCAGAAAGTCGATGCCTTGGATTTGGATACAACCCGGGGGTTGGGAGCCGGCAAGGCGCGGCTGCCGGAATGGCTGAAGCCAGAATGGGTCGAACCGATCCGGCGCGGGGGGGAGCAGCTGGGAACGATCGTCGTCCTTCCGGAGCCAGTCCGGTGGGGACGGGTCCGGCGCGGGGGCCTATCTCGCGTGACGACCCGGGGCACCGGCGTCGACCCGGGTGGCAGCGGCCAGATCGTCGGGAGCAGTGCGCTCCTGCGACAGGCCCTGGAGAAAGCCAAATTGCTGGCGGAGGTGGATGTGCCCGTGCTGTTGCTCGGCGAGACCGGGGTCGGCAAGGAGCAGTTTGCGCGCGCCCTTCATGATGGGGGGCCCCGGACAGACCGTCCCTTCGTGGCGGTGAACTGCGGGGGGCTGCCGCGTGAACTGCTCGCGAGCGAGCTGTTTGGCTACGTCGACGGCGCGTTCACCGGCGCCAGACACTCCGGGATGGTGGGCAAGATCGAGTCGGCAAGCGGCGGCACATTGTTCCTCGACGAGATCGGGGAGATGCCGCTGGAGCTGCAGCCGTACTTGTTGCGCGTTCTCGAAGGTGGGGAGATCTATCCCCTGGGGGATGCCAAGCCGCGAAAGGTCGAGTTCAGGCTGGTCGCGGCAACCAACAAGGACCTGCGGGCCGAGGTGGCGGCCCACCGGTTCCGTTCGGATTTGTTCTACCGGATCTCGGTGACCTCGCTACACATCCCGCCGCTGCGCGAGCGTCGGGAGGACATCCCGGCTCTCGTCGAGCACTTCAGTCGTGACGTGGCGCTGCGTCATGGTGCACGCATGAAGCAGTTCGAGCCGGAGGCGCTATCCGCGTTGGGAAGGTACACGTGGCCGGGGAACATCAGGGAATTGCGCAACGTTGTCGAGGGAGCGGTCCTCATGGCGACCGGAGAAGCGGTGACGGTCTCGGACCTTCCCCCGGATATCACTACTTCGCTTGAGCAGGCACGAGCCAAGGCGAGCGCTCCAACATCTGCCCCAACCGTCGTGGATCTGGAAGCGGTCGAACGCGCCGCGATCAGCGCCGCCATCGTGGCGTGTCAGGGCAATCTGACCCTGGCCGCCAAAGAGCTCCGGATCTCCAAAAGTACCCTCTACTTGAAGGTCAAGAAGTACGGTCTCGACAAGGTGGTCCCGGACGCCAGGGTCAGCGCCCGCTAGCGCTCCCGCCGTCTCCATCCCGCAAGATCAGCCTTGAGATAGACCGGGCGGGGCCGTCGTCCGAGTCTCGGTCGCGGCCGAAATTCGGACGCCCGACCAAGGTGCCGCGGCGAGATCTCTCCTTTCGCAAAAGCGCGTGCTTACGATCCCTCGTCCCGTCCAGCCATGGCCGGCATGTCCATTGCTCTCCGGACGATGTCATGGGTACGCCGACGTGGAGCCTACGGAAGAACCAGCAGGGTAGCGGGCCCGGTCCGGGCTTCCCCGTGGAGATCCCGCCACAGACCAGCCCACTCCTCTCCCCCAGATTCCGGCGCGTCATCGAATACATTCAGCAACACCTCGACAAGGACCTCTCGCTCGCCGAGCTTGCCGCGGTCGTCTACATGAGCCCCTACCACTTCGCGCGGCTCTTCAAATGCAGCACGGGTGTGCCGCCCCACCGATTCGTGGTCCAGCAACGCATCGCCCGCGCCTGCGCAATCCTGGCGATGCCGGAGCCGTCCATCGCGCAGGTCTCGCGGATGGTGGGCTTCCGGTCCCCGAGTCATTTCACCACGGTGTTCCGCCGCGCCACGGGCATCACGCCCAAGGGATATCGAACCGGCACTTTCAGAGAAGACCGGCCCGGCCGGGAAGGAGGGTGAGATGGATTTCACTGCGAACGTGGTGGAACGGACTTATCAGGAAGCCGGGGTGGACGAGCGAGCTCTGTTCTTTCCTCGAAAAGCGATCGATCCGGACGCGGCCCTCGTGGAGCAGATGCGCAGAGGGGAAGCGGGGGCGGTCGAGGGCCTCGTGGCCGCCTACGGGGACCGCGTGTACCGCCTGGCCATTCGCATCACGGGCAACGCGTCGGACGCCGAGGAGGTCGTGCAGGACGCCCTGTGGGCGGCGAGTCGCAAGATCGACACCTTTCGGGGGACGGCCGCCTTCGGCTCCTGGGTCTACCGGATCACCGCCAATACGGCATATCAGAAGCTGCGGGGGAAACGGAGCAAGCGGAGCGAAGTGTCCTGGCAAGACCTCGCCCCGTCATTCGACGACAAGGGCCAGCGTATGGAAGTGACGGTCGACCGGTCGAAGGGGCCGAAGGATCCGGCGGTCGAAGGCGAGCTGAGATCGGTGCTCTGCGGCGCCATCGACGAGCTGCCGGTGAACTTCCGCACGCCATTTCTCTTGCACGATGTCGAAGGGCTCTCGAATCCCGAGATCGCCGAGACGCTGCATCTCAAGCTGGGCACCGTCAAGTCGCGCGTGCACCGGGCGCGGCTCTTCCTCCAGAGGCGCGTGGCGGACTACGTGTGAGCATGTACGGAGGGGGACTCTCATGATCACGAAGCACAGGCGGTACGTCCTCGAGCCAAAGACCCAGGCCTTCGTCGATGCCCTCGGCGCGCGGGGGAGCAAACCGATCCACGAGCTACCTTATGGAGAGGCCCGCGAGGTCCTCGAGGACGCGCAGGCGGGAGCGACGACGTTGCCGGCCGAGGTCGAAGAGAGGGTCCTCCCGATCGGGCCGACCGGAGAGGTGGCCGTTCGTATCTATCGCCCCATGGGGACCCAAGGCCCTCTGCCGGTCGTGATGTACTTCCACGGGGGTGGCTGGGTGCTGGGTAGCAAGCACACGCACGACCGATTGCTTCGCGATCTGGTCAATGGCAGCCACGCCGCATTCGTATTCGTGAGCTACACGCCGTCCCCGGAGGCGCAGTTCCCGGTGCCGATCGAGCAGGCCTATGCGGCGACCGCCTACATCGCGGAGCACGGCAAGGAGCTCGACCTCGACACGAGCCGGCTCGCGGTGGCGGGTGACAGCGTCGGCGGCAACATGGTCGCGGTGGTCACGCAGCTCGCGAAGAGGCGCAAAGGGCCGGCGATCCGCTACCAGGTGCTCTTCTATCCCGTGACCGATTCGAGCCTCTCTCAGGATTCGTACGAGGAGTTCGCCGACGGGCCGTGGCTGACCAGGGCGGCCATGGAGTGGTTCTGGGACGCCTATGCGCCCAACCAGGAGGACCGCCGGAAGATCACGGCCACTCCGCTATCGGCGACGCTGAACCAGCTGGAAGGCCTACCACCCGCGCTTGTCATCGTCGACGAGAACGATGTTCTCCGCGATGAGGGCGAGGCCTACGCCCGGAAGCTCATGAAGGCGGGTGTCGATGTGACGGCCGTGCGCTTCCTCGCTACGCACCATGACTTCGTCATGTTGAATGCGCTGGCCGATACGCCCGCGGCGAAGGCGGCAATTCAACTGGCCTCCGACAAGCTCATCACCGGCCTCTATCGGTAGCCGACTGGGAGCGGGAGGATCGCTGATGACGGCCTCTGAACTACGTAGGATTGGCATCGCCCCACTCCGTGACATCGCGTGGGGAACGCATCTCTGCTGCTTCGTCCGCACGACCGAGGATCTGTTGGCGCTGGTGACGCCGTATATCAAGGCCGGACTTGAGAGTCACGAGTACTGCATCTGGGTCCTCTCGGGTCGACTGACGAAGAACCTAGCGGCGGCGGCGCTGCGACAGACGATTCCGGATCTGGATCGTCACCTCGACCAACGGAGCCTCGATATCGTCGATGCCCGTGACTGGTATCTCGAGCGAGGGCGCCTTGATCGGCGGAGGGTTATCCGTAGCTGGTTGCACCGACTGAGACACGCGGAGGCGCAAGGTTTTGCCGGGTTGCGGGCCGCCGGGTGCGCGGACTGGGTAGAGAGCAAGAAGAAGTGGAGGGACTTTCTCGAGTACGAGGCCGTGTTGAACGAGGCGCTGCGGAACCGGCGCATGATCGTCCTGTGCAGCTACCAGCTCGCGACTAGCCAGGCAACCGACCTGCTTGATGTGGCGAGCGCCCACCAATCGGCCCTTGCCTGTCGAAACGGCACCTGGCAAGCCGTCGCTTGGAGAAATCTGAGCGGACTGACAGATCGATACGCCGCGCTCTCGCCACGGGAGCGCCAAGTGCTCCATCTGGTCGCAGGAGCTCACACGAGCAAGGAGATTGCCGACCGCCTGTCGATCAGTGCCAGGACCGTCGAAGTGCATCGAATGAATCTGATGCGCAAATTGAATGTGCGGAACCACATCGAGCTTCTTCGCGAATACACATAAGCAGCGTGACTGGTGATTCGCACTGCAAACGTTCTGCGCCTCCGGTGTCAGTGATCGCCGAATTCGACAAGATCGCGACCGGCGAGAGGACCCCCGGCCTGCTGCAGTCGGCCACCCGTCGCGAGCCCACCGAGATCGATCGCCGCGAAGCCGAAACTCTCGATTAGCTCCTTGATGAAGGCGGTCGTTTCGGGATGGTCTCCCGAGACGAAGATCACGCGACGTCCTCCGCTCTTCACCGGCCCTTCATTGAAGCGGGCGGTCACGATCGAATTGAACGCCTTGACGATGCGGGCACCTGGCGCGAGGGCCGCCACGACCT
>Ga0207665_10003246_pt1 | contig 10887 bp, 10 predicted proteins | sample LARL112metaG_FD_184351 | JGI IMG/M metagenome (GOLD analysis project Ga0207665, IMG submission 184351) | Corn, switchgrass and miscanthus rhizosphere microbial communities from Kellogg Biological Station, Michigan, USA - LAR L11-2 metaG... | ecosystem: Host-associated > Plants > Roots >...
CTGGCGCGTGTACGAAGTCCCTATCTCCTACGCCGGCCGCACCTACGAAGAAGGGAAAAAAATCACCTGGAAAGATGGCCTCCAGGCCCTGTGGTGCATCATCCGCTACCGCTTCCCGGACTAACCCTTAGCCCGTGCGCTCGCGCACGAAGCCCTAAGCGTCACGCCTTATTCGCGTGCTTGACTTTGCCCCCGCTTAACGTTCGCTTCTTTGTAGTGGCCGACGTTAGGGAGGTTCTTTCGCAACTTGCCCGTTCGCTACGGCATTTACAATGAATATTTACAAAAAATAGGAGCAAGGACCCCCGTCCACCTCCGTGCCCTGACGAACTCGCCCCACTCACGCTATTCTAGGTTCGCATGCCTAAGTTCTACATCGAGCAGTTCGGCTGCCGCGCCACCCAAGCCGATGGCGCCGCTATCGAACGGCAACTCCTCGACCGCAGCTGCTCGCTTGCCGATTCTCCAACGGCCGCCGACGTCGTGGTCTTCAACACCTGCACGGTCACGGCTGCCGCTGACGCCCAAGCCCGCGATGCCATTCGCAAGCTCCACGCAGCGAGCCCCGCAACGCGCATCATCGTCACTGGCTGCTACGCGCAGCGCGTCCCTGAAGAACTTGCCACGCTCCCTGGCGTCTCACTGGTAGTGGGCAATTCCCACAAAGCACAAATTCCAGATTTAATTTCGCTCACAGCCGAACCAACTCATTCCGCCTCGCCAAACTTTGTTCCAATTGAAGACGTGTTGCGCTCGCCGATCTCATCTCCCGTACGGGCGCAATATATTGCGCCCCAGTTAGCAACCAATTCGACTCTGGGGACTTCCGCGCATCCGGCAGCACCAATTCTAATCGGCAACATCTTTGATCAACGTGACGTCCTCGTTGCTCCCGTTCTCGGTGGCGAATCCCACAATACCCGCCCTACTCTAAAAATTCAGGACGGTTGCAACAACCGCTGTGCCTTCTGCGTAATCCCCTTCGTTCGCGGAAAAAGCCGCAGCCTTCCTCCGGAAAAAATCGTCAACGAAATTCACAATCTCTCCAACGGGGGCTACCAAGAAATCGTTCTTAGCGGCATCAATCTCGGCGCCTGGGGACGCGATCTTTCTCCTCGCCGCGAGTTTCTCGATCTGCTGCGGCAAATACTCGATAAAACTTCCGTCGCTCGCCTCCGCCTCAGCTCTATCGAACCGCTCCATGTGACTCGCGACCTCGTCGCTCTCTTCGCATCCTCATCGCGTCTCGCTGAACACTTCCACATGCCGCTGCAATCCGCCTCCGACAAAATTCTTGCTGCCATGCATCGCTGGTACCGTTCCGAACATTACGCCCGCCGCATCGATTTCATTCGCGAGCAGCTTCCGCATGCCGCGATCGGCGCGGACGTGATCGCCGGCTTTCCTGGCGAAACCGAAGCTGACCACGCCGCCACTCTGAATTTCATCGACTCCCGCCCGTTCACCTATCTCCACGTTTTTTCTTATTCCATCCGTTCCGGCACACGCGCAGCGTCGCTTCCCGACCAGGTTCCCCAAACCACGATCAAGCGTCGAGCTCGCGAACTCCGCGCCCTCGGCGAAGAAAAATCCGCGGCCTTTCAGCGCAGTCAGTCGGGAAAAACTCTTTCGCTCCTCACTCTTCGCCACCCTGATTCCAGTCCCTCGAGTGAATGGACCCCCGCGCTCAGCTCCAATTTTCTCAAGCTTCGTCTTGCCGGCCGCTGGTCGCCCAATCAATTTGTGAATGCAATTTGCGCGTCGCATCCGGATTCAGTATCCGTCGCGTATACTTCTGAATGCGCGGCTGAATGTGCGGCCACATCTTGCAGCTGGTCATCCTGAACCTATCCGATAAGGAGAGGTGAACGGATCTCAAACTATGAACCGGCACCCAACCCGCACTCGAAGGAAGTCCTCACAGTGAACATCCTCGGCATCGCCACTCCCGGACCCAACGCCGCCGTCGCGCTGTTCAACAATCACGCCATCGTCGCCGCCATTGAAGAAGAAAAGCTCAACCGCGGCAACGATCAGCATGCCATCCCGCTTCTTGCCCTCGATCGCGTCCTGGCCTCCGCCAGTGTGAAGCTCTCGGATATCGACACCATCGCTCTCGCAAATTTCAGTTCCTCCGCAAAAAAGAATCGCCGCAAAGACTCCGCTCACCAAGCCGACCTCGCTCACTTCCGCCAGCTTCTTGGTGGACGGCGCTTCTCGCAGTTCGACCATCACCTCTGCCATGCCGCCAGCGCCTTCTACACCTCAGATTTTTCCCGCTCGCTGATCCTCACTCTGGACCACGGCAGCAACGGCTCCGCCGGACTGGTGTCCCTCGGCGAAGGAGATCAGATCCGATCGCTGCATCCCTTGGCCTTCCCGAATTCGCTCGGCTGGTTCTACTCGCACGTCGCGGAGCTTGCCGGTCTTCGCGCTCAACACGATGAGCACAAGCTGCAATGGCTCAGCAAAGACGGCGAACCCGAGTATCTCGACACGTTCCGCAAACTATTCGTCTGGAATTCCAAACATCTGCCGGTTCTGGATCGCAAATATTTTTCTTCCGGCCCGGATGGCACAGGTGTTTTTGCACCCCGCCTCTATCGCGAACTCGGCCTTTCGCGCTCCACAACTCCCAAGGAGCGCTCCGTGCGCGCCGCACTGGCTCGCAGCGCGCAGGACCTGCTCGAAGAAATCGTCCTGCAACTCGCGGAAAGTTTTCGTGAATCAACGGAAGCGGACTCGCTGTGCCTGGCGGGCGGAGTTTTCCAGAACGTCTTGCTGGTGCGCGCGCTCGAACAGCGCAGCAGCTTTCGCAATGTTTATGTTCAGCCGGTGGCAGGCAATGCGGGAACTTCAGTGGGCGCGGCGTTTCTCGCGCGCAAAAAAACAACTGGCCGTTCCGGTCGAGTTCCGCTTGCGTCGCTCGCGCTTGGCCCGGAGCCGAAATCGCAGGAAATTAAATCCGTGCTCGACAACTGCAAAATTGTTTACAAATACTTGAATGGCGAAGAACAGCTGCTCGAAGAAACTTCACGCCACCTCGACCGTGGAAAAATCGTCGCCTGGTGCCAGGGACGCACCGAATTCGGCCACCGCGCGCTTGGCAATCGCAGTCTTCTCGCTTCTCCGTTTAACGAATACGTCCTCGACAACGTCAATCAATTCATTAAGCATCGCGAGGAGTTTCATCCCTTTGCGCTCTCCGTACCCGCCGAACGCGCTCACGAATTTTTTGAATGCGGTCCCAACTGCCGGTTCATGGCGTCATTAGGCGATTTAAAAAATCCTGTCGTGGGACTCGAACGCTTCGCGTTCAACGGCAGCGCGGTTCGCGTTCACACCGTCGAAAAGCAATCCAATCCGCTCTTCTGGAAGCTGCTTCACAAATTCGGCGAATCTGCTCCCGCACCGATCCTTGTGAACACAAGCTTCAATCTGTTCGGCGAACCGCTCGTCACCGACCCGCGTTCCGCCGTCCGCAGCTTTTACTGTGCCGGTGTTGACGCCTTGGCTGTGGGCCCCTTCCTCGTAGTGAAGTAATGTCCCGAAGCAACACGGTCGTTAACGGCTGGCCAAGCAGAAATGTATTGTGTAGCAGTTCTCCGTGAAAATTCCGGGCACTCAACGTCTCAGTGCTCTCGGTGTCCGAGCTCAGTGTTCTCTGTGTTGATTGCTGCTTCTGTTTTTTCTGTTACGTCTCAAAAATCACCTGCGCCATCGCCTGCTTGGATGTGTGTGTAATGCTGATGGCAATGTTCTTCACTCCAAGATGATCCGCAATCTTGCGCGCTTCACCGGTCAACTCCAGGGTTGGCCGCCCGCCTCTTAACCGCAACACTTCGATGTCCACCCAGCGCACCCCCCGGCTCCAGCCGGTTCCCAGCGCCTTCATCGCCGCTTCCTTCACCGCGAACCGGCCGGCATATCGTTCGTACTTGTTCTTGAACTGCTCGCAGTAAGCGCGTTCTTTCGATGTAAAAATCCGCTTCAAAAAGCGCTCGCCCTGGCGCTCCATCGCGCCCTTCACCCGCTCCACTTCTTCCACGTCGATTCCCATTCCAATAATCATGCAACTCCTATTGATGCCTGGCGGCTGCGCGGCAGATGCCCACGAGGTTTCCGATTATACTGACATCATGCCGAACGCCGCCAAAACCTCGCGTGCACATCGCGCGCCCGGTAAACCCGCTCCGCGCCACGTTCTAGGTTTGAAAATCTCTTCACCCTGGTCTCTGCGCACGGTGCGTGGCGTACAGATTCTCGAACTCGCGCCATTCAAAAAGTTTCCGTGGCTGGTGCACGGATTCAGCACGCGCACCGGCGGTGCGAGCGTCCTCGATTCAGGGGAGCGTGTTCTGAATCTGGGCTTTACGGAATGGGACCATCGCGAAACGGTTCTCACGAACCGTCAAACGTTCCAATCGGGACTCGGCACAAGCGATTACATGCTGGTCCCGCTAAAGCAGATTCACTCCTCCGTGGTGCGATGGGTTCCGCAGATGCCCACGAACGCTTCGCGGCGGTCTGCCGCGCGCGCTGGCCGGCTTGCCCAGACAGGTGACGCCTCTCTCACGAATTCACCAAGCCTGCTACTCGGTATACAGACTGCTGATTGCGTCCCAGTGTTCCTAGTTGATGCAAAAAAGCGTGCGGTAGCCGCGATCCACGCCGGCTGGCGGGGAACTCTCGCTCGCATCGCGGAAAAAACTGTGGGCGAGATGTGCAAACAATTCGGCTCGAAGCCAGCCGACATTCTCGCAGCGCTGGGTCCAGCCATCGGCGGTTGCTGCTACGAAGTCGGCACCGAACTGGTGACGGAATTCACTTCACAGTTTGCGGGCGCCGAGGAATACTTCGACGAACTCCGCACCGGCGAAGAACCCAATCCTCTGCAATGGCTCAACATGATGCCGCCTGGCCACCAGCCGCCGCCCAAAAATGTTCGCCTCGATCTCCGCAAAGCCAATCGCACGCAACTTCTTGCCGCCGGTCTGCGCGACGCCAACATTTACGTCAGTGATCTGTGCACCGCCTGCCACACCGACTTGTTCTTCAGCTACCGCAAAGAGCGAGCAAATTCCGGGCGCATGCTAGCAGCGATCGGGCTGCACAACAGGGTCTAGCAAGCACCTCGTGTACACGATATCGTGTACACGGTAAAGATGAAAAATATAACTCTAAGCGCTGACGAGAGCCTGATCGAGAAAGCCCGCGCTGTTGCCCGTTCGCAACGAAAGACACTCAATGCTGCTTTTCGCGAATGGCTCGAACAATTCACGGCGCGATCTGGACGAGGCGCCGAGTATGATTCCTTGATGCCACGGCTTCGCCATGTTAATGCTGGTCGCAAATTCACTCGGGACGAAATGAATGAGCGGTAGATTCTTTCTGGATACAAACATCTTCGTGTACTCGCTCGATACGCAGTCCCCTAAAAAACCAAAATTGCACAGGAGTTGATACGGCCTGCGATAGATGCGGAAAAGGGAACCGTCAGCTACCAGGTTGTCCAGGAGTCTTTCCCGTGGCGCTGAGACAGTTGGCTGAGCCTATGCCGGTTACCGATTGCGAGCAGTATCTCGCTATCACGTTCCGGCCACTACTCGCAGCGCAATTTTCTGCTTTGCTGTGCGGAGAGGCACTGCGGATTCACGGCAGCATGGCGGGTCTTGGTACGATGCGTTAATTGTAGCGGCGGCGCTTGAAGCCGAATGCGACATACTGTATAGCGAAGATTTCCAGAATCCCTTTATCGACGCTTAGGCCAGGACTCTTAGCGGATTATTTACTTCGTTCAGAGACAACTGGCCGCAGGCGGCCATTACGTCGCGACCGCGCGAATAGCGCGTGAATGCCGGGACGCCTTTCTCCAGTAGGATTTTGTGGAAACGCTCGATGCTTGCTTCGCATGGCTCTTGGTAGGGCAGGGAACCGGGATTCCAGGGAATCAGATTCACTTTCACGCGGCCCAGGTCTGTCATCAAGCGTGCTACACGCCGCGCATCCTCCGCAGTATCGTTCACGCCGCCGAGCAGAACGTATTCAAACGTGAGGTACTCACGAGAACCACGCGGAAAAGTCCTGCACGCCGCAAGCAATTTGCTCAGAGGATATTTCTTATTGATCGGCATCAAAATGTCGCGCTGTGCGTCACTCGACGCATTCAGCGAAATGGCCAGCTTCGGACGGCGCGTTTCTTTGGCCAGCCGTTCGATGCCGGGCACGATTCCGCTAGTTGAAAGCGTGACATGCTTTGGCGCCAAGCCGATACCGGATTGGTCGAGAAGAATTCGCATGGCCGCCATCACGTTTTCATAATTCAGCAGCGGCTCGCCTTGTCCCATCAACACGACATTCGTCTGCGGCGTCAAATTTTCCTTGTGCTCTTCCAGTGGGAGCAACACCTGCGCCAGAATTTCTCCCGCGGTCAGATTTCGGATTAGTCCAAGTTGTGCCGTCATGCAGAATTGGCAATCCACCGCGCAACCCGCTTGCGTCGAAATACAAATCGTTTGCCGCGCTTCACTCGGCATAAATACTGCTTCCACCGAAGCTGCCTTCGGGTTTATTTTCCCCACCGTCGTCTCGGTGTTCTCAGTGCCCTCTGCGTTAAGTTTTTGCTGTGCTCCCAACCCGAACAAATACCGGACCGATCCATCCGTCGACGCATACCGCTGCCGCACCGTCGGCAAAGTCGCGGTGGTTTCCGCCGCCAGCTTTTCACGAAACCCCGCTGGGAGACTGGTCACCCGCGACAGATCAAAAATGCGTTCCGCGTACAAGGCACGATACAGCTGATCTCCGCGATACGCAGGCTCGCCCATTGCGACCGACAGCGCCCGCAACTGATCCCGAGATTTCCCCAACAATTCCATATTCGCTTTTCCGAGCTTCTTTAGCCGCCACAACTATTATCCCACGTGTGTCTTTACTTGCGCTGCCGGTTCCTCCATGTCCGCTACTTCCGCTACTTCCTCTACTTCCTCTACTTCCGCTACTTCCTCTACTTCCTCTACTTCCTCTACTTCCTGAATTCATTACCTCGAATCTTCTTTACCGCCTTCTGGCGTTATACTTTCTTCTCGGAGGCATTACATGTCCGAACAACTGGCAATCGAGCAGCTTACTATCTCCGACTGGGTACGCAATCTCGCCGCAATCCCCGAACGTAATTTTTCTCTCGAGAATGTTCAGGACTACCTCCTCCACCACGCTGTCCGCCCCGAATCGCTCGAAAAATATCTTTTCTTCTCAAAGGGAAGTTACACGCGCAATCTGATCTTCAAGAGCGACGTTTTTGAATGCATGGCGATCTGCTGGGAGGTTGGCCAGTTCAGCCGCGTACACAATCATCGCGAGCAAAACTGTTGGATGTCCGCTCCCATTGGCCGTTTGAAGGTGCAAAATTTCCACGTCGATGAGCGCGATGCATCTCACGGCACCTGTCAGCTCACCCCAACTGACTTTTATGAAATGGACGCGGCGCACCCCGCGTACGTGAACCCGCTGGAACCGGTGCACCAGGTGCTGAATCTGCCCGAATACAATCAGCGCGCCGTCAGTATCCACGTGTATTCAAAGCCGTTCGATAGGTGTGAGGTTTATTACCGCGATCAAGGTACCTACGCCGACGTGCCGCTGCATTACACCAGCGAGTACGGCAAGCTGCATCCCGACGAAAAACTCTTATAACAATATTTGGAATTCGGAAAACAACTCTGTGTCTAACTAGGGCATTACTGCGGCACGCAGCGAAAGCAGCTCCAGGGCGCGGTCGCTCGCAACGGGATATTCCTGTGCGAAGGATTGTTTCAGCGGGCTGCCGGCAAACTTTTGATAGGAATACGACGGTTTGCCGTCCGGAGTGGCACCCACAAACACGAACTCCACCGATTTCACCGCAGCCGGAATCTGTGCCCCATACCATCGTCCGTCCTCTTGCTGCGTCCAAGTGACCATAGCGAGCGTCGAGCCGTTTGGATAATCGTGTTGTGCATTTGTTCTCGCATAATTCACTGCCGCATCGTTGCCAAACAGTGTGGACATCGTTTCATCGGTCGTGCTCGCATTGGAAGTGATCACTCTCCATTGCAGCGGATTCGCCAGAAATTCCCCGGTAACAAAAGCTTCACGATTGAGAGTGGCTGAAATTGTCGGTTCTTTGCCCGCGCATCCCACCAGCATGAGCGAAAAAATCATTTCCAAACAAAATATTTTTGTCATCGGTGGCCTCACTGCTGGCTCCCGATCGGCGCAGTAAAGACGTAATCCGTCTTCACGAGCGCGATATGGCACCCGACGCATTCGTCCGTAAATGTCGCATCTTTCCCGTACGGTTTCAGGTCCGCACCACGCCACCTGGCAAATCCCCATCCTAGGGTATCTGCAAATTTCTTGCTGTCCCGAACCATGAATTCCACTTGAAAAAACGCGCCGCTCTGCACCAGTCCCTTGTCGTTCGCTTGTTGCAGCCACGCGACTTTCACAAAGGCAGTTCCGTCAGGCCAAGGATTAATTCGATTGTGGGCGATCGCGTCAACAGCGATTGCGTTTCCCAGGATCACTCGCAAAGTGTGATTGTCATCGCGCTTCGTGCTGCTAATCTCTTTCCAGTTTTTGTACTCCGGCAAAAACGCGATGCCATTCGGCGCTGCGGCGACGCTCGTTGCTGCGCCACCTTGGTGAATCCACCTGTCATATTGCGCATCTGCAGTTTTGATTTCAGTTTCTGTCTCAGCCGTTTTTCGCTCCACTGAATGCAAATAGTTTTTAAGCGTGACCAACTGCGCCTCGGAAATTGCAGACTCCGGGTGAAACTGTTCGTAGGCTGGCAGCGGCATGGCGCCGAGTTCAATCTGACTCACAGATTCGAAAAGAGCGGCTTGCTGCTGCGCCACTGGGAGCTTTCCAATTTCGGAAAAATTTAGATGCTTGCGGCCATCCTTCACATGACCAGCCACCGTCCAAAAGGCAGGCACAGGCTTATCGAACCACGATAATTTCGTTTCGTTTGAATGGCAGTTGTAGCAGGACGTTTTCAGGATCTGTTTCACATCGCCCGGCACTTGCAGATCCGCGGTTACCGGTGGATTCGGCAATGCCGGCCGCACGAATTGCATTGCCAGAAATCCAAGCGCCAAGATGGCAACCACCAGTGTGAATTTCTTGCGGCTACTGCGTGCTTCCTCTGGCATATCCCCCGCTTTCCGGTCCTGCACTTCGCGCCATGCTCTTTCGGACGAAATAGCGCAAACGGCCGTCCCCCCGCTTGGATGAATCAGCGCCGGTTTCGGCAGCAAAAATCTGCAAGAACAGCTGCTAGCCCATCGGGCAAAGCCGTCTCGGTTCACTTAACACCACTCCCAAACAACGTTCCTTTTCCAATCGCCACTCGCCACGCGTTAATGGGTGTGTCACAATCCTTACAGCGGTCGATGTGCGTCCGCTCAAACCATGGTTGCCGAACAGCGCGATATCGAGCGGCATGTCCTGTCCAACGGCCTCGTGGTCGTGACCGAGACCATGCGCCACGTGCGTTCGGTCTCCGTAGGCGTATGGGTGCGCAACGGCTCGCGCCGCGAATCCACCGAAGAAAACGGCCTCGCGCATTTCATGGAGCACATGGTTTTCAAAGGTACGGAACGCCGTTCCGCCGAATCGATCGCGCGCGAAATGGACTCTGTCGGCGGCATGCTAGACGCCTTCACTTCCAAGGAACAGATCTGTTTCAACGCCAAAGTGCTCGACGATCATCTCCCCATCGCGTTCGATATCATTTCCGACCTTTGCTTGCGCCCGCTCTTCGACTCGGACGACGTTGCGAAAGAACGTCAGGTGGTGCTCGAAGAGATCAAGATGGATCTCGACAATCCGGAATCGCTGCTGCATGAAATTTTCACGCGCGGCTTCTGGCCGGAACATCCGCTGGGTCGCCCGATCCTTGGTACTCCCGACACCGTTCGGCAATTTTCCCGCGAAGCGTTGCAGACCCGCTTCCGGCAATGGTTCGCGCCGAATCACTTGCTCGTCACCGCCGCAGGGAACGTGCCGCACGAAAAGGTCCTGGCGCTGGTCGAAAAGGAATTCGGCCATCTCACGTGCCAGGATGGTCTGGAACAGCACGCACCCCCCACAACGGGCGCGCCGCTTCATGTCGAACGGAAAAAAGATCTGGAGCAGGTGCATCTCTGCATCGGCGTGCCGTCGCTGCCGATCGCGCACGAACGGCGGTTTGGCGTTGCCGTTTTGAATAATCTTCTCGGTGGCGGAATGTCCTCTCGCCTGTTCCAGAACATCCGCGAAAAGCGCGGCCTCGCTTACGCCGTTTTCAGCGAAATCACTCCGTACTCCGATGCCGGAATGTTTTCCGTCTACGCCGGCACGGCAAAAGAAACCGTCGGTGAAGTTCTCGATCTGACGCTCGCCGAATTCCGCTCTATGAAGGAATCGCCGGTCAGCGAAGAAGAGCTTCTTCGCGCCAAGAATCATCTCAAGGGTTCGCTGATGCTTTCACTGGAGTCCACCAGCTCCCGCATGTCCAATCTTGCGCGGCAGGAACTTTATTTCGGCCGCTTCTACTCCCTGGACGAGCTGCTCGCTTCCATCGAAGCCGTCACCCGCGAAGAGCTTCAAGCTCTTGCCCAGGAATTTTTCCGTCCCGAACAAATTTCGGCCACTATTCTTGGTCCCGTTAACGGTTTTTCTCTCGACCGCGCGCGCCTGGCCTGCTAACGACAACTTTCTGCTCTTCTTCGTTGACGCTTCCGCTTCTCTCTGCCATCATCGTAAAAATTTGTTGCCTGCTATTTTGCAGTTGCCGGCAAATTTTCGGAGAAACTTCGATAGGCTTGCGCGTCTCCATCCTGGCTTCCGGCAGTTCGGGCA
>Ga0207665_10003247_pt1 | contig 10886 bp, 11 predicted proteins | sample LARL112metaG_FD_184351 | JGI IMG/M metagenome (GOLD analysis project Ga0207665, IMG submission 184351) | Corn, switchgrass and miscanthus rhizosphere microbial communities from Kellogg Biological Station, Michigan, USA - LAR L11-2 metaG... | ecosystem: Host-associated > Plants > Roots >...
GAGGCGGGGCTGGCCAGCTCGCCGCGGACCCGTTCCGGGGCGGTGAACCCGGGCGTGCCCATCACCATGCCGGTCTGGGTCAGGCTGGCGTCGCCGTCCAGTGTGGCGATGCCGAAATCGGTCAGCACAGCCCGGCCGCCGGGGCCGAGCAGCACGTTGCTCGGCTTGACGTCGCGGTGCAGGATGCCCGCTGCGTGCGCGCAGTGCAGCGCGCCCAGCACCCGGGTACCCAGGTCAGCGGCCTGGCAGGGGAGCAGCGGCCCGTCCTGGGCCAGCACCTGCTCCAGGGAGCGCGCCTCGACCAGCTCCATCACGATCCACGGGCTGCCCGCCGCGTCGATCACGTCGAACACGGTGACCACCGCGGGATGGTTCAGCCGGGCCGCGGTCCGCGCCTCACGCAGCGTGCGCTCGTACAGGACCTGAGTTTCCTCACTCGTTGCCGCGCCGCGGACCCGTACCTCCTTGACCGCGACGTCCCGGTCCAGCACCGAATCCCGGGCCCGCCACACGGTGCCCATCGCGCCCCGGCCGATGGGGTGCTGCAGGAGATAACGCCCCGCGACCACGCGCCCCGTGCTGGCCGCAACGTGCATGCACGGGACGATACACGCGCTTTGTCCCGGGTTTCCTGGGAAGCGGGTGAGAATAGCGCGTGTGTCGCGGGCGGTCCCGCGCCGCCGTTACCCGGGCGGCTGGCTGCCGATGGTGAGCAGCGGCTTATCGGGCTCCGTGGTGAAGAAATCGTTGCCTTTGTCATCGGTGATGATGAAGGCCGGGAAGTCGCGCACCTCGATCCGCCAGACGGCTTCCATGCCGAGCTCCGGGTACTCCAGCACGTCGACCTTGGTGATGTGGTCGCGGGCCAGTTTGGCCGCGGCCCCGCCGATGGAGCCCAGGTAGAACCCGCCGTGCCGCTGGCAGGCCGCGGTAACGGCCGGGGACCGGTTGCCCTTGGCCAGCATGACCAGGGAGCCGCCGGCCGCCTGGAACCGGTCCACGTATGAGTCCATCCGGCCGGCCGTGGTCGGGCCGAACGAGCCGGATGCGTATCCCTCCGGCGTCTTGGCTGGCCCGGCGTAGTACACCGGATGGTCAGCCAGGTAGCTGGGCATCGGGTCACCACGATCAAGCCGTTCAGCAATTTTGGCGTGCGCGATGTCGCGCGCGACGACGAGCGGTCCGGTGAGCGAGAGGCGCGTGGCGACCGGGTATTTCGTCAGCTGCGCGCGGATCTCGCTCATCGGCCGGTTCAGGTCGACGCGCACCACGTCGTCGGCGAGATCGGCCTCGGTGGTCTCCGGGAGGTACTGGGCCGGGTCGGTCTCCAGCCGCTCCAGGAACACGCCGTCCGGGGTGATCTTGGCCAGCGCCTGCCGGTCCGCCGAGCAGGACACCGCGATGGCGACCGGGCACGACGCGCCATGCCGGGGCAGCCGGATCACCCGCACGTCGTGGCAGAAGTACTTGCCGCCGAACTGCGCGCCGATGCCGGTCTTCCGGGTGATCTCCAGCACCTGCTGCTCCAGCTCGCGGTCGCGGAACCCGTGCCCGCTGGCCGACCCGGCGGCTGGCAGCGTGTCCAGGTACCGGGCCGAGGCGTACTTGGCCGTCTTCAGCGCGTATTCGGCGCTGGTCCCGCCGACCACGATGGCCAGGTGATAGGGCGGGCAGGCGGCGGTGCCCAGCGAGCGGATCTTCTCCTCCAGGAAGGCCAGCATCGCGCCCGGGTTGAGCACCGCCTTGGTCTGCTGGTAGAGGAACGACTTGTTGGCCGAGCCGCCGCCCTTGGCCATCAGCAGGAACTTGTACTCATGCCCGGCGGTGGCGTAGATCTCGATCTGGGCCGGCAGGTTGGTCCCGGTGTTCCGTTCCTCGTACATGCTGGCCGGGGCGAGCTGCGAATAGCGCAGGCTGAGCTGGGTGTACGCGTCGAAGATGCCGCGGGCCAGGTGCTCCTCGTCCCGCCCGTCGGTGAGCACCTCACCGCCGCGCTTACCCATCACGATCGCGGTGCCGGTGTCCTGGCACATCGGCAGCACGCCACCGGCCGCGATGCACGCATTCTTGAGCAGGTCACGGGCCACGTACCGGTCGTTGGGAGAGGCCTCCGGGTCGTCCAGGATGGCCCGCAGCTGGCGCAGGTGGCCGGGCCGGAGCAGGTGGGCGATATCCCGCATCCCCTCCCGCGCGACCAGCGCGAGCGCCTCCGGGTCCACCTCGAGAAATTCTCTGCCCAACGACCGGTGCGTGGTGATGCCATCCGCCGTCAGCAGGCGGTAGTCCGTGGTGTCCGGACCCAGGGGCAGCAGGTCGGTGTAAGCGAACTCGGGCATGGGGCGATCCTCGGGCCGGGGCCGGTGTGGCGGGTGAGCGGACTGACTTCATCGTAAGTCGGTGGTGTCCGTGGGGTTGCATGCTCCCGGCTGGTCAGGGTAGGTGTGGGCGCATCCCGGCGGCGATGAGCGGGTCCGGGCCAGGAGGGAGAGGTCATGAGTATCCCAGGGGGCGACGAGCAGGCGGTCAGCTTGCAGGAGGCTTCCCGTCAGCTGGAGCTGGCGGTGCACGACGCGCAGGTGGCCTACGACTGCATCGCGCTCGGCAACCTCGACCGCGCACACACCCACGCGATCACCGCCCGGACCGCGGCCGACGCGGCCGAGACCATGCTGCGGGCCGTGCTGGGCGAAGAAGCCGCCGCGTCCCAGGGCGACTGACCCCAAAGGCCCCCGCGGAGCGCGGTGGATAGGGCCCACGGGGGGCAAAAGGCACTGCGCTCACGGGGGTTACCTGGCCAGGCGGGGGAGGAGCGCGGAGGAGACGATCACGCCCGCGGTGGCCGCCGCGATCAGCACGGCCACGTCCAGCCAGATGTTGGTGGGGACGCCGATGAGCAGCCAGCGCAGCGCGTCCACCTCGTAGGACAGCGGGTTGACCCGGCTGATCGCCTGCAGCCAGCCCGGCATCAGCGCGGTCGGGTACAGCGCGTTGGAGCTGAAGAACAGCGGCATGGTGATGGCCTGGCCGATGCCCATCAGCCGGTCCCGGTTCAGCGCGACCCCGGCGATGGACATGGACAGGCAGGAGAAGAACGCCGAGCCCAGTACCACGACGCAGGCGGTGGCCAGCAGCTTGAGCGGGTTGTGCGTGAGCTCGACGCCGAGGATGGCGGCCAGCACCACGACCACGGCAGCCTGCACCACCGAGCGCAGCCCGGCCGCGAACGCCTTGCCGGTGATCAGCGCGGCCCGCGGGGTGGGGGTGACCATGAGCTTGGCCAGCACGCCCGCGTCCCGTTCCCAGATGATCTGGATGCCGTAGAAGATCGCCACGAACAGCGCGGACTGGGCCAGGATGCCCGGAGCCAGGTAGGCCAGGTAGGGGATGCCGTCCGGGGTGGAGATGGCGTGGATCCGGTTGAACGTCTCCCCGAAGATCAGCAGCCACAGCGCGGGCTGGATGGCCCGCGTGTACAGCTCGGTGCGGTCATGCCGGAGCTTGCGCAGCTCCACCCAGCACAGCGTGATCATGCGGCTGGCCAGCTGGCGCAGCCCGACCCGGCCGCTGGGTGCGGCGCCGGGGCCGGCGGGCGGGTCAGCCCAGGCGGCGCGCGGTGCTCCGGGCGCGACGGACGTCACGGATGCCTCCCTTCGCGGTGTCCTCGTCCAGCGTTCCGCCGGTGAAGTGCCGGAACACGTCGTCCAGGGTCGCGTCCGGGCCCAGGCTCGCCTTCAGGCGGCCCGGGGTGCCGGTGGCCTGGACCCGGCCGCGGTGCATCAGCGCGATGCGATCGCAGTACAGGTCGGCCTCTTCCATGTGATGCGTGGTCATCAGCACGGTCATCCCGGCCCGCTCCCGCAGCCGGCGGATGTGCTCCCAGACGTCGGCCCGGGCGATCGGGTCCAGGCCGACCGTCGGCTCGTCCAGCACCAGCAGCTGGGGCGCGTTGACCAGGGCCTGAGCCAGCTCCAGCCGCCGTACCATGCCGCCGGAGTAGGTCTTCACCAGCCGTTGCGCGGGCTCGGTCAGGCCCATCGCGCCGAGGGCCTCGTCCACCCGCTGCCTGCGGCCAGGGCGCGGCACGTCGAACAGCCGGGCGAACAGTTCCACGTTCTCCCGGCCGGTGAGCGAGCCGTCCGCGGACAGCAGCTGCGGGACGTAACCGATCATCCGGCGGACCCGCATCGGCTGCGTCCTGGTGTCCGTGCCGAACACGGTGATCCGCCCGGTCATCGGTTTCAGCAGGGTGATCAGCATCCGGATGGTCGTCGTCTTGCCCGCGCCGTTCGGGCCGAGCAGGCCGAACGTCTCGCCCGGCGCGATGGCCAGGTCGACGTGGTCGACGGCGGTGTGCTCGCCGAACCGGTAGCTGACGTCCTCGATGACCACGGCGTCCGGCTGGGGCGGGGTGGCGACCGCCTGGCCTGCCCTGGTCTCGGGTACTGAGCTCAACGTGCCTCCAGGCGCTCGGCCAGCCGGACCAGCGCAGGAATCGCGCTGACCAGCGTGCGCTGGTCTTCGTCGGGCAGGGTGGCCAGGGCCTCGCTGGCTAGTTCGGCCCGCAGGTCCCGGAACTCAGCAAGGCGCCGTTGGGCCTTGTCGGTCACGGTCAGCTGGACCGACCGGGAGTCGGGCAGCGAGCGCTGGCGGCTGAGCAGGCCCTGCCCGGCCAGGCGGCCGACCAGCGTGCTGACCGTGTTGGGGGCGAGGCGCAGTTCGCGCGCGGCCTCGGCGACGGTTATCCCGGGCCGGGTGGCGATGAGCCGGAGCAGCTCGCTCTGCGCGGTCGGCAGTGGCTCGGTGGCCCAGGCGTGCCGGACCATTCGCCGCGAGGCACGCCGCACCGCGCTGATCGCGGCCAGCAGCTCGGCTGTCGCCGAAATATCTTTCACAGAGCTAACTATATTTGAGCCCGGGAATGCTGGCTACCCACTGCGGCAACTGCGCCCGGGCCAGCGACTACGGCAACTGCGCCCGGGCCAGCGACTACGGCAACCATGCTCAGCTGATCCGGACAAGATGAACTTCGGGGTGGTCCTAACCGCCCGGCGTGCCCTGGCGCGCCTGATCGGCGGACTCGGCGATGATCTCTTCCTCGCCGGCGACCTCAACCGCGAGCTCGGGGGAGGAGCCGATGGCCGTCTCCTCGATCACGTCGGCTGCGCTCTGCTCCTCGTGCACGTAGCGCTTGCCCCGCAGCAGCGACACGCCGGCCGCGATGACCAGCAGCGCGATCGCCATGCTGAACACGATCTCCAGCCCGTGGTGGAACGGCCCGGTGATCAGCTGCGGGAAGAACTCCTTGCCGGTCAGCGTGGCCACGTTGTGCGCGGGCAGGTGGGCCAGGATGCCGGTGGGCGCGAGCAGTTCGTGGACTGGGTTGTAGCCCAGGAACGCGGCGAACAGGCTGGCCACCGGGGGAGTCTGGCCGACCTGGTGGGCCAGCGCGAACGGCACTCCTTGCGAGGTCAGGCCCTTGGTCAGCGTGCTGGGCAGGGTGCTGGCCAGCCCGGCGATCATCAGCGAGAAGAAGATGCCGATGGACAGCACGAAGCCCGAGTTCATGAACGTGGCCAGCATCCCGGAGGCCGCGCCGCGCTGCCGGGCCGGCACGCTGTTCATGATCGCGGCCGCGTTGGGCGCGGAGAACAAGCCCATGCCCGCGCCGGACACGAAGATCAGCAGGCCGAACGACACGTACTGGAAGTCGGTGGGCAGCAGGACCAGGCCGGCGAACGCCACGGCCGACAGGAGCAGGCCGCCGGAGGCGAACCAGCGCGCCCCGTGCTTGTCCGACAGCCACCCGGAGACCGGCCCGGCCACCACGAAGCCGAAGGTCAGCGGGAGCAGGTAGATCCCGGACCACAGCGGGGTGTCCTTGTAGTTGAAGCCGTGCAGCACCAGCCAGATGCCCTGCAGCCAGATGATCAGCATGAACTGCAGGCCGCCGCGGGCGATCGAGGCGAGCAGGGTGGCCAGGCTGCCGAAGGCGAACGGCCGGATCTTCAGCAGCCGCAGGTCGAACATGGGGCTCTCCACCCGCGTTTCGATGAAGCAGAACGCGACCAGCAGCACAACCCCGCCGATCAGGCCGGTGAGCACGACCGGGCTGGTCCAGCCCATGACGTGCCCGCCGTAGGGCTGGATGCCGTAGGTGATGCCGGTGAGCAGGCCGATCAGGCCGAGCGCGAAGGTGACGTTGCCCAGCCAGTCGATCCGCGACTTGGTCCGCAGGCCGATCTCGCGCAGGCTGAAGTAGGACCAGATGGCCCCGCCGATCCCGATCGGCACCGACACGATGAACACCAGGCGCCAGTCCACCGCGGCCAGCACGCCCCCCAGGATCAGGCCGATGAAGCTGCCGGAGATGCCCGCCACCTGGTTGATGCCCATCGCCGTGCCGCGCTGGTCCGACGGGAACGCGTCGGTCAGGATGGCCGGGGAGTTGGCCATCAGCATGGCCCCGCCGGTGGCCTGCACGATGCGCCACCCGATCAGCCACAGCGCGCCGGCCGGCCCGGTGAACGGGTCGAACGGCAGGGCCAGCGCACCCAGGGCGAACACCGTGAAGCCCAGGTTGTACATCCGCACCCGGCCGAAGATGTCACCGAGCCGGCCCAGGGTGACCACCAGCACCGCGGACACCACCAGGTAGCCCATGAGCATCCAGAGCAGGTAGCTCACGTTGCTGGGGGTCAGCGGGTCGAGGTTGATGCCGCGGAAGATCGCGGGCAGCGCGATGATGACGATGGAGGCGTTCACCGTCGCGGCGAGCATGCCGAGGGTCGTGTTGGACAGCGCCAGCCACTTGTAGTGCGAGCCCTCGCGCGGTTGGCCTGGGGCCGGGCCCTGACCGGGACGGGTTACGGCCGCCCCCCCGCCAGGACTGGCTCCGTTCGGTACCTGGCCGTTCGCAGAATCGCCCACCGGCAAATCTCTCTCCCGCCGCGCTCCGTATACTTGCTAGGAGCAAACTAACAGGCCGGCCTGGCTATTTCCTAACCTACTGGGCTGCGGGTCAGCCTGCCTCAGCCGTGGCCGGGCCGGGGCTGCCCCCGGTGACTGGCGCGGCTACTGGCTTGGGCTCGAACCCACGGGCCAGCGCGATGATGACCACGGTGAGCACGAGCGGCGCGGCGTAAGCGGCCCGCCAGCCAGCCGGGCCGCCGACGCCGCCCGCGATCCCGCCGACCACCGCGGCGCCGAGCAGAAAGCCGGCGTAATTGAACAGGTTGACCCGGGAGATGGCGATACCGGTCCCGGTGGGATCGAGCTTCGAGGTGGCCGAGAAGCACTGCGGGGGCACCACACAGAAGCCCAGCCCGGTGACTGCGAACGCGGCGATGGCCAGGTAGGGGGACGGTGCCAGCACCACGCCGAGCAGGCCCAGGCCGGCCACGACCGCGCCGGTCCGCACGACCGCGGCCGCGCCGAACCGGCGGACCGTGTGGTCGCCGATGGCCCGGCCCGCCACCATCATCGTCTGGTAAGCCGCGTAGGCCAGTGGCAGCAGCGCCTTGCTGCCGTGCTGCACCTTGTCCATGTACACCGAGCTGTAGTTGGACACCGCCGCATCCCCGATGTACATGCAGCACATCGCGATGCCGAGCAGGATGATCGGCCGCCACGGGATCTGGATGCCCGCCTTGCGGGCGGCCGCCTCGGAGGGCGGCGCTACGTCCGCGGACTTGCCGAACAGGCTCGGCCCGATGAGCAGCGCCGCCGCCAGGCTGGCCAGCCCGGCGATGGCGAACGCCGTGCCCAGGCTCAGCCCGAGCTTCCCGGCCGCCGCGTTCCACAGGCCACCGAGAATTCCCGCCGCGCTCCAGAAGCCGTAGAAGGAGTTGATCACGCTGTAGCCGTACCGCTTCTCGGTGATCGCCCCCTGCATGTTCATCGTGGCGTCCACCACCCCGATGAACAGCCCGAACAGGCCGACCGCCACGTACAGCTCCAGCCGGGCGCTGGCGAAACCGATGGCCGGCAGCGTGAGGCAGACCAGCGGCTGGGCGGCCCGCAGCACCGGGCCGCTGCCCACCCGCGCGGCCAGCGGCCCGGACACGACGCTGCCCACGCCCGCGATCACCGGGACCAGCAGCAGGACGATCGTGAGCTGCCCGTTGGACAGGTGGAACTTGTCCTGCAGCACCGACACCCGGGTGACCACCACGGCGAAGCAGAGCCCCTGGATGAAGAACGCGGCGCAGGTAGCCATCCGCCCGCGGCGTTCCCGGCCCTCCGGGAGGAACCTGCCCATCAGCTTCATCTACCGCTCCCGGGCTCGCCAGCCGGGCTGGGTGACCTCTGAAGAGTGGCCGCCCCGGCCCGGTCCGGGGGCTGCCGTGTTCCGCGTCAGGGTAGGGACCGGGCCGGCCGCCGTCAAGGCGGCTACCGTGGGAGCATGGGTTCCCAGTCCGCGCCGCGTGATCTGCGTGCCTCCGACGCGGACCGTGAGCGTGTGGTGGCGCTGCTGGGCGAGGCCGCGGCCGATGGCCGGCTAACCCTGGACGAGCACGCGCACCGGGTACACCGGGCCTATACCGCGCGCACCCTGGGCGACCTGGCCGGGCTGACCAGCGACCTGGCCCTGCCTGCGGATCAGCCGGTCCGGCTGGACGGCTCACGCGTGGTGGCCGCGTTCTTCGCCACTGAGCGCCGGGAGGGCCGGTGGGTGGTGCCGGACCGGCTGGTGGTCACGGCGATCGGCGGCCAGGTCGTGCTGGACCTGCGCGAGGCCCTGCTGCACCGGCTGCACACCACGATGTACGTGACCGCGTTCGGCGGCCAGGTGCACTTGCTGGTGCCGTCCGGGGTCGCGGTGATCACCCGGAGCCTGGCCGGCGGTCACCAGGAACCGGCCGGGGCGCCGCCACCCCCGCCGGGCAGCCCGGTGATCGAGCTGCACACGCTGGCCATGCTGGGCCGCATCCTGGTCCGGACGCCGCGGCCGCGGCGCACTGGCCGGTTTGGCCGCCGCCCCCGCTACTGACCCGCCGCCTGGAGGCCCGCCCGGGTCATCCGGTCAGCACGGTCCGTCGAAGTTGACCGAGCTGTAGGCGCGCAGCTTCCAGAGCTGGTGCTCGCTCTGGATGTTGCGGATGGTGCCGGAGCGGGCCCGCATCACCAGCGAGTGGGTGACCGCGCCGCCTGCCCGGTACCGGACCCCGGCCATCAGCTCGCCGTCGGTGATGCCGGTCGCGGCGAAGAACGCGTCCTCCGAGCTGACCAGGTCATCGGTGGTCAGCACCTTGCTGAGGTCGTGCCCGGCGGCCAGCGCCCGGTCCCGCTCCGCCTCATCGCGGGGGGCGAGCCGGGCCTGGATGACCCCGCCCAGGCACTTGATCGCGCACGCCCCGATGATGCCCTCCGGGGTGCCGCCGACACCGAGCAGCAGGTCGATCCCGGTGCCGTCCCGGGCGGCCATGATCGCGCCCGCCACGTCGCCGTCGGTGATCAGCTTGATCCGCGCGCCGGCCGCCCGGACATCCTCGATGAGCTGGCCGTGCCGCGGCCGGTCCAGGATGACCACGGTGACGTCCGACGGGCCACAGCCCTTGGCCCGGGCCACCGCGGCGATGTTGGCCGCCGGGGGCGCTCCGATATCCACCACGTCCGCCGCGGCTGGCCCGGTGACCAGCTTGGACATGTAGAAAACGGCGGATGGGTCATACATCGACCCACGAGCGCTGACGGCCAGCACCGAGATGGCGTTAGGCATGCCGTTCGCCGTCAGGCGGGTGCCGTCAATCGGGTCGACCGCGACGTCGCAGGCTGGCCCGTCGCCGTCACCGACCTGCTCGCCGTTGTACAGCATGGGGGCACGGTCCTTCTCGCCCTCGCCGATGACCACCACGCCGTCCATCGACACCGTGTTGATCAGCATGCGCATGGCGTGCACGGCCGCCCCGTCGGCGCCGTTCTTGTCGCCCCGGCCGACCCAGCGGGCGGCGGCCATCGCGCCCGCTTCGGTCACCCGGGCCAGCTCCAGCGCCAGGTTGCGGTCGGGCGCGTGGGTACCCGGCTCGGGCTGGGCGGTCAGGTCGCCTGGCCCAGGGCCGCCCGGGATACCCGCGCCCTCGTGGGTAGTTGTCTCGTACTCGGTCATCGCAGAGTCCGCCTTCCCTGGGTGGCCGTGCTGTAATCCTACGTACCTGACCGGCGGGCGTAATCTTGTCGCCTAGGGCCCACTACTCAGGGGTCTCGGGGGGCGGCTACCCGAGCGCCCAACGTGGGGAGCGCTTCGTAGACGGTGACACGCGAATGACAGCAAACGTTCCGGAGCCCACCGTTCGGCCGGCCGATCGTGGCGCCGCCACCAGATCTGCACTGCTGGCTGCGGCGCGCGAGGTGTTCACGTCGGTGGGCTACGCGCAGGCTGGGGTCACCGACATCGTCGCCCGGGCCGGGGCCAGTGTCGGCAGCCTGTATCACCACTTCACCGGCAAGGCCGATCTGTACGTCACGCTGTTCGAGGAGTTCCACCAGAGCCAGGCGCGGCGGGCCCGGCAGGCCGCCCGGGAGGCCCGGGAAGCGCAGGAGGGCAGCAGCAGCGACCCCCGGCAGCTGTTCCTGGCGGCGGCGCGGGCTTATCTCGACGGGTGCCTCCAGCAGCGCGAACTGTCCCGGCTGTTCGTGTGCGGCGACGCACCGCCCGGGTTCGACCTGATCATGCGGCACCGGCTGCGCGAATGGGCCAGCCGGAACGCTGACTTCTTCGCCCGCAGTCCCGAGCCGATGGACGAGGCGGTCGCGGTGGTGATGACCGGGGCGCTGATGCTGGCCGTGGCCGAGGTATCGCTGGACGAGGACGCCGGGCATGCCGGGCGGCTGGCCCGCGGCGTGCTCGACGTGATGTCCAGCATCGGCGCGGCGCCGGCCAGCTGACC
>Ga0207665_10003252_pt1 | contig 10879 bp, 10 predicted proteins | sample LARL112metaG_FD_184351 | JGI IMG/M metagenome (GOLD analysis project Ga0207665, IMG submission 184351) | Corn, switchgrass and miscanthus rhizosphere microbial communities from Kellogg Biological Station, Michigan, USA - LAR L11-2 metaG... | ecosystem: Host-associated > Plants > Roots >...
CGGCCATCGCTTTCGGCAGCCTGTGTTTCTCACATCATCCGGGTACGTCGAGCATGGGCAAGCTGATGGCGCTGTCGCTTCTGACAACGCTGGCGGCCGCGGTCATCTTCCAGCCGGCTCTGATGGCGACGCAACGGCAGAAGCGCCTGCTTCATGAACCGGCATCGCCGCGAAATGAAGCACTGCGGTAAAAGAGCAACAGTGAGCCCGAAGAATAACTGGTAACTTAGCGCTGATAAATCTGATACGACGCGCCAGAGCGGCATCGCTCGGGCTGATGCCTTGTGCGCCGTACCAGACCAGTCATCGGCGCAGGGATTAAGTTGATGCGTAGCGCGCGAGTATGGAGCAACTGGGCGATTGCTTGCGTAACAGCGCTCCTCGTGAGCGCATGCGCGAGTGCGCCCCGCGACGCCTCGCTGCCAATCAGCGATCCCAACGAGAATGCGAACCGCCAAGTATTGGCGGCAAATCAAAAAATACTCGGACCAGTGTCCGAGGGCGTAAGAGCGGCCGTACCGGGGCCCGTCCACGAAAGGTTGCATGATCTGAATTCGAATTTGAAGGAGCCACGCATCTTGGTAAATAATCTGCTGCAATTGCGGCTCGATGCGGCGGCGCGCACAACCACCCGGTTCGTAGTCAATACAACCGTCGGCCTCGGCGGGCTGTTTGATGTGGCAGGACGCAATGGCATCGCGCAGCAGAGCGGCGATTTCGGTCAGACTTTGTTTGTCTGGGGGGTAAGCGAGGGTCCGTACGTGGTGTGGCCCTACGTGGGTCCCTCGACACTGCGCGACGCCACCGGATCTGTCGTGGATATGGCGGCCAATCCGCTAGGCTGGCTGATAGGGACGCAAATCGCCCTAGCAACCACCCAAGTAGCGGTAACTGCCGGCACTACGACCGTGGACGCGGTCGATCGGCTGGGCCAGCTGAAGACCGCCGAAGATGCATCCATCGATTTTTACAGTTTTGTCCGCTCGAGTTATTATCAGATGCGCCGCGCAGAGCTGCGCGAAGCGGTTGGGCTGCCGCCGGTCGTGGACTCCCCGGCGCTTGACGATCCCGATGCCGAATCCGCGGTCGCCGCCGCGCCGACACCCGATACGACACATTCCGCCGCGGCCCCCGCAGCGCCGGCGCCCGCGGCAACTCGCTCCGCGTCGAAGTCTGGCAAGGGCCGTTCCGCCTCGACGTCTCGCGCCAACGCGCGGAGCGCCGTCACCGGCAATTCGGCCGGAACCTCGCCCGCTCCTGATCCTGCCCCGACCCGTTCCGCCGAACTCTCGCAGTGACGCGGCCGCATGAGCCGGCGGCGACGGCCGTGTTCGGCACGCCACGCAAATCATCCACCCGGCTCACCGCGCCGCACAATGTAGTGCCCTTCGATCCAATGCCAGACGAGCAGGCCTGGCACGCCCCACGCCAATTCCCGCACCCGTTTCGACAATGAAATGGCGAGCGCCGTGTCCGCCGGCAGCCCGAACAATGCGCCGAACAGGATAAGGCTGGCTTCCAGCGCACCTAATGCGCCCGGGATCATGAACGCCGCCGCGCGCACTCCCGCTCCGAGGCTTTCGAGGACAAAGGCCTCGACGATCCCGATGGGATGCCCGAGGGCCTGCATGACCAACCATACCTCGCCTGCTCCGGCGGTCCATCCGATGATACGAAGCAGGGCCGCGCGCAAAACAACGCGCCGGCGGCGATACGCCTGCACGACGGCATCGTCGATGGCCGACGCGCCTGCCGCGAATCCCGACCGCCATTCCTCGGGCAGCAACCTGCGGGCGATTTTCGCGAGTCCGCCAAACAGTCCGCGGTGCTGAAACAATACGAACGCCGCAGTCCCCGCGCATAATAGAGCCATGCCGATCAACACCGTCCCGGCAACAATCACTGCGCTGCGTTCGGTCGAGCGCGTCAGCAGTAGGCCGACGCCCGATAACGCGAAGACCAACTGGGTCGCCGCACCCACCGTGGTGTCCACGACCATGCTGGTCGCCGCCTCCGTCGCCGGCACGCCTTGCAGGCGGGCAAGACGAATGCTCGCGACATCGCCGCCGACGCCGGCGACCGGCAACAGCGAGTTGATCGATTCGCGGATCCAGCGAATCCACAGGGACGTGAACGCATCGGGACGGCATGTCGCCGGAATCAGCTCGCGCCAGGAGAGGGCGCTAAACAGCATGGGAAGCAGGTGGAACAAGCTGATCGGAACCAGCCACCAGCCGATCACCAACATGGCGTGGGCGACCTGCGCTGCGCCGCTTTCGACTATCAGGTAGACCGCCAGCAGAAGCCCGCCAACCGCGGCCATGATCAGCCAAGCAGGTATGATATGGCTCCTATGTCGCGGCGAGACTTTGCCGAGCGTTCCACGTCTTCTATCACCGTTCCTTCTCCGCTCCAATTCGGCGGGATGAGACTCAGCACATGGAGATAGCGAACCGGGCCACCCTCGTCGTCTTGCCTCCGCCCGCGCGCGCGGCGCCGGATGCGCGGACATCGAGCGGCGAGCCGTGCCTCCTCGGACTGAGCCTGATCGAACGCGCCGGCTTGGCGGGACGTCGGGCCGGCTATGACCGGATATTTTTACTCGGGCGAGACCGCGCCATGCCTCCTGCCGTGAAGGCGATTGCGGATTGGAACGAACTCGCCGTCGCTCTTTCTTCCTCGCAGGCCGCTGCCTTGGTCATTGCGCCGGCCACCATCGTCGCCGAAACAGAGTGGCTGATGCGATTGGCCAGGATGCGCATCGCGCCGGCGGCCTGGGCCGCGATCCCCAACCGCATCGTCGCGCTGGCCGAGACGGTGGTCCCGGATGCTCTCTCGTTGCTGCAGGCAGATGGCGGAGCGTTCGACATGACGGCGCTCGAACAGCGGCTCGGCCGGCGGTTTGGTCCGGCGGCGGCAATGCCGGCCGGAATCGATCCCCTCGTGGTCGCGCGACCCGAGAACATTCCCGCCGCCGAACGGCACTTGCTGGGCGCCCTGGTGAAAGACACCGACGGGTTTATGGCGCGCCACGTCGACCGCCGCATCTCTTTGCAGATTTCCCGGCGTTTGGCGCGCACCGGCATAACGCCGACGCAAGTGACGATCATCTCGATGGTCATCGGCCTCGTTGGCGCTTCCTTTTTTCTTTCGGCCCATTGGGTCTGGCAAACCGCGGGAGCGCTGTTGTTTCTGCTCCACTCGATCGTGGACGGCTGCGACGGCGAATTGGCCCGCCTCAAATTCCAAGAATCAAAGTTCGGCGGACTCCTGGATTTCTGGGGAGACAACATCGTCCATGTGGCGATTTTCGCGTGTCTTGCGTTCGGCTGGGCGTCTTCCACCGCCGCGATCTGGCCGTTGTGGTTCGGTGCTTCCGCGATCATCGGCACGCTCGGATCGGCCGGTTTGGTGTATTGGAAACAATTGCGCCCCAAGGAGGATGGCGGTCCGCTGTTTACGTCGGTCTCGGGTGTGGGCGACGACCGCTTGAGCCGGATGCTCGACGCCGCCTCGCGCCGCGACTTCGTCTATGCTGTGCCGATCCTTGCGCTGTTCGGCAAAGCGAACTGGTTTCTGCTGCTGGCCGCGGTCGGCGCGCCGATATTCTTTCTTCTGCTGGTCGTTCTTGCGTTGCGTGAGCGCCTGCAAAGCAAAGCGCTGACATCGGCGACATAATTCCGATTATTCGAGGGCAATAGGAACGCCGCCGGCCGCGCTCGACCTTTGAGCAAGCTCGATCAGCCGCGCGCACAGCACCGCCTCCTCGAGGTTGCCCTTGCCGTCCGTCGCGACGGCCGCCCGGAAGTCGTCGGCTACGCCCGCGAACCAGTCGGGATGATGCGATCCTTGCGAGAGCGCGGGTGGGCAAGACCACTGCCGCTCGCTCGCTTCGGTTTGCAGGACGACACGCTCGTTCGCCGCGTCGATGCGGCCGCGCTCGCCCTCGATGACGATGGTGTTGGACCTCTGCTCGCCGGCCCAGGTGAGAAAGATTTCGCCGGTCCCCGACGCAAGCTCGAGCACAACGGTGGCCGTATCTTCGAGCGGCCATTCGTGGAAACGCCGCGTCTCGAGTTTCGCGGCTACGGTGCGCGGTTCGCCGCCCCAGCGCATGAGGCAATAGAGCGCGTGCCAACCGTGATCGAAGAGAATGCCGCCGCCCGCGATCGCCGGATCCACACGCCAATTGCCGCCCCCGGCGGCAACGACCGCGCTCGCCGGCGCCGTGCGCACCGCGCGCCAGCGGATCGCTTTAATGCGACCGACCGCGCCTTGCGCAAGGAGGGCTGCAATCTTCCGGCAGATTGGTGCCTTGAGCCAATTATGGACGGCATGCACTACCCGGCCGGCGCGCGCCGCGGCTGCGGCGACGCGCTGCGCTTCCGCGACCCGAATGACCAACGGCTTCTCGCACAGCACGTGTCGACCGGCTTGCAGCGCTTGTTCGATGAGAGCCAGGTGACTGTTCGGCGGCGTGCAGATGTCCACGAAGTCGCAGGCTTCCCGCGAGAGCAACGCGTCGACGCTGTCGTACCAACGGGCGTCGGGACAAGCTGCGCTGAAGGCGTTGCGGCGCTCCGCAAGCGCGTCGGTCGCGGCTACCATCCGGACGTCATTGCACGCGCGCCACCCGCACAGGTGACCGTTTGCCGCGACATTCCCGAACCCGATGAACGCTCCCCGCAGCACGCGGCGTCGTCTCAATCGAGACCGAACTTGCCCGCAATGGCGGCGAAAGACTCGTCGAGGATTTCGACGCCGCGCATGGCCTCATCTTCGGTTATCACCAGCGGCGGATTGATACGGATCACGTGCGAATACGACATGGTGATAAGGCCGCGCTCCAGGGCCTCGTGGAACAGCGCACGCGTGACCGCCTTGTCCAAGGGCTCCTTGGTCGCGCGGTCGGCGACCATTTCGATGCCGATCATGAGGCCGCGTCCGCGCACGTCCCCGATGAAGCGGTATTTTTCCTGAAGCTGTTTGAGCGCCTCGAGCATGCGCGCTCCGACGCGGGCGGAATTCTCCACCAGGCCGTCGGCCAGAATGATCTCCACGGAGCCCAGACCGGCGGCGGCGGCCAACGGATTGCCGCCATAGCTCGACGAGCTGCCGCTCGGTTCGCCAAACGGTGTGGCGGACATGCGCTCGTGCGATGAAGCGACGGCGCTCAGCGGAAAGCCGCCGCCGATGCCCTTGCCGATCGTCATGACGTCGGGCTTGAGGCCGAACTGATCCGACGCCCACATCGTTCCGGTTCGGCCGAAGCCGGTCAGGATTTCGTCGGCGATGAGCAGAGCATCGCATTCGTCGGCGATCTCGCGCACGGCTTGAACGAAATCGTCGGGGGGGACCACATTGCCCGCGGTGCCCTGCATCGGCTCCAGGATGATCGCGGCGACTTCGCCCTGGGTGTCGTTCTTCATGACGTTGCGCAGATGCTCCGCGCAGGCCAGTCCGCACGACGGATATTTGAGCTTCCAGGGACAGCGATAACAGTTGGCGAAAGGCGACATGTGCATGCCGGGCGGGAAGGGGCCCTGGTGGTTGCGGTAGCCGCCGCCGAGAAGCCCGATCGTGCCCGCGGTCTTGCCGTGGTACCCGCCCCAGAACCCGACGAATTCGAATTTCTTGGTCACCGATTTGGCGAGACGAAAAGCGGCCTCGACGGCCTCGGCGCCGCCCGAAAACAGCTGAATGTGGGAGATGCCCTCGGGCAGCAGTTCGGCGACCAGGTTGAGAAAACGGGCACGCGTCTCGGTCGCGAAGCTGCCGAAGGTGAAGCGCTCGAGCTGTTCATTGAGGCGCTTGAGATAATGAGGGTGACAATGCCCCACGCTGCCGATGGCGATGCCGGCGATGAAATCGAGATATTCGTTCCCATCCAGGTCGACGATGGTGCAGCCCTTCGCGTGCTCGACCACGATCTGCGAGTAAAGCGCGATCGATTGCAGGCCGGGCGCCATGGTCTCGGCCTCGCGATCGAACACGGCTTTCGACTTCGGGCCAGGCACGCAACGGCGTTCTCCGATCGCGGCCGGCGGGCTGGCCTGCGGCGCCGATGCGACCTCGCGCGAGGTGATATCGTCCATGCTCAACTCCTCCTCGCCCCCACGACGCGGGGGCGCCGCTCGAAGCGCTCGGCCAAAAGATTCGCAATCGCGTGCGCGGCGCGGTCGCGATAGCGGGCATAGCTCGGCCAAGCATTGACGTCGACGATCACTGCTTCGCCGTCAGCCCGTATGATGGCGTCGCCGCCGAAGATCTCGAGACTAAGGGCGCCAGCCGCGCGAAATGCTGCCTCGCGCAGGCTCGCGACCTCGAAGGAATAGCCGAGCATGCCCTTGTCGCGATGATAAAACCATTCGAACCAATTCGCGTCGAGCGGCGCCAGGACGTTTCTCACCCCGTAGAATTTGACGAGATCGCCCGGCACGTGCTCCTGCGCGACGACGTAGGGAATTCCCCGCTTGGCAAATCCATGCAGGGCCTCGCGCCATCCCTCATCGGACGCCGCGTACATGACGTCGTGTGCTTCCGTCGCGTGGAAATCGTAGCGCTTGACCCACACGCCGGTTGGCGCCCGGGCCTTGCTCGTGTCGCTGGCAACGATCTGGCTCGGGGGGACCGGAACGCCGTGCCGGGCGAACAGCTCGACCATGCGATGGCGATACGTGTTGCGAATTGCGTCCGGTGAATTCACGACGATCGAGCCGGTTTTCTCCGCGTTTTTCAGTCGATCAAGGATAGGCCCACGCTCACACATCACGAAAATATTGGCGAAATCGGTGTCGAACGCGGCGTCGGGGGCGACGAGCTCGACCTTGAAGCCGCGCGCCGTCATCGCCGCAGCGACGCTTTCCAGGATCGCGCGGTCGTCATCGACGCGCCCCGGCGAGTGGGCCGCCTCACGGTAAATGCCCCAGCAAATCCTGGCCGCGCTCATGCGCGCCCCGCAATTTCGGCTGCGCGATCGAGCTCCGCCGCTTCCGCCGCCGCAATGTCGCGCGCTCTGTCGATATCGAATACGCAGGGCAGAACGATGCCAAAAACCGGCTGGTGACCGGCCACGAGCCAGCCGAGGTAGTCACGCAGCCGGGCAAAGTCGGCCGCGGGTTCGGCGGGCAGCCGCGCCGGCAGCCAATACAGGCCGGCAGTCACATGCGTGCCACGGCTGCCGCCAATCCGCCGCACGACGCCATCGGCATCCAACGTGGCCCACAGGGGATTCTCGTCGTCAACTTGGTCGGTGAGGCCGAGCGCGATGCCATCGCCGCCGAGCGCAGCCGCCGATCGCACGAACGCGCAGAAGTCGGCGACCGGCATCACGGCGTCGACAGTCGTGATTACGGCCGGCGCGCCGCTCAGTCGATCGACAACAGTCCGGAAGCTCGCGTAAGAGGACGGGGTCGTGCGCACGATCAAATCGAGGTCGAAATCGCCGGCATTCTCGCGCAGCCACATCCGGCAATCTTCACTCGCCTCATTGATGATCACGCTCAAGCGGCGAATTCCGGCGGCCCGGAAGCGATCGAGCGTCAATTGCATCAGCGGCCGTCCGGCGACCGGCACCATCGGCTTGCTGACGCGATAGCCGTCGGCGCGCAGGCGCGACCCGTGTCCGGCCGCGATGATGCCCCCGTGAATCGTCGAACGCGGCGGTCGGCCGGTCATGACAAAATCTTAATAAGGCCGCGCAGTTCCGTCACCGCATGCTCGACCTGCGGATCGACCGTGGCGCGCGTTTCGCCAGGGGAATCCTCGGGCGTCACCCAAATGAAACGCATGCCAACTCGCCGCGCGCCCTCGCGGTCGCGCGGCAACGAATCGCCGACGAACACGGTCGTCTCCGGCCGCGCGTCCAGCGGATCGAGAGCCGCGCGAAAGATCGCGGGATCGGGTTTCTCGGCACCGACGCAGTGGCTGTCGACGAGAATCGCGAAGAACGGTGCCAGCCCGGCGCCGCGACACACCGCTTCCAGATTACCGTAAAAATTGGCAACGACGCCAAGTCGGTAGCGCTCGCTCAGCGCCGCCAGCACCGCACGATTGCGCGCGAACGCGGCCGATGCTTGCGCGAGGAAACGCGAGGCCACGCGCCGACCACGATCGCCGTTGATGTCCCCGCTGGCGAAATCCGATTTGTTCGCTCCGGTGCCGCCGCGCGCCAGTTGGGTTTCCAGATTGGCGACCAACGCATGCACCGTGCCCGAGAGATCGGTGGCGGGTGACAAGGTTCCGACCAGCGGATCGTCGGCGGCAAAAAAACGCGCCTCGAACGCGGCGGCGGAGATGTCCAATCCCTCGGCGCGGTAGAGCGCGTGGAAACGCTGCTTCCATGCCACGCCGTTGGCGTCCAGCGTTCCGCCAAAATCGAAAAGTATGGTTTCGATCGGCGCTCTCATCCACCATGCGTCCGCAGTCGGAGTCGGCTCGGAATGCCGTTGCGGCCTCCGGGAGATCGCGGTGGTCCTCCCGCTTTCGGTCATCAGCCAGGATTTACTGCGTAGTTTGTATCGCTTTCCTCCCGCGCGGCAAGCGGAAGAGGCTGCCCGTCGATGAAGGCATTGCACGCGTCCAGTGCAACGCTGTCGCGCAGCTGGCGCGGCGGGCTTTTCATATAATAAGCCGAAGGCGCCACCAGCGCGCCGGCTTCGCCGCGCTCCAAGGCCAGCTTCGCGCAGCGGATCGCGTCGATTACGACACCGGCGCTGTTTGGCGAATCCTGCACCGACAACCGCATTTCCAACTCGACCGGCGCATCTGCGAAGCCGCGGCCCTCGACGCGGATGAAGCAGACCTTGTTGTCTCCCTGCCACGGCACGTAATCCGAGGGTCCGATATGGATATCGCTCGCCTCGAGCCGCTCGTCGAGCTGGGATTGAACGGATTCGGTCTTCGATATTTTTTTTGATTTGAGCCGATTGCGCTCGAGCATGTTGAGAAAGTCGGTATTTCCTCCGGTGTTGAGCTGATAGGTGCGATCGATGCGGACTCCGCGATCGGAGAACAGGCGAGCGAGAGCGCGATGGACGATCGTCGCACCCACTTGGCTTTTGATGTCGTCGCCGATGATCGGGATTCCGGCATCGCGAAATTGCCGGGCCCACGTGGCGTCGGAAGCGAGGAATACCGGGACGCAATTGATCAGGGCGACCCGGGCTTCGAGACAGGCCCGGGCGTAATGCTTGACCGCCTGCTCCGAGCCCACCGGCAGATAGCACAGCAGGACTTCCGCCCCCGACCCGCGCAACGCGGCCGCGATGTCCGCCGGCTCGAGATCGACCGGACGGAATGCGGCCTCGTCGGGATAATCCTCCATGTGCGAGGCCACCCCATCGAGCAGCGGCCCAGCCTGCACAATGACGTTGGATACGGGAAGCGCGCTCTGAAAAATGCGGGTGCAGTTCGGTTTCGCGAAAATCGCCTCTTCGAGCGGATGGCCGACCTTTCGCCGGTCGATGTCGAAGGCCGCTACAAACTCGATGTCGCCGCACCGGTAGCCGCCGATGGAGGCGCGCATGACGCCTTCCACCGAAGCTCCCTGGCGAGCGCGATAATATTCCACACCCTGAACCAGGGAGCTGGCGCAATTGCCCACGCCGGCAATGGCTACTTTAATTTTCTGTCGCACAGGCATGCTATCCTCTTTTTTGTTCGCGCTCGCAGCCGTCGGACGGAGCACGCGCAAGACGATGGCGGGCGGCTCGGCCGATCGCCAAGGTGCGACGCCTTCACGGCCCGGCTGACGCCGGACGATCTTGTCGGACGGCGTCCATGAGTACGTCCCGGACCGCATCGGTCGTGTGGTCGAATTGCGGGAAGCCCAGTCCTGCGCCCAGCATTTGCCGACCGGTATAGAGCGCCGCGCGGGCAATGCGTGCGTCAAGCGCCGTGCGCACGAGATCGGGAATTTGTCCCGGCTGTTTTAGAACGGAGCGAAAGACCGCCGCGATATCCGCGGTGCCGTCGGGACGTAGTCCGACCATGGCAGCCGGCGGAAGTGGTGTATCGACGGGGTCGATGACCACGCGACAAGCGGCGAAGGGAACCTGACCGGCGGCGGCGATGCGCGCGGCGATGTGGGATTCGGTATCGATCGCTGCAGCGCCGGTGTGCGAATGCAGCGACCGCTTGTCGGAAGGCTTGGCGACCGGAGCATCCATTCCGACTATATCCGTGTGCTTGGCGGCCGGGAGCCGTTCAAGAATAGAGCGGGTCCACGCCCGGTCGGTGGGGAAAACCTGTTGGCCGGTTCTGATCGCGGCGGCGACGATCCAGTCGCCTGCGCGCAGGCCGGGCGCGAGTCCGCCGGCGATCCCAAAGCTGATGATGCCCGAAACGCCACGGGCAACCACCGAGGCGAGATCGGCCGCGAGTTGCGAGCCTGGACTGCAGATGACGGCCACGCCCGGCCCCAGGGCGATCCGCGCCTCTAAAGCGAGCGAGGTAACTGCGACGATGCGCGCCGGCACCCGTGCCCCCAATCCCCGGATGTCCGCCGGCGAAGCGGACTCATTTGCGGAGGATTTTATCCGTCAATTTCCCGTCTTGTTCAACAGGGGGAGGTCGGAAATGGCGCGAGCCGGAGGGTCGGGACCTTTCGGCTGGCCGTTCAGGCCTTTACGCCGCTCTCCTGAAGTGCCTGCGCCGCAATTCCTCGTTACTGCCCGCGCGGTCAAATTGCGGTGCGGGCCGGTTGCGCAACCGAGGCCGATGACGCGGTTTCGGATTTGGCGGAATAGAACGAGGCGTTCTGCTCGCCCCGCAGAGCCTCGCGCGTGAATTCGATCAAGTGGCGGCCGACGAAGCCTATGGAGAACGCGGATGGGATTTGACCGTGATCCATCGCGTGGCGGACGGCCCGCCGATAAGC
>Ga0207665_10003253_pt1 | contig 10879 bp, 7 predicted proteins | sample LARL112metaG_FD_184351 | JGI IMG/M metagenome (GOLD analysis project Ga0207665, IMG submission 184351) | Corn, switchgrass and miscanthus rhizosphere microbial communities from Kellogg Biological Station, Michigan, USA - LAR L11-2 metaG... | ecosystem: Host-associated > Plants > Roots >...
GACGTCCTGGCCGGTGAGCGCACCCGCCTGGCCCTCTTGACCGGGGCGGTGCGTCGGTTCGCGTCCGAGGGCTACCAGCGGACCTCGGTGTCCGACATCGCCCGCGACGCCGGGGTGACGCCTGCGGCCGTGTACGCCTACTTCCCCTCCAAAGAGGAGCTCTTCCTGGCCCTCAGCGACGATCGCGCCCGGCAGACCCTCGCCTATTTGAACGACCTCTTCTCGCAGCCGGGCCCGATGGCCGACAAGTCGCGCGCCGCGTTCGTTGATAACCTCGCCGCCTCGATCTACAAGCAGGGTGAGCTTGCGAGAGATGCGAAGGATTATCGCGCAGCCGCCGATCACTTCCTGAGGATTCGCACGGCAGCGCCTACGTCCACCATCCGTCCGACGGCCGAGTACGATGCAGGCGCCGCGCTGATCGCGCTGCAGGACTGGACGTCGGCCGCGGAAGTACTCGAAGCGTTTCGCAGCGCTTACCCCAAGCACAAGATGCATGGTGAAGCCACCAAACTGATTGCGCGCGCCTACCGTGAAGGCGGACAGTTGTCGCGCGCCGCTGGCGAATACGACCGACTCGCATCCGAGTCCGAGGATCCGGCATTACGCGGCGAGGCGTTGCTCGCAGCAGGCGACCTCTACCAGCAGTCCAATGCAAACGACAAGGCCTTGGATGCGTACCGACGTTACCTCAATGAGTTTCCACATCCAGTCGAGGCTGCACTAGAGACGCGTTTCAAGATTTCCGAAATATACAAGGCGACGCATGACGAGTCTCTCTATCAGAAAGAACTGGGGGAAATCGTACGCATCGACGCGGCCGCAGGGTCGGAAAGGACCAACCGGACGCGAACCCTTGCGGCACGTTCGGCACTGGTTCTCGCAGAACAGCTCTACCGGGACTTTGTAGCCGTGAAGCTGCGACAACCCTTCGAGACCAGCTTGAAGGAGAAACAGCAGCGCATGGATGCCACGATTGATGCCATGAACCGGCTCGTGGAGTACGAAATCGGAGACGTGACGGCGGCCGCAACATATTACATGGCCGAGACCTACTTCGATTTCAGTCACTCGCTGAAGGAGTCGGAGCGCCCGACCGACCTGCAAGCCGCGGATCTGGAAAAGTATGAAGCAGACCTCGACGAGACAGCATTTCCGTTCGAGGAGAAAGCTATCAAGGTACACGAGAAAAACATGGAATTGCTGCACGGCGGCGTCCTCGACGAGTGGACTGAGAAGAGCCTCAATAGACTCGGCGAGCTGATGCCGGGCCGCTACGCGAAAAAAGAAGTGAGTAGCGGATTCCTCGGCGGTATCGACAGTTATGTGTACCGTGCGCCGGTGTCGCAGGTCTCCCTACCATTATCGGCCGATGCCGGAACGACGGCAGCTAAACCGGACCAGACGACACGCCCGGTACCGATGGGTGTGAACGACGGAGTGGTGAAAAATGCAAGTCCGCAATAAGACCCGATCCATAAAAGCGATTTGCCGCGGGATGCCGTGGCTGGCCCTGTTCATCGCCCTGGGCTGCGCACCTGCTGCGCGGCACAAGGTCACCGCCGGGTCGACGATGAGCAAACAGATGGTGGCACCGTCGGCGGCGCCCGTTAAAGTCGAGCAGGATGCGGGCGGGTTCACGATCACGCAGAGCATACCTGTTAGCGACGCAGTGCGGGCCGACTACGAGGCGGCGGTGCGCATGCTGGAGGAAGAGCAGTACGAACGCGGCATAGCTTTGTTGCTCAAGGTAACCGAACAGGCGCCCGCATCAACGGCAGCGCACATTGATCTCGGAATGGCATACGCACACACCGGCGACCTGGACCACGCCGAAGCTAGCCTGAAAAGGGCGCTGGAACTGAATCCAAACCACCCCGCCGCCTACAACGAGCTCGGCCTGGTGCAGCGGCGCAAGGGAGAGTTTGCCAAGTCGCGTGCTAGTTATGAGGCGGCCCTGGCGCAATTCCCCGACTTTCACTACGCCCACAAGAATCTGGCGGTTCTGTGCGACCTATACCTTGGGGATTACAAGTGCGCGCTGGAGCATTACGAAGCGTACAGCCGACTCGTTCCGAACGACACCGAAGTCGCCAAGTGGATTGCCGACCTTCGCAACCGCGAAAGCCGGAAGGAGAAACCATGAGCCGAAACTTGTTGGTCGTGCTGCTGCTGGCAACAGGCATCGCGGGGGCAGATAGAAAGCCCCGGGACAAACACGCCACCGGTCCCGCTGCGGCGCAGAAACAGACGGTAGCTGTGCCTGGACAGACGGAAGAATCGCAGTCAAAGAGTAAGGCAGCGGAAGTAAACACCGAAGAAGTGCAGGCAGAGATAGAAGAGCCACAAGGACGGAGTGAAACGGCAGAAATACACGGCCCGAGTGAAGCGGCGGAACCGGCACAAACGGACAAAGACGGGAAGTTGATCTCCGTCCCAGGAGGAAAAGCGCTGGGTATGTCCGTTCTAGGCAATCAGGAGGCGCCCACCTCGCTGGTTATTGTTCCTTGGAAGAGCTCGGAGGTCGGCCGGTCGCCGGGCATCTCGCCGCTGCTCGACGATTCCAGGCAGCCGGTGGATAAGGAAGTATTCATGCGGGCGCTTAGCTATTACGAGATCAGATCGGAAACGAAGCCCTGAACCACCACATCGCATAAGCATTCTTGCTGAGCCTTGGCGGCGCTCTCGCTCGCAGTGTCCACGGCCGTGTTCGCTGAATTGCTCGCTGAGGCGCCCACTAGACATGGGAGCTTCATTCCCGCGGTACTAATAAGCTTTCCAATCTGATCTCCTATTACCAAGCCAAAAACTTGGGCGCATCCTGAGCGAGGTTCTTGCCTTTATGCGGCCCGCCGACGTAGTGGAGTTTCGGCGGAGAGCATCCGAGATTCCTATGAATATTTCTTGTGTTGGAACCTACCCAGGTTAGGGCTGTATAGCCCAGCATCAGCCAAGCTGACGTCTTCTTTTAGTTTTTAGTGCAGACAAGCGCCGTCTCTGCGTTGGAAGCTCACAGTTGTTTTCCTCGTACAAAATCCGGGGATTGTACTGATTCTGTTTCCGCAGTTGGTTGTGCCGTATTCCTGCCCCAGGTCTTGTTTCATGCGGTGCTTTTTTCCAAGTACGTGGCCTCGCACGAAGGTATCAGTCGCGCATGCCCTGCGGGTCACCACGGAAAATGAGAATGAGTCGTTAAGGTTACCGGCACCCGTGTGCTCTTGTTGCCGCGCGCCATCTGCTCAACACTACGTGGAGTCTGAAACTGCCGTACAAGGCAGCGTGGGAATACAGAGATGAAAACATTTTATTTGTCCGTTGTGATTGGCGTGGTTTTGGCGGAGATAGAAGCCGCACAGGGACAGACCGAAGAAGCGCAGGCACAGACGGAAGTTGATCTTCGTCCCCGAAGAGCGCGATTCGGCATCTCCATCCTGGGCAACTAGCTCGGCCTTAGCAGCGCCTTCGTCACCTCGATGATGCTCGACGACTCGAGGGAACCAATTCACAAGGAAGTGTTGATGAGAATGCTCAGTTATTACGAAATCAGATCGGAAACTTTGCGACTCGCCGGTGTACTGACCAAAACGAACGCGGCGCAGCTCACTACTGCGACGCACAGGAGGAAGCAATGACGTTTACGGAGCTGTTGAGAAACGTCGGCCTATTCGGAGCTGCCGTGATGTGTTGTCTGGTCGCGCTGTCTGTCTTTTCCGTGGCAGTGATCGTAGACAAACAACGGCGTTTCCGATTGGCCGCGAGCCAGTCAGAGATTTTCAAGCCTATGTTCACGAAATTTCTCCACGGGGGAGAGTTACAGGAACTGATCGAGGCCCTGCAGCAGCACCCGAATTCCCATGTGGCGCAGGTGGTCTCAGCCGGCATTCAGGAGTACGACGGCGTGCGTCAGGCCGGCGGGGATCCAGTCGCCTCACTCGAGCTCGTCACCAGTGCGCTCAGAGACTCGATTTCTGAGACGCTGATCCAGTTGAAGCGAGGTCTCGGGTTCCTGGCCACGATCGGCTCGACCGGCCCGTTCATCGGCCTCTTTGGCACGGTGGCCGGAATCATCAACGCTTTCCGGAACATCGCGGCCACGGGCTCGGGCGGAATGTCTGTGGTCTCGGGCGGCATCGCCGAGGCCCTGGTCACGACGGCGCTGGGCATCTTTGTCGCGATCCCGGCGGTAGTCGCTTTTAACCACTTCACCGGCACGATAGAGACTTTTCAGGTCCAGATGAATCGGGCCTCATCCCAGCTCGTGAACTGCCTGTTCAAAGTACCGCAGGTCATGGAGCGGGAGCTCCGGGACCCGCAGCTTGTAAAGCCCGAGGTCAAGGTAGCGATGGAGGCGAAAGCCCATGCGGCTCGGTGAACCAGCCAAGATGCAGGCGGCCATCAACATTACACCGCTCGTCGACGTAGTGCTCGTGCTGCTGATCATCTTCATGGTGATGGCGCCGCAGATGCGGAAGGGGCCGGACGTGAACCTGCCGAACACTGCGAAGCCGAGCAACCAGGGTGACGAGAGAGGCCGGATTCTGGTCTCCATCGACGATGCCGGCAGGCTGTGGATCGATGACCGGCAGGTTGCAGCCGACCATTTCGGCGAAGCCCTGCGCACTGCAGTGGGCGCCGAGACCGATCCCAAAGTCGTGATCCGGGGCGACGCAAAGCTCAACTTCCGCGAGGTCCGGCAGGCCATGGCCGCGATCGAGCAGTCCGGCTTCCGCGGGGTGGGGTTGATCGCCAAGCCCGCTGGGGCCAGGGGAGAATGACGTCATGAATTTCAACACAGGCGATTCCAGCTCCACTTTGCAGTCCGAGATTAACATCACGCCGCTCGTGGACGTGGTGCTCGTACTGCTAATCATCTTCATGGTCGTCGTTCCCCTGCTCATGCACGGCTACGACGTCGACATCCCTCGAAGCTCCGCAGGTGCGGCGCAGGCCCAAGAATCGCGGCTGATTCTGAGCATTGAGCCCACGGCCTGCCACATCCTAGGGCCCCCGGCTGGGGAAGGACTTCCCGCGGATTGTCGCGTGACCCTGGCTGATCAAAAGATTCCTGTGGCCGAATTGCCCGCGCGTGTGGCAGCGATCCTGGCTAGCCGGCCGCCCGAAAAGCGCGTGCTCTTTTTGGCCGCTGATGACCGCCTGAACTACGAAGGCGTTCTGCGCATTCTCGATCTCGCGAAATCGGGCGTTGAGGATTTGCAGGTCGAATTTATTACGAGCAATTAAGGTGGCTGCTTTGGTGACAACCATGGAAATCGGCAGGCACATGTTCAAAGAATCCGGGGCTCCCTCCACCCGCAGCATGGTGGAGAGCGTGGTGCTCCATGCCCTCGTGCTGGGCTTACTGATGCTCGTGTCGGCGTCATTGCTGCTTCACAGTGTCGCCCCCAAGAAAAAAGAGGTGGACATCGTTTTCTATCGTCCATCGGAGGTTCCGGTTCCGGCGCGCGCAGTCCCTCTTGCAGGAGGGAAGACAGCGGTCCCACCCGGGCTGCCAGCACCCGCACCTAAACCGAGACTGAATGCTCGGGAAGGTCCGGATGGGCCGGGGAAACCGGAACTCCCATCAGGTCCGCATGAAAGTTTTTCCGCGGAGGCACAACCGCCCCAGCCACAGCCAAACGTGGGGAGGGCTGGCATCTTGGCGTTCAAGGACAAGCTCGCGAGTCTGGCACAGGACAAGATCGCGCCGCGTCTCGGAGCCGATGCGCGGTACGGCGCCGCCGATGACGCTGGCCGGCCATCGTCACTGTCCACATTGGCGACCAATACGCCGGGATCAAGCGGCGGCATCGATGTCGGCTCTCTCAACCGGAGCGTGGGAGGTGGTGGCGGCAGAGGTGGTGGCGGAGGAGGTGGAGCCGGAGGCACTGGCAGCGGCGGTGCCGGAGGCGGGATCGCGATAGCCCGCGCAACCAGCGCAATCGCCTCGATCGGCGGCGGCGGCGACCGACCCAAGGCCCGTGGCGGGCTGGGGCCTTCCCGCACCGACGAAGAAATACAGATCGTGTTCGATCGCTACAAGGCGTCGTTTTATCGGCTTTACAACCGGGAACTGCGCAACAACCCAGCTTTGCAAGGCAAGATGGTGCTGCGCCTGACGATCGAGCCGGACGGCAGTGTGTCGATGTGTGCGCTGCAGTCAACTGACATGAATGCGCCCGATCTCGCCACTCAGGTGGTGAACCGCGTCCGGACGATCAATTTCGGCGCCAAAGAAGGGGTGCAGACCGTAACCATCGTTTACCCGATCGACTTCCTACCGGCGGCGTAAAGCCGGCGGCCGAAGCGGAATGGCACGGATACAGGAGGTTGGAGAAGCTGCGAATCTGATCAATTAGTTCTGACGCGATTTTGACAAAGGCAAAGCCATTGAAAGATGGCGACGCAAAGTCACCGGTCTAACGGGCCTCAAGCCCCATGACGGCGGGACCGCCGAAATCCAGCACACAGCGTGCTGCCTCGGTCCCGATAACGACGAATCGCTTGTGAGTCGAACGAGGGCGTAGATGATTTCTAACGACTTTAACAATGCGACGCCGCGCGGCAGCTGGATCAAAATCCTGCTGTTCGCCCTGGCACTGTTGCTGCTGAGCGCAGTCCCGGCACTTGCGGCGGACACTTGCCCATCGCCACAGAACAACGGCGTGATCGATGGCTTTGTCAACCCTGTTCCCCCTTCCCAGATCAATATCGTCGGTAACTGCACCATCCGGAACTTCCCCGCGTCCAACCCACTGACCTCCAACATCAGCTTCTTCGGCAACAACGCCACGAGCTTTCTGGTCACCTTCGACAACGTCGACTTCATCGGCAATATCTCCTGCGACAAGCCGCAGGGGGATGCGATCTGGTTCGTCAACGGCTCCACCACGACGGTCCGACCCAACTGTCAGAATCTCTTTATTCCCGTCGAGAAGATCGACAAGCAGAATCCGGCGGGCCAGACCACGGCCGCTATCGGCGTCCCCTTCACCTACAAGCTGACGATCCCGGTCATGTTCGATCCATTATCGGGCGTCGTGATCAACACCCAAGGGTCGCCGAACGACCTGCACGACATCACGATCACGGACGACCTCAACGCAACGGGGGCGGATCTGACCTATGTGAGCCACACTGCGTTTTGGGTCAGTAACGGCACTCCCATTCCGCATACGTTTTCTAATGTCGGCGGTGTGCTCACTTTCAGCAACTTTCCCATCATCCCGGCCGGGCAGCAGTTCGTGATCGAGATCACCGTCGTACTCAACGACTCGGCGACGAACGTGCCGGGGAAGCAGTTTTTCAACACGGCCAACTGGCAGTTCGGCCGACTTATCAACGGCGTGTTCTTCGAACCCCTGCCGGGTGAGAAAGGCGTGACCCCGCCCATGACCATCGCCACCCCCAATCTCGTGCTCACGAAGACGGGACCTGCGACGATGAGCCTGGGGCAGCCGGGGCAGTTCGGCCTCAATATCCAGAATACCGGGTCGACTGATGCGTGGAACGTCACGCTCCTTGATCGGTTCCCCAAAGGCAATAGCGGCGGCACGTGCTCCACGGCACCGCAGATACTCAGCGCGCAGGTTTTCCAGGCGGACGGCGTCACGCCGGTTGCAGGCAAGGGGCCTCTGGCTGCGAGCACCGACTTCTCTATCAGCTATAGCGGTTTGCCCACCTGCCAGCTCACGCTGACCATGCTCACCGCTGCCGGCGCGATTGGCCAGAATCAGCGTCTTATCATTACCTACCGGACCCAGCTCGATGCCAACAGCCAAACCGGCGCCCAGCTCACGAACGTAGCGGGCGCGACCCAGTGGTTCGATGCCGACAGCAGCGTCTCGACTCGCAAAGCATCCACACGCACATTGACCGACGGCACTCCGGGCGTCCTCGATTTCCAGGATGCACACACGGTCACGGTGGTGGTCAATCCACTAACCATCACAAAGCAAGTCAGCGTGGTGGGTGGCGGCGCTGCGTTGCCGGGCGGGCAGCTCGACTACCTGGTACATGTGACCAATGTCTCGGCGAACCCGGTCTCTCCAGTCGTAATCACCGATGACCTGAGCACAGCCGGCGCGGGGCGGCTCACGTTCGTCAACCCGGCGCCAACGATGAACGGCTCTGCGGCGGGTATCAGCATTGTGGGCCCGTTGCTGACCGCGGACTACTCTTCTGTGTATGGGCCGTTGCAGCCCGGACAATCCATCGACGTGCGATTCCGGGTGAAGATTGCTTCGGGCCTTCCCGCCGGCACGACTCTTACGAACACCGCCGTCGTAACGTGGAACACTCCCCCGCAGACGGCGATCGCCACCGTTTCGATCGATATCGGAGGAGTCCCCGGTGCTGGCAGTTTGAACGGCACCGCGTGGCTAGACGCCAACTTTAACAAGATAGCCGACGTCGGCGAGCCGCGGCTGCAGGGTTGGAGAGTTGGGCTCTATCGCAATGGGGTGTTGGTGCAGTCCGTTGCTACGGATGCCGGTGGCGTTTATCGCTTCGCTAGCGTACCGCCGACCGATGGGACCACAGAACGGTACGAACTGCAGTTCACCGCGCCCGGTGCGGGTGCGAAGACTGCCAAGCTCGGCAAAGCCGACTCGGTCTTTACCAACTGGCTGCAGCGCATCACCGAGATCGCCGTGCCCTCCGGCAGCAACCTCCAGAATCTGAATCTACCGATCGGGCCGAATGGCGTCGTCTACAACTCGTTGACGCGCGCTCCGATTACGGGCGGGAGCCTGAACCTGGTGAGCGCCGGCAGCCGCACGCAATTGCCGGCAACCTGCTTCGACGACCCCGCTCAACAGGGCCAGATCACCCAGGCGGGCGGCTATTACCGCTTCGATATCAATTTTTCGGATCTGTCCTGCTCCGGCGGTGGCAGCTACCTCATCGAGGTAACCGCGCCGGGGTCAAGCTTTGTGGCCGGTGAGTCGAAGCTCATTCCGGCCACTTCGGGTGCGGCGACCGCTTCCTTCTCGGTGCCGACATGCGCGGGAAGCGCATCCGATGCGCTTCCCACCATTCCCTATTGCGAGGCCCAGGTGTCGGAGTTCGCGCCGCCAACCTCCGTGCCCGCGGGCAGCACTGGGACTCGGTACTACCTGAATCTCATCCTGGACGGCACCGCGGTGCCCGGATCGAGCCAGATTTACAACAACCACATTCCGCTTGACCCCCAGCTCGCGGGCGCATTTTCGATCACAAAGACGACGCCGTTGCGTTACGTCACTCGTGGGCAGCTCATCCCGTACACCATCACGATCAACAACGTGATAGGTGCGTCCATGCAAGGGGTGCGGATTGTGGATAGCTATCCAGCGGGATTCCGCTACGTCCCAGGATCCGCGCGCCTGGATGGTGGGCCCGCAGAGCCCACGCTGGCCGGCCGCCAGCTCGTGTGGAACGGCCTGAACTTCGGAACCTCCGATCATCGCACCATCGTCCTGTTGCTCGCCGTGGGCGCTGGTGTTGGCGAAGGCGAGTTCGTCAACCGCGCGCAGGTCATCGAAGGCGCGACCGGCAAGCCCCTGTCCGGTGAAGCGAGCGTAACTGTTCGTGTCGTCCCCGACCAGACCTTCGACTGCACAGACGTGTTTGGCAAGGTCTTCGACGACGTCAATCGGAACGGCTGGCAGGATACCGGCGAGAAAGGCTTGGCCGGTGTACGGGTGGTAACAACACAAGGTCTGGAAGCGGTGACAGATCCGTATGGGCGGTTCCACATCACCTGCGCGATCACGGCGGATGAGAATCGTGGCAGCAATTTCGTGCTGAAGCTCGACGACCGGACCCTTCCTAGCGGCTTCCGGATGTCGACAGACCAGCTGCAGATCAAGCGCGCCACGCGCGGCAAGGCCCTGAAATTCGATTTCGGGGCGTCAATTTACCGAGTAGTCGCCATCGACTTGTCAGATGCGGCGTTCGAGCCGGGTAAGACGGAAATCCGCGCCCAGTGGCGGCCACGCGTCAACCTCCTGCTCGAAGAACTGCGCAAAGCGCCGTCGGTGCTACGCCTGTCTTACGTCGCCGATACTGAGGATGCGGCATTAGTCGAACGGCGCGTGCAAGCGCTCAAGCGGCAGTTGGCCGACGAATGGCATGCGGGCAAAGACAGCTATGTGCTGTCCATTGAGCCTGAGGTTTTCTGGCGGCTTGGTGCCCCGCCGAAGCGGCTCAACGTGCATTTACCGGAGAGCAGGTGAACGGTATGAGCATGCAACGCCATCTACTGCTGATTGTTGCGTCCTTGATAATGGCCGTCTCCGCGGGCATGGGCCAGGTCAACATGGTGAAGCCGGGCGGGCCGGTCGAGCGGCATCTGTCCAGCGATCAGACCTTCCAGGAATGGTCGCACGACTCGAATCCGACCGGTGACGTCAAGCGCATCAAGGTCTGCCGTGTGGAGACCGTCTGCAAAATTCGATACAAGGAAGGCCAAACTCCGCGCACGCGCGTGAGGAACCTCGTCCTGCCACTGCGGTACGAGGACGAGACCGTTCCGATTTCCGACGCTTTCACCAGACAGGTGCGGCAGGCGCTCGAGAACTTTCGGAACAAGCAAGGTGTGACCGTCCGGTTCATCGGTTACACCGATGACGCGCCGCTGACTGGCCGCGACGAGAACATTTACGGAAACCAACTGTCACTGTCAAAGGCAAAGGCGAAACGCGTCGCGCTGGCTATGCAACAAGTCCTGGGATTGCCCGCGTCGGCAATCGAAAGCGAGGGTCGAGGGGCATCCCACCCAATTGCCTCCAACGAAACCGCGCAGGGACGCGGGTTAAATCGTCGCATCGAAGTGGAATTCTGGTACGACGATCCTCTCCAGGAGTTATCGGACGAGCCACAACTGTGCCCGGACAATGTC
>Ga0207665_10003254_pt1 | contig 10876 bp, 4 predicted proteins | sample LARL112metaG_FD_184351 | JGI IMG/M metagenome (GOLD analysis project Ga0207665, IMG submission 184351) | Corn, switchgrass and miscanthus rhizosphere microbial communities from Kellogg Biological Station, Michigan, USA - LAR L11-2 metaG... | ecosystem: Host-associated > Plants > Roots >...
GTAAATTGACGCTGAAAATCAGCCATATTTGATCGCCTATCCTGGCGCGACACCCAATGCACCGCACACTGCCATTCAAAAGGAGCAGCACAGATTCGCTTCGTCAGCAGGGGCGCAGAAGTGATCGCACCTCTGCCGCAAGAAAGTTCTTGACAACCCACGGTACCCAGATACTAGAATGCGCTGACTTCGATACAGTTACCGCTAACCGAGACGTTTGCAACCAAGGAGGGCCTGGTCAATGCCCAATATTCGAAGTGTTTCCGCTCTTCTGTTTCTGGCCTTAACCCCCCTCTCGATCAGCGCAGTCCTGCCACTGGCAAAGGCTCAGACGCTCGCTTCGTCGGCTTCGTTTTCTGGTTCGGTCTCCGATTCCTCTGGCGCGCGCGTGGCGAACGCCAATGTCAACCTAAGCAGCGCAGAGAAGGGGATCTCACGTGCTGTTAAGACAGATGCCGAGGGCAACTTCTCATTTCCTCTCCTGCCGGCCGGTACCTACACCCTGACGGTGCAGACCTCCGGATTCAAGACCTTCAAGCAGCAGGGAATCACGCTCGAGGTTGGTCAGTCCGCCAATCAAGCCGTGAACTTGACTATAGGGTCCACTGAGCAGATCGAGGTCACGGCAGCGGCTCCCTTGCTGCAGACCGATAACGCCAACCTGAGCGCTGAGATCTCGACAAAGCAGGTAACGGAACTGCCGCTCAATCTGCGTAACGTGTTCAACTTCGTTGAGTTGAACTCATCGGTCAACAACCTTTCTCAAAGACAGACCATTTCGTCGGGTGGGCAGCAAGGCTCCGCCGACCAGGATGTATCGTTCTTTAACTTCGGAGGGGGTTACTTTGGAACGACGGCATTTCTCCTGGACGGGGCATGGGACGCCAGCGAGGGCTGGGGCGGCGTTATCTACGTCCCATCTCCTGACAACGTGCAGGAGTTCAAAGTGCAACAGAATTCCTTCACTGCACAATATGGATGGAGCACAGGAAACGTCATCAACGTCGTTACAAAGTCCGGCACCAGTCAAATCCACGGCGATGTGTACGACTACATGCGCAATGGGGCGCTCGACGCCAACAACTACTTCAACAACCTGAGCGGGCTCCCGCGCCCGAATTCGCATCGCAATCAGTTTGGTGTCGCGGTCGGCGGCCCGGTTTACATTCCGGGCATATATAAGCAGACGAACAAGACATTCTTCTTCTTCAACTTCGAGGGTCATAGAGACCACAATGCCGGGCAGTATTCCGGCACCGCCCCAATCCCAGCTTTTCGCAACGGGGACTTCTCGAAGCTTTTGGGCGCGCAGCTAACGAACTGTGGATCAAACAACAACCAGCCCTGCGTCGACGGCCTAGGCAGGCCGATTCTCAGCGGCCAGATTTATGACCCGTTCAGTACCCGAGCGCTCGGCGGCGGTTACGTTCGCGATCCCATCCCTGGCAACAATGTGGCGACGTATGTATCTCCGTACACGGGCGGGACGCTCATCAACAGCATTGGGCAGACCCTCATAAACTACTATCCAACCCCGCTCAGCAATGCATTGGCAAACAATTGGAGTGCTTCCGGTCTTCAGGCGGACTATTCCGACGAGTACAGCGGTCGCATTGACCACAATTTCAGCGACAGCACGCGGATCTACGGACGATATTCGTATAAGAAAGAATATAAGGACGAGGAAGCTGCTTTCTTCGGTGCCGGCGACCCTGCCGGTCCGGGACAGCGAAACCCCAACAATCGCTGGAATATTGGTGTTGGTCTAAGCCAGGTATTCACTCCCACTTTCACCATGAGCGTCAATCTGGGCGGGATGAAATGGGTTGAAGGCAACGACGTGCAAAGCAAAGGCTTCAAGGCCTCCTCGCTTGGGTTGCCGAGTTTCATCGATTCCTACTCGCCGCAATTCCCCATTATCAGCGTGGCCAGCTATCTACCGGAAGGGCCGGTCGCGGGAGCAGGGCAGGGTGCCTTTCCTCGATCCGCTGTCAGCGGGTCCGCCGATTTTGTGAAAGTCCGGGGAAGGCACCAGTTGTCCTTCGGGTATATGGCTGTCGCAACTGATGAAAACGGAGGACGCTACCACTTTACGCCGTTCAACTTTAACAATCTGTTCACGGCTGCTCTGGACAGCACAGGGAAGAATGTCACCGGAACCGGCGACTCAACCGCATCCATGCTCATGGGCTTACCTGCTAGTGGAAATACTGGTATCTCGATTCAGGGGGTCACCCGTACGTGGTTCCACGGCGTATATCTACAGGATGACTGGAAGGCCACGCGAAAACTCACCCTGAACCTTGGTCTTCGCTGGGAAGTTCAACGCCCGGTCACCGACCGCTATAACCGGCAGGCGTGGTTTGATTACAGCGCGACCAATCCCATCACTTCGTCGGTTGGTCAGACTTACCTGGGCGAACTTCAATTCGCCAACTCTGGCACGCGGGGGCTGTTCAATACGAATTACAAGAACTTTGCGCCAAGAATCGGTTTCGCTTACCAGTTGATGCCGAAACTCGTAATGCGGGGAGGATATGGAATCTTCTACCCTCCCACCTTCCGCGGGACTGGTCCGGCACCCGGATTTAGCTCTGATACTCCCTACGTGGCTTCGAACGACGGCGGCTTGACGCCGGCAAACACGTTGAGCACCGCGTTTTCAAGCGGGCTGGTGCCGGTCAGCGGAAGTGCACTGGGCGGGTTGACCGACGTGGGATTCAGCCTGAACGCGGTCTCACGCAACCGCAAGACGTACTATGATCAGCAATGGATGTACGGATTCCAGTATGCTCCGACTTCCAACGACGTACTGGACATCACCTATGTCGGCAATCACGGCGTCCACGTCGTCGCTAGCGGCCTCAATTTGAATCAGATCGATCCCAAGTATTTCTCGATGGGAAATGCGTTACTGAATCAAGTTGCAAATCCTTTCTTCGGCCACATCACAGCGAGCGGCTGCAGTCTTGATCAGCCCACCATCCAACAAGGGCAATTGCTCAGGCCGCACCCGGAATTCTGTGATATTAACGAAGTCCAGGATCCCGCGGGTGGTTCGCATTACAACGCTCTGGACGTGAACTACACGCACCGGGTATCGCAGGGACTCACGCTATTGGCGTCCTACACGTTTTCGAAATTCGTGGATAACGTTGGGGGACCCGAAAACTGGGCGTCTGCGTCGTCCAACTTCTCGGAAAATATTCGCAACGTCTACAACCTGGCCGCGGAAAAATCCGTCGATGCCACCGACACTCCTAATAGCTTCGTTCTGAGCTATGTGTACGAACTGCCGGTTGGTAGGGGCAAGAAGTTCGGATCTGGGGTGAACGGAGTCGTGAACACCATCGTTGGTGGCTGGCAGACCTCCGGAACCCTGACCCTGAAAGAGGGCTTTCCGCTGACCATTGGCAGCTCAGGGAATGGACTCAACTATTTCGGAGCGGGCCAGCATGTCGATGTGGTTGGCAACTATCACATCGCCAATCCTAGCCGCACCGAGTGGTTCAACACGGCGGCATTCGTGGTCGCCGGTCCGTGGAGCCTGGGCAATGCTCCACGATACTTCTCCGATCTGCGTGCACCCGGGTATAAGAACTTTGACATCAGTATTCAAAAATACTTCCCGATTCAAGAACGGTTCCGTTTCCAGTTCCGCCTGGATATGTTCAACGCGTTCAACCATACCAACTACTACAGCCCGAACACCGCGATGGGCCCCGGATTTGGGACCATTACTTCAGCGTGGACGCCTAGACAAATGCAGGCTGCGCTGAAGTTTTATTGGTGATGCTTGCAGATAATCAGGAGTTTTGTTGTCTGTTGCTCGATCTTCCTCGCTTTCAACGGAGCAGCATTTTCGCAACAGCCTTCCGAGTTTGAATCCCTCCTGGCCTCGGCGCAACAAGCCCAGGCCCGGGGGGATTTCGAAGCCGCAGCCGAGTTCTACAGAAAGGCCGTCACTCTTCGACCTGAAATCTCAGAAATCCGCGCCAACCTCGGTTTGATGTACTACCAGACCGGGAATGATCAAGAAGCCATTGCCTCTTTTGCAGGTGCGCTCCACCTGAAACCCAGCCTATTCGTTCCCAATCTGTTTTTGGGGCTGGATTATCTCAGGTTGAAGCGGTTCAGTGAGGCCATTCCATATCTCAAAGAAGCAGCCGTTCTGAATCCCACGGATGTGCAAACACGGTTAGCTCTTGGACAAGCTTATACAGGCGAAGGCAAAACGCGACTTGCAGGTGCCAGCTTTGCACGGGCGGTTCAGCTTGCTCCGACAAACGCGCAGACGTGGTTCCATCTCGGCGTGACTTATCTGGATCAGGTGGAGGCGGATGCCAGACTTCTCCGGACGCGGCATCACGATTCAGGGTACTGGCACGCTCTGGTGGGGGATACTTTTGCCGAACAAAAGGTGTTCGTCCAAGCAGCGCAGGAGTACAAAACCACGCTGGCATACCCGACATTCCCCCAAGGCATACACGTAGCCTACGGCTTCGTGCTGCTCGATCAGCACGACTACGCAGGCGCGAAACGTGAACTGAATGCAGAACTCGCATCGAACCGCCGTTCTCTGATCGCAAAACTCGGGCTGGCTCGTTTGCACGTTGAGCAAGGCGCAACGGAGGAGGGGGTGAAGCAGATTGCGGAGATATGGAAAGCGGATCCGGGCTTTCTAAGCGCTAACGTTCCCCTGTTCGACGGCGCACTGCCGGAAGCGGCACGTTCCGAGCTAGCCCGCGAGTTGGAGAAGGCGCGAGCGAATGCTGCGATTCCCGCAGCCGTTGCTCAAGCCCTTCAACTCAGCCCGCCCACAGAGAACTCCGCCGACTCGCGTCCTTCCTCGAGTGTTGCTCCAGAAGATGCCGGATCTCGACAGAAAGCAGCCACGCCGAAGCAGCTATCGGCCAGTGGAACACTGAAAACGTGTCGCGATCCACAGGTCAGAGGACCTCAGCGGCTTCAATCGGCAGAATTGCGACTTCTAGCAGCGTGCGCGTATTCAAGCGCGAACTATAAGACCGCTTTCGATTCCGCGCAGAAGCTCGTCACGGCCCCAGCAACAGAAGCCGAGGGCTTGTATTGGGAAATAAAATCGGCGCAGAAACTCGCTACGGAGACTTTGGCGCGTGCCAGTGAACTCGACTCCAATTCACCCACACTGCACGTTCTACTCGGCGACATGTTCCGGCAACGAAAGCACTATCCAGAGTCGGAACAGGAGTACCGAAAAGCGCTGGTGATCGAACCTGAGAATCCGGGTGCCTTGTTCGGTCTCAGTTTGGCCCTGCTGGCCGATTCTCAGCTGGACGAGGCGCTTCGGCTGGCAGAGGGCGCTCTGAAAAGGAATCCAGATGATCCAGAGTTCAACGCCGTCATGGGCGAGATTCTCTGCCAGAAAATGGAATTCCCCGGAGCGGAGTCACATCTCAAAAAAGCTCTGAACACAAAACCCGAGTTTGTACCGCACGTGCACGCGTTGCTGGGCAGAGTCTATGCGGAGACAAACCGCACCCAGCAAGCGATCGCGGAAATGACGCTCGCTCTTCCCGATGACCGGGACGGGCGCCTTCATTATCAGATCGCCCGACTCTACCTGAAGGTCGGGGACCGGAATTCGGCGAACAAAGCGCTTGAAGCTTCCAAACGGTTGGAGAGCGAAGGGCTGACCAGCGCAGCCGTCGCCATTGAGAAGAGCGCCAGCGAGAGCGAGTTTCAATAAGAGTTCTAATTTGCCTAGTCGTATTGAAGATGACCAGAGCTGCGCAATCTTGTGCCTAGGGGGGCGAGAATGTCAAAACTGCCTAAAGAACACCGCAATCGATGCCTTGTATTCCTGTTCATCAGCGTCTGTTCGGTCGCATGGGCAGGGAATCATTCGCAGTTCAGCGTAAAAGAATTCCATCGGGACTCGAACGGTGTCACGGTCACGACCACCGCTGGAACCATGCGGATCGAGGTCTGCGGCGATCGGGTCGTTCACGTTATCGCTAGTCCTACAGCAGAGATTCCGACCCCCAAGGTTCCCACTGTCCTTCAACCATGCAAGGCAAACAGCCTTCAGGTCGCGTCCGACAAGAACAAAATTAAGCTCTCGAGCGAAGAAATCACCGTCTCCGTAGATCAATTGACAGGCGCAGTGAGCTTCTTTAGCAAAAACGGAGCGCCTCTGCTGGCCGAACCGAAACAAGACGGAAAAGCCTTTGATGTTCCCTCCGTGTTCGAGACAAAGACTTGGCAGGTTCAACAGACCTTCTCTTCCCCCTCCGACGAATCGTTGTATGGACTCGGCCAGCACCAGGAAGGCATTTTCAACGTCCGCGGGGTTCCCATCCGGCTGTATCAGGCGAACACCAATATTTCGGTTCCTTTTCTGCTGTCCAGCAAGGGATACGGCATCCTGTGGAATAACGCCGCGCTGACTGACTTCAACCCTGCCGACCAATCGATCGAGATTGACCCTGTCACCGGCAAGGGAAAATTTAAGACGGGCGCCAAGGGTGTTTACGGATTCCTGCTGACGAGCGACAACAGAAAGCAACTCACGCTGCAGGTGGGCGGACAAGAAGTGATCGATTTAACCAACGAGTGGACCCCAAGTACGGCAAGTGGCACGGTGAGTTTGGAAGCGAATAAGGAGTACGAAGTCACCGCGCACGGCGGGCCGGGAGGAGTTCACCTGGCCGTACGGGCTCCCCAGGACACGACCACATTCCGCGCCGAAGTGGGAAAGGCCATCGATTACTACTTTTTCTACGGCCCTGATTTGAATCGCGTGATCTCTGAATACAGGGCGCTCACCGGCGAAGCGCCACTATTTCCGAAGTGGGCATACGGGTATTGGCAATGTCGAGAGCGTTACCACAGCCAGCAGGAAATTCTCGATACTGCTGCCGAGTTTCGAAAACGAAAGATCCCCGTCGATGTGCTGGTGCAGGACTGGCAATACTGGGGCAAGTACGGTTGGAACGCGATGAAGTTCGATGAGGACCACTATCCCCACCCCAAGGAGATGCTGGGTCAACTGCATGCTGACGACCTTCATATGATGATCTCCATATGGTCGAGGTTCGGAGAGGATACGGACGTTTACAAACGGATGAAAGCTCAGTCTCTCCTGATTCCGGGGGAGCCCTGGACGGATTTCTTCAATCCTGCGGCTCAAACTGCATTCTGGTCGGAACTCAAGAAGGGAATTTTTGATGATGGAATGGACGCCTGGTGGATGGACGCATCGGAGCCTGAGTTCGATGTCCTCAAAGACAAGCAGACGTTTCTGGGAAGCGGAAACTCTGTGCGCAATGCATATCCCCTGTATGTCACAAAGGCGATCTACGAAGGACAACGCTCAACGACAGATCGAAAGCGGGTCGTAATCCTGACGCGCTCGGCTTTTGCCGGACAGCAGAGAAATGCCGCCGCTTCGTGGTCAGGTGACATCACTTCCAACTGGATTACACTCCGGCGCCAGATTCCGGCGGGCCTCAGCTTCAGCATGTCTGGCTTGCCGTACTGGACGACCGACATTGGGGGGTTCTTCCGGCCAGAGGATCAGTACACTTCAGAGGCATACCATGAATTGCTGATCCGGTGGTTTCAGTACGGAACGTTTTGCCCCATTTTCCGCGTTCATGGATACAAATCAAATGCTGAGCTCTGGAATTATGGGCCACAAGTTGAACACGTCCTCACGCAATACGACGGGTTGCGTTATCGCCTGCTCCCGTACATCTATTCTGCCGCCTGGGGCGTTACCACAAAAGGGGAGACACTTATGCGAGCGCTTCCCCTTGAGTTTTCCTCCGATGCTGGCGCGCGGGAGGTGCGAGACCAGTTCATGTTCGGCTCCGCATTGCTGATCAATCCCGTGACTACGGAAGGAGCAACGCAGCGGAAGCTCTATCTCCCCGCCGGCGTCAGTTGGGTCGATTTCTGGACTGGAAAAACCCTGAGTGGTGGCCAGATCATCACCGCGGAAGCTCCTCTCGACAGAATTCCCATTTATGCTAAATCCGGCTCCATTGTTGCTTTGGGTCCGACTGCGGAATCTACAACAGCCAAACCAGATCCCATCGAACTGCGCATTTATCCAGGGGCGGATGCAGACTTCATTCTCTATGAAGACGAAGGTGATAATTACGACTATGAACGAGGCTCCAATTCGGTTATTCCTGTGCATTGGGACGAAAGAGCGCAAACCCTTACAATTGGAGACCGTCGCGGTAACTTCCCCGGAATGCTCGAGCATAGAACTTTTCGAATTGTGCGTGTGACAGATGAGCATGGGGTTGCAGTTTCGTCTACGCCAAAAGTTGATGCGCAAATTGAGTTCGATGGCAAGCTTGTTTCCGCGCACGTTCCAAGGTGGCAGACGCACTAGAAGAAGGCCTGGATTTTATACTTGGGTTTATCAGGTGGTGGCTGCCATGAAAGGTCCACACTTAAGTCCCAGGATGCAGATCGATTGGGCCACGTGAATACCGTTCGCGCGCTAGCTTCCGCGCCGTGCTCTCATTCAACAGCACGCTCGTCGTTGTGTCACCGGTCTCCAACGTCGCTTACCGAAGCGGAGTAGCTGCACTCTTCTCATATTTCCAGGGAGCAATCAATGGCGCTTAACTTTCTTCATCAATCCAAACCTGCACTGGCAAGATCTTTCTTGAATCGGTTATTGGCTCCCGCATTCGAGTGTCTTCCGCGGAGAAGATCGTTTTGCGCGCCGTCAGCTCGGGTTATTACTGTTTTGCTAGCGGCGGCCCTCACTGTACCTGTTTTGGCTGCACAAACAATCGAGTTGTCCGTAGATGCGTCCAAGACGGGTGCAAGGATTGACCGCAACATATTTGGCCAGTTCGCGGAGCATCTGGGCCATGGGATTTACGACGGCATTTGGGTTGGCCCAGACTCCAGCATTCCAAATACACGCGGCATCCGCAACGACGTTGTCGCCGCGCTCAAGGCTATTAAGGTGCCGAACGTGCGCTGGCCCGGTGGCTGCTTCGCTGACGAATATCACTGGCGGAATGGGGTCGGCCCCCTTAGCCAGCGTGTCGTAACCCTCAATCCGAACTGGGGCGGTGTAATCGAGCCGAATACTTTCGGAAGCAACCAATTCATGGATTTCCTTGACCAGATTGGCGCCGACGCTTACATCTCGGCCAACATTGGGTCTGGCACTCCGCGGGAAGCAGCGGAGTGGCTGGAATACCTGACCGCTCCGCAGTCGACAACCTTGGCCAAGGAACGTGCCGCCGATGGTCATCCCGCTCCCTATAAGGTCCGCTATCTCGGCATCGGCAACGAAAGCTGGGACTGCGGCGGCAACATGACGCCGGACTATTATCTGAGCCAGCTCAAGATCTACAGCCACTTCGTCCGCAACTTCAATCCATCCCAGCAGGACAAGGAGCAAATGCTGAAGATCGCCGTCGGACCTGGCGGCAGCGAACCTCGGTGGACCGAATGGACCGAAGCGATTATGAAGGCCTACCAGCAACACACCTGGAGTTGGGATATCAATGGTCTCTCACTGCATAGCTACACGGTGGTGAAGTGGCCGCCTTCCTACAAATCCGAGGGATTCGGGGAAACCGAGTACAGCCAGATTCTCAAGGCTACCCTGGATATGGAAAGTTTGATTAGCAAGCATTCGGCCATCATGGACAAGTATGACCCGCAGAAGAAAGTGGCTTTGGTCGTCGATGAATGGGGAGGCTGGTATGCACCTTTACCGGGGAGTAACCCGGGCTTTCTAGTTCAGCAGAACAGCCTGCGTGACGCCGTTCTGGCCGCATTGAACCTGAACATCTTTGCCCGTCATGCCGACCGTGTGCGCATGGCCAACATTGCCCAGATGATCAACGTTCTACAGGCGATGATCATGACGGATAAAGAAAAGATGGTTCTGACCCCGACCTACTACGTCTTCAAAATGTATGTGCCATTCCAGGATGCAACGTTTGTCCCGGTCACTTTCAACGCCGGCAGGTATACGCACGCCGAGGTGACATTGCCCCGGATCGACGCGATCGCCGCCAGGGACACAACCGGCAAGCTCTGGTTGGAACTCACCAATCTCGATCCGAATCAGTCCACCGAAATCCAGGTGAATCTTCGCGGCATCAGCGCTAAATCGGTAGTCGGAGAAACCCTCACCGCGCCCAAGGTGGACAGCGTCAACAGTTTCGAGACGCCGAATACGGTGGTTCCAAAACCTGTCGCAGCCAGAGTTCAGGGCAATATGGTATCTCTGAAACTCGACCCCAAATCTGTGACGGTAATCTCGCTTGAGCAATGAGATTGCATGTGATCTCTGGAAAAGGAATCGTCAGCCGTTTTGATGTTCTAAAAAAGGGATTTCCTGCAGCATTGCTGCCATACAACGCTCACGAGAGTGCTACTCATCAGAGTCGAAGGATGCCCGCCAGCGTACCGCCCATAATCATCTGCTGAGTGCTCGCAGGCACATCGCAGGATTTGAATAGCGATCGATATTGGCTGACGACGTGTTCAATTCCATCGAGCCCGGCATCGGATCCGAATACTAATTTGATGAACGCGCTTTCGTCGTTAGCAGGCGTTGCCGTTTTCCACTCGCCTTGCCCGGACCACCAGAATAACTTCTTGAATTCCTCGAGCCGCGCACTCATCTTGGTTAACGTGGAACCACTCAGGTCGAAGAAGACGTTTGGGTTCCAACGCGCAACTTCTGCGGCCCATTCGTATTCGGGATTGCCGCAGTGAGCCCCGATCACAGTCAGCTTCGGAAACCGGCGTGCAATCTCCTCCAAGTGAAACGCGCGCATCCGGTAGGAGGCAACGTTCTCCGGTTGGTCGACGCTTCGGCGCAAGACAATACCGGTATGAAAGA
>Ga0207665_10003258_pt1 | contig 10872 bp, 8 predicted proteins | sample LARL112metaG_FD_184351 | JGI IMG/M metagenome (GOLD analysis project Ga0207665, IMG submission 184351) | Corn, switchgrass and miscanthus rhizosphere microbial communities from Kellogg Biological Station, Michigan, USA - LAR L11-2 metaG... | ecosystem: Host-associated > Plants > Roots >...
CTAGTCTGTGAATAGTTTGGGAGTTGTATCCTTTTGCAAGTACTTGGTTCACATGAAGTACGCCACTATTTATTTTCTCATATGGACTTCCAACTCTAACTGGTAACGCATCTGCTTGTGCCTGTGTGGTTATAATACTTCCTGGTGGTACAAATTTGTTATCAGGAATTCTAACACCGTCCGTTATTGTACTTGCTACTCCTATTGCAACTCTATTACCAACTTTTGCATTAAAGATTAGGCTCTTCATCCCCACAAACGTATCATTTCCTATATATACAGGCCCATGTACCTGTACGCCATGTGCTAAACTGGACTTTTCTCCAACATATATAGCGAAACCAGTGTTAAAGGCCGTATCATTCGCCTTCAAAAGAGATCCTTGCGCTGAATATCTTCTGTCATCAATGTTCTTACCATGAGCTGTTGTTTCAAGTGCATGCAAAAATACGCCTTCCTGAACATTAGAATAGTCTCCAATATGAATAGGCGTGCCTTCATCACCCCTGCAAACGGCAAATGATGCAACCAGCACTAGCTTTCCTATCTCACAGTCGCCAATTACTACTGCAAAAGGATCGACATAGGCAAATTTAGAGATTACTGGAGATGTTGTATTGGAATTAAAATCTGTGTGAATGTTAGGACGGATAGTTACAGAAGAGGCCAGTGAGCCACTTTTGGTAGCATTGTTCGTATTATTCGCTACTATCACCAATTGTTGTTTTTGTCCTGCGGATGCCGCGTTTGCAAAAATTCGGTTGGAAGTTTCTGTAATTAAAACTACCGACAATATTATTACTGTTAATACCCCTGTCAATATCAACGTCTCGTGAATTTTCAAACCAGAATATACAGTGATCGTTGTATATAAAAGGTTAGTATATTAAAAATATGATACAAAACAAAATAAAATAAAATAAAACAAGATATAGATGTAAAGCTGAAGGATCAAGATAAGTTCCCATTTTGGACTCTGAGTAAGCTGTCTTCAACCAGTCGCATTGTCGAGTTCCAACGTAATATTACATAAAATATGTGAATTATACTCTTTGTGCCTCCATTTCAATTAGACAAAAGACCTCGGAAATGCTTAGTATGACAATACCACGGACACCAATATTCAATGCCAACTTATCTGACATGCGTTTTCATGTGTAGATTTTTGTTTTTCTGATATTATTGTTTATAGAATCACCCCTATATTATCAACCCAACAACAAATTCGATATTGCAAGCAATTTACCCGCGCAGATAATAAAAATACATCATGGCTATGTCCTAACTGTATCAAAGTGAGACGCGTATATTACTTGTAGGCGAATAATGCATGATGTAGTATTAGACAGCCTTTGTCCTAACTGCAGGTATTCATTTGGTAATAGCTTGATCATTGAAGATAGAACAAATCACAGCAAAGATAACAAGAAATTTTCCCCATAACTACACAATTTATGAATCGTCATTGAGCAAAATAAAGATTTAACTGATCGTTTCTTCATTTGGCATTTGTTACTGTCTTTTCTAAAGATTGTTAATAATAATAATAATGATAATAATTAGTCGGCCTCCTCTTTTACATGATGTGAATGTATATTTCTTAGAATGTTATGTACTTGGTCTCTGAAGAGAGTTAAACCTATCCTGCTAGCATATGGTTGCCCACTTGCAAACGATTCAGCTAGGTTACTAACAAACTCCATTTCTACCTTCGGCGGCATCGGAGGTTCAAATGGATCTACATATGCTTCAATTATGGTTGGTTTTTTCTCTTCTTTCATGGCTTGTTGCATTATGGAATTTACTTCATTTGGTTCTTTTATAGCATAACCTTTGCCGCCACAAGCTTCAGCGAACTTTACCCAATCTATAGGACTAAATTCTACACCAAATTCAGGGTTTCCGAGGAATCCCATCTGCTCCCATCTGATCATCCCTAGTGTATTATTCTTGATGACAATTACTTTGATAGGAAGGTCATATTGTACAGCAGTAGCGAACTCACCCATCAGCATCGTTAGACCGGCATCACCGACAAAAGCTACAGATTGCCTTTCTGGAAATGCAATCTGTGCTGCTATCGCATATGGCAAGCCATTAGCCATACTCGATAGCGTACCTGACACCGAAAATTTCATTCCTTTCCTTATGTTTATGTAACGAGCAGCCCAACTTGTGTTTGTTCCACAATCTACTGAAATTATCGCATTGTCATCCAGTTCATCTGAAACTGCTTTAGCGATAACTTGCGGTTTGATTGGTTTATCATTTCTGGTACTTTGCTCTTTCAATAAGTTATTCCACTTCTTCATTGCAACTTGTTTCGATTTGAGAAATCCTAGATCATACTTTTGATGTAAAAGTGGTAGTAATGCAGATAATATTAGCTTTGAATCACCCACAAGGCCAATTTCAACAGGATATCTGAGGCCTATCTTTTCAGCTTTTATATCAATCTGAATACCTCTTGCTTGGTCTGGCTTTGGAAGATATTCGACATATGGAAAAGACGTTCCAACCATAAGTAGAGTATCTGCTTCACTCATAGCGTCACTAGATGGTGTAGTTCCAAGTAAACCAAGACCGCCCAGACTATATTGATTGTCATCGGGAATTACCGCTTTACCTAATAGTGCTTTGACAACCGGAGCATCTAACTTTTCTGCAACTGCCACTACCTCGTCTCCAGACTCAAGTGCTCCCTGTCCTACAAGTATAACAATTCTACTTCCTGCATTCAGTACACTGGCTGCTTTTTCTATTAAGGAGTGACTTGGAATTGTTTCGGCAGAATAGACATCAGACGTATGATATGCAACATTATGTCTAGAATATTTACCTCTCAATTTCTTTTCTTGAACGTCAATCGGGATTGTCAAGTGGCTTACTCCTCGTTGTGCTAGTGCAGTTCTGCATGCAATATCAACCGCCATCTCGGCTTGTTCTGGAACGGTTATCATATCATTGTAGACTGCGACATCTGAAAATAGCTGTACCAAATTAACATCTTGTTGATAGTTAGAATTCATCAAATCAGAGTAAGTGGTTCCAGTGATAGCAATAACAGGAGTATTATCTGCCTTAGCATCATATAATCCATTTAAAAGATGTATCGCACCTGGTCCTGAAGTTGCAACACACGCACCAAGCTTTCCAGTGTATTTTGCATAAGCGCAAGCCATAAATGCGGCTGATTCTTCATGTCTTACCAGTACGAATTTAATTTTATCTTGACGACGTCTCAACGCTTCAATAAATCCATTTATGCCATCCCCTGGTAACCCGAATATGATATCAACCTTCCAATCAAGCAAGGCTTCAGCAACAATGTCAGCCGTACGCATGTTTTCATATTCACTCATAGTGCGGTAAATCACTACGTGATATAAGAAATGTGAGTTTTTTGATTATTTTAGGAAATGAAATGAAACCTGCTCCAAATGTCTTGTCATTTCATTTACTTCAGGATAGTAACTTTTCATAAATTGCTCATCTTTGGATTTTAATAAAATGCCCCCTTCACCCCTTATCGCCTTCTATGGCTAGAGTATTTGAGAAGTTAGAACACAAAATGTGGATTTTGATATTACAGGTGACATAGTATTTTTAAGCTTAAAACATAAGATACTTGTTTAATTCGATGCGATATGGGATATCTACAGCGAAATGTCAAGGGATACATGTGCTGTAAACTTTTTGCTGTCACTATTACTGCTGGTATCCTTTTTTCCTGACGAACCTGATCCACTGCCACTCGATGAATCACTTCCCCCTTCTCCATTGGCCGAATCTTTAGAACTGCTATAATCTTTTTTCGCTGAGGCTTCATCATGTTCAATTGTTAATAATGAAACAGTAAACATGATGACTGCGATCATAATCGCATCAGGCGATAAACAATTGTTTTACTCTTAAAAACAATATATAACACAAGAAGAGTATCCAATAGAGAGTAAATAAATAAAAAAATAAATTAATTCTGGATGTTCATTTCTATTGCATTGTGATTTAAGATTTCATTTTGAAACTTCAGTACGAGAGTATATGTCAGTTTATTCATTTGTACTATCAACACGGAACTTGTCGATGGTGAATCCTATATACTCTAAGGTCGATAGTAAGAGCGGTTTTACGCTAGCGATGTCATCATGACAATATATTATAATAATATAGTTTTAGATTGCCTTTCTTTAATAATTATTACCGTCGCTATTGTTATAAATACTACCTGTAACACTTCTACTGCAATAGAGATGTCGTCATATGGTGCTGCTAATCCTGTAATCGATAAGGGAGCGTTTACTATATTCCAAAACAATGTCAATAATACAGTACCAGATATTCCTAGCAGGTACCACAACCTACCCCATCGTTTTATCAGAGGTACTGTCCAAAATATCTGAGCTATTGCAGTCACAATATAAAATACCACAAATTTCCAATCGAAGCCGACATTAAGATATAGCCCTATCAATACTACAGTACCAGCTATTCCTAGCAGGTACCACAACTTACCCCATCGGTTTATCAGAGGCACTGTCCAAAATATCTGAGCTATTCCGGTTGCTATAAAAAATATTGATGTATTAGAACCAAATCCGACAAAATAAGGTACAATGACAAGGTGCAGTATGCCAACCAATGCGGTTGCTGCGGCTCCAGCATAATACAATCCGGTTTCATTCTCCATACGCAGATGCTTGATATCCTTACTCATCACGGGACCAACATGTTCTTCCTCCTCCTCCTTCTCTGCTCTGTATCTTTTATCTAATTCAAATCGTAACTCCTCCTTAGTTGGTTTCTTTCTCTTTAATGTATGAAATAAATTATAGACAAACACTATTTGTCCAAAACCGACAGTGAGGGCGAAGAAGAGCATCCATGGCATAGCCCACATGAATTGCTGTGGTACATCCGCCTCTCTTCTAATGAAACCAGCGAAGCCTAGGTACGTAAACAGTAAGGATATACCAAAACCACCTATGACAGTCAATCCGAAGTGAATAGTCCCAAGAGTATTTCCAAGGTTCTTTTTTGTAATATCCGGGATAACTGAATATATCATACCCAAACCAAACAATACACTTCCCATCAGCAGCACCAGATGAATATGCCCTACTATGTTCAGTGTGTTATGCAAGTACAGATCGGTACCCCACCAACCTGTCTCAGCACCTGCAAGCCCGCCAAACGTCCACCCTACGATACCTGCTAGAAGAAACATCGAGCTGATATTCCATTTTATCCTTGAACGGAAAAGGTACATCATTACGGTCATAATTGTAAGACCTGATGGAAATATAATACCAAAGCTCGCAGTTTGTGAAAGCATCTGAAGCCATACAGGGTTGGGCATATCCATGTAAACATGATGGGAGAATACCAACATAGTAAAGATAAAATAAAATGGCCACGATCTGTATGCCCATTTATCATATGGTACAGTTTTCTTGGCATATCGCGGGATGTAATAATACGCTGCGCCCAGGAAAGAAAATAGTGTGAAATATACAATTGGATGTCCAAAAAACCACCACGCATCTTTGGTAAAGAGCCAGTTTGGCTCAAATCTGGGATTCATCAAAAACGAAAATCCCACTGCAAGTTGCGTGAAAAGACCTATAATACCTACCACAAGTACTGTTGCGTTTACAAATATACCTACTACTACTATAGAGACGGCGGGTACTTCACTCCTATACCTTTTTGGAAACCATGAGCTTATTCCTAAAATAGAAACCCATCTTAATGACGCAGCCATATTCTCCATAGAAAGTAGGTCGATCCTACCTCTATCGTCCTCGGCTGAAACATATCTGTGTTTGTCATCATCTGATTGTTCTGTCTTTTGGATACCAGCTGCAATCTTTCCGGACAATACCGTAGCCATTATATTTATGCAAAATAGCACAAGACCAACACCTATCATGACATCAGCCATCAAAAATAATACTGCAGAAAAGGTCGTCCATCCATTATTTCCCGGATGGAACGCGAGAGGCATAAGGTTGTACCATCCAGCACCAAAAAACATTGTACCCGAAATAATTAGAAAAATTGCTCCTGCATTTAGTAATGAAAAAGACCATATTGCAAATCGCATACTAAACAACTCTTTTTTTCCAAATTTGCATATCAAATAGTAACTTATACCTACTGTAATCATTGAAGCAAATCCGAAGAACATAATCTGGCCATGTACTGTTAATGCTGCATAAAATAAACCGGACGTTTGAGGTTGATTTCCTAATATAATGATCTTTGATTGTATTATACGCATTACAATTGCTAAAGAACCAGCTACAATGAAGTATAGGACCGATGAAACAATAAACATTTTAGTCAAATCCGAAAGTTCTTTTGAAATTTGATATTTTGGTGCTGGACCTTGTTCCCTTTCATATTCTTTATGTAACAATTTCTTCTAAACCCCTTTTGGCTAGACCCTTTTGCTATGCAGTCTCAACTGTGATAAGCGATACCATATAGGGATGATTCCAACCGCAGTACTCGAGGCATCTAATAGTATATGTACCAGGCTTGTTGAACGTATAATAAAACACGTTATCAAATCCAGGGACAACCTGCATTTGCATCAATGGCGAGTCCATTTGGTTTGAGCTTGAAAGAACGCCAAATCCATGGTTTACATCAATAGAATGAGCAACAAACTTTACCGTTTCTCCGGCCTTGATTCTAACTTGACCAGCGCTATTATCACTAGGGATTGATTGAGTGTTGACGACGTTACCACCAGTACGACTAATGTTCAGTGATAGTGGATTTGTGTTATTATCCCCTGTTCCACCATCTTCGAACCTCCAAAACCATTGGCCAGCAGTTACCTTCACTATATGTACCTTCTCTGGATGTTGAACTGCACTAGAGAAAGCAAAAGGCGGCATCCATTGATAACCAAAGAACCAAAGCCATATGAGCATCGAAGCGACAAAAATTGCCCAATATCGTTCAGCATGATATTTGTGTAGATTATATTTTATTCTATCAAAACCGGCCAATGCAGCATTTTTGGACTTTGTAGATAACGCTACGTAAACAAAGAAGCCCGTAGCAATAACGATTGATATTGTCAATACTTGAGCAAGCCACGATACGCCATAACCCAAATCTGATGCAAGCTGTACCACTAGTTATTCCCCCCATCATCAGTGGAAAAGGGATTATGAATAATAATAATAGTAATGATAATTTTTTTCATAGACAGTCATTTTTACTTTCTATCTTGGATGCAGATATAAAAATATTTAATATTAACTAAAAATAATATCAGCCCTACAGAGAGAATGCATACAGTAAAATGACTTGATGAAGGTGAGGTATTAATACCTAACCGGATACCTTTGTAATATGAATACAGCTTTATCTAAGGCTATATTTGGAATAGGTGTTTCCTTGTCTATAGCCTCCATAATATCCATTTATGTCACTATGGTAGCAAAACAAAACCAATCAAGTCAAGGTTCACCACAAGGGCCATCACCCGTCACGAATCAGCCAAGTAATAAAACAAACACTGCCAGTACTACTACTACTATAACTATTCCCCAAGGTGCCGCCGCACAACAGGTTAAAGTGTATTACCTGCCCAATCCTGCCCAGCTTTCTGTTGGGTCTAAAATGACCTGGATTAATAAGGACACAGCACCTCATACAGCAACAGCGATTAATGGTTCATTCGATACCTCGCTGATAAATGCTGGTTCTTCTGGATCAGCCATAATAAAAGGCACAGGTACTATTCAATATCATTGTACCATACATCCTTGGATGACTGGAATATTGCAAACTACCTCGTGATCTTAAGACACGATAGTGACAAACATTTGTTAGATAATTGAAACATTTGAAGAGTGGCATACGAGGACGTTTTTAGAAAGCGGGAAGATAAAACAACAATTGCCTGCCTTATAGTTGAGTGTAGATTTTGCCTTCTTAGATAGAACAGGCTTTAGACTGACCTATCATGACTAGCAAAAAATGCCAATTAAGTGGATCGATCACGATTGGATAGACGATTTAAGAGAACAAAAGTCTTTTGTGAAGATTCGATAATATTGTTTATAATATGTGAAACCTGTCATCAATTGCAGGAATGTACAAGAATATACGTTCCTATGGACTTATTGCGGTATTTGGAATACTTATCGTAGTATCTCTTCAACCGACTTTTATTGAAGCGACTGAGCATGGTCTGGCTAATCATATGGTTCTCGAACATTCATTATTCTTCATCGCTGGCGTTCTCTCAGTAATGATTGCCGAAACTGTGCTGAGATTCCTTGTCCTCTCCGAGAGGAAAAGAGATACAGACTTGAGAAAAAGCGAAGGAAGATTAACATTGATTATTGGTTGGAGTACGTTGCTCAGAAAGATATTTACTCTTAATAAATTTGGTTTTATATGGATCATAATTTCAATTATTCTTTTGGCATTCTGGCATGTTCCCTTCATATTCGACTTTGCTGCCTTACATGAACCGATACACATTCTACAACATTTTTCATTTATAATAGTAGGAACAACAGTGTTTTTAGCAATAAGGGCATTAGGCGAATCATTTAAGATACTTCTTCTGTTTTCGGCAATGGGCATTATGGCCTTTGCAGGGTTATTTTTTATTGTTTTACATAAACGGATCTATATTATATATTCAGTGAGTAGTCACAATGATGCAGGGACCTATATGATTGTATCATGTTTGTTACTACTGATTATTGGATTGCCCTTGTATTTAATTCAAAGAACGCTATTTCATATTCGCATCAGATCCACAATGAATAACGACAAGATATGAGTGCTACCTTAGATTAAAATGATATAAGGTACATGGAATTAGAGCAATTATAGCTCTTCTGGCTACTATATACATTAAGTTTCGGTTTAAATATCTGCAACATTTCGATAATTGCAGTTGGTTTCATGCATCGTATATTCTCAAAGATTGGTTCCTTTGTGGCAACGTCGAAGGAGCATTACAGTAGATTTATCAGATATGGTCTCATCAAATATCATCTAACCAGGAAAAGTTAGTGTATGGCAGAGGGTCACCAGAAATGAAATTTTTATCTGAAGTAGCTAGTATGGAGAAGCGAAAGGAGTTTGAGGGAGCACTCCCCACAACTGTATATCAAGCCGGTTTCTCTAAAATCTACGGACTGAATCCAGATATAGACTCCACAGCATTGATGATATCCACAAGCTCGTGGATTTTGACTAGGTCTTTGTTGAGAGAGGCGGAGGATGAGCAACCGCACAAGAAAGAGAAGAGACAATCTTCTGAAAACACATCGTTTGGACCACCACCACCAACCGTAGCCTCTGAACACTCATCAGATTATGTTTCTGCATTGCTCTCAATGATCGGAATAACAAATCCATCAAAAGCTATCCAACTGATGGTTCCCCGTATGCTAAGAGCAATTGAATACCTGAATAGTCGCGATATTGATAATGATGGATTATTAGAACAAAATCATAACGAAGACTGGATGGATACTATTCTGAGAGCTGGTAAAATCGTTTATGACCAAGCCTGTTGGATACTTGCTCTAAATAACCTTTCCGCCTTACTATCGAAACTGGGAAGAGATAGAGAGGCTGATGGATTAATGCGATTAGCAGATAAAACCATACATGCAGTAGAGCAAAGACTATGGTCAGAAGAGGATGGATGCTATTTAGATATCCAAGAGTCGCATCACATAGGTGGCCCATACAGAACGTTAACTCAAGATGTATCATTTTACTTGGTTGCAATCACAGAGAATACGGCTAATGATAATTTCAGAATCCATGATCAGCAAAAGCAGCAGCAAGAACCAAAAAAAACCATTCACCAGAATCTACACAATAGAGCCATTAGTACCCTTGATGCTATTAGAAGTAGAGTTTGGAAGGATAAATGGCCGCTGGTAACAGAAGCTGAGCTAAAGAGTACTGGCCCGTGGCTTCTTAAACCATACCAATACCATAACCAAACTTTTTGGCCTTGGACTACAGGGATAGAAATGCTGGCTAGAAGCAGGTTTAACCGAATTGAAGAATGTGACATTCTACTTTCTAAGCTTGCTTCTGAGGAACATCCACACATACATACATTCTATGAATGGATAAATCCAATTACCGACCAAGGAAATGGAGCATACCCCTTCAGAACAGGAATATCAACTGTAAGAATAGCCATTGCAGATATCCTCATAAGACAAAATTCCCTTCCTCCTCAAACAACCACAGAAACATAAGAAACAATACCCATAAGAACAACATGTTTACTATTATTGGCTATTCTATTGTATTCATATTGGTCAAATATTGTGATTCTATCATTCACACAAATGAAAATTTTTTGTTACGTACCTATCTTGTTATTTAGTACTACTACCATGCTGCTCCGCAATATGTTTTGGACTTATACCAAAACTAGGATACAAAGTCATACCACCATCTACGAAAAATGTTTGATAGTTTCTTCTATTAACGTAACACAATCACTTTCCTTTGAGACGTCAGCTCCTAGTGCAACTGATTCACAATCCATCCTGTTTATTTCATCAGAGACGGTTTGTGCTTCTTCAATCTTCCTAGCGTTTGTAACTATGCTGGAATATTTATTTGATTTTGCAAATGCTATTACTATGGCTTTTCCTATTCCTCTGCTAGATCCTATAACAACTGCAATTTTGTGTGCTATTTGATGTGTGTATATGTGTGTCATCTTCTGTATTATGAGTGATCAGTACTTTTTAATAACCTGTAAACTCTTCCACTTTTATTCTTTCTTTCGGAATTGTTAAATCTTCTTGGAGCAAAGCCTGCATAGCTTTTAGCATGCTAGGAGGACCACAGATA
>Ga0207665_10003259_pt1 | contig 10871 bp, 9 predicted proteins | sample LARL112metaG_FD_184351 | JGI IMG/M metagenome (GOLD analysis project Ga0207665, IMG submission 184351) | Corn, switchgrass and miscanthus rhizosphere microbial communities from Kellogg Biological Station, Michigan, USA - LAR L11-2 metaG... | ecosystem: Host-associated > Plants > Roots >...
GGCAGCGGCCAAGAACATCGCCGCAGTCGACACGGCCGGCGGCGCGCTGGTAACCGGCTTCAAGGACAACGCCAGCGGCGAGGTGGAGACCCTCGTGGTGGCGAACGGGCACCTGCTGGCCGGCGGCGCCTTCAAGGGCATCAACGGCAGCACCACCGACCCGTACTTCGCCAGCCTGAGCCCGGTCACCGGCCGGAACGACGGTTTCGCGCACCTGAACATCTCCGGGCACTACGTCTACCCCGGGGTGCAGACCAACCCGACCAAGATCTACAACCAGCAACTCAGTCACAGCGGGCGCCTGGACCTGGTCGAAGGCGACTTCACCTCGGTCGGCGGCCTGGGCCGGCAGCAGGTCTTCATGCTCGACGTGAGCGGCTCCTCGGCGCAGGTCACCGGCTGGAGTTCACCTGAGTTCGACGGCAGCAAAGGCAACCTTCCCGGCGGCTACGCCTACCAGTGCTCGATCAGGGAAGCGTTCTACATCCGGGCCGCCGCCTGGTCGCCGGATGACTTGACGGTCTACACGTCGGCGACGGGCTTCGAGCCGTGGAACTGGTCGACGAGCAAACCGCGGACCGGCCTGTGCGACTCGGTCGCCGCCTTCCCGGCCACCCAGGCCGAGGTCACCCACAACTGGGTTAATTACACCGGCTGCGACTCGCTGTACTCGGTCGCCGCCGACTCCAGCACCGTCTACATCGGCGGGCATGAGCGCTGGGCAAACAATGCCAATGGCTGCAACCACCAGGGGCCCGGTGCACTGCCCGCACCCGGCATGGGTGGGTTCAACCCGTCCACCGGGGCACTGATCACGAATGCAAGCGGCACCGCCGGCCTGTACAGCAGGTCGCGTGGCCGCGGCGCGGATGACCTGCTGGTCACCGGCGCAGGGCTCTGGGTTGCCAGCGACAACTTCGGCGGCAACACCTCATGCGGCGGCCAGCCCGGCTTCGCCGGTCTCTGCTTCCTGGCCAACTCATAAATCAGGGGAGCCACCAATTCCCCGCATCAGGGAGGGAACGTAATGCTGCAAGAGGAACACGTCCACCGGCGGAAGAAACTCGGCGTGCGCAGCGCGCTGATCGCCGGTTTGGCGGCGATCGCGGTATGCCTGCCCGCGGCGCCGACGCTGGCGCAGTCCGGCCCGGTGTCACCCACACCGGTCCCTGGCACACCGACCCTGGTGGCCACCGGGACCACCGAGGAGATCCGCCAGATCGCGGACTGCAACGGGACCATGTACGCAGTTGGCACGTTCACCCAGATCAGCGGGTCGAACGGGAGCACGACCCAGACGTACACCCGGAACCGCGTCTTCAGCTTCAGCGACACCACGCCGTTCACGGTCACCTCGTGGGACCCCAATGTGAACGGCACGGTCAACACGATCGCGCTTAACAGCAGCTGCACCACCGCCTACATCGGCGGGCAGTTCACCACGGTCGGCGGTGCCGCGGCAAAGAACATCGCCGCGATCGACACCACGACCGGCGCACTGGTGCCCGGGTTCAAGGACAATGCCGGCGGCCAGGTGGAGACCATCCTCGCGGTGAACGGGCACCTGCTGACCGGCGGCTTCTTCAAGGGCATCAACGGCAGCACCACCGACCCGTACTACGCCAGCCTGAACCCGGGCACCGGCAAGGACGACGGCTTCGTGCACCTGGGCATCTCCGGCCACATCCAGTTCCCGCAGGTGAAGGCCAACTCGACGGAGGTCTACAACCAGCAGTTGTCCCACGGCGGCACGCTGGTCCTGGTGGAGGGCGACTTCACCTCGGTCGGCGGCCTGAACCGGCGGCAGATCTTCATGATCGACGTGAGCGGCACCACCGCCGCGCTCACCGGCTGGACGTCCCCGGAGTTCGACGGCAGCGACCCCAACGCCACCCTGAACCCGAACGACAAGTACTTCAACTGCGGCGCCTCGCACCCGTTCTACGTCCACGCGGCGGCCTGGTCACCGGACGACTCGGAGATCTACCTGGCGGACACCGGGGTCAAGCCCATCCTGTGGAACGGCACGTTCCCGCTGCCCGGCCTGTGCGACGCGGCGGCGGCGTTCCCGGCCACGCAGACCCAGGTCTTCTCCGACTGGATCGCCTACGACGGCTGCGACTCGCTGTACTCCGCGGTCGCCGACGACAGCGCTCTGTATGTCTCGGGCCACAACCGCTGGTTCAACAACCAGAACGCCTGCAACAAGGCGGGCCCGGGCGCGATCCCGGCCTCTGGCCTGGCCGGGCTGACCCCTGGCCCGACCGGCGGGTCGCTGATCCTCAACTCGGGCGGCACCGCCGGCTTGTACAGCCGGTCGCGCGGGCACGGATCAGACGACATGATCCTCGCCGCCGGTGGGCTGTGGATCGCGAGCGACAACTTCGCCGGTGGCACCTCCTGCGGCGGGCAGGCTGGATTCTCAGGCCTGTGCTTCCTGCCGTACCCGGCCTGACGCCGTACCGGGACGGCTGTGCCAGGCGAGGCCCGTGGGCCATCGCCTGGTACAGCCGGTCCGGTCGGCCCAGGTCACGTGTCCACCGGCCGCCAGACCGGTGAACTTGCGTCCACTAGCGCCCGAAATTCACCCATAATGCCCTGACCAGCCGATATGATCACCGGGCATGCACCGGGAGCCGCGCTGACCGGCAGGAGCGCAGCGGCTGGCCCGGCCGGGGCAACATGCCAGACAAACGGAAGGCCACGATAAATGGATCGCGTTCTCGTCACAGGCGGGGCCGGCTTCATCGGCTCCCACCTCGTGGACTCGCTGCTGGATTCCGGCGCCGACGTGATGGTCGTTGATGACTTCAGGATGGGCAGGCGCGAACACCTGGGCAGCGAAGGCACGGCCGGCCGCCTGACCGTGATCGAGGGTGACATCAGGAGCGCCGAGGACCTCCGCCCGGTTGCGGACTTCGCCCCGGACACCGTCTTCCACATGGCGGCGCTGCACTTCATCCCCTACTGCAACGCCCATCCCCAGGAGGCACTGGACGTCAACGTCCTTGGCCTGGACGCGGTGATCCGGGCGGCGCGCAGCGCGCCGCTCAAGTCGTTTGTGTTCCCCTCCAGCGGCGCGATCTACGGGTTCGGTGACCATCCGTGGCCCGAGACCACGCCGGCCAGGCCCGATGAGATCTATGGCATCTCGAAGTGGATGGGAGAGCAGATCATGGGCCGGTTCCATGCCGACCGGCCCGGGCTGCGCACGGTGGTGGCCCGCCTGTTCAACACCTACGGGCCCCGGGAGACCAACCCGCATGTGCTGCCCGAGGTGATGAAGGCGCTGCGCGCAGGGAAGACCATCGAGCTCGGGAACCTGTGGCCCCAGCGCGATCTGATTTTCGTTACCGACACCGCGGCCGGCCTGGTTGCCGCGGCGCAGGGTGACCCGGGCCTGGAGGTGTTCAACGTGGGCACCGGGACAGGGACCACGATCGAGGACGTCATGGAGACCATCGGTGGGATCACCGGGCACCCGGTGGACGTCCGCCAGGTGCCCGAGCGGATGCGTGAGGGTGACGGGCACCTCATCTCCGATCCGCAGAAGCTGATGCAGGCCACGGGCTGGAAACCGGAGTACGACCTGGAAGCCGGGCTCCGGCAGCTGCTCGCTTCGGAGGGGCTGCTGTGAGGCCGGCCGGCGAGGTGACCGGCGGCGCCGGCGGATTCGGCGCCGGGTACCGGACACAGAAGCGGGAATTCCTCGGCATCGGCCTGTCCTGCCTGTCCGATGAGGCGTTCGTGGACGCCGTCCGGCAGGCGGTGGAGACCCGGTCTCGGCTCACCATCTCCTTCATCAACCCCGACTACGTCCTGCGTGGCCACAAGACCGCCGGGCTGGTCGACAAGATGAACGAGTTCGACATCGTCCTGCCCGACGGCTGGGGCATCGTCCTGGGCGGCCGCCTGCTCGGCCTGCCGGTGCCCGACCGGCAGGGCAACGACGACATCTGCCCGAAGATGTTCACGCTGTCGGCCGAGCGCGGGTTCTCGAATTTCCTGTTCGGCTGCAGCGAGGGCACGCCGGAGAAGGCCGCGGTCAACCTCAAGGAGACCTTCCCCGGCATCCCGATCGCGGGCACCCTGCACGGCTACTGGGACGTGGTGCGGGGCCACCCCGGCCGGTACGACGAGGCAGACATCGACATGATGGTCAACACCATCAACGAGGCCAAGCCCGACATCCTGCACGTGTCCATCCCGACCCCGATGCAGCAGAACTGGGTGTCACAGGTGGCCGAGCGGCTCGACGTACCGGTGATCATCACCGGCGGAAGCTATCTCGACCACCTGGCCGAGCGGGTGTACTGGTATCCGGGCTGGGTGAACAAGATGCGGCTCGGCTGGGCCTATCGGCTCACCAGGGAGCCAGGCCGGCTGTGGAAGCGCTACTCGCTCGACTTGGCAGCCTACGGCGGCATGGTGGCCCGGGCGAAGTTCGGCAGGCAGAAGTAGTCCGTACCAGCACACAGGTGCCCGGCAGCGTCGCTGCCGGGCACTTTGCTTGTGGCTGCCTAATCGCTGCGGCGCCAGCTTGGCTCGTGGCCGAGCCAGGCGGCCAGCCGCTCGTCGTAGGGCCGGTAGTGCTCCTCCAGCGCCTTGCGCACCGAGTCGGGCATGGGTGAGCGCGGCCGGGCGTTGCGGCGCATGAACGCCGGGTAGCCCCGGTTGGGCAGCTCGAGGAATGCCAGGACCCCGTCGTACACGGCTTCCGGATCGGTGAAGAAGTCACCGCTGTCCACCACGTGCAGCCGGTCCCGGCCGAAGTGCCGTTCCAGCCGTTCGAGCTGGTCGGCGTACTCGCCCCGGGCGATGTAGGAGTGGTGCTGGTGGCTGTAGCTGAAGTAGCCCGGGTCCGCGGCGATGCGCTCGGCCTGGCCGGCCAGCCGGGCGGGCTCGAGTTCCAGTGCCGCTTCGAACGACTCGGTCTCGAAGCCGTGTGCCACCTCATGGGCATGGCCGGAATAGGCCCGCTCCACCGGGTCGCGGAGCAGCACGAGCAGCCGCACCCCGGGCAGGTCGCGGGCGATCCGCTCCGGGGCCAGCGGGTGGAACATGTAGTACGGGCTGGACTCGAATGAGACCGGCGTGACGTCGGCTCCGCGCGTGGCCCGGCGCGCGGTCGCGAGCAGCGGGAAATGACACCGATACCACGACAGCCCGCGGCGGTAGGAGACGTCGAAGAAGTGCACCTCTTCGTGCAGCACCGAGCCGAACACGGCGGGGTGCTCATCGAGCTGCCGGGACAGGGAGGTGGTCCCGCACCGCTGGGCACCGACGATGAGGAAGCTGGGCAGGATCCGGGCACGGCTGGTGGGCATGCGGGCCGCGACCAGTGCCAGCCTGCCCAGCTGCTTGAGCGCCGGGTTGAGCGACTTGGGGTCGCGCACGTAGCCAGAAAGGCTCCGGTCCGGGCGCAAAACGGGCGCTGGCCGCCGGTCCACGGCACCCTTGCCCGCGCCGGGCCTGGCGGGAGCCGCGGTCTTATCGGCCGCGCTCATGACGCCACCGGTCCTTGCGCCCTGCCTGGACCGACCCTCTCCATTGGCGATCTCCCTTCACGGCTGTCCTGTCGGGCCGGAACCTGCCGTTCGGCAAACAGCATGGCAGACTTGGGCACTCCCCTGCAGGAAGTGTCGATTGTCCGGGATCGGCTATGCATTGTTAGCGCTCACCGGACCCAGCCCGGCTGGCGGCCAAGTAGCTTCGCCAACCGCTCATCGTGGGGCTGATAGTGCTCCTGCAGCATACGCCGGCACCCCGCGTCCATCGGCGGGCTGGGGCGCGAGTTGGCGGGCGCGAACGCCGGCTCGAACGACCGCAGGTCAAGGAAGGCCAGGAGCCGCCGGTACTCCTGCGCAGGCTGGCTGAAGTAGGCGGCGCTGTCGATCACGTGCACGTGGGTGCGGGGGAAGAATTCATAGAAACGTTCGAGTTGTTCAGCGTACTGGCCCCGGTGCCGGTAGGAGTGATGCCGGTGCGCGAAGCTCTCATAGGCCGGATCGGCCGCAATCCGCTCAACCTCGCCGGCCAGCCTGTCGTCTTCCAGTTCCAGGGCGCGCGGGAAATCCTCCTGCTCGTAGCCCCGGGCGAACTCGTGTTTGTGGGCGGAGAAGGCCCGCTCGACGGGATCGCGGAGCATGACGACCAGCTTCACCGTGGGCATGTCGTGCCCGAGTCGCTCGGCCGCCTGGGGGTGGTACAGGTAGTAGCCGCTGGCCTCGAAAGCGGCCGGTGGCCCGTGACGCCCGGTCCGCAGCCGGGCGATCTCGGTCACCGGGAAATGGCCCCGGTACCACTGGGCGCCGCGGTGGTAGTTCAGGTCGAAGTAGTTGACGCCCTTGCGGACCGTCGGCGGCATCACCTGCGGATGGGCCGCCAGCGCACGGAACAGGGACGTGGTACCGCAGCGCTGCGCGCCGATCAGGATGAAGTCCGGCTCCATCCGCAGGCCAGCGGTCGCCTCGCTCATCCGGGCATAGGTGCGCCGGCCAAGCCGCGTGAACGGCTCCGGGCCGGTGGCCCGGACCCGCGTGGCGGCCTCGCGTGCCCGTTGGCTCAATGCCAGCCCCACCGCCGTTGCAGGTCAAGGCCGAATTCGCGGTCCATTGCTGCGATCTCCGCGTCGAGTTGCTCGTGCATGAACGCGACGTCTTCCGGCGCCATCTCGGGCTTGTCGGCACCCAGCGGCTGGTACAGCATCCGCTGCACCAGCGCGGAACGTTTCAGGCTGCCCACCAGGGCCGCGCCGTCATGGCGCCGTACCCAGTTGGCACCGTACTTGGCGGCCATGGCAAGCGGCAGCCAGCGTGCCTTGCTGGCTGGTAGCTGTGCCTCCAACTGCTCCGGGCTCAGCCGCAGCCTTGTGATGCCGAGCCAGTCGGTGACGCCGTCGAGGAACGCCTGCGGATCGGCTTGCAGATCGTCGAAGAGCCCGACGTACAGCGCCTGGCGGCCGTAGTAGCGCAGGTAGCTGCGTAGGTGGGTGGCGTAGCGGCCCTCTTCGAGCAGTTCGGGTGAGGTCTTCGTGGTGTCACGGAAGGTGGCCGCCGCCTCGCCGTGCTTGGCCAGATAAAGGTAGGAGGAGAACGCCCGCGCTATCGGTTCCCTGAGCGTGACCATCAGCCGGACGTCCTGGCCAAGGCAGGCGTGAATGCGCTCAGGCGCCTCCGCACACGACAGGTAGTCGGGGCAGACCTCACCGATGATCTTGTGTTCCCGCTGCGCGCTGCGGAACTGCGTCCGGTACCACCCGGGACCGCGATCGTAATAGCGGTTGAAAAAGTAGAGATCCTTCGCCTGGCTGAGGTAGACCTCGGGATGACCGATGAGAACCTCGTGCAGCCAAGTGGAGCCCGATTTACTCGGTCCTATGTGAAGGAAGTTTGGCAGCAGGTCAGACATAACACCCTTTCACGCCATGCCGCGGCGGAACAGCCGGGCAGCACGCAGCAGATGCCTGGGATGAATGCGCGTGGCGGCATGCACAAAAGCGATATAGGGATAGGGCGATATCGGCCACCGCATGGCGGCCTTTGTGGCGTAGCGGATGGCCGGCCCGCGCTCGCCGAGGGCGGACCGTGCGAAGGCGATCTGGCCGAGCATGCGCGCGTGCCCGCGGGGCGAGGCCCTGATGTCCGGGTGCTTGGCGAGCATGTACTCCAGCGCCAGGGCCGCGTTCTCGGCACCGCCCGCATACCAGGACCTGCCATCCTTGCGGATGTCGGCCAGCGGACGCGTGACGATGCCGATCTGGCCGGCCCGGGCCGCCCGGAGCACCCAGTCGTAGTCCTCGGCGTAGCCGCGCGGCAGCTTCTCGTCGTAGGGGCCCACCTTGGCGAACGCCTCGCGGCGCATCACCAGGGTGGAGGAGTGCAGCTCCTTGACCCGGTTGCGCAGCAGCAACTGGTAGCTGACGTGCTCGGCCCGCCCCGGCCATTCGACCACCTTGCCGGGCAGCCGCAGCCTGATGCCCGAGCCCACCACCAGCAACCCTGGCTCGCGCTCCAGCCGCTCGACCTGGCTGGCCAGCTTGTCCGGGTGCCAGACATCGTCGTCGTCGCAGGTCGCGATGATGACGCCGCGTGCGGCGTCGAGCCCGGTGTTCCGGGCACCGGCAAGGCCGGGTGAATGGGTGTTCGCGGCCACCTTCACCTCGCGCTGCGGCGTGCCCAGGCGGGTGAGTTCGGTGTCTGGTCGCTCCTGGTCATGCACCACCAGGCACTCGATCTGCCCGGGATAGGTCTGGGCCACGACCGCGGCGATGGATTCGCGGACCAGCTCGGGACGGCCACGCGTCGGCATGATCACCGACACCAGCGGCCACTCCCCGGGCGCCTGGGCCGGCGCATCAGTCATGGGCGTCCTGTTTCTCCGCAGGGCTGCCCGCGGCGGTAAAGCCGTAGCGCAGCATGAGGGGCAGGGCGATCGCCGTGACGATGAGGCGGTCGCGCCGGGACATGCTGACACGCCAGGTTTCGTCGGCGCGCAGCGTTATCTCCCCGTCGCGGAACCGCGACGGGTTTCCGGAAAGGCCGTGGCTGGTGCCCAGCATGACCCGCCCGTCACCGATGTGCGCCAGGTTGCCCGAAGGGACGCAAAGGCCGATCCCGGCCAGTGCCGCCTCCACGGCCTGCCGCGGGCGCTGGACGAAATCCTCGTAGCGCATCCGGGCGACCGGAAGCCCGCACCTGCGCAACAGCCCGGCCTGGCTCTGCACGGCCACCCACCGGGCGGCCGCCTCCGCAGGCGACAGGCGCGTCATCACGTCGGACTCGCCAACCGCGTGCGGCCGGGACACATCCCGCTTAGCCAATGAATAGGCGACCCCACGGACGTCCCGCACCAGATGGATCACCCGTACATCCAGCCCGGCCCTGGCCAGCGCCAGCGCCTGGACCGGCCACTTGCTGGCGTCCACGACGCAGGCCGCGCCGGCCTCCGCGGCGATGGCCTCGTAGAGGCCGGTGTAGCTCACGCCATAGGCGTCGACGTCGGCACGGAACCGGGAGCCGGCCAGCGGCATGGCCAGCAGCCGCGGCATCCGCCGTTGCCGGGCCACCTTGGCCTGCAGGTCGCGGGTCGCGGCGAGTTTTTGCTCCTGCCAGCCACCGACGGCGCGCTCGCCAACCTGGGACCAGAACGGGCACTGGGCGAACTCCTCGCCGCAGCCGCAGCGCTCCCCGCGGTCGGCGACCCGCCGGTACAGGTCGATGAGCTCACCGACGTTGACAAAGCCGGGGATCTCGCCAAGGGCGCGTTCCAGCAAAGTGCTTCCGGAGCGGCCGGATCCGGCTATGTAGACGACAATGGGCGGCTGCCCGGGCTTGCGGGTAATGCCGACAGCGGTGGCGCTGGCGTCCGTTGCAGCAGCATTGGACCTGGCCAGCGCGGTCACAGACACCCCCATGTCGGTTATTTCAGTACTCGCTCTCCCGCTTGAAGAACTTTACTGTGCTTCTCTCCCGATGTGGTGGGAATCGGCGTAGATCGTTTTGGAACGGAATAATTGGTTCTTGGTGAACTTCCGGTGAATCCCGCAGGTCACGGCCGGGCCGCTGCCGGTTAGCGGGATAGGACTGCCGTCAGGCGGGTGAACCCCGCCGGCGGGGACCGAGTGCGCGCGATGACTCGGCCGGCAGGCGGTCAGGAGTACCCGAGCCGGGCAAGCAACGGCCCGATCTCCCGCTCGACGTCGCTGACCTGCCCCTGGTCAAGGGTCTTGCGCCACCTTCCGACAGAGTCAGGCTTGGCACGTGCCAAGCCCGCGCGCAGCGCCTCAAGCCCGGCGGGCGTGGTTTCCAGGAACTCCGCGAGCACATCCGCCGCATGCATCGGGTCAGACACGACGGATTCGTATCGCACTTCAATCGACCGGCCGACCGGGAGAGTGGCCAGCCCCGCCAGCGCGGCCTCGGTGAACCGGCGCCAGCACCATGCCGACCGCACGATGTCGGAGACCGCAGTGAACTCCTCGCGGCGATCGGGTTCCACCCACCAGCGCGCCGCGTTCCCCCACAGCTGGCCGCCCCGGCCGTGCCTGCCCGAGCCCGCCGACGCGGCGTTGAGCCAGGGCTGCTCCGAATGCGAGACCGCGGCGTCGCGGCCGTCCCTGATGATGTGCACGAACTGCGCGTCGGGCATGGCTTCGGCCAGGAACGGCACGACGAAGCTGTTCTCCGGGTTCTTTTCCGCGAACCGCCGGCCGCCGTGCAGCCCGGCGAGCAGCATTGCCGAGTAGAAGCCACGGAACACCGCGGCACAGCGCCGCTCGGTCCAGGAGCCGTCGTACACACAGCGGGCCGCGGCCTTGGTCAGCCGGGGCTCGAAGTGGTAGGAGACCTCGGGCATCCGGCCCAGGCAACTGCCCAGGAACGTGGTGCCGGACCTGGGCGCGCCGATGATGAAGATCGGCCGGTGCAGCCGTGGGTCGAGGGCCCGCGCCGACGGGCGCTTGCGCAGCGCCGGGTCCCTGCTGCGGTCGCGGATGTCCGAGGCAAGGCCGAGCACGCCGAGCTGGACCATCTGGCCGAAGCCAAGGCCCGACGGCGGCGATGGCGGCTGGCTCCTGCTCTCTTGGCGTGGGGTAACTGCCATGGTGTGCGACCTCGTCTGGATGCGGACCGGGCAATGAGCCCGATGCTACCGGCGCCCGGTGAACCGTACCTGCCGTTCGAAAGGCACTTAACGGGCTGATTCGCTTCGGCTGGGATCAGTGCTTGCCGTTCTGCTGGGCCCGGAACTGGGCCACCTCTCCCACCAGCGCAGGGATCAGCCACGTGCCCGGCGCGCCGAGCGGCGCCCCCGCCGCGGCCTGCCGGTCCACGAGGTACCTGGTGGCCACGTCGGCCAGGTACAGAGCCGCG
>Ga0207665_10003261_pt1 | contig 10867 bp, 9 predicted proteins | sample LARL112metaG_FD_184351 | JGI IMG/M metagenome (GOLD analysis project Ga0207665, IMG submission 184351) | Corn, switchgrass and miscanthus rhizosphere microbial communities from Kellogg Biological Station, Michigan, USA - LAR L11-2 metaG... | ecosystem: Host-associated > Plants > Roots >...
GCGCCCTTGCGTGAGGCCGCGCAGTCGTTCGAGGCTCTCGGCCAGCTCCGCCTCGCAGAGCGAGCGCGCCGGGAGCTGCGTGCCTCCGGCGAGGTGCCGCGCCGCCGCCGGCCCGAGGCGTGGGCGGAGCTGACACCCCAGGAGCTGCAGATCGCGCAGCTTGCCGCGGACGGCCTCTCGAATCGGGAGATCGGCGAGCGCCTCTACCTCTCCCACCGCACGGTCGGATCGCACCTGTACCGGCTCTTCCCCAAGCTCGGCGTGACCTCGCGCACCCAGCTCCGCGACGCGCTCGACCCCGCCGCAACCGATTGAGCGCGACTGCAGTCATCCGACGTAGGCGACGAGCCACGGCCGGCGCTAGCGTCGAGCGGTATACCCGTTCGACCGGAAGGAGCTCCGAAGTGAGCGATCGCCCGAACATCGTCCTCGTCCACGGAGCCTGGGCCGACGGCTCCTGCTGGAGCGGCGTCATCGAGCGCCTGCAGGCCCAGGGCTTTCAGGTGCGGGCGCCGCAGTTTCCGCTTACCTCGCTTGCCGACGACGTGGCCCGCCTCCGGCAGGTGCTGGAGTTTCAGGACGGCCCGACGATCGTCGTCGGCCATTCGTACGGCGGGCAGATCATGACCGCGCTCGGCGAGGAGGCCCCAAACGTCGTCGGGCTCGTCTACGTCGCCGCCTTCGGGCTCGACCAGGGCGAGTCCCTCGGCGCGCTCCTCTCGGGCGGTCCACCCACGCCGGCGCTCGCGCACATGTTCAACGACTCTCGCGGCTTCGGGTGGCTCTCGGAGGACGACTTCGTCGACCACTTCGCGGGCGACGTCGACGCGACCTGGGCTCGCGTGATGTACGCCGTGCAGCAGCCGATCGCGCTGTCGGCCTTCGAGGACACGATGGGCGTGCCGGCCTGGAAGTCGCTGCCCTCCTGGTACCTGGTCTCCCAGAACGACGAGGCGATCCCACCGGATGCGGAGCGCATGTTCGCCTCGCGGATGGGCGCGACGACCGTCGAGGTCCCGTCGAGCCACGTCGCGATGGTCTCGCACCCGATGGATGTGGCGAACCTGATCGAGACGGCCGCCGAGACAGTCCCCTCACCGCAGACGACCGGATGAGCCCCGAGACGGTCTCCCCGATCTCCACGTACTTCCGGGTCTGCGACGGAGTGCGGGTGAGGTTCGCGGACACCAAGGCAGATTCGGACACGACCGTTCTGCTGCTAGCGCCGTGGCCGGAGACCCTTTGGGCCTTCCGTCGCATCTGGGCCAGCGTCTCGGCGGTCGGGCGAGTCGTCGCCATCGACCTGCCGGGCTTCGGCCACTCCGACGGCAGACCGGAGCTGATCGCCCCGGACGCGGCGGGCGCATTCCTGGCCGGCCTGATCGACGAGTGGCGCCTCGGGGCTCCGCACGTCGTCGGCCCGGACGTCGGCACGGCCGCGGCGCTGTTCCTCGCCGCGAAGGCTCCCGAGCGGGTAACGAGTTTGACCGTCGGCGGCGGCGCAGTGCGCTTCCCGATCGAAGCGGGCGGCGCGCTCAAGGACATCATCGAAGCGCCGAGCCTGGACGTCGTCCGCGGGCTGGACGCCAGGACCAACATCGGCTTCGCGGTGGAGTCCGGCGCCGCCAGCGACAGCGAGCCCGACGTGCACGAGGACTATGTCAGCGCCTACGACCTCGGGCGGTTCGCGGAGTCCGCACGGTTCGTGCGGCAGTACCCCGAGCAGAACCCGGTGTTGCGCGATCTGCTGCCGGCGATCACCACGCCGACCCAGATCGTGGCGGGGCGCGACGACGACCTGGTGCCGTGGTCGAACAACCAGTACCTCCACGACCACCTCCCGAACAGCGAGATCCATCCTCTCGACGCCGGTCACTTCGCCTGGGAGCAGGCTGCGGAGGAGTACGGCCGTCTCGTCGCCGAGTGGGTCAGCGGCGGATATGAAAGGAGCGTCCAATGACGACTACCGAAGAAGAGACCGCGACAGACTCGATCAGCCGGGTCACGGCCGAGAACGGGATCGAGTACGCCTACCGCGACTTCGGCGCCGGCGATGTGCCGCTCGTCCTCCTGCAGCACTTCCGCGGCAGCCTCGACAACTGGGACCCCGCGCTGATCGATGCGCTCGCGTCGGAGCGCCGGGTCGTTGCCTTCGACAACGTCGGCGTCGCCGGCACGACCGGCCGCACGCCGGGCAGGGTCGAGGCGATGGCCCACGACGCGATCGCTTTCGTCGATGCCATCGGCCTGGAGCGGATCGACCTGCTCGGCTTCTCGATCGGCAGCTTCGTCGCGCAGGAGATCGCGCTGATCCGCCCGGACCTGCTGCGGCGTCTGGTGCTGGCTTCCGCCGCTCCGCAGGGCGCCCCGGGGATGCATGGCTGGGCGCCCGACGTGATCGGGGCGGTCGGCGGACGGGAGCCCAATCCGCAGGGATACCTGGACGTCTTCTTCGCCCACACGGACTCGAGTCGCCAGGCGGGCCAGGAGGTGGCCGGCCGTATCTTCGGGAGAACGGCGGATCGGGACGAGCCGACCAGCTGGGAGACCCGCCAGGCCCAGTACGACGCGATCTGCGCCTGGGGTATCCCGAACCACGCGCTGCTCGAGCGCGTGACGGGAATCCAGCTTCCGGTCTTCGTCGCCAACGGCGACAGCGACCCGATGATCCTCCCGCGCTACTCGCACCTGCTTGCGGGCCTCCTGCCGGACGCCCGGCTGAAGATCTACCCGGACGCGGCGCACGGGTTCCTCTTCCAGCACCACGCCGAGTTCGCCGCCGACGTGCACGTGTTCCTCGAGGAGGGCGACTGATGCCGATGATCGACGTCTACGCGGCCGAAGGGACGTTCTCGGATCCGCATGCGCTTGCCCGTGACCTCGCGACGGCGGTGATGCGCTGGGAGCAGGTCCCCGACCTGCCGCTCTTCGCGAACAACACGGCAGCGTTCGTTCACGACCTGGACGCCGCCGCGATCTCGAACGTCTCGGGGGAGAGCAACTACGTGCGAGTGCAGGTGCTCACGCCGGCGGGGGTGCTCGACCGCGACAAACAGCTCGGCGTGGTCCAGGAGCTGACCGAGATCGTCGCGTCTGCCGCCGGCGACCCGAGCCTGCGCGAGCGAACCTGGGTGCTGCTGACCGAGTCGCCGGAGGGCGGCTGGGGGATCGCGGGTCACGCCAACACGAATGCCGACATCGCGGCCGCCGCTCGTGCCGCCCTCGCAGGCCAATGACCGTATGACCGTCGACGTCGGCAAGGGCAGGGCACGGTCGCTCGCGGACGGCAGCTCGATGCCGCTGCTCGGTCTCGGCGTGTGGCAGATCCCGGATGGGCCCGACTGCGTGAACGCCGTCCGCTGGGCGCTCGAGCTCGGGTATCGACACATCGACACGGCCCAGGCCTACGGCAACGAGGAAAGCGTCGGGCAGGCTCTGCGCGAGAGCGGGATCGCGCGCGACGAGGTGTTCGTAGCGACGAAGTTCCGTCCCTCGAGCCGCGATCCGGTCGCCGAGGCCGAGGCGAGTCTCAGACGCCTTGGTCTCGACTATGTCGACCTGTACATCGTCCACTGGCCGGGCGGCGGCCCGACCTGGGCTTGGCCGGGGATGGAGCGCGCGCGCGAGCGGGGCTACGCACGGTCGATCGGCGTGTCCAACTTCAGCGTGGCCGACTTGGAGCAGCTCCTCGTGGCAACGACCGTTCCGCCGGCCGTGAACCAGGTGCAGTTCAGCCCGTACGAGTACCGCAAGGCACTCCTCGACGCGTGCGAGCGGAGCGGCGTCGTGCTCGAGGCCTACAGCCCCTTGGGCCACGGGCGCTACGTCGCGAGCGAGGCCGTGGCGCAAATCGCGGAACGACTCGGGCGGACACCGGCACAGGTGCTCGTCCGCTGGTGCGTCCAGCGCGAGATCCCCGCGATCGTGAAGTCGACGCACCGCGAGCGCATCGCCGAGAACGGCCAGGTCTTCGACTTCGAGCTGACGGACGAGGACCTGGCTCGGCTCGACGAGCTCGACCGCACCGGCGGCACCGAGCTTGCTCTCGAGCGCAAGTGGTGGTGAGGCGCATGAGCAGCGACGTGATCGTCGGGGTCGACGGAAAGCAACGGTGCACCTGGGCCGGCGCCGGCGACACCGCGCTCGGCCGGTACCACGACGAGGTCTGGGGTACGCGGACGTACGACGAGTCCGCGCTGTTCGAGGCGCTGACTCTGGGCGTGTTCCAGGTCGGGTTGAGCTGGGCGATCGTCTTCGGGAAGCGGGACGCGTTCCGGAAGGCGTTCCGAAGCTTCAAGGCCGCGAAGGTCGCCGAGATGACCGAGCTAGACGTCGACCGGCTGGTGCAGGACGCTTCGATCATCCGGAACCGCGCCAAGATCCAGGCGACCGTCGACAACGCCCGCGCGATGACGTCGGCGTCCCCGAGCCTCGCCGAGCTTGCGAAGTCCTACGCGTCGGCCCGCACGCGGGCTCCGCGGTCTCTCGCCGACCTGCCCACGTCCACCCCGGAGGCCGAGGCGTTCGCGAAGCAGTTGAAGTCGCAGGGGTACCGCTTCGTCGGGCCGACGAGCGTGTACGCGTTCATGCAGAACGTCGGCGTCGTCAACGACCACCTCCATGGATGCTTCCGCGCCTCCGACTAGGCGGGCACCGTGATTCGGGTCTCGCTCCAGTCGAGGATGAGCTTCCGCTCGGCGAAGAACCAGTCCCCGTCGAGCTTGGAGAAGGTGTCGAGATAGCGGAGGGAGGCGACCATGATCTTGCGGTCACCGTCCTCGGTGAAGAGGTGGTGAGCGATCGTGTAGCTCTCGCCCGTCGCGCGGTCGCCGTCGATCGTGACCGTGCTCTGGCCGTTGAAGTGCGTGGTCACGTCGTAGCGGTTGAGGTCGTCGAAGACCGGCGTCAGCGCTTCTCGTCCTTCGAGGACGTACGTCGGCTCACTGCCTTCGCCGTCCATGTAGACGGCGAAGCGGGTGTCGTCTGTGAAGAGGGCCTTCTGTCCTTCGGCGTCGCGGCGGTCTGCGCAGTGGGCGTACGCGTCGAAGAGCTCGCGCAGGGCGAGCCGGTCGGCGGCTTCAGTCGGTGAGAGCTCGGTGTGCACGGCCATCGTCTGACACTCCTTGGTCTTATCGGCGTCGAGCCGGTTCTCGTCCGGGGGGTTGCTTCGGGGCCGGTCGTTCCGGAGCCGCCGGGATCGCCAGCGTCACCGGCTCGTCAGCACCGACGGTGAACTCCGTCCCATGATGCGTGAGCTCGAGCGGGGCGCCGTCGAGCACCGAGTAGGTCGCCTCCGTCTTCGTCGTCTGGACTCTCAGTTGCGTGCCGCGGACGAGGAGACCGAACGTCAGCCGCTCGAGTCGCGAAGGCAGGCGCGGCGCGAACGTCAGGACACCGCCGTGGTCGCGCATGCCGCCGAAGCCGGCGACCGCGGCGATCCAGGTGCCTGCGAGCGACGCGATGTGGACGCCGTCGCGCGTGTTGTTCTCGAGGTCGTGCAGGTCCATCAGCGCCGCCTCGCCGAAGTAGTCGTAGGCGAGCTCGAGGTGTCCGACCTCGGCCGCGATCACCGCCTGCGTGGCGGCAGACAGCGATGAGTCGCGAACGGTGAGCGCCTCGTAGTAGTCAAAATCGCGCGCCTTCTGCTCGTCGGTGAAGGCGTCGCCGCGTACGTGGAGCGCGAGCACGAGATCCGCCTGCTTCACGACCTGCTTCCGGTAGAGGTCGAAGTACGTGAACGAGAGCAACAGCGGGTACTGATCCGGCGTCGTGCTCTCGAAGTCCCAGCGGTCGTGCTGCGTGAACCCTTCGGACTGCGGATGGACGCCGAGCCTCTCGTCCCAGGGCACGAGCATCCTGCGGGCGGCTCGTTGCCAGGCTGCTTGCTCGGCACGCTCGACGCCGAGCTCGGCGGCGCGGTCGGGCTGGCGGTCGACCGCGGCGGCCGCAGCTTCCAGGTTTCGTTGGGCAAGGAGATTCGTGTAGACGTTGTTGTCGGCGATCGCGCTGTACTCGTCGGGGCCGGTGACGCCGTCGATCCGAAAGCCGCCTTCCGCGTCGTGATGCCCGAGGGAGCACCACAGACGCGCCGTCTCCACGAGCAGCTCGAGGCCGACCTCGCGCTCGAAGGCGTCGTCGCCGGTGGCAGCGTGATAGCTGGCGACGGCGTCGGCGATGTCGGCGCCGATGTGGAAGGCCGCCGTTCCGGCGGGCCAGTAGCCGGAGCACTCTTGCCCGCGGATCGTTCGCCACGGAAACGCCGCGCCGAAGAGCCGAAGCTGGCTTGCACGCTCGCGCGCCAGGTCGAGCGTTGCGTGGCGCCAGCGGAGCGCATCTGCCGCGGCTTTGGGGAACGTATAGGTGAGCACGGGCAGGACGAATCGTTCGGTGTCCCAGAAGGTGTGGCCGTCGTAGCCGGGCCCCGTCAACCCTTTGGCGGCGAGCGCACGCCCCTCGGCTCGAGCGCCGGCCTGGAGCGTGTGGAAGAGCCCGAAGCGGAGTGCTAGCTGGAGCTCGTCGTCGCCGACCAGCTCACAGTCGGCGCGCTCCCAGAAGTCGTCCAGGAACTCGCGCTGGCCCCTGGCGAGGCCTTCCCAGCCGGCATGACGGGCCGAGGCAAGCGCCGCTCCCACCTGGTCGCGCACCGCCGGTCTCGAGCGCTGGCTCGACCACCCGTAGGCGATGAACTTCACGATCTGCAGGCGTTCGCCCTCGGCGAGGTCTGCAGCGACCGTGACGCGACCGATGTCCTCTTGACCTTCGGTCGTGATCGTCGTTCCATCCGGCCCGTCGATCACGTGGTCGATCGCGGCCGCCAGGCGAAGCTTGCTCTGCCGCGTGGCGTGAACGAGCACGAGGCGCGCATCGCTGTGCAGGAACTCCTCGGGCTCGAGCGGCTGCTCGAGCACGGCGGCGGCCCGGGGATCCTGCGTGACACGAGCTCCCGGCTCGTTTGCGAGCAGCTCCGACTGCACGACGACGCGCAACGGGGCGTCGAGCGGCTCGACCTCGTAGAGAATCGCGGCCGCCGAGCGTTGAACGAACGAGACGAGGCGCGTCGAGCGGACGCGCACCCCGGTTCCCGCCGGAGAGACCCACTCGACCTCGCGACGCAGGACTCCGGCCCTGAGGTCGAGCGCACGTTCGTGGCTGACGAGCTGCCCGTAGCGAACGTCGAACGGCTCGTCGTCGACGAGCAGCCGCATGATCTTGCCATTCGTGACGTTCACGATCGTCTGGCCCGACTCCGGGTAGCCGTAGCCGCGCTCCGCGTAGGGCAGCGGCCGCAGCTCGTAGAAGGAGTTGAGGTACGTGCCGGGCACCCCGAACGGCTCGCCCTCGTCCAGGTTGCCGCGAAGCCCGATGTGCCCGTTCGCGAGCGCGAAGATCGATTCGGTCTGTGCGAGGACGTCGAGGTCGAGGCGCGTCTCCCGGACCGTCCACGGCTCGACTTCGAAGGCGGGATGCGCGATCACTTGTGCTCCAGCAGCTCGGAGAGGTCGCCCACGACGACGTCGGCGCCATGTTCCCGGAGCTCGTCCGCCTGGCCGACGCGATCGACGCCGACGACGAGCCCGAACCGGCCGGCGCGGCCGGCCGCAACACCGGCCAGGGCGTCCTCGAACACGGCCGCCCGATCAGGCGCGACCTCCAGCGCACGAGCCGCGGCGAGGAACGTGTCCGGCGCCGGCTTGCCCTCGAGGTGCTCCCGCGCCGCGACGACCCCGTCGATGCGAACGTCGAACAGGTCGTCGATTCCGGCTGCCGCGAGCACCTCGTCGGCGTTGGCGCTCGATGTGACGACCGCGCGGCCGAGCCCAGCGTCTCGTACGGCGCGGACGTAGCGAACCGATCCTTCGTACACCTCCACGCCCTGACGCTCGATCATCGCGAGCACGAGCTCGTTCTTACGGTTGCCGAGCCCGTGCACGGTAGCGGCGTCGGGCGGATCGTCTGGCGTGCCTTCGGGAAGGGCGATCCCTCGCGCGGCCAGGAACGAGCGGACGCCGTCGTAGCGCGGCTTGCCGTCGACGTACTCGTCGTAGTCGGCCACGGGATCGAAGGGCTCGAAGCTCTCACCGGTCTGCGCCGCCCGCTCGCGGAGGAACGCGTCGAACATTTCCTTCCAGGCCGCGGCATGGATCTTCGCCGTCTGCGTCAGCACGCCGTCGAGATCGAACAGGCAGGCTCGGATCGCGTTTGGTAAGCCCAGCATCCGTCGTTCTCCTCGTCACTTGCACCGAGTGCGAGCCGTCGCCCGACGTGGTCGGCAGCGTACTGGACCCGCCTAGGGAAGCACCCGCTCGAGCTCTCCTCGGGAGCTGATGCCGAGCTTGAGGAACACCTTGCGCAGGTGGTACTGAACCGTGCGCGGGCTGATGAACAGCTGGGCGCCGATCTCGGGATTCGTGAGTCCGTCGCGCGCGAGCCGGGCGATCTGGGCCTCTTGGGCGGTCAGGTCGCCACGGGTCTCGACGCGGCGTTTGCGGACGGTCTCGCCCGTGGCGAGAAGCTCGCGCTCGGCCCTGTCGGCAAACGCATCGACGCCCATCGTCGACAGCAGCTCGTGAGCAGTGCGTAGCTGCTCGCGGGCGTCGACACGGCGTTGTTCGCGTCGCAGCCATTCGCCGTAGAGCAGGTGCGTGCGGGCGAGCTCGATGCGAAGGCGGGTGCGGCCCAGGCGCTCGAGCGCTTCACGGTAGAGCGCCTCTGCGGCCCCGCCGGCGCTCGCCAGCGCGCCAACGCGGGCCTCAATGCCGCGCGCCCACTCGGTCGGCGTGACCTGAGCGCGTTCGGTCACCCAGTCGAGTGCGGTGTTCAGCAGCGCGGTCTCGCCTGTCCGCGATGCCGCCTCCGCCAGCTCCGGCACGATCAGGGAACCGAAGCCCAGCTCATCGCGCTCGAACGCTTGCCAAGCGGCGTCGCGTGCGTCCTCGTATCGACCGAGCGCGTTGCCGAGTACGGACTCGAGGTACGTCAGGTTGGTGACGAACCGGCCCATCCCTCGCGCGTCCGCCTCGCGCCGCGTGGACTCGAGCAGCTCGGTCGCCTTCGCCTCCTGGCCGCGCCAGACCGCGAGCAGCACGCCGTTGTACAGAACCGGCTGATTGCCGGTTGCCTCGGCGACCAGGCGATCCTCGTCGAAGACGAGCTCCGCCGTGGCCAACTCTCCGGACTGAACGAGGCTGCCGCCGAGGAAGTTGAGCGCGAGACGCAACTGGACGAGCGCGCCCGCCTGGCGCGCGACCTCTCGCTGGTGCGTGGCCAAGGTATGCACGGCCTCGGCGTCCCACAGCTCGAGGGCAATCGCCTGCGTCGACCTCGAGGCCGCGAGCCAGAGCGAGCGCCCGACCTCGTCAGCTCCCATGTCCTGCGCAAGCAGCAGCTCGAGCGCACGCGTCAACGAGGGCGCGCCCGTCTCGTAGCCCTCCGTCAGGCGGATCGCGAACGCGTCGAGGACGACGTCCACCGTGCGCGGCGGATCGGGCGCAGCCGGGGCGGCACGTCCGGCCTCCGCCGCAGCCAGCAGGCCGGGGCGATCGAGATCACCGGCCCACAACGCCGCCAGGAGCGCTTCCAGGTGCGTCTCGCGAGCGAGCGGGGCATCGAGTGGCGCGAGGCTTCTGGCGGCGCTGAGCAGCAGCCTGGCCGCATCGCCGCCTCGCTGTTGCTCGAGGGCGATCTGCCCGCGCACGTGCTCGGCCTCCGCCGTCGAGTACGAGTCGAGCTGCTCGGTCTCGAGCGTGACTAGAAGCTCCAGCGCCGCTTCGAAGGCCCCGGCATCCCGCTTTGCCCGGACAGCTGCGAGCAGCCGTTCTGTGCGGCGGGCGGGGTCGAGCGTCAGCTCGGCCGAGCGCTCGAGAAACGCGGCAGCCGCAGCCAGGCCTCCGCGCGCCTGCGCTCGAGCCGCTGAGCGGTCCAGCTCCTGGGCGATGTCCTCGTCGGGGCCGGGGGCAGCGTGCGCTCGGTGCCAGGCGCGACGGTCCGGGTCGATCTCTGGGTCTGTCGCCTCCGCCAGGGCGCGATGCACTTCCTGCCGTTCCCGAAGCGACGCCGACCGGTACGCCGTCGAGCGCACGAGCGGATGGCGAAAGCGCACGCGTGCGCCGAAGTCGAGTAGGCCGGCCTGCGCTGGTGCCGTGGCGGCGTCGGTCGAGATACCGAGTGCCTCGGCCGCCCGCCAGACGAGCAGCGGGTCGCCCACCGGATCGGCCGCCGCGAGGTGCAGAAGGCGTCGAGAATCGGACGGAAGAGCGTCGATCCGGCGCCGGTAGGTCGCCTCGACCCCCTCGGAGCCCTGACCGCTGCCGGCAAGCCCGAATCCGCCCGCGAGCTCCGCGGGCGTCAGGTCTCGAAGCAGCTCCACCATCGCCAGCGGGATGCCGCCTGACTCGCTGATGATTTGCTCGCGGACGCGCGGGTCGAGGGGCGCGGTCAGGATCGAGTCGAGCAGCGCCCCGGCTTCCACGTCGCTCAGCTCCCCGACGACGAGCTCCGGCAGCTCTGCGAGCTCCTCGCTGAGCGCGCGCGCTGCGAAGATCAAGCCGACCGACTCCGCTCCGAGGCGGCGCGCAACGAACGCGAGGACATCGGCCGAGCCGCGGTCGAGCCACTGCTCGTCGTCCACCACGCAGAGCAGAGGCTGTTCCTCCGCCACGTCGGAGAGCAGGCTCAGTACGGCGAGACCGACGAAAAAGCGATCCGCCGGACGTCCGGAGGCGAGCCCGAACGCCGTCTCGAGCGCCTCTCTCTGCGGTGCCGGTAGACCCTCGAGACGATCGAGCATCGACGCCAGCAGCTGATGCAGCCCGGCGAAGACAAGTTCCATCTCCGACTGAACGCCGGCGGCGCGCACTACCCGGAATGC
>Ga0207665_10003262_pt1 | contig 10866 bp, 12 predicted proteins | sample LARL112metaG_FD_184351 | JGI IMG/M metagenome (GOLD analysis project Ga0207665, IMG submission 184351) | Corn, switchgrass and miscanthus rhizosphere microbial communities from Kellogg Biological Station, Michigan, USA - LAR L11-2 metaG... | ecosystem: Host-associated > Plants > Roots >...
GCCGGGCCCAAAACAAATCGTCGGAATGCCGGCGGCGTTGAGGAGCGCGGCGTCGGTCCAGGCTGACATCCCTTCAATGCTGACAGGCACGCGCTCGCTTTCCATCGCGCGCTTCAGCAGCCCGACAATCGGCGCGTCCGCTGAGACGTCGCTTGGCAATTGAGAAGTCGTCTGGGTGATTGTCGCATCGAGACGTGGATCCCGGGCGCGCACAGCGGCGCACGCGTTCTCGATTTCTTTCATGGCAGTGTCAGCCGTCTCGCCAGGCAGCGTACGCCGTTCGATCGAGAGCACGCATTCTTCGGGGTACGTCGACATGCCAACACCGCCACGAATCGTCGAGGCATGAAGGGAACCTCGACCCAGCAGCGAGTGACGTTTCCCGTGCTCGCGCGTGCGCTCCAGTTTTTCGAGCTCCGCGAGCACCAATCCGGCGTGGGTGATGGCATCGACTCCGATGTCGTATCGGCTGCCGTGCGCGGCCCGACCGCGGAAAATCACATCAATCCATACAAAGCCGCGATGCGCCGGACAGATGGCAAGACGAGTCGGCTCGGTAATGATCGCGGCGTCCGCGCGCACACCACTCTCGATCAAAGCGCGCATGCCGAGGCTTTCGTATTCCTCGTCCGCGACGGCGGCGATCAGGATCTGGCGCGGCGAAGACGAGTCGGCCTGCAGCGCAGCCGCGCACATCGCCGCGATTCCCGCTTTCATGTCAGCCGATCCGCGACCATAAATGCGGTTGTCGCGCACGTCTGCGGCAAATGGATCGTGGACCATGCCCTCAACGCCGACGACATCGAGGTGTCCGTTGAGCATCAGAGCGGGCGCATCGCGCGGACCGATCCGCGCAACGACGTTGGGACGGTTCGGCACTTTTTCCTGCAGCTCGACATCGAAGCCCCAGTCGTCGAGAATCGAGGCGAGCGCGCGCGCACAAGCGCGCTCGCCCGGCGCATCAGGAACGAGAGTTGGATTTCTCGAATCGATTTTGATCAGGGCGCGGGCGAGCGCGACTGCATCGCCACGCGGTACTACCACTCCTACCTTCTTTTCGCCTTGGCTGCGGCTTTTGGCTTCGCCTTCGCTGGATGCTTCTTGGCGGCGGCTTTCGGCGCCGCCTTCTTCACGGCCGCTCTGGCCGGTGCATGCTTCGCGGGCGCAGCGTGCTTGGCTGGGGCCGAGTGATGATGTACCGGGGAAGTCGCGTGAGAAGTCTGAGCGTGTGAAGCGTGAGTGGTGTGAGCGTGCGCAGTTTGGACATGTGGTGTATGCGCGGTTTCGACTCGCGGCGGCGGCCGCAGCACGCTGGCGGTGACCGGCGGAGTCGTTGGTTTCCGCTTCGCGTGTGATGCCTCGACTTCGCGCATCAGCTTGTCCGCCTCTTCCTGGGTCATTTGACCGCGACGGACCATGTACTGAAGGAGATCGCGCGCACTCTCGATCACGAAACCGGTGAGTCCGGCCGCGGCGCCGATGACGTCCTTCATGGCGGCGGCCATCTTGCTTCCCGCCTCCATGCTGATTTCCTGCGCCTTCGCCGCCATCTCGGCGACGGTATCTTTTACATCAGCTCCGCGATGACCCGGACTCCGCTTTGGTGGCGGTGGGACCGTCGGAGTTGCAGTACCAGTAGCGGCGGCGGCAGGTACAGGAGGGGTGGCAGTAGCCACTGCTGGCTTATCCTTATCAATCATTATATGGGCTCCGTCCAGCGAAGGGTGGTGCTGACGGCCTCTAATCACAGATGTTTTGTTCTGATGCCCGTCCGGGCTGAACGGCGCTAAGTATATGATTTTTCGTAACTAAAACAAGGTAGGGTCTTGCAATACATCGCACAGTCCTATTTGTCGTTTTCTGCGTATTATTGGAAACACTATAAGATCATGACGGCGCCAGTATTACCAGACTTGGGTTCCAATTGAAGCTTCGCGTCGTAGATCTGAGTCGGGTGCTCGCAGGCCCTTATTGTTCAATGATCCTGGCTGATTTGGGCGCCGACGTCATCAAAGTGGAGCGGCCGGGATCCGGGGACGAGACCCGGGGCTGGGGACCACCATTCGACGCAGCTGGCCAAAGCGCATACTTCCTTTCAATCAACCGGAACAAGAAAAGCGTCGCTGCCGATCTGGCGACTCGGTCCGACCGCGATTTGGTGCTCGACCTGATCGGCAGCGCCGACGTCGTCCTCGAAAATTTTCTACCGGGCGCACTCGGCAGGCTGGGGATCGACGCCGACGAGCAGCTGCGGAAAAACCCCGCACTTGTCTGGTGCACGATCACTGGCTTCGGCGCGGACAGCCAGCGTCCTGGCTACGATTTCGTGATCCAGGCGGAGAGCGGATTGATGTCGATCACCGGCGAGTCTGACGGGCCGCCGATGAAAGCTGGTGTCGCGCTGGTTGATGTGATCGCTGGAAAGGACGCAGCGATCGCGATCCTCGGGGCAATCGCCGAGCGAAATGCCGGTGCCCTCGACTCCGCGCGCAGGAAGATCGTGATCTCGCTCGAGGCCAGCTCGGTTGCGGCGCTGGTAAACGTCGCGCAGAACGTGCTCGTGTCGGGAGAGGATGCGATGCGGTGGGGTAACGCGCATGCCAATCTGGTGCCCTACCAATTATTCGATGCTGCGGATCGTCCGTTCGTGATCGCGGTCGGCAGCGATGCTCAGTGGCAGCAGTGCGCAAAGGCGCTGGAGCTGGTCGATATCGCCGGCGATGCATCGCTTGCGACCAATGCTGGTCGGGTTGCAAACCGTGAGCGTGTAGTAAGAGCAATTGCACAGCGCACGAGAGAGAAAAGGGCGCAGCACTGGATCGATCGCCTCAACGCGGCGAATGTCCCGTGCGGAATGGTGCGGACCGTTCGAGAGGCGCTGACTGGTACGAAAGCGGACGCTCTCACTGGAGTGCCGCCAAGCGTGCCGGGAACGGTGAGAATGCCACCGCCCCGTCTCGACGAGCATGGTGATTCGATCCGGAAGCTGGGGTGGCGCGCCTTTAACCCATGACAGATATTATCAGCCGCCTGTTTCCGGCCCCCACCACCGTGTCTGTTTCCATTCTTTAAGGACCAGTTATGAAGCGTACGTGGTTTCTTTCTGCTATCGCAGTTGCATCTATAGTCCTTGTCGCTTGCAGTGAGGACAGGACGACAGGACCGGCGGGACAGGAAGCATTCAGCAAGTATGTCGCGATCGGCACCAGTCTGAGCATGGGCGTGCAGTCTGACGGAGTCGTCTATTTCAGTCAGCAGCACGATTGGACCGCGCTCCTCGCTCACCAGGCCTTCGCCTCCTACACGCAGCCGTTGGTGGCGCCTCCAGGCTGCTTCTCACCGCTCATCGCGCCGCTTCAGTTCAATCGCCGGCTGAGCGGGATTCCGGCGAGTGGTACGGGGTCAGATCAAACCAAAAGCATTCCTGACACCGCATGTGCGCTCTTCGGGTCGATCACCCTTCCGGCAAACGACGTGGCGATCGACGGTGCGAACACTTACGACGCACTTTATGTGACTCCTGAGACTGCATCGGTAGAAGGCGTCAAGCGTCGTCGTCAGTATCGGTTGGTCTTACCGCCGAAGACGACGCAGGTCACGGCGATGATGCAGCAAAAACCGACTCTGGTTTCGGTGGAGCTCGGTGCGAACGAAGTGCTCGGTGTTGCATCCGGACTGCTTTTCCCCAAGGCGGGATATCGTGGAGCAGCTTCCGCCGGAACCTTCGTGCCCAATACCGTCTGGCAGCCAGTCTATGACCAGCTTATCGACAGTGTGAAAAAAACGGGGGCGAAGGCGCTGCTTGCCGGCGTTCCGAAGACTACGAGCTTCGTCTCGCTACGAACTGGTGACGAGATGTATCAGGACCGCGCCGAGTTTCAGGCTTTTGGCGTGATCGTCAACCCGGATTGTCAGGGAAATCCAAATTCGATTTTCGTTCCGATCAAGGTGATCAATGCAGTCGGGGCTGCGCAGGCTACTGGTCAGCCGCAAAACTTCAGCTGCACCGACCAACCCGGTCAGCAGGATTTCATTCTGACGCCCGCCGATATTCAAACTGTGAACACCATCATCGATGGAATGAACAGTCACATTCAGGCTGTCGCACAACAGAACGGCTGGGCGTACGTCGACTTCGCCACCGTGTGGGCGCAGTGGGTCGCGGCGCGTGGGCCATTCAGTCTCAGCAAGTTGCTGACATGCACGCGTCCGTACGGGCAGTACACGAGTCTCGACGGTGTCCACCCCAATTCGGATGGGTACCAGGAAATGGCCAACGCAGGGGCTGCAGCGTTGAACTCGACGTACACCTTTGCGATTCCTGGTCTGACAAAGCCGGTTCTGACGCCAGCGCAGGTTTGTCCGTGATATCGGCATAACATCGTTTTCGGGGGCGAGGCGAACAACCTCGCCCCTTTTTGCATCATGAGGTACATCGGCAACAAGACGCGTCTGCTTCCATTCATTCTGCGCACGCTCGAGAAGGAGGGGATCGGTGCGGGCGCAGTGCACGACGCTTTTGCCGGCACTGCGAGCGTCAGTCGGGCGCTGAAGGAGAGCGGCTGGCAGGTATATAGTAGCGACCTGCTGATGTCGTCTTACGTCTTTCAGCGCGCTTATGTCGTTGCTGATGGCGCCGACTCCACGCTCAACGAAAAGGCGCGCGAACTTTCACACGTTCCACCTCGCGAAAGTTTCATCAGCACGCATTTCACTCCGGCCGGCGGAGTGGCGAGCGCGGGCAGGATGTACTTCACCGTCGAGAACGCGGCGCGGATCGATGCAGCCCGGGAAGAGCTCGAGCGCTGGCGAATGTCAGGGACTGTCGGAGAAGACGCCTACTATCTACTGCTGGCAGGCATCATCGAGGGTGCGGATCGTGTTGCCAATACCGCTGGCGTGTACGCTTCGTACATGAAGCGTTGGCAACCCAACTCCCGGCGCGCGTTTGCAGTCGTCGTCGAGGCGCCGATTCACGGCAGACCGGCTGTCGCTCATTTGATGGATGCGGCCGAGGCAGCGCGCGCGATCGGCGAGATCGATCTCATCTACATCGATCCACCGTACAATTCGCGTCAGTACGTTGCCTACTACCACATCCCAGAGATCCTCGCCCGCGGCTGGGCGGATGGCGAGCCAGCGATCCGCGGCAAGGTTGGATTGCTCGCTGGCGACGAGGGCCGAAGTCAGTGGTCTCACGGTCGGCGCGTGCAGAAGTTGTTCGCTGGACTTTTGGCGGAGAGTGGTGCGCGTCATGCGCTGGTGAGCTTCAACTCAGAGGGTCATCTCGCGCCGGAAACGCTGGAAACCCTGCTGAGGAAAGCAGCCCCGGACGGGCGGGTTTCCCACTTCACCCAGCGCTACCGCCGGTACCGGGCTGATAGCGATCACGAAGGTCGGAAGTACCACCGGGATTTTGCCCAGGAGCACCTCTACATGGTGCGTCTTCGGTAAACTTGGTTGCTTCCACGAACGCTCGTTCGTCAGTGCTTTGTAACGGTGATAAGGTGTTATCCCAACGCCATTTGACCCTATACAGGCGGTGGCGAAGGGGTTACACTAGGCAGGTGAAAATGACAGCCACGCCGCTGCAAAATCAGGGTGCCCAGGGGTTAGGATCCGGGGGTTCAAACCCGGCCGACGGGGTGCCGCAAGTCGATGCCGATCAGGAGGTTATCTCCAAGGTTCTGGCCGGTCACAAGGATTCGTTTGGCATACTGATCACTCGCTACAGCGATCCTTTGTACCGACATGCACTTGGGATGACTGGAAGCCCGGATGTGGCGGAAGACATACTCCAAGCGTCTTTTATTAAAGCCTATCAGCATTTGGGCGAAGTACGCGGTCGATTCGATGCCTGGGTTTTCCGAATCGTCGCAAATAGCTGCAAAGATTGGCTAAAAAACATTCGGCGGACGCACGTGAGTTACGACGAGGACGATCAGCCCTCAACGTACTCGACGCCGGAAGAAGAGATGGACCGCAACGAGCTGCGGACGGATTTGCAGGTTGCACTTGCACGGTTGGCTCCCTCGCTGCGTGAAGCATTCGTGATGAAGCACGTCGAGGGACGGTCGTACGAAGAGATGGCGCTGTTACTGGAAACAACGGTTGGCGCGCTAAAGATGCGAGTGCATCGGGCGCGAGAAGCGCTCCAACAACTGCTCGAGGAGAAGTACGCATGATGTTCGATGACGCTGGGTTCGAAAGAAACGACAAAATCACTGGTCGCGAGCCGGGTATCAGACGGGACAACAACAAGCCCGCTGAGCCGCTCTACGACCGCGAAGTCCCCCTCAGTGGATCTTCGACCGCACACAGCTTGCTGCACGACTGGCTCGACGGTGAAGTCGACGTCATGCGCGCCAGCGAAGTCGAGGGCAAGTCGAAGGTCGAGCTTTGGACGCGGATCAACGCCGAGAGCGAGATGCTCCGTCGGCGCGTGACTCCCGTCGGTGTTCAGCAGCGTATCATGGCCTCGTTGCCGGACACGCCTGGCACCGCCAACAGCTGGTGGAAGCAGCAGCAGATCACGCCTGTCGCAGCGATCGCAATCGGCGTCGCAGTGCTGGCGGTGGGGGCCCTGATCATCCAGGCTCTTCGTTAAAACTCCGTTTTTCTCCTGAGCAAAAACGCCCGGCTCCTTGAAAGCCGGGCGTTTTTTTTGTCTATTTCCGCCGCGCAGTCTCGAACGCGCGGCGTAGACATTGCTGCGGTATTCCCGCGAAGGGCGTAGACCTTGCAACTGCACGGCAACTCTTTACTGTTTAAGTAGAGACCACCTGATCGGAGGCGTTTTAGGTATGAAGAAGACCATCGCTGTAATCGCGTTACTGGCTGGCCCAGCCCTGGCTTCTGCTCAGGCTGGCCTCAACCGAATCCAGTTCCTCGCACTGCAACAGGAGCTCCGTGACCAGGGATGCGGAGTGACGAACGTTGACGGCCACTACGGCCCGCAGACGCGTCGCGCGATTGCGACGTGCGCCAAGAAGTTCAACTCTGCGAACAACGCGGCAGCGCTGCTTCAGGCGATGAACATTGGCTTCGGACCGAACGACAATCCGCCAGCAGCACCGGCGGGCGGCACTGCGAGCTCCGGCGGCGGAATGGCCACTGAAGCAGCAGCAGAGGGCGAGAGCATGAAGACCGAGCGCAAAGAGCATCATGCTGCGGCTGCGAAGGCCCACAAGAAAGCCGCTGCGAAGAAGACTGGCTGATTATCCAGTAGTTCGCTTCACAACTCGAAACTGAGTTGCATAGAGGGGACGAGCGCACCAAGCGCCTCGTCCCCTTCGTCTTCGTCATCGCGCGCCGACCAGCCGCGTACTCCGTACTTCGCGGTGATTTTGTCGAAGAAGCGGGCCAGCCCTTCACGGTACTTCTCTCCTGCGTACGCGCTGTTCGAGTAGGTATTGCGGTAACGCTCGGCGAGATGCGGAAACTCCTGCTCGATAAAAGGCAGATACCGCTTCTTTGCTGCCGGTTTCAATCTCACAGCGCATGCTCCAACATAAGTCGCCCCCGCCTCGGCGACGCGCTTCACCAGCGCCTCGAGGTCTGACGGATTGTCGGTGATGCCGGGCAGAACGGGCATGCAGTTGATGCCAGCTTCGATGCCGGCTTCGCGCAATCGCGACAGAGCGCGCACTCTCGATTCAGGTGTCGGCGCGCGCGGCTCGAGTCGGCGGGCAAGATCCCGGTCGAGCGTTATCAGTGAAATGTGAATCGACAGATCCGAAATTCGATTGATGCGGGACAGCAGGTCGATGTCTCGCGTGATCAACGGACTTTTCGTGATGACCGTTACCGACAAACCTGGATGCTCGGCGAGGACTTCCAGTATCCCGCGGGTGATTCGGAATCTTCGTTCGGCAGGCTGATAAGGATCAGTGGCGGTGCCGATGACGATAGTCTCACCCTCGAGCAGTCGCAGATGACGATCGCTGCCGAAGCGCAGCGTTCTGCTCAGGACTTCAGGTGCGTTTTTCTTGACGAAAATATTCCTCTCGAAGGCGAGCCAGGGTGGCAGCTTGTTGTATGCGTCGCCAAGCTCCTCGACCATCTTGTGATCGTCGGCCGCGCGCTCCATCACCCAGCGGTGCGTGTAACGTGCGTAGCAGTAGGCGCAGCCAAAAGCGCAGCCGATGTAGGGATTGATCGACCAGAATCCCATGCCTGTTGTCTCCGGTCCATTGAGAACGCTCTTCGCGGGCGACGCGTAGTACCGGATGTCCTTCTGCTCGCCGATGATGGGGAGCTGGCGGGATTGGCGTTCATAAGCTTCGCCGAAGAGGCTGGTTTCGACCGGCTTCATAGAAACCGAATATAAGCCGAATACAGCAAACTACAAACTGGAGACTACCTGCCGGCAGCCATCAGGCGCGGGAGCCTGCTGCCTTGAGCCCGTTGCGGTGCTGGTAATGGCTCGGGGCTGCCAGCTCCCGGGCTGAAGAGCTGCGAGCAGGTATCTTCAGTTCGTAGTTAAAACCTCAGACCAACTCGTGCGCCATTCTCTGAAGGCGCGACGAAGAAGTGATCGTACGCCGGATCTCGGGCAATTCTGAATGCGTGGATCGCGTTCACTCCGCCGAAAATCAGCGAGATCTGGGTCTTCGACATATGCGACATCCGGGACATGAAGCTGACGTCGCTCACCGAACCGTTGCGGCCGATGGTGATGTAGAAGAGCGTGGTCCCGATTCCACCGGCGAGAACTCCGCGCTCGATTGAGCCGCCACGCCTGTGCGGTATGTCGAGAATCAGCTCGTCGATCAACGCCTGGGTGGTGAGGCCGGAGGCCGAGAAGATGAACTGCTTGTGCGGATACTTCTGACTGTCGATCCCGGAATAGACCGTGGGTCGACCGTGATCGAAGCCGAGCGACGGATGGAATCCCATTGCAAGCGAGCTCAGGACATGCGCACTCTCATGAGCGAGCAGGCTTATTCCAAAGCCGAACGCGAGTTTGGTCCAATAGTCGCTTGGACGACTGGAAGTTGCAGAGGACGGCGACAGTTGTTGCGCGTTGATTCCAGCTGGCAACCCGGTCGCGGCAATGATGGCTGCGGATGCCGCGATTGCGCCGCGCTTATGTAAACGTATCTTGGACTGCGTGCCTTTCACGCCGGGCGGTGCATCGATGGCTGATCGTTTATCCGACATTGCAATTCAGCGTGAGCTCGGAAACCTGCCGGGCTGGAGTCGGCGCGGCGATGTGATCACGAAGACCTATCAATTCCGAACGTTCATGGCCGGAATCGATTTTGTGGTTGCCGTAGCCAAAGCTGCCGAAGCCGCCGACCACCACCCTGACCTCGATATCCGCTACACGAAGATAGTGTGCTCGCTGAGCACGCACTCGGCGGGTGGAATCACGCAAAACGATCTAGATCTTGCTCGACAGATGGAGCGACTGGCGGAGCGGTAGCCCTCAGTTCCGCCGATTCCCCATGACGCGCAGTATCGCCATGAAGATGTTGAGGAGATCGAGATAGATCTGGACGGCAGCGCCGACGTACTCGTCGGGTCCGTAGAAGTTGCGCAGACGCCAGGTGTCGAAGACGAGCAGGCCGCTGAAGAGCAGAACAGTTACGGAGGCGAGCCACGTGCCGACGATCGCGTTCTGAAAAAACAGATTCAGCAATGAGGTGCCGATCAGTACCCACAGGCCCACCATGAGAAAGCTGCCCCATGGGCTGAAGTCGCGGCGACTGACGAAAGCGTAGAGTGTAAGAATGCCGAACGCGCCAAGTGTCAGAACGGCTGCCTGCCCAATCAGACCCGGTTGCGATCTCTCGTAGAAATACAGCACGGGCGAGATGAAGACACCCATCACGAAGTTGAACAGCAAAACGAGGCCGAGATTGAACGGGAAATCGGTCTTTTTCGCCGACGCCGCGAACAGCGGGACGAACGCCGCGATCATGGCGAGGAAAGGATGCTCTGCGACAGCCTGAAGTAGCCGCGGCTGAGACAGGGCGAAGGACGTTCCCACCATGGTGACGATCACACTTACCAGAACCAGCGCATAAGTGCGCCGAACCAGCGTCGCTCTTTCTTCGCCGGTGCGGACTAGCGTCCCAGTCTGATACGAAACACCCATTTGAATGACTCCCTGAGAGGTCGAACGTGCGAAATATATTACCCCGCTCGGCGCGCCGAGATTCGATCCAGTAGCGGCGGCAACTGTTTGATGTCGTCGAGGAAGTGCGTGGGATTGAACGGGGCCAGCTGGGATTTCGTGAACGGCCCCCACAGAGCCGCAATGGTGATCACGCCTGCAGCGTTACCGGACTTGACGTCGTGCGGGGAGTCGCCGACGAAAACCGCTTCGTCAGCCGCGTATTCGAGTTTTTCGAGTGCCGCTTTAACCGGATAAGGATCGGGCTTGTGGATGTGGACGGAGTCGTATCCGATCGCGACTTCTATGTAGTCGTCGGCGCCAATGAACTTGAGGCCGCGCTCCATCATCGCGTTGCCTTTGCTGGTGACGATCGCCATCGGGTGGCCGCGTTGATAGAGGAGAGCGAGCGTATCGATCACACCTTCGTAGCGCGCCATCAGCCGATCGTGGTTCTCCATCTGGAACGTGCGGTACCGATTGACGAGACGCTCGCGATCCTCGTCGGATTCCACGTACGGCGTCAGCTGCTTCGGCAGCGGTGTGCCGATGCCTTCGATCCATTCGGCATCACTGGGCTGACGCGCGCGGCCGTGAAAGGTATGGCGCATCGACGCGAGCAATAACGCGATCGAATCGACGAGAGTGCCGTCGAGGTCGAACAGAACAGCGTACGGGCGTGAGTCGGCCATTATGCCAAAGTAAACTGGTAATGCCTGAGTCGGCAGACAATATTAGAACCATGG
>Ga0207665_10003263_pt1 | contig 10865 bp, 10 predicted proteins | sample LARL112metaG_FD_184351 | JGI IMG/M metagenome (GOLD analysis project Ga0207665, IMG submission 184351) | Corn, switchgrass and miscanthus rhizosphere microbial communities from Kellogg Biological Station, Michigan, USA - LAR L11-2 metaG... | ecosystem: Host-associated > Plants > Roots >...
TTCCGGATTTTGCCAGCACCGATCCGTGGGCGCTGGCAATCGGCGTCGTTGCCGGCATCGCGATGTTCTGCTTCGGGCTTGGAATGGTGGCAACCCTAGCGGTGTCCTGTGCGGTCGGCATCATCCCGTATTTGATCGACACAATCGGAATGGGAACCCTACACACCGGCCTACTTGGGCTTGTGGCCGGCGCTGCGATCGGATTCCCAGCTGGTCCGGTTGCGGTTTGGTGCCTGCATCTTCGCATTCAGCAACGACGCGCAATGGTGCTCGCGATCGTTGCAGGCAGCGCGATAGGTGACCTCATTGTGGCAGCGGTGTTTTTCGTCGTCACCAACTTGCTTGGGGGTGCAGCCGCCTCACTGCAGATGTTGAAAAATCCCCTGTTTCAAGGCCCGATCCTGATCCTCGGCGGGATCGTACTTCTCCTGGTCGTGAGCCGGAGCGCGCTCTTGGGGCTGCCGCGCCAAGAGCACGCACGGCCTGAGAAATGGACATACGTCGGGGCCGGCCTTGCGGGGTTGATAGCGCTGGCCGCGAGCGTAACTCATCCGGAGAACCTTCTCGCCATCGGGGCCGTCTTCGCCGTCCTTGGGATCGGCTCCGACAGCGGCACCACTTTGCTCGCCGGGTTCTTCGTCGGGACCGCCACCACGTGGTTCAGCACGATCGAACTGCTTTGCCACCTAGGCGAAAAGCAGGGACGGCAGATCATGCTGCGAGTGATGCAGGCTTTGTGTGTGCTGTGCATTGCGGCAGGATTGGTCCAACTCGGCCGAGCGGCCAACCTCTTCAGTGGTTGAGATTTGCTGTGCTTAGGCCTTTGAGAAGGGCGACCACATACGGCGGACCTTCCACAGCCTCAGACGATCGGCCATTTTCTTGCGCCTGCCGCAGGCCGGAGAGCTCTAGGCGGCGGCGATTTCGACTCCCTCCTGCTCACAGGAGTTGGCCACGTCGGAAACGGTTGCACGCTGCACGTCGCGTTTCCACCGCAGATCGTCGAAATCGGTACCTCGGTGCATGGTGCAGCGATTGTCCCACATGACGAGATCGTTTACCCGCCACCGATGGGTATAGACGAATTGCCGTTGAGTCGCGTGGGCGATCAGTTGATCGATTAACGCGCGACCTTCGTGCTCAGGCATGCCGAGGATCCGACCTGCGTGTGATGCAAGGTAAAGGGATTTACGTCCGGTTTCCAGAATGGTGCGGACCAGCACCTGTGGCACCGGCGGCATTTCCTGCCGCTCCTCGTCGCTGAAATTGGTGAAGGCAAGCCGCGCGCGGGAATTGAAGATCGAATGCTCGGCCACCAATCGATCGAGACGCCGTTTCATTTTCCTCGGGAAGCGCATCGTAAGCCGCCCGTTCGTCGGCAAATTCGGTATGGCCTCCCACTGGCGGGATCGAACGCGCATAAAGCAACGAAGCGCGCGCGGGCAGCCGTTTGAACGAGCTGTCGGTGTGCCAGAGCCGGTTGCTCAATTGGAACAGCCGAAGTCTGCTTTCCTTGCGCCATAGTTCGTCGTCGTGGTCGAGATTGGATACGTCGGCAAATTCTTTGCGTAGACGTAGTCGTGCATCCTTTCGATAAACCGCAATCGAGGTCTCGAGTGGGCCGAAGTGCCTCGCAAAGTCGAGGTGCTGATCCTGTGAGAGACGTTGATCAGGAAAAATAAGCACGGCGTACCGGGCGAGGGCGTCTGTGATCGCCCGCAGATTCGCCGGCTCGATTTGCGTGGCCAAGTCGATGTCGCCGATTTCCGCGGCAAAGCTCGGCGTGACTGGATAGACAGTGATGGCCATGAGCTTGTCCTTGGCACAGGCGAGGGAATTGGAGCACGCCGAGACAACGCATGCAATCGGGTGAAGAGCTTCAGCCGAGCGATGTCTTGAGCAGGGCCTGGCGGAAACGCGACTTCAGGAGCGCTCCGTCCCATGGTGGCAAAACGAGCGGGTCGCGATCGGATGAAACTTTCAGGACAACGACGATCGGGCCCTCGGCCGTGTGCAAAATCGGCACAACCTCCTCGAGTTCGCCCGCTTGTCTCACGGTGGCGGTCCAACGGAAGCCGCACCCAAGGGCGATTCCTGCGAGGTCGACTCCCGCACCGGTGTGGCTCCGTTGCATTCCCGTCTCGCCGTAATGCTCGTTATCGATCACCACGAGGGCGAAATTGTGTGGCCTCTTCACAGCGACTGTGGCGAGCGCTCCCAGGCCCATCAGCATTTCGCCGTCGCCGGTAAGGACCAACACCCGATGCTTCGGCTGTGCGAGAGCAAGTCCCAATCCAACTGTGACCGCGCTTCCCATCGCGCCCCAGAGGTAGAAATTGAGTGGATGATCGCCCGCAGCCGCGCAGTCATACGTCGGCGACCCGAGACCTGTCACCACGAGTGTGTCCCGGCGATCGGCGAGTATTCGCGCGACCGCACTACGACGCGACAGCTCATGGGGTCCCTTCATTGGCTCAGTCCTTGAAAAGCTTGGCGCCGAGCATGCGTTGCGAGAGCAGAACGGCGACCATCAGGCTGCCGTTGAACGCGATGCGGGCTGCTGCTTCCACGGCCGGAGCTGCTGCCTCAGGTTCGGTCACTTCGTAAACGATCACGCCGGCGAGCCGCAGGTTTTCGGCTGCAATCTGGCCCATCGGGACCTGCCAAGGGTTCGCCTCTCCCCACTCGCCACGCATGCTGACGATCATGAGTAACGGGAAGCTGCACACCTTCGCGAGCGACAGCACGTTGATGCAATTTCCGACGCCGCTGCTTTGCATCAGCAGCACGCCGCGCTCACCGCCAAGCCAGGCACCTGCCAAAATGCCGATCCCTTCCTCTTCCGTGGTAAGTACGGTCGGCTCCATCTCACGGGAGGCATGGCACAACTCGATGAGTCGCGTCTGGCCTGCATCAGGCACGTATGTGACGTGACGAACATCGAACTCCCGCAGCTTCTGGAAGACCAGGTTCGGCCAATGCTGTGCATCCGCGGCTGTAACGGCGCTACGCTCCGCTCCATCGCATTCCGGAGCCCGCCTCGTCATGGACATCCTTCCAAACGGACCGCCGTTGGTGCAGTGGCGTTATGAGCTTTCATATCGCTGGGCCCGTCAGGAACCGTTCGCCAGCACACAGGACGGAGGCGCACGACTGACGTTTGTGTTGCGCGGCCGACGGCGCAATAGTCTTGCGCATTGGAACTCCCGTGTTCAATTCCCGGTGAAGTTGGCCTTACGCTTCTCGGTAAACGCGGCGATGCCTTCCTTGTAATCGCGGCTGTCGCGAAGTTTCTCGTAGGCGTGCCCCTCGACTTCAAGCCCGACGTTGAGACCCGTGTCATACGATGCAGTCAACACGCGTTTGATCGTCTTGAGCGCGAGCGGCGACATGTTGGTTAGCGTTGTGATGATGTCGTCAAGCACGCGATCGAGCTCCGCTGTGTCATCGGCAACCCGCGTGACCAATCCCCAACCATGTGCTTCCGGTGCCGAAATGCGGCGGCCGAGCATCATCATGTCGACGGCCCGCGTCAATCCGGCAATCCGCGCTATGCGCTGACTGCCGCCGCTGCCGGGGATTTGGCCGAGAGTTACCTCAGGGAGTGCTAGGACCGTATCCTTCGTGGCGACGCGGATATCGCAGGCCATGGCCAGTTCGAGCCCGACTCCCATTGCATACTTTTCAAGCACGCAGACGACTGGCTTCGGACAACGCTCAGGCGCAGCGATATTCCACGCGAGGTGCGACATGCCATCGCGCTCGATCTGCGGAAAGGCTTTGACGTCGCCACCTGACGTGTACACGCCGTTTTTCCCGCGAATGACGACGACGCGTACGTCCGGATCATGGCCGAAAGCCTCCACGATGGCGGCAATTTGACTGCGGCCGCGATAGGACACGACATTCAACGGCGGTCGATCGAGCCAAAGAAACCCAACTTTCTTCTTTGCATCGACCTCGTAGTGCACGCCATCGAGATTCCGCAGGATTGCGGCACGCTGGTCGGCGTAATCCTTGCTCATGCATCTCCCCGTCGTGACTTAAAGTTGGCGCAAACGTGTTTGCCGCTACCCAGCCTGACGAGTTTCTGCAGTTCGCCGGTAATGCGCGCGCAGCGGGCATGGTCATCCGATGATTGATTTGCATGCAACGGCAGCGCTGCCAAGAGGCGTTCTTACACGACTTTACTCATAGCTGCTGCGGCCTCGAGAATGGCGGTCACGATTGATGCATATCCTGTGCACCGGCAAATGTGGCCGGAAAGCATGTCACGGACCTGCTGCTCGTCGGGATGGGGCATCTCTCTCAAGAAATGGGTCACGGAACAAAGTATCCCGGGAGTGCAGAACCCGCATTGCAAGGCGTGATGTTTGGCGAATGCGCGCTGCAACTCGTTGAGCGTGCCGGGTTGGGCAAGGCCCTCCACGGTCACGATGTCCGCACCGTCTGCCTGCGGCGCGTATTGAGTGCAGCTGCGCACTGCGCGTCCATCGACCAGGATCGTACAGGCTCCGCAGACGCCATGCTCGCAGCCGACATGAACCCCGAAAGCCTGGAGCTCATGACGCAAGAAATCGCAGAGCAGCATGCGCGGTTCGGCTTGGCCAGATCGGCGTTGCCCATTCAGCGTCAACTCGATCGTAAATCGTTTCCCGGCGGCACGATGCAGCGTCGTCATTGCAGGTGACTCCTTCGCTGCCTAGCCATATCCAGCGCGCCGTTGACGGCGCGTCCTACCAGCACCTCGGTCAGCGCTGTCCGATAATCGGCGCTTACCGAGTGATCTTCCATCGGCACCAGGCTGGCGGCGGCGTGCTCCGACAGAGCGGCCGCAATCTCTCCAGCCTGTCGGCCGACAAAACTGTTCACCTCAATGGCAACCGGTCGGCCTTCCACTCCTCCGACGCCGAGAGACAACTCCTCGATTCGATCGAGCCAATCGAGACGCAGGCTGCAGGCTGCCGCAGCAATAGCGAAATCTCCGTGGCGCTGGGCGACCTCGGCAAAAGCGTGACTCGTATCCGGCGCAGAGCGCGGCCACTCGAGCGCCGTTACGATCTCGTCCGACCGGCGTTGCGTCATTAGCACGCCGACAAAAAACTCCCGGGCGGGAAGGCGTCGCTGCCCGCGACGCGATTGCAGTACGACGGTTCCGCCGCAGGTGACGAGAGCAAGTGGTATCTCGGCGCTCGGATCCGCGTGAGCGACCGAGCCTCCCAGTGTTCCCCGGTTGCGCGTCTGGAAGTGGCCCACCCAAGGCAGCGCCATTGCAAGGAGCGGAACCTCCCGTTGAATGAGGTCCGAGCCCAGCGCGTCGCTCTGTGTCACACCAGCGCCAGTCAGCACTACGTTCGATTTTAGCGAGATGGTCTTCAGCACCGACATGCGTGAAATGTCGATGACCGCACGCGGGCGAGAGACTCTCAGGTTCAGCATCGGTCCGAGCGTCATGCCGCCTGCCAGGAGAGCGGCCTCATCGCCCATATCCGATAGAAGGGCGACCGCCTCCGAGAGCGCCTGCGGACGATAATAGTCGAACGCGACGGGCTTCATGCCTAGCCTCCGCTGCGTCCGTATCGCAATCTCGACCACCAGGTCCGCCAGCCTGGGCGGCTTGCCGGTCGTATCCGACGCTCGAGCGAATGAAAGAATTGAGCGATGAGATAACGAATAACACTGCCAAGCATCCGCTGGCCGACGGCGGCGAGCTTGCCGCCGATGTCCGCTTCGTAGCGATACTCCAGCCGAGTGCGCCCGCCCGCCTCTGGCCGAAGGCTCACCAAGCCTGATCCGGATCCGAAGCCCAGTGCTCCTGAGGCTTTGCCGATCAGGCGCAGCGAGCTTCCTTCTCTCTTGTCGCGGAGCTCGATTTGCGCCTGATAAGTGCCGCGAATGCCGGCAACGCCGATGACGACCTGAGCCGAGTAGGAATCCGGCCCATCCTGGGTGAGACCTCGGCATCCGGGGATAATTGCGGCAAGCTCGCGCGGATCCAGGAGACGCCGCCAGACATCCTCCACCGGAGCGGAGAGAGTGACTTCTCCTCTGCCAGTCAGCACGTCGCTGACGGCCGGTCCAGCTGGTCGGGCAGGCGAGATCCTCGAACGAGCTGTTGCGCTCGGATCGTGCCCGTTCGCAAGCGCCCAGACCCGCCGTAAAGTGAGCGGCAACGAAATATCGTCGCGCCCAAGCGCATCGGCGACGGCGTTTGCGATAGCTGCGGGGGTCAGCATGGAGCTGCCGTCGCCCATCCCCTTGGCACCGAGCGCATTGGTCGGGGAGCGTGTTTCGACGTGCCCGATGTCGATCTTTGGAATCTCGGCGGCGGTAGGGCAAAGGTAATCGGCGAAGGTCCCCGACAGAAAGTTGCCTTGCTCGTCGTATGCCAACTCCTCGAAGAGCGCCGCCCCGAAACCATGCGTAAATCCGCCGTGCACTTGCCCTTCCACGACCTTGGGATTGAGCTGGGCTCCGACATCGTGCACCGACGCATATTTATCGACACGAATGGTCCCCGTCTTGCGATCGATCTCGATTGCGGCCAAATCGATGACGAACCCAAACGTGACCGCAGAGGCAATGCGATCCTCATCATCAGACGATGCCAACACCCGCGGCGACACGATGGTCGCTTCATGAATTCCGGGACTGGTATTGTCCGGCAAACCGGCCGGATCCCAGTGCGCCCGCGCCGCCGCCCTCCGGAACGGCAGTCCCCTGTTGGATTGACCACGTACCCGCGCATAGCCGTCATACAGCTCGATCTCCTCGGGAGATACATCTAGGGCATCGGCAGCGAGCAATTTGATTTTGTGCGCGACTTGCTCGGCGCATTGCGCGACCGCATCGACAACAATTGCGGCGAAGCGGTTTGAGTAGTTGCCAGAGGCGATCGACCAGGCGCTCGTCAGCGTGTCTACCTCGGTAATCACATCGACGTCGTCTGGATTAAGCCCAAGCGCGTCGGCTACAATCTGTGCTGCAACGGTCGCATGCCCCTGGCCGTTCGGGCAACTGCACAAGCGCAGCGTGACTTGCCCGCTTGGATCGACCGCGACTATCGCGCTGGCATTTGCCCCAGATTTGGGGTCCGCTCGGCGGCGGTCTTCCGCTGTCTGCGCCAGCGAAACATAGCCCATATTCGAGCCCGACGGCTCTACTCCCGCCGCCAGCCCGATCCCGAAGAGCCGTCCGACACGTCGTGCTTCATCGCGCCGTCGTTTGAGCTCATCATAGTCAGCGATCCGCAGTAGTTCCGATAACGCCGCGTCATAGTCGCCGGCATCAAATACGGCGCCCGCTGGCGCTTTGTAAGGGAAGGCGCCGGCGGAAATAAAATTGCGATGGCGCAGCTCTGCCGGATCGATTGCCAGCCCACGCGCCGCGATTTCCATGATGCGTTCGAGCGCAAAATAGAACTGTGGGCCGCCATATCCCCGATTGAGTCCGACGGGCGTGCAATTGGTAACGACGAGCTCATTATCAATGGAAATATTCTTTACCTTATAGCAGCCATTCGAAGCAGCGTGCATACGATAGAGTGAGGCCGGCTCGGGTGGGCGGATATAGGCGCCCATATTCGCGGTGTTCTTGAACCGTAATGCGGTGAGTTCGCCGTCCTTTGTGAACGCGGCGGCGACCGCTCCCAAGCGGTCGCTCGATGCGGATGCGGCCGTAAGATGCTCGGCGCGATCTTCAATCCATTTGACCGGCACGCCCACCTTGCGGCTGACCGCTGCCATAAGAACGATGTAGGAGAGAGCAGCCTGCTTGATCCCGAAACTTCCGCCGCTGCTTGGCGGGGTGATGAGACGAAGGCGGTGTCCGGGGACGCGCAATGCATTGGCCATGAGCGGCTGCACCACAAACGGCCCCTGGAAGTTCGACCATACGGTGTAACGGTCGGGGGCGCGCTCGAACTGTGCAATGACGCCCAATGTCTCGATCGGGGTGGATGCATAACGCGGAAACGAGTATGAGAACTCGAAGACCCGATCGGCGACCGCAAATGCAGCGTCCGGGTTGCCGTAGCTGAAACTCCGTCGACTTATAAGGTTCGATCCGACCTCCTCGTGGATGAGCGCGGCCTCGGGCATGCTGGCGCGTCGCAGGTCCGGCACTGCCGGAAGCACTTCGTAGTCAACCTGGATCAGGTCGCAGGCGTCCTCCGCGATATAACGCGTGTCGGCAACCACCACGGCAACGGGCTCGCCGACGTACCGTGCCTTATCGATAGCGATAGGATAATATGCGATCGGAGCCTTCACCACCGTAGGCACCGGACCGATCAGATCCCGGATGTCCTTTCCAGTGACGATGCTCCAAACTCCTGGCAGCTCCCGTGCTTGCGCGACGTCGATTCGCCGGATGCGCACGTGCGGATGGGGCGAACGCAAGATCGCGGCGAAGCGGAGTCCGGGAATTGGTGACAGATCGTCAATGAAGCGAGCCTGCCCAGTCAGGAGCGCTTGATCCTCTTTGCGCGCAACCGCCGCGCCTATCCATCGCTTCGATGTGGTCGCAGCTGTTCGCAAGACACGGTCAACCATCGAAAAGCGCCAGCCCGCCGCGTACCCTCTTCTCACGCGATCTATAGAGCGAGCTTGGCCGTCGTGCCAAATAATAATTGACAATGAACAAGATGACTTGACGATATATGCGCGTGTCCGAGACCGAGGGGCCGCTGAACCCGGCGCTAGTGAGCTTCACGAACTCACAAACTTTTTGCCGTGCGAGAGGCTCTATGCGTCCTCGGTGAGGGGGAACCGTCGCCGGCCGGCACGCACAGGTTACGACCTTGCCGCGCCGAGTAAGACCAGCCAATGGTGACCATCGATCCATCGCTTCAATCCGCAATCGATGCTCTCTGTTTTCCAGGCGTCATGGTCGGGCATCGTTTGATCTCACCCGGTGATGAAAATGCGTTATTGCCGGAGGAAACCCCTGCCTTCGCCTCAAGTGTCCCCAAGGTGCGGCGTGCGAGCGGTGCCGCGCGGATTGTCGCACGTCAACTCCTGAAAGGCTTGGGGCAACCTGAATGCGCATTGCCGAGAGGTTCGGGTGGAGCGCCAACCTGGCCCGCAGGCGTGGTTGGTTCGCTCGCCCACGACTCCCGTGTTGCAGTTGCGGCGGTCGGTAGGCGGGATGACGTAGGCGCCATAGGAATAGACGTCGAACCCGCCGAATCATTGCCCCCCGAATTGCTCGAACTGGTCGCGACTCCACAGGAGCGGCTGAGAATAGACGACGATCCGTACCGCGGGCGATTGCTCTTTGTCGCCAAAGAGGCCGTATACAAGGCAGTCTATCCACTCGACCAACGGTTCCTTGATCATCATGATGTCGAGATCAACTTCGCCGATCGCAAAGCCATTGTGCGCAACGGACGGGTGGTCGAACTGCGATTTTGTATCGCAGCGCACCTGCTAGCGCTGGCGTTTCTGCCTGGGCTGAGGTGAGCGCGGGCCGCTATCGGGGGCTAATTTCGACCGGCAGTTGCCGAATGATCAAGAAAGGAAAGTACGGAATGGTCGTTTGGCGTCATCTTGCGCAGCCACGGAGCACGGCGCGGTACGTCGGAGTGGCGCAGTCACTAGCAGGAGGTATCTTTTCGGTCGGCCATGCCAATCCCGCTGCCGGTGTTTTCTCCAACGGCGCCATGGGGCTCGCGGCCGTGGTTCTTTCCCTGGTGGCGTGGTTCCCGCTCGGCGTGCTCCCCGCGGGGGGGCGGCGCTGGCAGCTCTGCATTGCCAAAAATGACCGGCAGCCCGTCCTTGCCGCTGCCGATGACGACGATCTTCGAATTCGTCGATTGCGACAATTGAAGCGTTGCTTCGATGCCGCGCCAACGCAGATAAGATTCCGAAATGCCTTGGCTGACGGTCTGTTGGAAATCGCGAATGCCTTCTGCCTCGATCCTCTTGCGTTCCGATTCTCGTTTTTCGCGCTCGATCCGAAACTTATATTCTTCAGCAATGTAGTATTGCTCTGTCTTGCGATTGATGGCGCCGACTATAGCCGCGGGCAGTTCGATGCCGGTCACCAGTATGTCATAAAGAATGACGGTGTCCCGCATGGAGACTCGGTATGACTCTTCGCCTTCGCGCTCCATCATCTTTTCGGTTAAGCGGTCCTCTACAAGACTGCGGATTTTATCTTGAATTTCCTGCCGCGCCGTCGAATAGACCTGTTCGGCAGTGTATTGAGCGATAACCTCGCGCGTCAGACTGCCGATCCCTGGCTGCATCAGCACTCCCTCGTAATTTGGCCCGATCGCCTGATGCAGTACGGGCACGGCATCACGCTGCAGGCGAAATCGGACGACCACTGATGCCGTCAGGCTCACGCCGTCACTGGAAATGGCATTGTAGGATTCGGTAAAGGATTGCAGCCTCAGGTCGTATAGGAACAGCCGGTCCCAGGGCCAAATGAGATGTAGGCCTTCGTCCTTTAGCCGCCGGGGATCAAGCACGGTGCCGCCGGCGAAACGCTTCCACAGTACCCCGACATGCCCGCTGGGAACGGTCACGACCACATAGGGGTAGAGCACCACGGCCACAAGCGTGGCCACCATCAAGTAGATCACTACATTTGGGAGATGGCGCTCGACGAACCGCCGCCACGTGGCTCGCCTCGTCGCCGGCGGCGCCATTGCATCTGACCAAACATACGCTTTCACCCCCTGTTCTCCACCGTCTGCTGCGCAACGATGCGGCCGTCTTCCATGCGCAGTCTGCGAGCAGGCAAGTCCATCTCGTCGAGATAGCGGTCGTCGTGCGAAATCGCGACCACCGTCTCGCCGGCGCGCTTCAGCTCCGGCAAGAGATCGAAGTAGAACTTGCGGCGAAATTCAGGGTCTTGAT
>Ga0207665_10003264_pt1 | contig 10863 bp, 10 predicted proteins | sample LARL112metaG_FD_184351 | JGI IMG/M metagenome (GOLD analysis project Ga0207665, IMG submission 184351) | Corn, switchgrass and miscanthus rhizosphere microbial communities from Kellogg Biological Station, Michigan, USA - LAR L11-2 metaG... | ecosystem: Host-associated > Plants > Roots >...
GTGAACTCCACGCTGCCGGCACCGATGATCGCGACTCGGATCATGAGCGAGAGTGCTCCATGTATGCCTCAAGTGAGCAAGTGCGAGCAATCTTGCGAAAGAACCAGCTGGGTCTGGCCGGGGTTAGACAGTGATGACCTTCACGCCCGCTTCGGTCAGGGCGGCCAGGACTGCGGGGTCGGCGGCCTGGTCGGTGATCAGCTCATCGACCGTTCCGACCGCACAGATCTGGGCAAAGGCCACGAGGCCGATCTTGGAGCTGTCGGCTACCACGACGACCGAACGGGAGCGCTCGATCAGTGCCCGGTTCGTATGGGCCTCCACCTCGTGATGCGTTGTGAGGCCGGCCTCGAGGGAGACCCCATCCGCGCCCACGAACACGATGTCGAGGTTCAGCCCGCCCAGGCTCGCCTCGGCAATGGGCCCGACCAGCTCATAGGACTCGGACCTGGCCACCCCGCCCGTCACCACGAGCTTGAGATTGGGGCGTACCGCCATCTCGGAGGCGATGTTCAGAGCGTTCGTGACCAGCGTGAGGCGCTGCTGGTCGACCAGCGCCCGCGCCACTTCCGTGGTGGTGGTTCCGCCGGTGAGCCCGACCGCGTGACCTGCGGCGACTCGAGTCGCGGCCTCGCGGGCGATCCGGAGCTTCTCCTCCTTGTGCCGGCCGCCCTTGTAGCGAAGCGGGAGCTCGTAAAAGACCCCCTGCGCGACCGCGCCGCCATGCGTGCGCGCCAGCAGGCGCTGGCGCTCGAGAAGATCGAGGTCACGACGGACCGTGGCGGCCGACACGCCCAGCTCGTCCGAGATGTCGGCGACATTCACGCTGCCGTTCCCGGACAGCCACTCCAGGATCGTTTCCAGCCGCTCGGCCTGCCGCATCGCAGCCCTCCTCAGGATCCGGCCAGGCGCCGGGAGGCGAAGGGTTCGGACCAGGCCACCGCCTCGCCCGACGCGGCATCGAAGAAGTGCACGTCTTCCAGTGACATCCCAAGGTTGATCGTCTCGCCCACCGCTGGCTGACGGCGTGCGTCGAGCCTGGCGACGACGATCGCCCGCTCGGGAGGCAGGGATTCGATCCCGGGGGTGGTGGAGGCGGTGGCGACACGGTGACCGCGAATGCTCCCGTAGACGATCGTCTCGTGGCCGAGCAACTCCACGACTTCCACGCGCACCGACATACCGTGCTCTTCGGCGGCGTCCGTCCTGAGGCGCAGGGCCTCCGGCCGCACGCCGATGACGAGCTCGCCGTCGGGGGCGCCGGGAGCCTCGAGCACGAGATCGCCCGCGTCCACGCGGCCGTCCCTCGCGGAGGCGCTGAGCAGGTTCATCGGGGGGCTGCCGATGAACCCGGCCACGAACACGTTCGCCGGGCGCCGGTAGATCTCCTGCGGTGTGCTGAGCTGAAGCAGCTTCCCGCCGGACATCACGCCAATGCGCTCGCCGAGCGTCATGGCCTCGACCTGGTCGTGCGTGACGTACAGGGTGGTGGTGGAAAAGCGCTGATGCAGCTGCTTGAGGTCGGCGCGAAGCTGGGTCCGGAGCTGGGCGTCCAGATTCGAGAGTGGCTCGTCGAGGAGGTAGACGCGCGGCCTGCGGGCGAGCGCGCGCCCCATTGCCACGCGCTGCCGCTGACCGCCCGAGAGCTGGGCGGGCTTGCGGTCCAGCAGGTCATCGAGGGTCAGCAGCGAGCTCACCTCCCTGACCCGTTCCGTGATCTCGGCGGTCGGCATCTTGTGCTGCCGGAGCCCGAAGGCCAGGTTCTGGAGGACTGTCTTGTGCGGATACAGCGCGTAGCTCTGGAACACCATTGCGATGTCGCGGTCCTGGGGGGAAACGCCGTTCACGACCTCCCCGCCGATGGCGATCGCTCCGGAGGTCGGCTCCTCCAGCCCCGCGATCATCCGGAGGGCGGTCGTCTTTCCGCAGCCGGACGGCCCGACCAGGACCATGAACTCGCCGTCGGCGATGGTGCAGGTGAGCGCGTCAACCGCCCTCGTCCCGTTCGGGAAGACCTTCGCGACCTCATGGAACGAAACCTCGGCCACGATCAGGACCTCCTGCGTGAGCGGTCGCGACTCACGGCAGCACGACCGAACGAGTCAGGTGCTTCGGATGATCGGGATCAAGTCCCTGAGCCTCAGCGAGTTCGACGGCCATCCGCTGGATGAGAACGAGCTCGGCCATCGGATCTGCCCCCCCGTTGACGATGGTGGCCCCAGTGCCCGCCGCGTCGGCGAGCACGCCCGGATCGACCGGTCCGATGGCCCACACGAGGGTCCCGCGGCCGGCCGCGCTGATCGGGCCGTGGCGGTATTCCATCGCAGGGTACGCCTCGGTCCAGGCGGAGGCCGCTTCGCGCAGCTTGAGGGCCGCCTCATCCGCGATGCCTACGGTCCAGCCCTGCCCCAGGAACACGAACTGCCTGAACTCCGTGGGCTCTACTGGCAGCGCCCCAGCGAGCGCTGCCTCCCCGTCCACAATCGCGGCTTCGAGCCGGTCACCAATGTGCACACGCAGCAGGGCGAGCGCCGTGGTCGCGAAGCGCGTCTGAACAACTGACTGCTCGTTCGCGAAGTCCAGCACGATCGTGTCGTCGGCGGTCGACGCGACCGGCGATCCGGGGACCGCGGTGATCGCGACCGTGGCGATGCTTCCCCTGAGCCGCCCGAGCGCGCGCAGGACCTCCGTCGTGGTACCCGAGCGCGAGATGGCGACCACGCGCCCGTAACTGCGGTGCGGTGGCAGCTCAGAGGCAGTCGCCGCGTCCGTCGTGCCCAGGCTCATTTCCTCGCGGAGCGCGGCGTACGCCCGCGCGACGTGCAGGGAAGTCCCGCAGCCGATCGCGGCAGCTGGTTCGCCCGGCGCCGGAAGCAAGCCCGCGACCGCCGAAGCCATGCCTGCGGTCTTCCGCCACAGGGCAGGCTGGCTGTCGATCTCGCTTGTAATGGCACGCACCCAGGTGAATCTACCGTTCTGCTCGCTCAGGCAGCAACACTAACGACCAGAAGCAGCCTTGCCGTGCGCACGAGTGTGTTCTAATATCCGCTCATCCGAACGAGAACGAAAGCAATGATACGACAGCGAGTTCTCGGGAACGTGTTCCTTGCTGGTCAACGCCGGTTCGCGCTGGCGATCAGCGGGGCCGTTAAGGGATGGCCCATGGGCGGCCCGGAGACCCAGCCGGCGAACGAGACCACGGGCTTACCGCGATGATCCGGACGACGGAGGTGTCGCGTGGCGGCCAGCCTCGGGTACTCGGCGCGGACGGCGGCGAGCTGTCGACCTTGATCAAGGTAAGCGTGAGCGGTCCTCCTGCCCTGGCGCCAGTGCGAGTGCTGCTCGACAGCCAGGCTCCAGATAACCCGGGCGTGAGCACAATGACCCGGCAGCACCCGCTCGGCCTGGCCGGGATGTGAGCCCGGGACGTGTGCCGCTGGACGTGAGCCCTGGACATCGGCCGGGCGCCGGAGGAGAACGAGTGCAGAGGAATGAGGAGCAGGCGATGAGTGAGGAGGCGGAGGTGGCAGCCACCGGCAGTATCGAGGTGGAGGTGGCCTCGCAGCCAGCATGCTGGCGGCAGGCGGCCGGGCTGGCCCCGGAGGTCGCGGGCACGCTGCCCGCCCGCGGGGAACGGGTCGCGGTGGCCGGGTGCGGGACCTCCTGGTTCATGGCGCAGGCGTACGCGGCCGCGCGGGAAGCCGCCGGACACGGCGAGACCGACGCGTTCGCCGCCTCCGAAATGCCCACCCACCGCCGCTACGACCGGGTCCTGGTGCTGTCCCGGTCCGGGACGACCACCGAGATCCGGCAGCTGCTGGACCGGCTGCGCGGCGCCGTGCCCACGGTGGCGATCACCGCCGGGCTGCCGAACCCGGTATCCGATGCGGCCGGCGCCACCGTCGACCTCAGCTTCGCCGACGAGGAATCCGTGGTGCAGACCCGGTTCGCCACCACCGAGCTGGCCCTGCTGCGGGCCAGCCTGGGCCAGGACATCGAGCCGGTGGCCGGGGCTGCCGAGCGGGTGCTGGCCCATCCGCTGCCCGCCGAGCTGACCGCGGCCCGCCAGTTCACCTTCCTGGGCACCGGCTGGACCGTGGGCCTGGCCAACGAGGCCGCGCTCAAACTGCGCGAGGCGGCCGGGATGTGGACCGAAGCCTACCCGGCCATGGAGTACCGGCACGGGCCCGCCGCGGTGACCGGCCCGGGCAGCGTGGTGTGGCTGCTGGGCCCGCCGCCGGACGGGCTGGACGCCGAGGTGCGGGCGGCGGGCGGCATCCCGTGGCACAGCGACGAGGACCCGCTGGCCGAGCTGGTCCGGGTGCAGCTGCTCGCGGCCACCGTGGCCCGGGCCCGTGGCCTGGACCCGGACCGGCCGCGCAACCTGGCCCGGTCGGTCATCCTCACCCCCCGCTGAGCCGCCCGCCGTGATCGCAGTCGTCTGCCTCAACCCGGCCCTGGACATCACCTACCAGGTGCCGGCCGTGGACTGGTCTGGTGTGAACCGGCCCAGTGCGGTTCACACCAGACCGGGGGGCAAGGGCCTGAACGTGGCCCGCACCCTGCGCATTCTCGGCGCCGACGTGCTGGTGCTGGGGCTGGCCGGCGGGGTCACCGGCGCCGCGGTCGCCTCGGCGCTGGCGCAGGCCGGGGTGCCCGCCACGTTCACCCCGATCGGCGGCGAGACCCGCCGCACGGTGACCGTGGTCGACGGCGCCAGCGGCGCGGTCACGGCGTTCAACGAGCCAGGCCCGCGGGCCGGCCCGGGGGAGTTCACGGAACTGGCCGTTAGGTATGAAAAGGCAGTGGGCGGGTGCGCGGCGGTGGTGCTGTCCGGCAGCCTGCCGCCGGGGGTGCCCGCTGACAGCTACGCGCGGCTGGTCGAGACGGCGGCCGCGGCCGGGGTGCCGGCCGTGCTGGACGCGCATGGCGAGGCGCTGCGGCTCGGCGCGGCCGCCCGGCCCGCGATCGTCAAGCCCAACCGGGCCGAGCTGGCCGGGCTGGTGGGCCAGCCGCTGGCCGGGCGGGCCGCGGTCAGCGCCGCCGCCCGTGCGCTGCGGGCCACCGGCCCGGGCGCGGTGGTGGCCACGCTCGGCGCGGACGGGCTGCTCGCGGTGACCGAAGACGGCAGCTGGGTGGCGGCCCCGCCCGCCGCGGTGGCCGGGAACGCGACCGGCGCGGGCGACGCGGTGGCCGCGGGCCTGGCGTACGGGCTGGCCGCCGGGCTGCCGTGGGACGAGCGGCTGCGCCACGCGGTCGCGCTGGGCACCGCGGCGGCCGCCGCGCCGGTGGCCGGGGAGTTCCGGCCGGCCGACTATCAGCAGCTGCTGGCCGGGGTCACCGTGCGCCGCGAGGGGGCGGGCTGATGCCGCTCACCCCGATGGCGGACATCGCCGGGCCGGCCCGGGCGGCCGGCCGGGGCGTGGGCGCGTTCAACGTGATCGGCATCGAGCACGCCGAGGCCATCGTGACCGGCGCCGAGGCGGCCGGGGCCCCGGTCGTGCTGCAGATCAGCGAGAACTGCGCCGCCTACCACGGCGCGCTGGCGCCGATCATGACCGCGTGCCTGGCCATCGCGGCCGCGGCCCGGGTGCCGGCCGCGGTGCACCTGGACCACGCGACCAGCGTCGACCTGGTCCGGGAGGCGGCCGGGCTGGGCGCCGGCTCGGTCATGTACGACGCGTCGGACCGGCCCTACGACGGCAACGTTGCGGCCACCGCCGGCGTGGCCCGGTGGTGCCAGCAGCGGGGCATCTGGGTGGAGGCGGAACTCGGTGAGATCGGCGGCAAGGACGGCGTGCACGCGCCGGCCGCGCGGACCCGCCCGGACGAGGCGGCCGGTTACGTGACGGCGACCGGGGTGGACGCGCTGGCCGTCGCGGTGGGCAGCTCGCACGCCATGCTGACCCGCGACGCGGCGCTGGACCTCGGGCTGATCACGCGGATCCGGGCCGCGGTCCGGGTGCCGCTCGTGCTGCACGGCTCGTCCGGCGTGCCCGACCAGGACCTGGCCGGGGCGGTCGCCGCTGGGATGACCAAGATCAACGTGGCGACTCAGCTGAATAAGGCGTTTACCGTTGCCATACGCCAGTCCCTGGCTGATGACTCGCGTCTGGTCGATCCCCGGCGGTACGGTGCCGCCGGGCGGGATGCGATCGCCGCGGAAGTGGCCCGGCTGCTCGGCGTGATCGGCGCGGCTGACCGGGCCGCCCCGGCGGGCCGGGACGGGCAGGATGGCAGGAGGCGCCGGTGAGCCGTTATCGCCGGTGGAATGAGCTGCTGGAGCTGCTCGCGGCCGCGGGCCAGCTGCAGGCCGGGGACGCGGCCGGGGGCGCGTCCCGGCCGCAGGACGCCGGGGCCGACGTTGCCAGCGCCTGACCTGGTGGTGCTGGGCGACTGCAACCCGGACGTGCTGGTGCTCGGCGACGACGTGACGCCCGCGTTCGGCCAGCAGGAGAAGCTGGTGGCTAGCATGTCGCTGGTCATCGGCGGATCGGCGGCGATTACCGCGGTGGCCGCCGCCCGGCTCGGGCTGCGCGTCGCGCTGGTCGCCGCGGTCGGCGCCGACCCGGCCGGCCGGTTCATGCTGGACCAGCTGGCCAGCGAAGGGGTGGACACCGGCGCGGTGGCGGTGCGCGCGGACGCGCCGACCGGGATGACCGTGGCGCTGTCCCGGGGCGGCGACCGGGCCATCCTGACCGCGCTCGGCGCGGTAGCCTCGCTGACCGCTTCAGACGTCCCGGCCGCGCTGCTGGCCGCGGCCCGGCACGTGCACGCCAGCTCGTACTTCCTGCTCGAGGACTCGCTCGGGCCCGGGCTGGCCGGGGTGCTGGCCGCGGCCCGGGCGGCGGGCGCCCGCACCTCGCTGGACACCAACTGGGACCCGTCCGGGCGCTGGGGGGATGACCGGCTGCGCGCGGCGCTGGCCCAGGCCGACGTGCTGCTGCCGAACGAGGCCGAGGCGCTGCGGCTGGCCGGCCGGCCCGGCCTGGCCGCTGCGGTGGCCACGCTGGCCGGCGCCGGGCCGGCTGAGACTGGGCCGGCGGTGGTGGTCAAGCTGGGCGAGCGCGGCGCGCTGTGCGCGTCCCGGGGTGAGCGGTGGCGGGTCAGCCTGCCGCCGGTCACGCCGGTCGACGCGACCGGCGCTGGGGACTGCTTCAACGCCGGGCTGATCGCGGGCCTGCTCGACGGCCTGGCCCTGCCCCGGGCGGCTGCGCTCGGCTGCGCGGCCGGCGCGCTGTCCACCCAGGCGGCCGGGGGCACGGCCGGCGCCCCGGACCGGGCGGCCGCGGCGGCCCGGGCCCAGCTGGTGTCCGTATCTTGATCGCCGGTGTCTTGACAGCAGCGGTGGGACAGGAGAATCCTTCGGCGGGATTCGCAGATTCCAGGTGGGCCAGGCCGTAGCGCGGCTGCGCTGTGCGGCAGACACATTCGCGCGCGGCCGCGCGCGGTCCGGCGGAGGTGGGCATGGCACGGTCGGCTTGGGTGCGCGGTCGGTCTCTGCGGGGCCTGGCCGGATTAACTGCGGTTGGGGTGCTGCTGCCGCTGGGCGCGGCCAGTGCCAGCGCCGCCACCGGGCAGCGCGCGCAGCCCGCGGTGGGCGGGGTGGCGCCCGGTGGGCCCGGCGCGATGTCCTACTTCGACCTGGCCCGCAAGGACTGCGTGGGCACGTCGGCCGGGGCTGCGTCCAAGGTGTGGTACACGGTGGCGGGCGGGGTGCTGTCCGACACCTATGAGCCGACGATCGACAACACCAACGTCGCCACGCTGCAGTACATCGTCAGCAACGGGTCCAGCTTCACCGACCTGCAGACCAGGGACATGACCTACACGGTCAGCGCCGGCCCGACCGGGATGGCGTGCACGGTGACCGCGTCCGACGCGCCGCACGGCTACCGGCTCGCCACGACCTACATCACCGATCCGGCCCGGGACACGGTGCTGATGAACACGAGGCTGACCGCGCTGCCCGGCTCCGGCGTGAGCGTGGCCGGGCTGCACCTGTACGCCCGGCTGGACGCGCACGTCAACGGCAACGGCGGGGGCGGCAGCCAGAACGCGGGCGGCAACACCGGCGTGGTCACCACCGCGGGCGGGTCGGCGGTGCCGGTCATCTCGTCCACCAACACGGTGACGAACGCGGCCAACCGGACCTACGCGGTGCCGACGTTCATGGCGCTGGCGTCCAGCACCCGCTCACCCGAGGCCAGCGTCGGCTACGCGGGCACGGCCAGCGACGGCCTCACCCAGCTGGACAGCGCGCACACGCTGACTCCGTACGGCTCGGCGCCGGACGGGCACATCGTGGCCACCCAGGAACTGGCCCCGGCGCCGGACGGGTCGCTGACCCTGGCCCTCGGGTTCGGCCGCAGCCAGGCGGGCGCCGTTTCGACGGCGCAGGATTCGCTGCGCGTGCCGTTCGGCGCCGCGGAAGCCAGGTACCTGGCCGGGTGGACCGCGTACGACGCACGGCTGCACCGGCCGCCCGCGCATTTCCCGGGTGAGCCAGCCAGCGCCACCGCGCGGCTGGACCAGCACTACTACCTGTCCGCGAACGTGATCAAGGCCAGCGAGGACAAGACGTTCCCCGGCGCGATCGTGGCCTCGCTGGCCAGCCCGTGGGGCCAGGCCGTGCCGGCCGGCACCGACTCCGGCGGCCAGCCCGGCTACTTCGGCTCCTACCGCGAGGTGTTCGCCCGCGACCTTTACGAGGCCTTCACCGGGCTGCTGGCCGACGGCGACCTGGCCACCGCGCGGGCCGCGGTCCGGTTCCTGTTCGACCGGCAGCAGCTGGCCAACGGGTCAATGCCGCGCAACTCGCTGCTGAACGGGCAGGCCGCGCCGGACACGGGCGGGCTGCAACTGGACGAGACGTCCTACCCGATCCTGATGGCGTGGCAGGCCGGCCTGGGCGGGGACACCGCGCTGTGGACCGGGCACATCCGGCCCGCGGCTGACTTCCTGGTCGCGCATGGCCCGTCCGACGGCGTCGAGCGGTGGGAGGAGCAGACCGGCTACTCACCCTCGACGATCGCGGCCGAGATCGCCGGGCTGACCGCGGCCGCGGCCATCGCCGCGCGCCGTGGCGACCAGGCCCGGGCCCGGCTCTACCAGGCCACCGCCGACTACTTCCAGCGCCAGATCAAGTCGTGGGCGGTCACCACGAGCGGGCCGGACGCGGCGCGCTACTTCATCCGGCTGTCCAAGACCGGCGACCCGAACGCGGCCATCAGCTACAACCTGGGCAACGGCGGCCCGACCGTGGACCAGCGCAGCGTCATCGACGGCGGGTTCCAGGAACTGGTCCGGCTGGGCGAGCTGCCGGTCGCCGACCCGGACATCCAGGCTTCGCTGGGCGTGCTGGACAAGCAGATCTCGGTCAGCACGCCCAGCGGCACCGGCTACTACCGGTACGGCACGTCGGCCACCCAGGGCAGCGCGGACGGCTACGGCGACTGCTACCAGCCGAGCCAGACGTCGTGTGCCACCACCGGCGCGCCGTGGCCGCCGACCGGCACCGGGACCGGTCACCTGTGGCCGGTGCTGTCCGGCGAGCGGGCCGAGAGCGACATCGCCGCCGGGCAGAGCGGCCCGGCCGCCGGCCTGCTGAACGCGATGCTGCAGTTCTCCTCGGGCGTCGGCCTGGTGCCCGAGCAGGCCTGGGAAGACCCGGACCTGCCCGCGTCGCCCTACGGCAGCGACCCGGCGACCGCGTCGATCGGCTTCACCGACGGCCAGGCCGCGGGCTCGGCCTCGCCGCTGACCTGGGCCCAGGCCCAGGAACTGCGGCTCATCCTGGGCCTGGGCCAGGGCCGCACGGTGGAGACCCCGGCGCTCACCACGGCCCGGTACGTGACCCATGGGCCGCCCGGCGCGCTGACCGTGACGCTGACCGGCCCAGCCTCCGGCGCGACCGTCGGGTCGGCCACCACCACGGTCACCGGGACCACGTCCCCGGGCGCGTCGGTGGACGTGGCGGCGGCGGACACCACGACCGGCGCGACCGCCACCGTGGCCAGCACGGCCGCGGGCCCAGACGGGACGTTCTCGGTGAGCGTTCCGGTGGGGTTTGGCACCAATGTGCTCACCGCCACGGCTACCGCGGCGGGCGGCCGGAGCACCGGGTACGCGCAGGTCACGGTGACCGGGGACGTGACCGGCGGGACCACCGTGCTGAACGTCACCGATCCCACCGGGGACGACAACGGGCCGGGCACCTACCAGTACCCGACCGACCCGTCCTTCCACCCGGGCGCATTCGACCTGACCGATTTCCAGGTGATCAGCGACGGCACGTATGCCTACCTGCGGGCCACGCTGGCCAACCTGGATCCCACGTTCGGCGCGGACTTCGGCGCGCAGCTGCTGGACGTGTACGTGCACACCCCGTCGGGCAGCCCGGTCTCGGCCCAGGCCGCGTTCCCGTCCCGCAATTACACGATCGCGTCCGCGGGCGCGTGGAGCGAGCGGGTGGAGGCGCAGGGCTTCGCGTCCCCGGTCTGGATGAACGCCAGCGGGACCTCAGCCGGTACCGCGTTCATGGTCACCAACGACGCGGCCAAGACGGTCACCATCGCGCTGCCCGAGGCCCAGTTCGGCACGCCCGGGCCGGGCTGGGGCTTCACCGTGGTGCTGACCGGGCAGGACGGGTTCAGCCCGGACCAGGCCCGCGCGTTCACCCAGCCGGCCGGGGGGTTCACGTTCGGGGTCTGCCCGGCCGACGGGACCAGCCCGGTGTGCTCGGTCGATCCCGGGACCGTGCCCAAGGCCATGGATGTGCTCACCCCGGCCGGGGTGTCCCAGGCCACCGAGCTCGACCCCACCCTGGGCCCGGTCGTCATCCAGCCGGTCACCGTGCCCTAG